>Ga0116227_10000322_pt1 | contig 90058 bp, 78 predicted proteins | sample S1TSphgellanicum_FD_89693 | JGI IMG/M metagenome (GOLD analysis project Ga0116227, IMG submission 89693) | Host-associated microbial communities from peat moss isolated from Minnesota, USA - S1T2_Fb - Sphagnum magellanicum MG | ecosystem: Host-associated > Plants > Peat moss > Unclassified... | reverse complement strand
GAGAAGCCCCGCGGCAGCGTCGCAGCGCTTGCACGGGCAACCAGCCCGCGCTGCGCACTGCTCCTCCCCGCAGGGCTTCTCAGGGCAATCACGGTGCCTCAATCCAAGTCGGAAAGACCCTAGACCGCGAGGATGCACCTACGGCCGGTGAAATTCGTGCCAGCCTGGAAATCGCCGGAGCCCCGATTGGTGCCTATGACATCCTGATCGCGGGGCAGGCGCTTTCGCGCGGATACATCCTGGTGACCCGCAATGTGGGCGAATTTGAACGTGTCGAGGGGCTCAAGCTTGAGCGCTGGTAGCCAATGAGCACCCTCTGTATCTTGACCGGAGGTTTGTCGACTCGCGGCAACGCAAGTGGACATAGTATGGTGGAATCGAAGTACGTTCCATTGTCATTTGGTCACCCCGGACCTGATCCGGGGTCTATTTCTCCCCAAAAACCGCCGTCCATGGGGGATGATGGCCCCCTGATCGGGTCCGGGGTGCGGTGGTTTAAGGGGACGAACTTCGATTCCACCACACTGGATCGCGCTTGTATCAGACGACGACAATCTCCTTTGCGGCGCCAGGCTTTGGATTGCATAAGTCACTCCTACGCCTTCACCCCACGCAGCGCGTTTTCAACCGCCGAAACGATCTGTTGCACCGAAAACGGTTTGGGCAGGAAATGCATGTTGGGGATGTCGATTTCGCGGCGAAGGGTTTCTTCGGCATAGCCCGACATGAACAGCACCGGAAGTTCGGGGCGCCGGGTGCGGATTTCGCGGGCCATGGTCGGGCCGTCCATCGTCGGCATGACCACATCGGACACGATCAGGTCGAACTTGCCGCCGTCGGCATAAGTCTTCACCAGCGTTTCCAGACCCTCTTCGCCGTCCGACGCGGTGGTCACGTCATAGCCCTGGCGCACCAGCGCGCGTTCGGCGACCGCGCGCACGGTGTCTTCGTCTTCGACCAGCAACACGCGGCCGCCATGAGTCCACTGCCGGCGGCGGGTTTCCGCCGGTTGCTCGCGCGGCGTCTCGGCGGCTTCGGCAGGATCCGGGACATGGACCGGGAAATAGATCGTAAAGCGGGTCCATTTGCCGAATTCGCTGGTGGCAAAAATGAACCCGCCCGACTGTTTGACGATGCCATAGACGGTCGACAGGCCCAATCCGGTGCCTTTGCCGCGATCCTTGGTGGTGAAGAACGGTTCAAAGATCTTGTCGATCTGGCCGGGGCGGATGCCGTGGCCGTTGTCTTCGACCACCAGCGCGGTGTAATCGCCGATCGGCAGCACATCGTTCTTCAACGTACGGACCATTTCGGCGGTGATCCGCCGGGTCATCAGCTTGACCACACCGGGCGTCTTGTTGTCGGCCAGCGCGTCGCGGGCGTTGACCGCCAGATTCAAGAGCACTTGTTCCAGTTGCACCGGGTCGGCGCGCACCGCGCCCAGCCCGCGATCGTGCGTCACCTCCAGCGTGATGCGCTCGCCGATCAGGCGTTTGAGCAGCGTCGACACTTCGGCCACCACATCGGGCAATTGCAGCACTTGCGGACGCAGGGTCTGCTGCCGCGAAAACGCCAGCAATTGCCGGGTCAGGCTGGCGGCGCGGTTGGAATTGGCCTTGATCTGCTGAATATCGTCGTAATCGCTGTCGCCCGGGGTGTGGCGCATCAGGATCAGATCGCAATAGCCGATGATCGCGGTCAGCACGTTGTTGAAATCGTGCGCCACGCCGCCCGCCAACTGGCCCACCGCCTGCATTTTCGACGCTTGCGCGATCTGGTGCTTCAGCCGGGTTTCCTCGCTCGAATCCTTGAGACTTAGCAGCACCGCGCATTCGCCGATGCCGCGCACGGCGGCAAGACCCAGCAGCACCGGTTCATCGGGTGTTGCGCGCAACCGCACCGCGACATCGCCCGATGTCGCCGCGCCCTGGGTATGGCGGCGCACCGCGTCGGACAGCGCGCCCTTGTCTTCGCGAATGACGAGGTCGGCCGGATAGGGCGGCGGCAGCGCCCCTTCGTGCCCGGCCACGCGCAAAAACGCCGAATTGGCAAACAGGAACCGCCCGTCGCGATCGACCATCGCCAGCCCCAGCGGCAGGCGGGCCAGCAAGGCCTCGATCTGCGGCAGGCCGGCGCGGGCATCGCCGACTCCGGCATGGGTATCGACAACCAGAAACAGCGAGGGGACGAGCGCCGGGTCGATCGGTTCGCCCGCGTCGGGATCGGCAATCGGCACGTGCAGAAACCGCACCGGCAGGCCGCGCCCGCGTTCCTGCGTGAAATAGATGTCCTGACTGGCATCGGATTCGAAATGGCCGACAAAATCGCTGCCGGTCAGGTCGCTCGTTTCGGAACCCGTGGCACGCACGGCAAAGGCGCGGTTGGCGGCCAGTATGCGGCCATCGGGGGCAACCACGGCGGCCTGGATGCTTTCGCGGCCCAGCGCCCGGCCGGGCTTTCCGGTGATCGCCGTGACCGCGTCCGACACCGGATCGTGGCGTACGATCGGGGTCAACCGCCAGATCAGGTGATCTTCGGCACGGCCGGCGCGGAACACCGACAGGTCGAACGCGCCGGCTGCGGCGGAAACCGCGCCGACATGGGCCTGACCATCGCGCCAGGCGGCACGTCCACCCTCTTCGGCGCGGGCCGGGTCGGCGGCGGCAAGCGGCAGGCGGGGCGGCGCGGCGGTGCCGAACCACTCGCCGAACCGCACATTGGCGCAGACCAGCCGCCCGGCACGATCGGTGATGGCGACGGCATGGTCGCAGTGTTCGATCGCCGCGTGAGTGACCGACCAGTCAGGCGCGGCAAAATCGGGTACCACCGGTTGCGGGCGCAAGGCCAGCGCGCCATGGATCAACGCCGCCAGCACGACCACCCCGCCGGCAAAGGCAATCGCTACCAGCGGATTGCCGGTCAGCCAGACCAGCGCCGCGACGCTGGCCAGCAAGGCGAGCGAGACCAGCAGGATATCGCGCCACGCCCCCCCGGCAGGGGCGGCCTCGCCCGCCAGTGCGGTCATGCCTTTGCCTCGCGCGTCGGCACTTTCTTCAACCGGCTCCGCCGCCGCGCCGCGACGCGCCAACGCCAGACATATGCGGCCACGACATAGCCCAAAGCCGCCGTAACCACCGCCAGGATCGTCAGCCCCAGCGCCAGCGCCGGTGCGGCATCGCTGCCCACCCACCGCAGCCATTCCGCCCGCGACGCGCCCCGTTCGACCATCGCGGTGATCATCGACAGGTCGGCGTGATAACCGAACAGATTGCCGATCGCAGCCGCCGCCGGCAGGATCACGAACACGATCGTCGGCGGGATCGCGACAAATGTGGCCGCCGCCGCAACCGGGATATTGGCGCGCAACGGCACGCACAGCAGCGTCGCGCCGATCACCTGCAACCCCGGCACCATCAGGAATATGCCGACAAACAGCCCGATCGCCACCGCGCGCGGGACTGTGCGGCGGGTAAACCGCCACAGCGCCGGCCGTGCTGCCAGTGGCGCGATCAGGCGGTTGCGCGCCATGCTTTCGCGGGTCGGCAGGCGGGCTTTGGCCCAGGCAAGAAATCGGTTCATCATCTGCAAACCCGGTTAGGCCAAACGATCGGCATAGGTATAGCCTTTCCTCGCCGGTCCAAAGAAGAACCGTGTCGGTTCCGCGACCGCAACCCGGGCAAAAAACCGGCGGGGTGGAAAAAACAGTCCTCGATCGCCATGTTGTTGCCGTGAATGAAGTCCAGGACACGTACGATGTCCTTGCAGCCAGCAGCGCGCTTGCCGTTTTTGCGGCAAAGTGCGAGGCGTCTGTCAACGCAGTTCCGATCTGGAGTTTACGCCCGTGCAGCCCGCGCCCACCCTGTCGAGTGCCACCAAGCCTGACGCCCCCCGGCCGGCAGCGCGCATTTTGCTGTCTGGCGTGGCGGATGATCGCGACCTGTTGCGCGCGGCGGCCGAACTGACGCGCGATCTGCAACGACCCGATCCGAAAGTCTATTGGACCGATTGCCTCGGTTCGGCGGCGGCGGGCTATGGCGCGCTGGCCGGCGCGATCCTCAGCCATTCGCCGTGGGCGGCTCTCGGCTTTGCCGTGATTGCGGTGCTGACGCTCTATCGCGCGACGTTGTTCATTCACGAGATCACCCACATCAATCACACGCTGCTGCCGGGTTTCCGGCTGGTGTGGAACCTGGTGATCGGCGTGCCGACGATGGTGCCCTCGTTCATGTACGAAGGCATCCACACCCAGCACCACACCCGCGTGAAATACGGCACGGCCGAAGACCCCGAATACCTGCCGCTGGCGCTGATGAAGCCATGGTCGTTGCCGCTGTTCTTTATCGTTGCGGCGTTCATGCCGATCGGCCTTATCCTGCGGTTCGGCGTGCTCGGCCCGCTGTCGATGGTCATTCCGCCGCTGCGCCGGGTGGTGATCGAACGGCTGTCGGGCTTGCAGACCAACCCGACCTACCTCCGCCGCCCGCCCGAAGGCGAATTTGCGCGGCAGTGGTTCTGGGAAGAGCTGGGCGCGTCGCTGGTCGCGGTGACGATTATCGTGACCGCCGCCACCGGGCTGCTGCCGCTGCACGCGCTGCTGGTTTATTTCGCGATCATCGCCGGGGTCGCCCTGCTCAACCAGGCGCGCACGCTGGTCGCCCATCGCTGGGAAAACGAAGGCGAGCCGCTGACCGTGACGGCACAGTTTCTCGACACCACCAATGTGCCCGATGGCGTGCTGCCCCGGTTGTGGGCGCCGGTGGGCCTGCGCTTTCATGCGCTGCACCACCTTCTGCCCAGCCTGCCCTATCACGCGCTGGGCGAGGCGCACCGGCGTCTCGTCGGCGCGCTTGGCGATGAATCGACCTATGCGCGGGCGAACTATCCGACGTTGCGCGGGCTGCTGGCGCGGCTGATTTCCAGCACGATGACGCGTGGGATGGCAGACTGACCTACCGCCTGACCATTGTCGACGATCCCTCGCCCGAGATCCGCGACGCGGTGCTTGCCCCCTTGCGCGCGTACAACATCGCGCAAGCAGGCGACCCGCGCATCCGCGCGGTGGCGATTCAGGTCACCGGCGAGGACGGCACCAGCGAGGGCGGCCTGTGGGGCCGGATCGGCTATGGCTGGCTGTTTGTCGAACTGCTGGCCGTACCCGAAGCCGCACGTGGCATGGGTCTCGGCCGCCAACTGATGCAACAGGCCGAAACGATCGCGCGCGAGGCGGGCTGCACCGGCATCTGGCTCGACACGTATGAATTCCAGGCGCGCGGGTTCTACGAAAAGCTGGGCTATACCCTGTTCGGCACGCTGGACGACCATCCCATCGGGCAGCGGCGGTTTTTCCTGCAAAAGCGGCTGTAAACAAACATTGCTGGCACAGCCAGTCGCGGGGCGGCCATTTCCGTGCAGCATGCAGCACACGCAACACCCGAACGCTGTCGACGGTGATATCGTAGACCAAGATATAATTGGGGTGCAGCACACGTTCGCGCGTGCCGGCCACCCGCCCCGGCCGGCCAATGCCGGATGCAACGGCAAGTCGTTGGCGCGCTCTGAAATTGGCGCATCGAGCGCCAGCGCCGCGCGCGGATTTTCCGGTATTAGGTAGCAAACGCACCAAGAGTGATCTGATTGGTGCAAGCTATTCCGCTATACCGCCAGCGTGGGACGATCCATGCCTCAGCCGATCCCACGCCTCTTCATACTGATGTTGGGTGAAAAACTTGCGCTGTAGCCAGCACGAGCCGTTCTTTTTGCCCACGTAGGCATGAGCCTTAACTTCGTCCAGCGTCATTACGTAGCAGACGGGAGCCTTGTCGTAGGCATTGCTGACGATTATCCACCACGGCGTCGCAAGCCGGGCCAAGTCACTGCCGAGGCTGACATTCGTGGTGGGACCTACCGCCTTTATCTGCACCGGCAAGACTAACGTCTCGTCAGAGTTGGCGATAAACATATCTGCGCCACGTGAGTTTCGAGCAGTTGTGCTCACCACCCAACCTCGTCGGGACAACTGCCACCCTGCGTAGTGCAGTCCGGCATTGCCCGTCGTATGGTTGGCACGCTTCACGCTGTCCATTTGTCGCACTCCCCTTGCCCGGATTTTAGCAGTGGCGTCTCTTCAAGCAACGCTTGGTGCGTTTGCTACCTAATACCGGGATTTTCAGTGGCAATGTATTCGCGGACGGCACGCCGATCTGCCCGCGCGAGGCTCGTCCAGATCAATTTCGCGCAAGACGGTGCCGCATTGCCTCGCGCCAGGCCTCCGCCTCGGCATCGACTTCTTCAGCGGGCGACCACATCGCCGGCATTCGCCGCATCAATGCCGGTCTGCACCTGTTGGCGGAACCATGCGTCATGCTCGGCCGCTTGCTGCTGGCGCTGTACAAACTCGCGCATGAAATCGCGCAAGAGCTGCGCGCCGATGCGATCCCTCGCCTTGGCAGCTTGCGCAAAGGCGCTTTTCAATTGCTCATCGACCCGGAAGGTAAAGGTTGCTTCGGTCATGACACGCCTCGATGTGTTACAGCGTCATTCCCCGGTAGCACAATCTGCTGCCATCAGCCAGCGCACGTCCGTTCAGCCGTGCTCGCGCATGATCCGCGCCTTGTCGCGTTGCCAGTCGCGGTCCTTGCTCGTCGCGCGTTTGTCGGCGTTGTTCTTGCCGCGCGCCAGAGCCAGCTCGACTTTGGCACGGCCGCGTCCGTTGAAATAGACCGACAGCGGCACCAGCGTCATGCCCTTGCGTTCGACTGCGCCGTGAAACTTGGCGATCTCGCGCTCTTTCAGCAACAGCTTGCGCACGCGCTTCGGCTCATGATTGTACCGGTTGCCGTGGCTGAATTCGGGAATGTTGGAATTGATCAGCCAGACTTCGCCGTTTTTCACTTCGGCATAGCTTTCCGCGATCGACCCCTGGCCAAAGCGCAGCGATTTGACCTCTGTCCCGGTCAGCGCGATTCCCGCCTCGTAAACATCGTCGATGAAGTACTCGAAGCGCGCGCGCCGGTTTTCGGCGACGATCTTCTTCTTGTCGAATTCGGGCGGGGTGGGACGTGCCATGGTTGACGCGCATGTAGGGGGGCTTGCCGACAAATGCAAAGGCGCATGGTGATGGGTTGTCATCGCGGGTTCACATGGTGCAGTGCAGTGCGCGCCATGACACGAAGGATTGCGCCCGCATGACGATTACCGACCATGGCGAAACCTGTGTGCTGGTGCTGCAGGGCGGCGGTGCGCTGGGTGCCTATCAGGGCGGCGTGTTCGAAGCGCTGGCAGCGGCCGATTTCTGCCCGGCGTGGGTGGCGGGGATCTCGATCGGCGCGGTCAACGCCGCGTTGATTGCCGGCAATCCGCCCGAACGGCGCCTGCCCGCGCTGCGCACATTCTGGGAACGGGCCTCGGCGCGGGTGCCGTTTCCCGCGCCGTTCGAAAATGGCTGGGGTCGCAAACTGTTCAACGAGGCCGCGGCCGCGACCGTGGCGCTGACCGGTGTGCCCGGCTTTTTCACCCCGCGCTGGCAGATGCCGTGGCTGGCGCTGCCGGGATCGCCCGAGGCGATCAGCCTGTACGACACCGCGCCGTTGCGCGAAACGCTGCTCGAACTGGTCGATTTCGACTTGCTCAACGACGGGCCGATCCGGTTCAGCGTCGGCGCGGTTCATGTGATGAGCGGCAATTTCGTCTATTTCGACAACCGCGAACGGCGCATCGGTCCCGAACATGTGATGGCCAGCGGCGCGCTGCCGCCCGGCTTTCCACCGGTGGTGATCGATGGCGAACCATACTGGGACGGCGGCATCGTGTCGAACACCCCGCTGCAATATGTGCTCGACGAACGCGAGCCGCAGCCGCTGCTGGTGTTTCAGGTCGATCTGTTCAGCGCGCGCGGGATGATGCCGCGCACGCTGGCCGAGGCGGCACAGCGCGAAAAGGACATCCGATTTTCCAGCCGCACCCGGCTCAACACGGATGTCCACACCCGCATGGCAGAGCTGGAAGCGGCCATGACGCGGCTGGCGGACAAATTGCCCGACAGCCTGAAGGACGATCCCGATTATCGCGTGCTGATGGAGCGCGGCGGTGGCGGGCCGGTGACCATCATGCACCTGATCAATCGCACCGAAGGCTATGAATCCGAAGGCAAGGATTATGAATTTTCGCGCGCCACGCTGACCGGGCACTGGCACGCAGGCAAGGCCGATGTGGCGCGTTCGCTGGCCAGCCCGCGCTGGCGCGGCCGCCGTCCACCCGGCCAGGGCATTGTTACACTCGATCTCGATTGATCTTTTTCCCCCGATTTATGGAGCCATTGTGATGCAACTCGACAACAGGATTTCGCTTGTCACTGGGGCCGCCAGCGGGATTGGCCTCGCCATTGCGTGCCGTTTTGCCGCCGCCGGCGGACGGGTCGCGATCGCCGACTTGCGGCTCGACGCGGCCGAAGCCGCGGCAGCATCGATCAACGCCGATTATCCGGGCAAGGCGCTGGCCGTCGCGATGGATGTCAGCAACGAGGATGACGTGAACGCCGGGGTCGCCAAAGTGGTCGAGGTCTGGGGCACGGTCGATGTGCTGGTGTCGAACGCGGGCATCCAGATCGTCAACCCGGTCGAATCATTTGCCTTTGCCGACTGGAAAAAGATGCTGGCGATCCATCTCGACGGCGCGTTCCTGACCAGCAAAGCCGTCTTGCCGCACATGTACGCGCAAGGCAGCGGCACGATCCTGTTCATGGGCTCGGTCCATTCGAAGGAAGCCTCGCCACTGAAAAGCGCCTATGTCACCGCCAAGCACGGCTTGCTCGGCCTGTCGCGGGTCATCGCCAAGGAAGGCGGGGCCAAAGGCGTGCGCAGCAATGTGATCTGCCCCGGCTTTGTCCGCACCCCGCTGGTCGACAAGCAGATCCCCGAACAGGCGCGGGAACTGGGCATCAGCGAGGACGAAGTGATCAAAAAGGTCATGCTGGGGCAAACCGTCGACGGCGAATTCACCACGGTCGAAGACATCGCCGAAGTCGCGCTGTTCTTCGCCGCGTTCCCGACCAACGCGCTGACCGGCCAGTCGCTGACAGCCAGCCACGGCTGGTCGATGACCTGAAAATCCTGCCCAGGACGGGCGGGATCGTTCAGACCAGCCCGGCGTGGACCAGGGCGGCATCGACCGCCTTGCGCGCCGGTTCGCTGCACGACACCAGCGGCAGGCGCAGTTCGTCGGTCATCCAGTCGTGCACGCGGGTCAGCGCGTATTTCAGCGGCGCGGGCGAGGCATCTTCGAACATCGCATAGTGCAGCGGATAGAGCCGGTCGTTCAATTCGCGCGCCAGGACAAAGTCGTTGGCGGCGCAGGCCGCCTGAAAATCGGCGCACAGGCGCGGCGCGACATTGGCGGTGACCGAGATACACCCGACCGCGCCCGCCGCATTGGCCGGCAACGCCAGTTCATCATCGCCAGACAACTGGCAGAAATGCTTGCCGATGCCCATGCGGTGGTCGGTCACGCGCGACAGGTCACCGCTGGCATCCTTGATGCCGACGATCCGGTCGGGAAAGCGGCGCGCCAGTTCCACCACGGTTTCGGGCTGGATGTCGGTCACCGTGCGCCCCGGCACATTGTACAGGATGATCGGCAGGTCGATGTGTTCGGCCAGATGGCTGAAATGCGCCAACAAGCCGGCCTGGCTCGGCCGGTTGTAATAAGGGGCGACACACAGGGCCGCCGCAGCACCGCTCTTTTTGGAAAACGTCATATGCAACAGCGCGTTCATCGTGTCGTTGCTGCCGCAACCGGCGATAACCGGCACGCGCCCGGCGGCCTGTTCGACACAGATCTCGATCACGCGGTGGTGTTCGGCGTTCGACAGCGTCGAATTCTCGCCGGTGGTGCCGCACGGCACCAGCGCCGACGATCCATTGTCGATTTGCCAGTCGACCAGCCGGCGAAATGCTTTCTCGTCCAGCGCCCCATCGCGAAAAGGTGTTACCAGGGCAGGAATGGAGCCGGAAAACATGGACTTTGTTCCTCAACTTGGGGCATAATCAGGCAAGGGCAGGCCAAACGAGACGGCGCCCCCGGTCATCAATCCGCTTGATAGGGAGACGCCCCCCCTGATGTCCAGCACGGACATGCAAAGAAAGCCCGGCCTGCTGCGCCGGCGCGTGGCCGGTTCTCAGCGTTGGCCGGCGCTTGCGCTGATCCCGGCGATGGCGATTTCGCTGGCCGGTCACGCCACCGACGGCGAATTCGACGGGTCGGCGTGGGACCGCGCACGCGCGCAATTGACCAGCCAGGCGCAAGGCCCGATGGCGCAGGCGATCGAGCGGTGGAAGCTGTTGACGTCCGGCGGCGGGTTCACCTTTGCCGACTATGCCGGTTTCGTCACCAGCTACCCCGGCTTTCCCGACGAAGAGCGCCTGCGTCGCGCGGCCGAAGCCGCGCTGGACCGCGAAGCCCCCTCGCCCACCGCGATCGTCGCGTTTTTCGACCGCGATCCGCCGCTGACCAACCCCGGCCGCGCGCAATACGCGCTTGCCCTGCGCGCACTCGGCCGGCCAGAGGCGAGCGATGTCGCCCGCGCGGCCTGGCGCGGCGGGGTGATGAGCGATGCGGCGGAAACCGCGATCCTGACCACCTGGGGCGCGGGCTTCGTCACCGCCGACCACGACGCGCGGCTCAACGCGCTGCTGTGGGCGGGCGCGGTCGTGCCGGCACAACGCCTGTTGCCATGGACCTCGCCGGTCGTGCGCACGATCGGGCAAGGGCGGCTGGCGGCGCTGGCGGGCGGCGATCCCTATGCCGCCGCCGCGCTGCCGGCGGCAACACTCGACAGCGATCCGGGATTTGCGTTTCAGCGCGCCCGCGAACTGCACCGATTGGGCCGTACCGAGGCAGAGGCAAGCTATCTCGCGACGCGGCCGCCGCTCGCGACATTGCCGTTCGACCGGCCGCACTGGATTGCCGAATTGCTGTCGGCCGCGCGCGGTGCCGCCGAAATGGGCGATGCGACCAGCGCCGCGCGCATTGCATTGGGCGCCGCCGATGCGTTTGCGCCGGGCGAGGACGTCAGCCAGCAAAGCTATGGCGTGCGCGACGATTACACCTCGCTGATGTGGCTCGGCGGGACCAGCGCGCTGTGGCACAATCACGACGGGATCGGCGCGGCAACGCTGTTCCGCCGTTATGCCGACGCCGCGCGCGGGCCGGGGGTAAAGGCCAAGGGCTTGTATTGGGCAGGCCTCGCGCTGACACGCACCGGTTATCCGGCGCAGGCACAGGAAGCGTTCGTCGGCGCGGCGCAGCATCCCGATCAGTTCTACGGCATGCTCGCGCTAGAGCGGATCGGTCAACCGGTGCCGCGTCTGGGCGGCGCGCAGGCGCCCGAACCGACTCCGGAGGAACGCGCCCGGTTTGCCGCCGCGCCGATCACGGCGGCGGTGCGCGAGGTTGCCCGCGCCGGAGACTGGCACACCACGATCCGCTTTTTCAAGGAAATCGCCGAACAGCAGCAGACCGCCGGGCAGCACCAGTTGGTCGCCGAACTGGCGCAAAGCCTGGGCCGGCGCGACCTTGGCGTGATCGTCGGCCAGGCCGCCGGCATGCGCGGGTTAAGCCAGTTCGACGCGATTGCGTTTCCGCTGATCCCGGTCCCGCCCGGGCAAGCGCGGTCGTGGACGATGATCCACGCCATCATCCGCCAGGAAAGCCAGTTTTCGCAGAACGCGATCAGCCACGCCGGCGCGCGCGGGTTGATGCAGATGATGCCGCGCACCGCCGACGAACAGGCGGGCAAGCTGGGTCTGTCGTTTTCCGAACCCGCGCTGATCGGCGATCCGCAGTTCAACATGGCGGTGGGCGGCGCCTATTTCGACCACTTGCTGACGGTCTTCGGCGGCAGCTATCCGCTGGCCGTCGCCGCCTATAACGCGGGTGCGGGCAATGTCGGCAAATGGCTGCGCGCCAACGGCGACCCGCGCACCGGACAGATCGCATGGGTCGACTGGATCGAGCGCATCCCGATTTCGGAAACGCGCGGCTATGTCGAACATGTGCTGGAAAACGCGGTCGTCTATGAAACGATGAACCCCGACAAGGCCAGCTATGGCGGGCCCAACCCGCTGAGCCACTTTCTTGGCAAATCGACTCCAGGTTAGGCACAAGTGACCATATTCAGCCCCTGTCGTCACCCCGTACTTGATCGTAACCCCGGACTTGATCCGGGGTCCCGCTGCCTTGGGCGCGCAAACAAGACATCAGCCGGACCCCGGATCAGGTCTGGGGCGACGGATGAGGGAGCGCGCACCACACGCTCCCCTGCGCCATGAAAACGGACGGCAATCCCATCACGCCTGCCGGCATGGCGGCGTTGCGCGCGCGCTATGACCACCTGCTCGGCACCGAGCGGCCGCAGATCGTCGAGATCGTCAGTTGGGCGGCCGGCAACGGCGACCGGTCGGAAAACGGCGATTACCTCTATGGGCGCAAGCGCATGCGCGAAATCGACCGGGAACTGTCGTTCATCGCCCGGCGGATGAAGGCGGCGCGGGTGATTGATCCGGCCGGACACCAGGACCGCAGCCGCGCGCTGTTTGGCGCGACTGTGGAAATTGCCGACGAGGATGACAACCGCCGCGTGCTTACCCTGGTCGGCGATGACGAACAGGATGCCGGCAAAGGCCTGATCGGCTGGAGCGCGCCGATCGCGCGGGCCCTGCGCGGGGGGCGGGTCGGCGATCTGCGCCGGGTGCATCTGCCTGGTGGCGAAAAAGAATGGGAACTGGTCGCCATCACCTATCCCGGGCACGAAACCGCATGACCCGCACCCGTCACTTCATCATGCGCCATGGCGAAACGGTCTATAACCTGACTCACCGCCTGCAATCGAACACCATCCACACCCCGCTGACCCGACTGGGCTGCGACCAGGCGGTGGCCATGGGCAGGGCCTTGCGCGCCGAGCTGGGCGAACGGCCGACCGCAATGGTCCACGTCTCTGACACCGGGCGCGCGTTGCAGACGCTGGCGTTGATCGCCGAAGAAACCGGGATCGACTGGTTTGCGGCGCAGCAGTCGCCCGATCTGCGCGAGATCGACATGGGGTCATGGTGCCTGCGCGGGTATGCCGAAGTCGAGGCAGAGGTCGGCCCGATCCGCCTGCCCGATCACCTGTTGCGCCCCGCGCCCGATGGCGAGGACTATCCGGCGATCGCCGCGCGACTGTCGCGCTGGCTGGCCGGTCCGGGCGGCCTGCCCGGCGACCACATTGTCGTCATGCACGGCATTTCCAGCCGGGTGCTGCGCGGGATCATGGGCGGTTATCCGGTGCATCGTGAATGGGGCGTGCCGATTGCGCCTTCGCTGGTCCAGGGGTCGATCGCGCTGGTCGAGCAGGGCTGCGAAACCGTGCTGTTCGGCAGCAAACAGGGCACGGAGCACGCGTGATGGCCGATGTGATCAATCTGCGGCGGGTCCGCAAGGCCCGCGCGCGGCAGGCGGCGGCGGAAACGGCGGCAGAAAACCGCGCCCGCCATGGCCAGACCCGCGCGGCACGGCAGGCGCAGGCCGGCGAAGCCGATCGTGCCGCCCGCGAACTGGCCGGCAAACGTCGCGACGAAACCGAAGACTGATGCGGACCACCCAGGATGAAGCCAGCGTAAGGCTCTATTTTCTCAACGATGGTCCCGATGGCGGTCAGGCCGAAACGCTGATGTACGGCCCGCTGTCAGCCGCACTGGCGCATGCCGCCGCGCAGGACCCGGCGGTACAGGACGGGCTGTGGATCGCCACATCAAACGACGTGATCGCCTATCGCGATCTGGTCGAGGAATGAGGCGCGCCGCCATCGCCCTGGCCATTGCCGTCCTGATCGCCGCCAACGGCGCGGCGGCGCGCGACCGGCTGGGGGTATGGAACGACTGGGGCGCATTTCGCGACGCCGCCGTGCCGCGTTGCTACGCAATCGCCATGGCCATCGACCAGCCGGGGCAACGGCGCCAGACGCAGCCCTTTTTCACGATTGCCAACTGGCCCCGGCGCAACATCCATGGCGAAGTGCACGTGCGCCTGTCGCGCGAGGCTGCAGCCGGAAAACCGGTGGTGATCGGTATCGACGGGCAGAAATTCCCCGCGCTGGCCAGCGGGTTCGATGCCTGGGCGGCCGATCGACGGGCCGATGCCGCGATCATCGCTGCGCTGCGCAGCAACGGCGACATGACCGTCATTGCCCATGGCCGCGATGGACGGATCGTGCGCGACGCCTATCACCTGACCGGCGCGGCATCGGCGATGGACGCCGCGAGCCTGGGCTGCGCGGCCTCGTGATGATCAGACCTCCCGCCCCGCCTCCCCGCCCGACCACCACAGCATGATGGTATCATTGGTGGTCGGGCGGGGAGGCGGGGCGGGAGGTCTGAGTCCACGTCAGTGCACCGTGATGCTCAGAACCTGAAGCCGACGCTAGCGGTCAATTGATCGCGCGAATCGTGCAAAACGAAGTGGCTGTCGTCCGGCGTGGTGCCGGTATAGTTGTACGATCCGCTGCCATACTGCGAACGGTCGTATTCGAGCTTTACATAGATCCACCGCGTCAGGTGCCGCTCGACGCCGACGCCGGCCCGCGCACCGTTGGCGTTGATGCCGTCATACAGCACTTCGCTGCCATCGGTGCCGGTCACGCCGAAACGGGTGTTGGTATAGGCGATCTTGGCGAAGACCTGGGTCTTGAGGTTGAGCGCATAGCCCACCCGAAGGCCGAACCAGATATCCCGGCCGGCGCGGATTCGCTCGGCATTGAACTTTTCGGCGACCAGACCCGGGTTGCTATAGCTGTTGGAACTGGTGGTCACGCCCAGTTCGCCGCCCAGCGTCAGGTGCTCGGTCAGCGGCAGGTCATAACCGATTTCTCCGCCATAGCTGAGACCGGTTTTCTTGGTAAAAATATCGGACGTCGGGTCGATATCCTTGTACGATTTGATGCCGAGGTGATCGAGGCCGACACCAAAATCGACATGGGGGCCGCTGAACACGTCGGCCGGGGTGTCGGGCAGATTGTTGTCCTCGTCGCCATAATCCTGCGCCAGCGCCGGCGTCGCCGCGATCAGCGCCATGCTGCAGACAAGAAGCGTGGTGATCTTTCTCATGGTCGTCTCCCTCGGTCGCTGGCCCGCGATAGTGGCAAACTCGGCCATGTTCCATTCCCCTGGCCAACAAATCCGCCAAAACCACATCCCGTGACACTATGTTACAAATCGCGTCAACATGCCGGCGGGCGAGGGTATCACGATCCCGCCACGATCGGCGGCATCTGTAACACATTGTCACACTTGGCATTTCTGGAGAATGGCGGGGCGTCTTCACGGCGTTTGACCGGGCATGGGGGCACTCATGAACGGAGAATACCGATGAAGACCATTTATGCCCTTCTCGCTGCCGGCATCGCGGTGATCGCGGCCAACCCGGCCTTTGCGCAGGATGCGTCGACGACGGCGACGCCGGCCCAGGCATTCAGTGGTACGCATGTCGAAGCGACGTTCGGCTGGGACCACCTCAACACCAAATCGCTGAAAGATATCGACGCCAGTGCCGAAATCGAATCCGGCGCCGACGGCGTGACCTATGGCGGCGCAATCGGCTATGACATTCCGCTGTCCAACAATGTGACCGCCGGTGCCGAAGTCGGGCTCTATGGCAGTTCGACCAAGTGGACCAACACCGCAAATCTCAATCCCGGCGTGTTCAACACCGCGCAAGTCAACCTTGGCCGCGATGTCTTTGTCGGTGGCCGGCTCGGCTACGCACTCAGCACCAGGACGCAACTGTTTGCCAAGGCCGGCTATACCAACGCCCACTTTGGCGTGACCGGTACCGACGGCAACACTGTGCTGTACCAGGGCATCAATGCGAGTGGCTTTCGCCTCGGCACCGGCATCGAGCGCAAGCTGACCAGGTTGACCTACGTGAAACTCGAATACGACTATTCGCACTATGGCAGCGGTCAGTTCAACTATGCGGGATCGACACCGGACGGCAGCAACTTTGACCTCCACAACGATCAACATCAGGTGCTGGCCAGCATCGGCCTGCGTTTTTGACTGCTACAACGCGATGCCGCGCGTCGACAGGCGCGCGGCATCGCGCCACCCGGACCTGAAATTGCGTTCCAATTGGCGAGTGCCCGATCGGCGGCAAGCAATCATCCCCAGCCGATCACGCCCTTTACCTCCAGAAAATCGTGGATGCCATAATCGGCGTATTCGCGACCGTTGCCCGACTGCTTGTAGCCGCCGAACGGCGCGAACGTGTCCCAGTCGGGATAGTTGATCTGCACCGTGCCGCTGCGCAGGCGGCGGGCGATGCTGTGGATCAGGTCGATGTCGGTGCCGGCGATATAGCTGGCCAGGCCATAGACCGTATCGTTGGCGATCGCGATCGCCTGTTCGATGCTGTCATAGGGCAGGATTGCCAGCACCGAACCGAACACTTCCTCGCGCGCGATGGTCATGTCCGGGGTAACGCCGCCGAACACCGTCGGGCGCACGAAATAGCCGGTGTCGATCCCCTCGGGACGGCCGGTGCCGCCCGCGACGAGTTCGGCGCCTTCATCGATCCCGGCATGAATCAGGCGCTGGATCTTGGCCCACTGCACGTCGCTGACCACCGGGCCCTGCGTGGTGGCCGGATCGAGCGGATCGCCGATGACCGGCTTTGCGGCGGCGGCGCGCGCCACTTCGAGCGCTTCGGCATGGCGGTCGGCGGGAACGAGCATGCGCGTCGGGGCGTCGCACGACTGGCCGGAATTGCTGAAACAGCCCAGCACGCCCGCTTCGACCGCGGCGGCCAGATCGGCATCGGGCAGGATGATGTTGGCCGATTTGCCGCCCAGTTCCTGCGCCACGCGCTTGACGGTGTCGGCGGCCGCCTTGGCAACCAGGATACCGGCTCTGGTCGACCCGGTGAACGACACCATGTCGACATCGGGGTGTTCGGCCAGAACCTGGCCGACATCCGGTCCGTTGCCGTTGACCAGGTTGAACACGCCGGGCGGTGTGCCCGCCGCATCCATGATCTCGGCAAAGATCAGGCCGCTGACCGGCGCGATTTCCGACGGTTTCAGCACGACGGTGCAACCTGCCGCCAGCGCCGGTGCGACTTTGCAGACGATCTGGTTCAGCGGCCAGTTCCACGGCGTGATCAGCGCGGCAACGCCGATCGGTTCCAGAATCACCCGGCTGGTGCCGCGCATTTCCTCGAAGGTGATGTCTTCCAGCGCCTTGATCGCGGCTTCCATATGGGCGCGGCCGGCCCAGGCCTGTGCCTCGCGCGCGAACGTGATCGGCGCGCCCATTTCGGCGGTGACCGCCTGGGCGATGTCTTCAAACCGGCGGTTGTATTCGTCGAGCACGCGGCGCAGCAGCGTCAGCCGGTCCTCGCGGGTGGAAAACGCCCAGGTCCCGAACGCCTTGCGCGCCGCCGCGACGGCGCGATCGACATCGGCCTTGCCGCCCATGGCAATCGACAGGAACGGCGCTTCGGTCGCCGGGTTGATCACGTCGAGCGTGGCGGACCCGGCCGGATCAACCCAGGCGCCATCGATGTAGAATTTGTGCGAGTTGGCGGAAAACGACATTGCGGTCATCCTTGGAAGGTCACGTTTCAATCTGCGATCGCACTGTTGCCATTCGGCGCCAAGGTGCAAGCCCCCACCGCCACCCGGGCCGAAAAATATGGGATCAGAACAGGCGCGAAATTTCGTAGAACAGCGCGCCGACGACGGCCGCTGCCGGGATCGTCACCACCCAGGCAATTGCCACCTGTTGCGCCACGCCCCAGCGCACCGCCGTGGTCCGCCGCGCCGCACCGACCCCGACGATGCAGCCGGTAATGGTGTGCGTGGTCGAGACCGGAATGCCGAACGCGCTTGCCGCGAACAGCATCACCGAGCCCCCGGCCGAGGCGCAAAAGCCCTGATGCTGGGTCAATCGGGTGATGCGGCTGCCCATCGTCTCGATGATTTTCCACCCTCCCGACAACGTGCCGAGCCCGATCGCGGTATAACAGCCCAGCACGACCCAGGTCGGCACATGGAACGTGCCGCCAAGATAGCCCTGCGAATAGAGCAGGACAGTGATGATCCCCATCGTCTTTTGCGCGTCGTTGGCGCCGTGGCCCAGCGAATAGGCCGCCGCAGACACCAGATGCAGCCGTTTGAACAGCGTATCGGCGGTGCGCGCGGTGATCAGCACGAACAGCCACGCGGTCGCCAGAAAAAACAGCATCGACACGACCAGGCCGATCAACGGCGACAGCACGATCGCCACCGTCGTCGCACTCAACCCGCCCCACACGATCGCGCCCGGCCCGGCATGCATCAATCCCGCACCCAGCAACCCGCCGACCAGCGCGTGGCTCGATGACGAGGGGATCCCGCGCCACCAGGTGATCACGTTCCACGTCATCGCCCCGACCAGCGCGCCGAACACCACCCCCGGGGTCACGACATCCTTGTTGATGATCCCTTTGCCGACGGTTTCCGCGACTTTCAGGCCGAAGAGGAAATAGGCGGCGAAGTTGAACACTGCGGCAAACAGCACCGCCTGCACCGGCGACAGCAACCGCGTCGACACCACCGTGGCGATCGAATTGGCCGCATCGTGCAGTCCGTTGAGAAAATCGAACACCAGCGCCATCACCACCAGCGCGATGATCAGCGGCAGTGCGAGGCCGATATGGTGCATGGAACCATTCTTCCGATCAGGCGTGATCGATCACGAGATTGTCGATCTCGTTGGCGACATCCTCGCACTTGTCGACCACGCGTTCGAGATGGCTGTAAATCTCGCGGCTGACGAAAAAGCGCATCGGTGCGGTTTCACCCAAGGTGCGATAGGCACGCGCCAGGCCGATATCGTGGATCTCGTCGGCGCGGCCTTCCAGCCGGATCAGCCGTTCGGTCAGTTCGTGCAACCGGCCGGCATTGGCATGGATCGCGCGCAACAGCGGCAGCGCTTCGGAAATCAGGCGCGCCGCCTCGACAATGATCGCCGCCATGTCCTGCATTTCGGGCTCGAACGCCGTCACTTCATAGATCGCTGCGGCGGTCGCGGTCTGGTGCATCTGGTCGATGGCATCGTCCATCGCCCCGATCAGCGACGTGATCGCGCCACGATCGAACGGCGTCAGGAACGTCTTGCGCACGCTGATCAGCACCTCGCGGGTGATCGCATCGGCATCGTGTTCGCGTTCGGAAATCTCGCGCACGTGCTGCGACATCGTCTCGCCGCCCTGGAGCATGCGCACCAGCGCGTTGCTGCCGGCGACCAGCGTTTCGCCGTGCGCTTCGAACAGGGCAAAGAAATTGCCCTGGCGCGGCAACAGCATCTGGAACCAGTGAAACATTCCCAATTTCTCCTTCGCGCCGCTGAGGCGGGCAAGCAGCGGCGCGGTACTGGTCAGCGCACGGACTTCGGACGCGCGAAATCCGCGGATCAATGTGCCAAGATCCGCCTCATCAACCAGCGCGGCCGCCTCGGTCAGCGAAAACCAGCGCCGGGTGCGTTCGCCGGCTTCCGCCCATTCGGCCAGTTCATCGGTTACGGCCAGCGGATAGACCTGCACTTCGGCGCGGACGGCCGCGCCCGAACGCAGCGTCTTGCGATAAAAATAACTGCCCAGCGGGCTGGGGCAGACGGCGCCGGCGACGCCTGCCTCTTCCAGCGCTTCACGCGCGGCGGCCATATGCCCCGCCTCGCGCTTGCCGACATTGCCTTTGGGGATGACCCAGCGCCCGGTCCCGCGCGAGGTGACCAGCAAGACCTCGGTCGGCGCGGCAAGACCGTCACCCCGGGTGCGGTATGGCAAGGCGGCAATCTGGTCGACGGCGGGATCTCCTGTGCAGGGACCCCCCCGTCGCTAGATGACAAGCTTGTGACCAGTCAAGCAGACCGCGCCAGTATTAGACATCCTAACGGGGCAGTTCGGACACGCCCATCAGCGCCTCATCGACCGCGCGCGCACACTGGCGCCCTTCGCGGATCGCCCAGACCACCAGGCTTTGCCCGCGGCGCATGTCTCCGCAGGAAAACACGCCGTCGACGCTGGTGGCGTAATCGGCGGTGGTGGCCCGGACATTGCCGCGCGGATCAAGCTCTACCCCCGCTTGTTCGATCAGTCCCTGCTTGCGCGGGCCGGTAAAGCCCATCGCCAGCAGGATCAGGTCGGCCTTCAGCGTAAATTCGCTGCCCGGCACTTCCTGCATTTTGCCGCCGACCCATTCGACGCGCACGCATTCCAGCCCGGTGACGTCGTTTTCGCCGACCACACGCCTGGTCAGCACGGCGAATTCGCGGCCGACACCTTCTTCGTGGCTGCTCGATGTGCGCAGCTTGAGCGGCCAGTTGGGCCAGGTCAGCGCCTTGTCTTCCTTTTCGGGCGGTCGCGGCATGATTTCAAGCTGGGTCACCGACAGCGCGCCCTGGCGGTTCGACGTGCCGACGCAGTCCGAGCCGGTGTCGCCGCCGCCGATCACCACGACATGCTTGCCGGTTGCGGTCAGCGACCCGCGCGGCGCGGCGCGGATTTCATCGTCGCCGGCGTTGCGCTTGTTCTGCTGGGTCAGGAATTCCATGGCAAAGCGCACGCCGGGCAGTTCGAAGCCGGGGATCAGCAACGGGCGCGGATCTTCGGCCCCTCCGGCCAGCACGACAATGTCGAAATTTTCCCGGAGCGAGGCCATCGACACGGTCACGCCGACTTCGACCGAGGTGCGGAATTCGACCCCTTCGGCCATCATCTGCACCAGCCGCCGGTTGATCAGCGCCTTTTCCATCTTGAAGTCGGGGATGCCATAACGCAGCAGCCCGCCCATGCGGTCCGACTTTTCGAACACCGTGACCGAATGGCCGGCGCGCGCCAGTTGCTGCGCACAGGCCATGCCGGCGGGCCCCGACCCGACGATGGCGACCGATTTGCCGGTCTTTTTCGCCGGCACTTGCGGTTCGATCCAGCCTTCGCGCCAGCCCTTGTCGACAATCGCGCATTCGATCGATTTGATCGTTACCGGTTGGTCGACAAGGTTCAGCGTGCACGCCGCCTCGCACGGGGCGGGGCAGATGCGGCCGGTGAATTCGGGGAAATTGTTGGTCGAATGCAGGTTGTCGAGCGCTTCGCGCCAGTCCGCTTCATAGACCAGATGATTCCAGTCGGGGATCTGGTTGTTCACCGGGCAACCGTTGTGACAATACGGAATGCCGCAGTTCATGCAGCGCGAGGCCTGCCCGCGCAGCGTGGCATCATCGTGGGGCACGATGAATTCGCGATAGTGCTTCAACCGCTCTGCCGGTGCGTCATAGCCCCGATCCTTGCGGTCGACTTCGAGAAAACCGGTGGGCTTACCCATTATAAAAGTCCTTATTCCGCCGCGACGGACGCGGCTGATTGGCGCTCGGCCTCAAGCTGGCGCAACGCACGGGCATAATCGCGCGGCATGACCTTGACGAAACGGGGCAGTTCCTCGGCCCAGTTGTCAAGAATCGCGCGGGCCCGGCGGCTGCCGGTGTGGAGCAAGTGGCGCTCGATGAGGATGCGCAGACGATCGGCATCGTGGCGCAACACGTCGCCCATGCCATAATCGACCACATCGACCGCACGCTGTTGCGGGCGACCGGTTCCCTCATCGTCGTCGCGGTCGGGCGAAATCGGCAAGAGATCGACCATCGCCGGATTGACCAGCCGCGCAAAGCGGCCGTCGTGATCGTGGACATAGGCGATCCCGCCCGACATCCCGGCGGCAAAGTTGCGTCCGGTCCGGCCAAGCACGACCACCACCCCGCCGGTCATGTATTCGCAGCCATGATCGCCGGTGCCTTCGACCACCGCGACCGCGCCCGAATTGCGCACCGCAAAGCGTTCGCCGGCGACCCCGTTGAAATAGGCCTCGCCCGCGATGGCGCCGTACAGCACGGTGTTGCCGACAATGATGTTTTCGGTCGCATCGCGCGTGACATGCGCCGGTTGACGCACGATCACCCGCCCGCCCGACAGCCCCTTGCCGACATAGTCGTTGGCATCGCCGGTCAGGTCGGGCGTCACGCCATGGGCCAGGAACGCGCCGAACGACTGACCCGCCACGCCGCGCAACGCGATGTGGATGGTGTTGTCGGGCAATCCGGGGTGGCCAAAGCGCCGCGCCACTTCGCCCGACAGCATTGCGCCGACGGTGCGGTTGACGTTGATCACATCGCGTTCGATACGCACCGGCCTGCCGTGATCCAGCGCCGTCCGCGCCGACGCGATCAGGTCGTTGTCGAGCGCGCCGTCAAGCCCGTGATCCTGCCGCTCGCTCCAGTTGAGAGTCGTTCCGGGCACCGGATCGACCCGATGCAGCAGGCGCGACAGATCGATCCCTTCGGCTTTCCAGTGATGGATCGCCTTGCGCGCATCGAGCCGGTCGACCCGTCCGACCATTTCCGCAATGGTGCGAAAGCCCATCGCCGCCATGATCTCGCGCAGTTCCTCGGCCACGAAGAAGAAGTAGTTGATCACATGTTCGGGCTTGCCGGTGAAGCGCGCGCGCAGCACCGGGTCCTGCGTCGCCACCCCGACCGGGCAGGTGTTGAGATGGCACTTGCGCATCATGATGCACCCGGTCGCGATCAGCGGCGCGGTGGCAAAGCCGAATTCGTCGGCCCCGAGCAACGCGGCAATCGCCACGTCACGCCCGGTGCGCAAACCGCCGTCGGCCTGCACCGCGATGCGGCTGCGCAGATTGTTGAGCAGCAGCGTCTGCTGGGTTTCGGCCAGGCCGATTTCCCACGGCGACCCGGCATGCGTCAGGCTGGTCAGCGGCGAGGCACCGGTCCCGCCTTCATAGCCGGAAATCGTCACATGGTCGGCGCGCGCCTTTGACACGCCCGCCGCGACCGTGCCGACGCCGACTTCGGACACCAGCTTGACCGATATCCGCGCGCGGGTGTTCACGTTCTTGAGATCGTGAATCAACTGCGCAATGTCTTCGATCGAATAGATGTCGTGGTGCGGCGGCGGGCTGATCAGGCCGACGCCGGGGGTCGAATGGCGGGTACGGCCGATCACCTTGTCGACTTTGTCGCCGGGCAACTGGCCGCCTTCGCCGGGCTTGGCACCCTGCGCCATCTTGATCTGGATGTCGTCGGCATTGACCAGGTATTCGGCGGTGACGCCGAACCGTCCGCTCGCCACCTGCTTGATCGCCGATCGCATCGAATCGCCATTGGCCAGCGGCTTGAACCGGTCGGGCTCTTCGCCGCCTTCGCCGGTGTTCGACTTGCCGCCGATGCGGTTCATCGCGATCGCCAGCGTGGTATGCGCCTCGCGACTGATCGAGCCAAAGCTCATCGCCCCGGTGGCAAAGCGCTTGACGATCTCGGCCGCAGGCTCGACTTCGTCCAGCGGCACCGCCGTATCGCCCGGCTTGAGTTCGATCAGGCCCCGGATCGTCAGCATCCGTTCCGACTGGTCGTTGATGCTGGCGGCAAATTCGCGGTACTGGTCGGGCAGATTGCCGCGCACCGCGTGTTGCAGGCTGGCGATATTGGTCGCGGTCCAGGCATGTTCCTCGCCGCGCAAGCGCAACTGGTACATTCCGCCAACGTCGAGCATCTTGCGATAGATCGGGTTGTCGCCATAGGCCGCGGCGTGCCGGCGCACGGTTTCTTCGGCAATCTGGCGCAAGCCGACGCCTTCGATCGTGGTCGCCGTGCCGGTAAAGTACTTGTCGACAAACGCCGACGACAGCCCGACCGCGTCGAAGATCTGTGCCCCGCAATAGGATTGATAGGTCGAAATGCCCATCTTGGACATGACCTTCAGGATGCCCTTGCCGATCGCCTTGATATAGTTCTTCTGAACATCACAGGTCGACAGCGGCAGGCCCTTTTCGACCCGGATCGCTTCCAGCGTTTCAAGGGCGATATAGGGATTGATCGCCTCTGCGCCATAGCCCGCCAGCGCGCAGAAGTGATGCACTTCACGCGCTTCGCCGGTTTCGACGACCAGCCCGGTCTGCATGCGCAGGCCCTGGCGGACGAGGTGATGGTGCACCGCCGCCGTCGCCAGCAGCGCGGGCATCGGGATGCGGTGCCGGTTCTGCGCGCGGTCGGACAGGATCAGGATGTTGCGGTCGGCCAGCACGGCTTCGGTCGCGGCCCAGCACATTTCCTTGACCGCCTGTTCCAGACCGGCGGCCCCGGACACCGCGTCCCAGGTGATGTCGATCGTCGCGGTGCGGAACGCGCCGTCGAGCGTGGCCTCGACCGAACGGATCTTGGTGATCTCGTCATTGGTCAGGATCGGCTGGTCGACTTCGAGCCGCTTGTGCGTGCCGGCATCGTGGCCGAGCAAATTGGGGCGCGGGCCGATCATCGAGACCAGGCTCATCACCAGCTCTTCGCGGATCGGATCGATCGGCGGATTGGTGACCTGGGCAAAGTTCTGCTTGAAATAGTCGTAGAGCAGCCGCGATCGCTGCGACAGCACCGCGATCGGCGTGTCGGTGCCCATCGAGCCCAGCGGATCCTCGCCGACGATCGCCATCGGTTCCAGAAACCGCGAGATGTCTTCCTGGGTATAGCCGAACGCCTGCTGGCGATCGAGCAGGCTGATCGTTTCGACCGTCAGCGCGGACAGTTCGGGCTCGATCAGTTCCAGCTCTTTCAGCTTGTACTGGGCGGCCGCCAGCCATTCCTCATAGGGCTCTGCGCCGGCCAGTTCGGCCTTGATTTCCTCATCCTCGATGATCCGGCCTTTTTCGAGGTCGATCAACAGCATGCGGCCGGGTTGCAGCCGCCACTTGCGCTCGATATCCTCTTCGCGGAACGGCAGGACGCCCGATTCCGACGCCATGCAGATCAGATCGCCGCGCGTGATGGTGAACCGCGCCGGCCGCAGCCCGTTGCGATCGAGCGTCGCGCCGATCTGGCGACCATCGGTGAACGCCACTGCCGCCGGCCCATCCCACGGTTCCATCAGCGCGGCGTGGTATTCATAAAACGCGCGCCGCTTGGCATCCATCAACGGGTTGCCGGCCCAAGCCTCGGGGATCAGCATCATGACCGCATGCGCCAGGCTGTAACCGCCCGCCACCAGCAGTTCGAGCGCGTTGTCAAGGCTGGCGGTGTCGGACTGGCCATGCGGGATCAGCGGCCACATCTTGTCGAGATCGGCACCGAGCAGTTCGGATTCCATCGTCCGCCGGCGCGCGTTCATCCAGTTGACGTTGCCGCGGACGGTGTTGATTTCTCCGTTGTGCGCGACAAAGCGATAGGGATGCGCCAGCTTCCAACTGGGGAACGTGTTGGTCGAAAACCGCTGGTGGACCAGCCCGAGCGCCGAGATCGTGTCGGGATCGCGCAAGTCATCATAGAAGCTGCCCACCTGGGTCGCCAGCAGCAGACCCTTGTAGACGATCGTGCGCGACGACATGCTCGGCATGTACAACTGGCTGATACCCGGCAGGCCGTGCTTTTCGGCCAGCGCGTCAAGCGGGTTCTGCGTCTGCTTGCGGATCGCCAGCAGCTTGCGTTCGAACGCGTCCTGATCGGGCGTGCCTTCGCCGCGCTTGATGAAGCATTGCCGGATCACCGGCATTTCGGCGATCACCGCCGCGCCAAGCCCGTCGATCGTGGTCGGCACATCGCGCCAGCCGATCAGTTCCTGCCCTTCCTTGGCAATGAACTTCTCGAAAAATTCGGTGATGAACGTCCGGCTTGGCTCATCCTGCGGCAAAAAGCACATCGCCACGCCATAATCGCCCGGCGCGGGCAATTCCTTGCCTGCGGATGCGGCCCATTTGCGGAACAGGAGGTCGGGCAGTTGAATCAGGATGCCGGCGCCGTCGCCCAGCAACGGATCGGCCCCCACCGCCCCGCGATGGTCAAGATTGGCCAGAATTTCAAGGGCCTGTTTAATGATCGCGTGGCTGCGCTGCCCTTTGATATGGGCGATAAAGCCCACACCGCAAGCATCGTGCTCATTACGCGGATCATAAAGGCCCTGAACCGGCGGAAAACCCATCGTCCTTACATTCCTGCAACCAGAGGTCGATCAAACACGCGAATCACTTTGCCGGAAAGGCAATGAAAGTTGCGCGAAATTCCCCATGACCGCATGAATGTTATTTTGCAACCGCGTCCGCACGCGCATCAGCATAAGGGCAAGCGCGCCGGCCGCCGGTTTGCCACAAACTGTTGCGCGAATGTCGGATTAACGTTGCGCGCTCATCCGTCGCAATGTCGCCAGCGCGTCGCGCAGCGCGCGATCGGCCTCGTTGGGGGCGAGTTCGGACGCATCGTTATCACCGCCGGACAGCCGTTGCGGGAACGGCACCACCGGTCCGGTCTCGGCCGGTTCGTCGTGGTGCGCCACCGGCGCAACCCAGTGAACGAAATCGGACGCTACCAGTTCGGGCCGGGGCAGCGCCATGCCGACCAGCGAGGAATAACGGTGTTCGACAATGCCGTCGTCGGCGCCGTCATAATGGCCTGCGACAGGATTGTCGTGGGCAGCCGCGCCCAGGAAACGCGGCGGCAGGTCATCGGCAAGGTCATCGTCAGCCCAATCGCCCACGGCGGCCAGCGGGTCGTGCAGCCCGCCGGCAATGGGGGCGTGCTGCACGGGCGCCTCAACCTCATCGACCTCGGGCGCGCGGACTTGCGCAAACCGCGACGGCTTTGTCCGCAGCAATGGCCCGGGCGGGTCCATTGTCAGCGGGTCGAACCGGTGCAACGGGGTCAGCGGATCGATCACATCGACCGCCGGCGCAACGGGGCGCCGGGCCTGGCGCGTGGCAATCGCCAGCGCCAGCCGTTCGATCAATTGCACCAGACCCAGGCTGGCAAGCGGCGCTTCGTGCAGCGGCACCTGCGGCGCGGCGGCGGCCAGACTGGCCAGCGGCGGCAGGCTGGCCGGTGGGGCTACTGCAACCGGTTCGGGCACGGCGGTTTCCGGTTCGACCACTTCGGCCGCCACCGGTTCCGGTTCGGCCGGCTGGATGACCGGCTCGGCAGGCGGGACGAAAATCGGCGCGTCGTCGCGCCGGGTGGCGGACCACGCGGCGGCCAGAAACGGCGGCAGGTCATGCTCCGGCTCTTCGGGTTCGGGCGCCGACCCGTCGCTGGCCAGATGGTTCTGTTCGATGGCAAAGGCGTCGGCGGACATGTCGTCCACCGGCGTTTCGGCCACCGCAGCCGGCACGGGCCGGGCCGGTTCGAACACGTTCGCGGCATAAGGCAGCACGTCATCGCTGACGACCAACGGTCGGCGCGGCGGCGCATCGGGATGGGCATCGCGGTTGCGCACGCGCGGGGCTGATACGGCGACAGCATCGGCAGAGGGCTTGGCCGAGCGGGTTCTGGCGGGCTGCGGCTCGGGCGCGGCGCGTTGCGGCCGTTGCGGCCGTTGCGGCATCGTTCCACCGGCACGCGCATAGAGCACAACGCCAAGCGCCAGCCCGCAGACCCCGCCCAACCCGGCCAGCGCCAGCGCCGCCAGCAGGTGCGCGGTCAGCCCCAGCGGCGGGGCAGCGGCGGGCAGGATCGCAGGCAAATGCAGATGCAGCACCAGACCGGCGAGCGCATCGGCGCTGGCAGCCAGACCGCCGAGGCCGAACAGCGCAGCGAACCACAGCGCGGTCAATCCGGGAAACAGGCGATGCGCCATGACGCTGCGCGGCGATGCCGCCGCCTTGCGCTGGGACGAGGTCCGCGTGGACCGGAGGCGGGCTGTCTTGATCACTGTGCTCGTTTTCGTCCCTGCACTTGCCCCGACTCGCCCAGGCCACGAACCGTCAGAATTCGAAGGATCAGGCGGCAATCCGGGCAGAATCACTCTTGCTGGCTAGCACGGCTTGGTAAACGAGAAGATAACGCGACACGTTGCGACCCCAGTCATGCGAGCGTTCGACAAAGCCGCGCGCCACCCGGCGCCGATCGTCCCACCCCGCGCGGTCGTGCAACAACCGGACCAGCGACGTGGCCAGCGCCGCGGGATCGTCAGGCGCAAACAGCGTGCCGGTCACCCCGTCCTCGATCAGTTCGCAATGTCCGCCCACGCTGCTGGCGGCGACCAGCTTGCCCTGGGCCATCGCCTCCAGCGGTTTGAGCGGCGTGACCAGTTCGGTCAACCGCATCGCCTTGCGCGGATAACACACGACGTCGGCCAGCGCGTAATAGCGATCGACCTCATGATGCGGCACGCGTCCGACAAAGCGAATCGCCTGCGCCACCGGTGACGCCTCGGCCGCCGCGCGCAATTCCGCCTCGGCCGGCCCGCCCCCGACCAGCAGCAGCCGCACATCGGGCTGGGCCGCGCAGATCGCCGGCATCGCCGCAATCAGATCATCGAGCCCTTCATAGGGGTAAAAGCTGCCAAGGAAGCCGATCACCGGCCCCTCTCCCAACCCGAGTTGTTCGGCCAGTGCCGGATCGCGCGGAACGGGCGCACCGAACAGGTCCAGATCGACGCCGTTGGGCATGATCGTGATCCGGCCGGGGCAAACCTTGCGCGCAACCAGATCCTGCTTCAGCCCTTCACAAATCGTCACCACCGCGCCGGCGCCTGCCACCACCCGGTTTTCCAACCGCCGCGTCAGCCAATAGCGCCACGAATCCGCCGTTCCGGTCCCGTTGCCGACCGCGGCGTCTTCCCAGAACGCGCGAATTTCATAGACCATCCCGACCCCCAGCCGCCGCGCCGCGCGCAACGCCGCCATGCCGCACAGTGCCGGACTGTGGGCATGGATCACGTCGGGTCGCCAGATCCGGGCAATCGCTTCGATGCGGTCGGCCAAGGCGCGCACTTCGCGCCATTCGCGCAAGCCCGGTGCGCCCTGCGCGCTGCCCGGTGTGCGCCAGAACCGCAGTCCGTCGATCACTTCGGCGCCATCGGTATCGGTTGCAGCGCCATCCGTTGCGGCGCTATGGCGCAGGCCGGTCACCGCAGCCACCTCCAGCCCCATCGCCTCTTGCGCCTTCAGAATGGCGCGTGTGCGAAAGGTATAGCCGCTTTGCAACGGCAAACTGTGGTCGAGCACGTGAAGGATGCGGGTCATGACGCCTTTTTGCCATAAAATGTCTTAACGCGCTATCAACCGAAGTAGTCCAGATATGGCACAGCGCAACGATACGGACGACGACTGAACGGCGATGATCGATCTACTTGCCCTTGTCGTGCCCCACTTCGTCATGGCGATCGCCGTGTGGCGACTGGTACGCCGTGCCGATCTCGATAACGATCCGGCCCTGCCCCGCATCGAACCTCGCCGCGACTCCGCGACAAAGGGCGGCGAGCAGTGACCAATCTGGGGCTGACCGCCTTTGTGCTGGCGTTTTTCATCGCCGGGTTTTCCCGGCCGTTCCTGTTGGTACTGGCCTATGCCTATATCGACATCGTTGCCCCGCAAAAGATCGGCTGGGGCCCGCTGGGGTCGCTGTCGATCTCGCTCGTCGCGTTCATCCTGGTGGTGGTGATGTGGGCGGTGCGCGAGGACAAGTCGGGCACACGCCTGTCATCGCGCCAGATCCTGATGGCGCTGCTGCTGGTCTATTGCGGGCTGACCACGTTGGCGGCCGATTTTCCGCTCGAGGCGGCGGCGAAATGGGACTGGGTGTGGAAAGCGCTGGTGTTCGCGATCTTTCTGCCGCTGACCTTGCGCACGCGACTGCGGATCGAGGCACTGACGCTGATCATGGTGCTGGGCGTGGCGGTGATCACGATCGACGGCGCGCTGAAAACGCTGGCCGGCGGTGGCGGCTATGGCGAATTGAAGCTGCTGGTGAACGACAACACCGGCCTTTACGAAGGCTCGATCATCTCGACCGTGGCGATCTGCATCATTCCACTGGCGTTCTGGCTGGCGAAATATGGCACGGTGTTTCGGCCGGGCTGGCTGGTGCGGCTGTTTGCGATCGGAGTCAGTTTTTCCGCGATCCTGATGCCGATCGGGACACAGGCGCGCACCGGGCTGATCTGCGTCGCCGTGCTCGGAGTGCTGAAACTGCGCAGCACCAAACGCCGCGTCACCTATCTGGTGCTGATCGGGTTGGGCACGGCGATCGCACTGCCGCTGTTGCCGGCCAGCTTTGACGAGCGGATGAGCACGATCGGCGACCACCAGGCCGACCAGTCGGCCAGCACGCGCGTCGCGGTGTGGCAATGGACGATCGCCTTTGCCCAGTCGCACCCGTTCGGCGGCGGGTTCGACGCATTCCGGCAGGACACCGTCAGCTATGACAAAGTGATCACCACGACCGACGGCAACAGCACCGCGGTCCACACCGAACATGTCATCGAACATGCTCGCGCCTATCATTCCAGCTATTTCGAAATGCTGGGTGAACAGGGCTATCCCGGGCTCGGGCTGTGGCTGCTGTTGCATATCCTTGGCGTCGTGCAGATGGAACGCATCCGCCGACGCTATCGCCTCGATCCACCCGAAGGCATGGCGTGGATCAGCCCGCTGGCAGACGCGCTGCAACAGGCGCAGATCGTCTATCTGGTGGGCGGCGCCTTTGTCGGCATCGCGTTTCAACCGTTCTGTTATATGCTGGTGGGCCTGCAATGCGGCCTGGCCGCCTATGTCGGACGCCTCGATGCCGCGGCCGCCGAGACGCGGCGGCAGGCGCGGCTGGTGCGCCGGTCCCCGGCCCGCGCGCCCGAGCCCGCGATGGCGGTCCGCCATCCATCGACCGCCGGGCCGCTGCTGGGTGACGGCAAGACGCCTTAACCGGTTGGTTAAATTTGCCATTGCGTGCGCAGGCATCCGGCGCCATGACGGGCCACCGCAACACAGGCCGGGGAACCCGCATGCCCACATATATCGACGCCCACGCCTTGAAGGATCTGGTCGGCCAGGTCGTCGGCACCTCCGAATGGGTTGACGTGACACAGGAACGGATCAACCGGTTTGCCGAAGCGACCGGCGATTTTCAGTTTATCCATATCGACCCCGAGGCGGCGGCCAAGACCCCGTTCGGCGGTACGATCGCGCACGGTTTCCTGACCCTGTCGCTGATCCCGCTGCTGACGCAGCAAAGCGACATCCCCCGCCCTGCCGGTATCAAGATGGGCGTCAACTATGGCGGCAACAAGACCCGTTTCCTGTCGCCGGTGCGATCGGGCAAGCGCATCCGGGGCCATTTCAAACTGCTCGAAATCGACGAAAAACGTCCCGGTCAGTGGCAGCAGACGATGGAAATCACTGTCGAAATCGAAGGCGAAGAAAAACCCGCGCTGATCTGCGAATGGCTCACCCAGTTTTTCGTGTAACCGACTGATCCTTCCCGAAGGTCGGGAAGGATCGCGTATCACGCCACCGCCGTCAGTTTTCGGCCCAGTTCGTGGCTGTCATGGCGGGCGATCCATTCGTCGACCACCGGTGCGATCGAAGACCGCCAGCGCGTGCCGTTGAAAATGCCATAATGTCCGACTTCGGGCGCAAAATGGTACTTCTTCAGCGTATCCGGCAGGTTTGGCGTGATTTTCAGCGCGGCGCGGGTCTGGCCGATGCCGGAAATGTCGTCACGCTCGCCCTCTATGCACAGGATCGCGGTCTGCGTGATCGCGCCCGGATCGACTTTCTGGCCGCGGTGGACGAATTCGCCACGCGGCAACAAGTGGCTCTGGAACACCGCATCCACTGTCTGCAGATAGAATTCGGCCGGCATGTCGCAGACCGAGCGGTATTCTTCATAGAATGTCTTGGTCGCATCGGCGCTTTCGCCGTCACCCTGCACCAGATGCTTGAACATGCCATAGTGGCTCATCATGTGGCTGCCCAGATTCATCGACATGAACGAGGCAAGCTGGACAAAGCCGGGATAGACCTTGCGCCCGGCACCGGGATAACCCGGCGGCACATCGGTGATGACATTGTGCTTGAACCAGACATAGGGCTTGGTCACGGCGTGGTCGTTGACCGCGGTCGGGCTTTCGCGCGTATCGATCGGCCCGCCCATCATTGTCAGCGTCAGCGGACGACACGGATGCCCGCTGCGTGACATCACGGAGGTTGCGGCAAAGGCCGGCACCGAGGGCTGGCACACCGCCATGACATGCGCACCAGGGCCGATATATTCCAGGAAACCGATCAGGTAATCGATGTAATCGTCCAGGTCGAAACGCCCCTCGGCCACCGGCACCAGCTTTGCATCGGCCCAGTCGGTAATATAGACCACATGGCGTTCGAGCATGCGCTCGACCGTGCCGCGCAACAGCGTGGCGTAATGCCCGCTCATCGGTGCAACGATCAGCAGGCGCGGCGCATCATCGGGCAGGCCGTCGTGAGTGAATTTCCTGAGATCGCCGAACGTGCGGTGAAGCACGACGGTTTCGGTCACGGCATGCGACTGGTCGCCCACTTGCACCGACGTGATGCCGAACGCCGGTTTTCCGCGCGGCGCGGCGGCATGGGCAAAGACATCGAGCGCCGACGCCACCGCCTGGCTGGCCGGCGTGCCGGCCAGCGGATAGCGCGGATCGCCCAACCAGTCCGCCGCCAGCGCGGCCAGCGCGCTGCCGGCGTTCAGAAACGAGCGCTGAATTTCATAAGCCTTGTACAACATCGCGGCACAATCCTGAGCAATCGGGCCGGATGCGACCCGACTTTGCATTTTCCAATGCTCCTTGTGGGCGCTTGCGTCCATTTGTGCAATGCAACCTATGGGCAATGCCGCATTGCGGCACAAAATGCCCCATACCGTTGGCCGAAAAAATGATCTACGCGGTTCGCCATGAACGCCCCGACCCCGCCTGCCGCGACCGAAACCGCCCCGATTGCCGAAACCGCCGCCCAGGCCGCGCGCCGCCGCTCGCTCGGGCCGCTGCGCATGGTGCTGGACCAGGCGCTGACGTATCCCGGCAAAGTCGCCGCCGCCGCCGTGGCGCTGGCGGTCACATCGGGCGCAACGCTGGCGGTGCCCTATGGCCTGCGGCGGATTACCGACAGTTTTGCCAGCGGCGCCGGTGCCCACGCGCTGGCGCACTGGTTCGAGGTGCTGTTCGGCATTGTCGCGGTGCTGGGTCTGGGCACGGCAATGCGATTCTATTTCGTGTCATGGCTGGGCGAACGCGTCGTGGCCGATATCCGCATCAAGGTGCAGGCCAATCTGCTGAGCATGCCGCCCAGTTTCTTTGAGGAAAACAGTCCCAGGGAAATTTCGACACGCATGACGTCGGACACGTCGATCATCGAACAGGTGGTCGGCACGACGGTCTCGATCGCGCTGCGCAATGCGATCACGGCGGTGGGCGGCATCATCTATCTGTTCGCCATGTCGCCGGCGCTGACTGCGGAATTGCTGATCGGCATCCCGCTGGTGGTCGTGCCGATCACTGTCTTCGGCCGTCGGCTGCGTCGCGCCAGCCGCAGCAGTCAGGACCGCATCGCCGCAGTCGGCGTGCGCGTGTCCGAAGTGCTCGGCGCGATGAAAGTGGTCCAGGCATTCGGGCAGGAAGGGCGCGAGCGCACCCGGTTCGGCGAAGCGGTCGAAGCCGCCTTTGCCACCGCGCGCCGCCGCATCCTGATCCGTGCGTCGCTGACCGCCGTGGTCATCGTGCTGGTGCTGGGGGGCCTGACCGCGCTGATGTGGCAGGCCGCATTGCAGGCGGTTGCCGGAAAGATCAGCGGCGGCACGATCCTGGCGTTCGTCTTTACCGGCGCGCTGGTCGCCGGCGCGTTCCAGTCGCTGACCGAAGTCTATGGCGATCTGGTGCGCGGCGCAGGCGCGGCAGAGCGGTTGAGCGAACTGTTGCGGGTCAGCCCCGAAATCGCCGCTCCTGCGCGTCCGATCGCGATGCCATCCCCGCCGCGCGGGCAGATCGCGTTCCAGAACGTGTCGTTCCGCTATCCCAGCCGGCCCGAAGTCGCCGCGCTGAGCGATTTTTCGCTGGCGGTCGAACCGGGCGAGACAGTGGCGATCGTCGGCCCGTCGGGGGCGGGCAAATCGACGCTGTTTCTGCTGGCAGAGCGATTCTATGACCCGCAGGCCGGCATGGTACGGATTGACGGCGTGCCGCTGCGCGAGGCGGACCCGGTGCAAGTGCGCGCAAACATGGCGCTGGTGCCGCAGGAAGGCGTGCTGTTCGCCGCCAGCGCGCGGGATAACTTGCGTTACGGCAGACCGAACGCCACCGACGCGGAAATCTGGGCTGCCGCCCGCACTGCCAATGCCGAAGATTTCATCCGCGACTTGCCCGAAGGGCTCGATACGTTTCTGGGCGAGGACGGCACGCGGCTGTCGGGCGGGCAGCGTCAGCGCATCGCCATTGCCCGCGCGGTGTTGCGCGATGCCCCGATCCTGCTGCTCGACGAAGCGACCAGCGCGCTGGATGCGGAAAGCGAACGGCTGGTCCAGGACGCGCTCGACCGGTTGATGAAATCACGCACCACACTGGTCATCGCGCACCGCCTGGCCACCGTGCGCCAGGCCGACCGGATCATCGTGATGGAGGATGGCCGGATTGTCGAACAGGGCAACCACGCCGCCTTGACCGCGCAAGGCGGCCTTTATGCCCGGCTGGCACGGCTGCAATTCGACAGCGCGGCGACTTTGGCCGATTGATCGTCGGCCCTGTGGGGTGATTGCCACCGGGTGGACCGGTTGATATCCGATGCAACCAGTCAGTTCCCGAGGTCGTCATCCGCATGAGCCATAACCGTCTGCTTGCCCTCGCCCTTGCGCTGTCGGTCGCATTGACCGCGCCGCCGGCCTGTGCCGACGATGCGCCGACGCCGGCCACCGGGTATCCGCTGCCGACGTTTGGCGGTTGGGGCTTCAATCCGGCCGACATCGACCATTCGGTACGGCCGGGCGATGATTTCTTTGCCTATGTCAACGGCAAGTGGGCCCAGGCAGAGGTCATTCCGGACCAGTACGCCTATAGCGGAGTCGTGCTGGCGCTGCGGGTGGGCGCCGACCGGGCGGTGCGCACGATTGTCGAGGAACTCGGCGCCACGCCGCAGCCCGACGGAACCCCCGAACAGCGCATCGCCGACAGTTACAAGGCGTTCCTCGACCAGCCGGCGATCGATGCCGCCGGGCTGACCCCGGCCCGCCCGTTCCTCGACCGGATCAAGGCGGCCACGACGCATGCGCAACTCGCCGCGCTGATGGCCGAACCGGGCATGCCCTCGCCGATCAGCTTTGGCATCTCGATCGACCCGACCCGGCCCGTTGCCAACGCCGCGTTTGCCGGGATCGCCGGGCTCGGCCTGCCCGATCGGGACTACTACCTGAACGATAGCATCCGCAATGTCGAACTGCGGGCCCGATACACCGCCTACCTGACGTTCCTGCTCGGCCGCGCCGGGGCCGCTGACCCGTCGGCGCTGGCCGCGCGGGTCTATGAATTCGAACACCGGATCGCACTGGCATCATGGGACCGCGCGGTGGCGCGCAATCCACTGTTGACGACCAATGTCGTTCCGCTGGCCACGTTCGAAGGCTGGGGCGGCGATTTTCCCATGGCACCGCTGGTGGACGGCGAGGGACTTGGCGCGGTCGCCCAGGTCATCGTCGCCGAAGTACCGCCCGATGCGGCGCGCGTTGCCGCGCTCGGCCTGTCAACGGCCGATCAGGCAAAGCTGGGCGGCGGAATGCCCGCGCTGATCCACCTGCTCGGCGCCACCGATCCGGCCACGATCCAGGCATGGATGACCGCCCATTTCCTGATCGCGCACGCCTCGGTGCTGCCATCCGACATCGATGCCGCCAATTTCGCGTTCTACGGCAAGACCCTGTCCGGCCAGCAAAGCCAGCGCGCGCGTTGGGAACGCGCGATCGCCGCGGTCAATGGCCAGATGGGCGAGGCCATCGGCAAGCTTTACGTTGCGCGCTATTTTCCGCCCGCCAGCAAAGTGGCGATGGAAAAGCTCGTCGCCAACTTGCGCGCGGCGCTGGCCGCCAATCTGAAGGACCTCGCCTGGATGACGCCGACGACGCGTGCGGCGGCCCGTGCCAAGCTCGACCAGTTCGGGGTAAAGATCGGCTATCCCGAGCGGTTCAAGACCTATGACGGCATGGTCATCCGCGCCGACGCGCCCCTGGCCAACGCGATCGCCGCCGCGCGCTGGCACTGGCAGGACGACTTGCACGAACTGACGCAACCGGTCGACAAGGCCAAGTGGTCGACGACGCCGCAGACGGTGAACGCGTTCTATGTGCCCCCCGCCAACGAGATCGTGTTTCCCGCTGCCTATCTCCAGCCGCCCTTTTTCAATCCCAGGGCCGACGATGCGGTCAACTATGGCGCGGTCGGGTCGACCATTGGCCACGAAATCGGCCACGGTTTTGACGATCAGGGGTCGCGTTATGACGGCACCGGCACCTTGCGCGACTGGTGGGCGCCCGCCGACCGCCAGGCCTTCGAAGCGCTGACCAACCGGCTGGTGGCGCAATACGACCAGCAATGCCCGTATGATGACGGCAAAACCTGCCACAGCGGCCGCCTGACGCTGGGCGAAAACATCGGCGATCTGGGCGGACTGTCGATGGCCTATCAGGCCTATCGCCTGTCGCTGCACGGCAAGCCGGCCAAAATCATCGACGGACTGACCGGCGACCAGCGTTTTTTCCTGGCCTATGCGCAAGGCGAGCGCTGGAAACTGCGTGAAGCCTTTGCCCGCCGATTGCTCAAGACCGATCCGCATGCCCTGGCGCAGGCACGCGTCAACGCGGTGCTGCGCAATTTCGACCCTTGGTACAAGGCGTTCAACGTGACGCCCGGCGACAAGCTCTATCTGCCGCCCGAACAACGCGTGCACATCTGGTAATGGCGGCATGACGATCCGGCGCTGCCCCTTGACACCGTGCTGCGCTGCGGCAATCCCATGGCGCCATGGATAGCCTGAACCTGACCGCCATTGTGCTCGGTATCGTCGAGGGACTGACCGAGTTCCTTCCTGTTTCCTCGACCGGCCATCTGCTGCTGGCGACCGATCTGTTCGGGTATGACCTGAAAGATTGGGAAGTGTTCAACATCGTCATCCAGTTGCCGGCCGTGATGGCGGTGGTGGTGCTGTATTGGCGCACCTTTACCGATGTCGCGCTGGGCGCGTTGCGGCGAGAGACGGAATCGCTGCATTTCCTGCGCAATGTTCTGGTCGCCTTTATCCCGGCGGCGGTGCTGGGCGTGCTGCTGAAAAAGAAAATCGATTTCCTGCTCGAATCGCCGATGGTGGTCGCGGTCGCGCTGATTGTGGGCGGGTTTGCGATCATCCTGATCGAACGCGCGGTGCGCCACCGTGCGTATGAACCGGTCAGCGCGCTGCCGGTGCGGCGCTCGTTCCTGATCGGCCTGGTGCAATGCCTGGCAATGGTCCCCGGCGTGTCGCGTTCGGGGGCGACGATCATGGGCGCGCTGGCGATGGGCGAAAACCGCAAGACCGCTGCGGAATTCAGCTTTTTCCTGGCGGTGCCGACGATGCTCGGCGCCACGGTCAAGCAATTGTGGGACAACCGCCACACGCTCGCCGCGCACAGCGGCCCGGTCGGCCTGACGCAGATCGCGATCGGTTCGGTGGTGTCCTTCGTCGTCGCCCTGATCGTGATCCGGCTGTTTCTGGGCTATATCAGCAAGCACGGCTTTATCCCGTTTGCGATCTATCGCATCGTCGTCGGCACCGCCGCACTGCTGTGGTTGCTCAAGATCTAGCGCGCGCAAGACTTGACATTCCGCCGATTCTGCCGCAACGGCCAGCGCCTGTATCGCATCACGGTGTGACGCAAAGGCGGGGCGGCGAAATGGCCGCCCGTTGTTTTTGCGGGGCGCCGGATTTCAAGACCCCAGTTTCAGGATAGAGTCATGGCCAAGCCCGCAACCGTCAAGATCCGCCTGGTCTCGACCGCAGACACCGGTTTCTTTTACGTAACCAAGAAGAATCCGCGCAACTCGACCGAAAAGTTCACGTTCCGCAAATACGACCCGGTCGTGCGCAAGCATGTCGAGTTCAAGGAAGCCAAGATCAAGTAAGGCGCGGGTGGGGTTCACGCGTGGTTCAATGACCGGTGGTTAACACCTTGACCATGAACCCGATGACATCCCCCGGCTTTACCCGACGCGTTCTTTTTGGCGCGATCGCTTCAGCAACCCTCGTCGCCGGCGCGACGGGGGTGCTTTCGTTTGCTCCCGTGCGGGCCTACGCCGAAACACGCCCGGATGCCGGTCAGGCGGATATCAACCAGGCGGTTGCGGCGCTGCGCGCGATCGACACCATGCACGCCGATTTCATCCAGACCGATGCCAATGGCGGCCGCCTGACCGGCACGCTGACGATGAAGCGGCCGGGCAAGATCCGGTTTCAGTACCAGCCCGGCGTACCGCTGCTGATCGTGTCGGACGGCAATGCGCTGACCATGATCGATTACGAAGTGCGCCAGGTGCAGCGCTGGCCGATCCGCAACAGCCCGCTGGGTGCGCTACTCGATCCGAACAAGGACGTGGCACGCTTTGCCCGGTTGAACCCCACCGGGCGGGCGGATCTGATCAGCATGGCAGTGCGCGATCCCGGCCATCCCGAATTCGGCACTTTGACTCTGCTGATGGTACGCAAGGCCTCGGCGCCGGGCGGGCTCGAGCTCGATTCGTGGATCGCCACCGATGCGCAGTCACGGCGGACGATGGTGCGCCTGATCAACCCGCAATACGGCGCCGCCGTCAGCGATTCGGTATTCCACTGGACCGACCCGCGCCAGCAAAACCACCGCGCAGGCTGATTCGGGCTGCCGCGCTCGGCGCAGTCAGCATAACTACCGACCGCCAACAATCCCATCATGCTGTTGTGTCAGGGCAGGGCGAAGGGCCGGACGCCTGCCCGCGCCAGGCGAGCTTTGGCGCAAATTGACATTGTGTTGCGACGGACCTGCGACAACTACCGACATTTATACGGGGTCTGTTCATCGGAGAGAAAGCGGCGGCGCCCTAGAAGCAATACAGCAAGACGGACCAAGCGGGTACGCCCCCCCTGTTACCCGCTGACAAGCCCCCCGGTCTGTCTTGCCACAGCGTGACGAACGCAGCTGGAACCCTCGCCCCTAACGCCCCCCTGGGGCGAGGGTTTTCCACTCTCTTCCGGATCTCGGGCCAGACCGGCGACAGCAAAGTCGTCCGTCTGGCCTTTTTCCTTTGCGCGTTTCCGGTTGTCACATGGCGATTTGCAAAAAACCGGTTCCCACTTTTTTGCGCGATGCTTTAGAGCCCGCCAGATGATCACCATTGCCACCTGGAACATCAATTCTGTCCGCCTGCGTATCGATCAGGTTGAACGCTTCTTGACGCAGGAACAGCCCGACGTGCTGTGCCTGCAGGAAATCAAATGTGCCGAGCCGCTGTTCCCGCGCGAAATGTTCGAACGGCTGGGCTATGGCCATATCGCGATTCACGGGCAAAAAGGCTATCACGGTGTCGCCACGGTCAGCCGGGTGCCGTTCGTCGAAACCAGCCGCCACGACTGGCAGGCCAATGGCGAGGCGCGCCATGTCGGCGTCGAACTGATCGGCCACGATATCCATCTCGAAAACGTCTATATCCCGGCCGGCGGCGACATTGCCGATCGCAACCTCAATCCCAAGTTCGGGCAAAAGCTCGATTTTCTCGATCGCCTGACACAATGGTCTGACAGCCTCGATCGACCGACCCTGCTGGTCGGCGATTTCAACATCGCCCCGCTCGAATGCGACGTCTACAACCACAAGGCGCTGCTCAAGGTCGTCTCGCACACTCCGGTCGAAGTCGCCGCGCTGGCCGGGCTGGCGTCCGCGCACGGCTGGGTCGATCTGGGGCGCAAGCACATCCCGGCACCGCAGCGCAATTATTCGTGGTGGTCGTACCGCAGCTATTGGCGCGACAAGGACCAGGGCCGCCGGCTCGACCACATGTGGGCCTCGCCCGCGCTTGCCGAACGGTCGCGCGCGCATCGTCTGGTGGAGGAAACCCGCCGCTGGGACCAGCCGTCCGACCATATCCCGCTGATCACCGAGTTTTCGGCGTGACCGTGACCAGCCCCAGCCGGCTGGTGGCGCAGGCCATCGACGCGCTGCGTCACGGCTGGGCAATCCGCGTCGCACCCGATCACGGCGACGATGGCGCGCTCGACCTGCTGCCGGCCGAAACCGGTTTTGCCGGGCCAGGGCTTTATGCCGCACGCCTGCTGGTTTCGGCGGCGCGCGCCGCCACGCTGAAACTGGGCAACCGGCGCGAATTCGATCCTGCCGCCCCGATCCTGATCCGCGCCACCGAACCGTTCAGCCTGAGCGCAGCGCGCAATCTGGCCGATCCGGCGCGTGATCTCGACAGCCCGTTGCGCGGGCCGTTCCGCGCCGACCCGCTGCCCGATCCCGAGGTTGCACGTACGGCGATGGAACTGGCCCGGCTGGCCGGCATCCTGCCCGCGTTTCTGGTCGCGACCGGCAGCGAGATTGCCGTCACCGTCACTCCCGCCGATCTCGCCACCTTTCGCGATGCCAACGCGCTGACGATCCAGACGCGGGCGCGGCTGCCGGTGGCGGCCGCCGACGACGCCGAAATCGTCGCGTTCCGCGCGCGCGACGACTTGCGCGAACATGTCGCCCTGATCATCGGCACACAGGACCACGACCGCGTGCCGCTGGTGCGATTGCACAGCGAATGCCTGACCGGCGATATCCTCGGCAGCCTGAAATGCGACTGCGGCCCCCAGCTTGACGCCGCGCTGCACGCGATGGCGGACGAGGCTGCACAAGGCGGTTGGGGCGTCCTGCTCTATCTGCGGCAGGAAGGGCGCGGCATCGGCCTGATCAACAAATTGCGCGCCTATCAGTTGCAGGATCAGGGGTTTGACACCGTCGATGCCAACGAACAGCTTGGCCTGCCCAACGAAGCGCGCGATTTCCCGGTCGCGGCGCGGATGCTCGATCTGCTCGGCGTGCCGGCGATCCGGTTGATGACCAACAACCCGGCCAAAGTCGCCGGCTTGCGCGAGGCCGGCGTCGACGTGGTCGAACGCGTGCCGCACCAGTTGCCGTCAAACCCCCACAACCACCGCTATCTCGAAACCAAGCGCGACCGCAGCGGGCACCTGCTCGGCTGATCCTCCCCCAAATGGGGCTACGGCATTCACGCATCTCCGTTACATGGGTTTTTATCCATATAAATCATAAAGATCCGTTCGTTCTAAGCTTGTCGAAGCACGCGCGGGGCCGTTGCGCCATTTCCAGCCGCCGCGTGTCTTTTTCGCGATCAGCGGCATGAACAGCACGTTGAACCCGGTCGCGGCGGCAATGCCAATGCCGGGGCGCGCGCCCGTCAGCGTCATCATCAGCGCCACCGTTCCGCCAACCTCCACGGCCAGCAGAGCCCAGCCCTGCCACACGATCGGCAGGCCGGCGCCGTATCCGATTTTCTTGGGCGCGAACCACGCGCCATCGGTTTCGCTCATCATTCGATCTCCTTGGACGGGCGACCGCGTTTGGGCGGTGCCGACGGTTCCAGCCTGATCCCGCGCCGCGCCAGCGCCTCGCGCAACAGCATTTCCACTTGGGCGTTGACCGAGCGCAAGTCGCCCGCCGCGCTGCGTTCGACCGCGGCGTGCAATGCCGGATCGAGCCGCAGCACGAATGCCTTGCGCGGGGTGGGCGACATCGCCGATCTACTGGTACAATGTGCCGGTGTTGACGATCGGCTGGGTCTCGCGTTCGCCGCACAGCACGACCATCAGGTTCGACACCATCGCCGCGCGGCGCTCATCGTCGAGCGTCACCACCGACCGCGCGGACAACTGGTCCAGCGCCAGTTCGACCATGCCGACCGCGCCTTCGACCAGTTTGCGCCGCGCCGAAATCACCGCATCGGCCTGTTGCCGGCGCAACATGGCGCCGGCGATTTCGGGCGCATAGGCCAGATGCGTGAGCCCGCATTCGTCCACCGTGATCCCCGCCAGTTGCAGCCGCGCGTTCAGTTCGGTCTGCAATTCCCGGCTGACCTGGTCGTGGTTGCCGCGCAGCGTCACTTCGGCGTGTTCGATGTCGTCATAGGGATAGCGTGCGCCGATCTGGCGCACCGCCGCCTCGATCTGCACCACCACGAACGCGCGGTAATCATCGACATCGAACAGCGCCTGCGCGGTGTCGGCGACCCGCCACACAACGTTGGTTGCAATCTCGATCGGATTGCCGCGCAGATCGTTCACTTTCAGCTTTTCAGACACGACGTTGTTGGCGCGCACCGAAATCCGCACTTTCGACAACCACGGCCAGAGCCAGCGCAGCCCATGGTTGCGATCGGTGCCCTGGTACGATCCGAACAGTGTGATCGCGACCGCCTGGTTGGGCTGAATCATATAAAATCCCGCCGCGACGAACGCGAACAACACCGGCAATCCGATCATCGAACCCAGCAACAGCGTCGGATCAACCGGCAGATTGCCGTCCGACCGCGCCAACGAAATGACCTCGACCGCAAACAGTGCGACCACCCCGGCCTCGACCAACAGCAGGCCATAGCCGTCCAAGCTGCGAACAGGACGTTCAACGCTGACGTGCACCGGCATCGACTCAACCGCCATGGGGCCCCTCCCAAAAAGTGATATTAAATTGATATCATATTTTTGGCGTTGCGCAAGTCCGTTCAGCTTTCACCAAAGTCGCGGATGGCCTTGAGGAACGCTTCGCCATAGGCATCACGCTTGCGTGCGCCGACGCCGCTGATTTCGGCCAGCGCGGCCAGTGTCGTCGGGCGCACCGCTGCCATTTCGCGCAAGGTCGAATCGTGGAACACCACATAGGGCGGCACGTTGGCCTCTTTGGCGAGGTCGCGGCGCAGCGCGCGCAGCGCGGCGAACAGCGGATCGTCGCCGGGATCGCCTGTCGGTGCCGCGCCGCCCTTGCGACGCCTGGCCTGCTTTTCAGCTTTGGCGGGTGTCCTGGGCACGATCATGTCGACGCTGACCGCACCTTTCAGAATATCGCGCGCATCGCCGCCCAGCATCAGGCCGCCGTGCTCGGTCTGGACGAGCGCGCCGCGCGCCTGCAACGCGCGGCTGACCGGGCGGATCAGCGCCGCTTCCTCCGCATCAACAATGCCGAACACCGACAACTGGTCATGCCCGCGCTGCACCACGCGGTCATCCGACGCGCCGGTCAGCACCTTTTCGACATGGCCCAGGCCAAATGCCTGTCCGGTGCGATAGACCGCCGACAAAAGCTTGCGCGCCAGTTCGGTCACATTGGTGACCGCCGGGCGGTGCAGGCAATTGTCGCAATTGCCGCAGGTTTCGGGCGGGGTTTCGCCAAAGTGCCGCAACAGGATGGCACGCCGGCATTGCGCGGTTTCCACGAGGCTGGCCAGCGTGTCGAGCCGGGCGCGTTCGCCGCCGCGCCGCGCTTCGTCCAGTTCCCCCAAGCGGGCGCGGGCGCGGGCGAAATCGTCAGCGCCCCACAGCATGACCGCCACCGCCGGGTCGCCATCGCGCCCGGCACGCCCGGTTTCCTGGTAATAGCTCTCGATCGATTTGGGCAGGCCGGCGTGGGCGACAAAGCGCACGTCGGGCTTGTCTATGCCCATGCCGAACGCGACTGTCGCCACCATCACCATATCTTCCGAGGCGACGAACGCCGCCTGGTTGGCGGCGCGCACATCGGGCGCCAGCCCGGCGTGATAGGGCAGCACGCTGCGCCCCGCCGCCCGCAACTGATCGGCCAGCTTTTCCACCCCCGCCCGCGTCGGCGCATAGACAATGCCGGGCCCGGGCTGTTCGGACAGCAGCCGGGTCAATTGCCGCAGCGGATTGTCACGCGGAGTGATGGTATAGTGGATGTTGGGGCGGTCGAACCCGGCAATAACCAGCCCATCATGCGGGATGCCCAACTGACCCATGATGTCGGCGCGGGTGTGGGCATCGGCGGTCGCGGTCAGAGCCAGGCGCGGGACTTCGTCGAAATAGTCGAGCAGCGGACGCAACAGGCGATAATCGGGGCGGAAATCGTGCCCCCATTCCGACACGCAATGCGCCTCATCGATCGCGAACAGCGCGATCGGTGCCGATTCGAGCAATTCGCGGAAATGGCTCTGGCTGGCGCGTTCGGGCGCCACATACAACAGATCGAGCTGGCCATTGCGAAACCGGTCCATCGTCTGGCCCCGGTCGGTGTCGGCGCTGGTCAGCGTGGCGGCGCGGATGCCGTTGGCGGTCGCCGCGCGCAACTGGTCATGCATCAACGCGATCAGCGGCGACACCACCACGCAAGTGCCCGGCAACATCACCGCCGGCAATTGATACGTCAGCGATTTGCCCGCGCCGGTCGGCATCACTGCCAGCGTCGAATGCCCCGCCAGCACGCGGGTCAGGACTTTGTCCTGCACGCCCCGGAAGGCGGGAAAGCCGAACACGCGCGCCAGTTCGGCGCGCGCCTGGGCCAGATCGGGACGCGTGGCGGTCATATGCGGGTCGTTCACAGCGCGGCTATGCCAGATCGTTGTGCCCGTGCCAAAGGCTGCTTACTCCGTCATGGACAACTTCAGCCGTGCGAGACTTGGCCGGACCATCGGCACCGTCAGCGCGGTGCTGGCGACCGCCATCAGCAACAGCGCGGTAAATGTTTCGGCGGTGATGATCTGCCGGTCGAGCAGGACGTTGACAAAGATGATCATGATCAGCGCCTTGGTCTGCAACATCCAGCCGATCACCGACGCCTCTCCCGGCGCCCAGCCGAGCAACCGCCCCGCCAGTTGCACGCCCAGCAGCTTGCCCGCGACCGACGCCACCAGGAACAACGCCGCCGCGCCGAACACCGCCAGCGCACCGGTGCCGCCCAGCCCCGCGCCCCATTGCGTGCGCAGGCCCGTGGACAGGAAAAACACCGGCATCAGCGCCAGCAACAGCACCTCGCGAAGCGCATCGCGCCGTTCGAGCGAAAACACCCGGCCATCGAGCACTGCGCCGGCCAGAAACGCGCCGACCATGAAATGCAGGCCCGACCAGTCGGCGGCAAACCCGGTCGCCGCCAGCCAGACCATGCCCACCGCCCAGCGGTCGTTTTCGGAAATCCGCTTGATGGCCCGGCGCAGGATCCAGGCCGCCAGCGCAAACCCGGCGAGGAAAAGCACTTGCCGTCCGACGCGGTGCCAATCGACCAGGATCAGCGCGAGCACGCCCCAGATCGCGACATCGTCAAAACTGGCATAGCGCAACAGCCGGTCGCCCAGCGGCCGACGAAACAGCCCGAGCTTTTCCATCAGCAGCACGAGGATCGGCAGCGCGGTGACTGCGCAAGCCATGCCGATCCCGGCGACCGCCTGGCCATAGCCGCCCGCCGGTCCGATCCAGCCGGGCCAGCGCAGCACCAGCGCCGCCGCCGCCGCCCCGAACGCCAGCGGCACCAACAGCGCCGAAGCCGCAGTCACCAATGTCTCTGCCCGGTTGGCCCAGGCATCGGCCAGGTCGAGCTCCAACCCGGCGGCAAACACGAACAGCATCACCGCCCACCAGGCAATGCCATTGAGCGCGACCATGACCTGCGGGTTGAACACAAAGGCATAGGCGCCCGGCACGGCGGCGCCCAGCACGCCCGGCCCCAGCAGAATGCCGCCGATGATCTGCACCACCACCAGCGGCGCCCAGCCATCGGTGCGCGCCATTCGCCAGACGGCATAAGGCACCGCCAGAATGATCGTCAGCGCGATCAGGAATATCTCGCTGGTGGCCATTGCCCCCCCGCCTGCCTGCCCTTGCGGCTCATGCCCGATGCGGCAAAAAGCGCAAGCGGTGTCGAGGGATCACCACCAGCACATAGGTATGCCGTGCGTCAGGGCTGTGCGGCGCGGGCCCAGCCGCAACTGGCAGACCTCGGCGCGCGCGCTTCGACGAGGCTCAGCACGAGCGGAATTTTTTCATATCAAACGCTTGTGCATCCCTCAACAAATCGGCCAGGAAAATCAGTCCAGATTGGGGCGCAGCCAGCGTTCGGCAGTTGGCAAGTCGATACTGCGCCGCACCGCATAGTCGGCAACCTGGTCGCGGCCGATCGTGGCCACGCCGAAATACTGGCTTTCGGGATGGGCGAAGTAGAATCCGCTGACCGCTGCGGTGGGCAGCATCGCCTGGCTTTCAGTCAGCACGATCCCGGCCGACTGCGGCGCGTCGAGCAAGTCGAACAGGATCGGCTTCAGGCTGTGGTCGGGGCACGCGGGATAACCGGGCGCGGGGCGGATGCCGCGAAATTGCTCGCGGATCAGCGCTTCGTTGGTCAGTTGTTCGCCCGGCGCATAGGCCCACAGCGTGGTGCGCACAACCTGATGCAGGCGTTCGGCAAAGGCTTCGGCAAAGCGATCGGCCAGCGCCTTCAGCAGGATGTCGGAATAATCGTCGTGCTGCGCGCGAAAGCGTTCGAGATGCGGCTCGATGCCGTGGATGCCGACGGCAAAACCGCCGATCCAGTCGCCCGCCGGATCGATGAAATCGGCCAGACAGAAATTGGCCCGGCCCCGGCTCTTGATGACTTGCTGGCGCAGGAACGGCAGGCGGACTTCCTGTTCGTCGCTTTCGGGATAGAGCACCACATCGTCGCCATGGCGCGCGCAAGGCCAGAACTGCGCGACGCCGCGCGCGGTCAGCCACTTTTCATCGATGATCCGGGTCAGCATGGCCTGCGCATCGGCCCACAGCGCCCGCGCGCTTTCGCCGACCACCGCATCATCGAGGATCGCGGGATAATTGCCGGCCAGTTCCCAGGCGCGGAAAAACGGCGTCCAGTCGATGACCTCCGCCAGATCGGCGAGATCCCAGGCCGGAAAGACGTGACGGCCGGGCTGTTCGGGCGGCGGCGCCTTGTGGGCGAAATTGGGCGCAAAGGCGTTGTCGCGCGCCGCATCGAGCGTCAGCAGCTTTGACGCCCCCCTGCCCGCGCGCGCTTCGCGCACAGCGACATAGTCGCTCGCGGTGGCGGCAATGAAGGCATCGGCCTGCGTGTCCGACAGCAACTGGCTGGCAACGCCGACCGCGCGGCTGGCGTCGAGAACATGGATCACCGGGCCGTCATAGGCGGGGTCGATGCGCAACGCGGTGTGAACCTTGCTGGTGGTCGCCCCGCCGATCAGCAGCGGGATCGTCATTTCGGCGCGCTGCATTTCCTCGGCCATCGTCACCATTTCGTCCAGCGACGGGGTGATCAGCCCCGACAGGCCGATGATGTCGACATCCTGTTCGCGCGCGGTGTCGATGATCCGCGTCCACGGCACCATGACGCCCAGATCGATCACTTCATAACCGTTGCATTGCAGCACGACGCCGACGATGTTCTTGCCGATATCGTGCACGTCGCCTTTGACCGTGGCCATGATGATGCGGCCCTTGGCACGCGCGCCGGCCTCTTTCTGCGCCTCGATATAGGGGATCAGGTGGGCGACCGCCTTTTTCATCACCCGCGCCGATTTGACCACTTGCGGCAGGAACATTTTGCCGGCGCCGAACAGGTCGCCGACCGTGTTCATGCCGGCCATCAACGGCCCTTCGATAACTTCGATCGGGCGCGCGTGGATCAGGCGGGCTTCCTCGGTGTCCTCGACAATGAACGCGTCGATGCCTTTGACCAGCGCGTGTTCCAGCCGCCGCACGACATCCCAGCCGCGCCATTCCTCGGCCGCCTTTTCGGCGACCTGGTCGCGGCCCTTGAAGCTTTCGGCAAGCTGGATCATCCGCTCGGTGGCGTCCGGACGTCGCATCAGCAACACGTCTTCGCACGCGTCGCGCAGGACCGGATCGATCGCATCATAGATGTCGAGCTGCCCGGCATTGACGATCGCCATGTCCATCCCGGCGGGGATCGCATGGTAGAGGAACACCGAATGCATCGCGCGGCGCACCGTCTCGTTGCCGCGAAAGCTGAACGACAGGTTCGACAACCCGCCCGAGATATGGACATGCGGGCATGTCGCGCGAATGTCCCGCGCCGCCTCGATGAAATCGAGCGCATAGCGGTCGTGTTCCTCGATCCCGGTCGCCACGGCGAACACGTTGGGATCGAACACGATGTCTTCGGCCGGAAAACCGTTTGCGGTCAGCAAGGCATAGGCGCGCTGGCAGATCGACACCTTGCGTTCGCGGGTGTCGGCTTGCCCCGCTTCGTCGAACGCCATGACCACGACCGCAGCGCCATAATCCATGCATTTGCGCGCATGGATCAGAAACGCCTCTTCGCCTTCCTTCAGCGAGATCGAATTGACGATCGGCTTGCCCGACACGCATTTCAGACCGGCCTCGATCACCGACCATTTCGAGCTGTCGATCATCACCGGCACGCGCGCGATATCGGGTTCGGCAGCGATCAGTTTCAGGAACGTGGTCATCGCCACTTCGGCGTCGAGCAGGCCTTCGTCCATGTTGACGTCGATGATCTGCGCGCCGTTTTCGACCTGTTGACGCGCGACGTCGACGGCCTTGGCATAGTCGCCCGCCAGAATCAGCTTTTTGAACGCGGCCGAGCCGGTGACATTGGTGCGCTCGCCGACATTGACAAAGCGGGCGCCGGCGGAACTGGGAGTGGTCTGTTCGGTCATCACGACGCCATAATGAAAGGTTCAAGGCCGGCCAACCGCGTGGCCACCGGTATAGCGTTCAGCACGCGCGGGGTCAGGCCGGCAACCGCCTGCGCCATCGCCGCGATGTGGGCAGGCGTCGATCCGCAGCACCCGCCCAGCACATTGACCTGGCCGTGTTCGGCCCATTCGCGCACCAGCCCGGCGGTCGTCGGCGGCTCTTCGTCATATTCGCCCAGTTCGTTGGGCAGCCCGGCATTGGGGTAGATCATGATCAGCGCATCGGCGATCTGCGACAGCACGCGAACATGCGGGCGCAACTGGCTTGCCCCGAACGAACAGTTCAGCCCGATCGTCAGCGGCCGGGCATGGCGCACCGCGTACCAGAACGCCTCGACCGTGTGGCCCGACAGATTGCGCCCCGACAAGTCGGTCAGCGTCATCGACAGCATCAGCGGCACTTCGCGGCCCAGATCCTGTTCGACCTGCCGCACCGCCATCACTGCCGCCTTGGCGTTGAGCGTGTCAAACACCGTTTCGACCAGGATGAAATCGGCGCCGCCTTCGACCAGCGCGGCGGCCTGTTCGGCATAGACGCCGACCAGATGGTCCCAGTCGATCTCGCGATAACCGGGATCGTTGACATCGGGGCTGAGCGACAGGGTCTTGTTGGTCGGGCCGATGGCCCCGGCGACAAAGCGCGGACGGCCGTCGGCGGCAGTGAATTCATCGGCGACCCGGCGGGCAAGCTGCGCGCTGGCGAGATTGATTTCGCGCACCAGATGTTGCGCGCCATAATCGGCCTGGCTGATGCGGTTGGCCGAAAAGGTGTTGGTTTCGGCGATATCCGCCCCGGCGGCGAAATAGGCGCGGTGAATACCCTCGGGCACATGCGGCGCGGTCAGCGCCAGAATGTCGTTGTTGCCCTTCTGATCGTGCGTCAGGCCCAGCGAGCCGGCATAGTCCGCCTCGGTCAGGCCGCAGCGCTGAATCTCGGTGCCGAAAGCGCCGTCGGTGATCAGGATGCGTTTGGCCGCCTGTTCCTGAAAGGCCGCGCGCGCGGCGCTGGGGATAAGGGTCATCGGGGGCTATCCTTGTGCGGGACCATCAGCAGCCGGGCGCAGGCCCAGCAACTGGCAAATGGCAAAGGCCTGATCGGCGCGGTTGAGCGTATAGAAATGGAAATCGCGCACGCCGCCCTGATAGAGCCGGCGGCACAACTCGGCGGCGACCACCGCGGAAATCAGCGCACGCGGGCCGGGGCGATCGTCGAGGCCGGTAAACATCGCTTCCAGCCAGTCGGGAACATGGGTGTTGCCGCCCATCCGGCGGATGCCGGCAAGCGAAGTGAACGGCATGATACCGGGCAGGATCGGCACGGTAATGCCCGCCGCCAGCGCGCGATCGAGAAAGCGGAAATAGGTATCGGCCGAAAAGAAGAACTGCGTGATCGCGCGGGTCGCCCCGGCGTCGATCTTGCGCTTCAGGTTGTCGAGATCGGCCTTTGGGCTTGGCGATTCCGGGTGACCCTCGGGATAGGCGGCCACCGACAGTTCGAACGGGTGGCGCGCGGCAAGCCCCGCGACCAGATCGGCGGCATTGGCATAACCGTCGGGATGGGCCACGAATTGCCCTCCGGCGGTCGGCGGCGGATCACCGCGCAACGCGACCACGTGCCGCACCCCGGCTGCCCAGTAACGTTCGGCAATCTCGGCGATTTCGCCCCGGCTCGCGCCGACGCAGGTCAGGTGTGCGGCGGGGACCAGCGCGGTATCGCGCACCAGTCGGGCGACGGTGGCATGGGTGCGTTCGCGGGTCGATCCGCCCGCGCCATAGGTTACCGAAACAAATGCGGGATCGAGCGGCGCCAGCGCGCCGATCGCATCCCACAACTGCGTCTCCATCGCCTCGGACTTGGGCGGAAAGAATTCAAAGCTGACGGCGATATCGCCGGCCAGCCCGGCAAACAACGGCGCATCGATGGACAACGGCGCGGGATCAAGGGTTTTCATGATGGCTCAGCCCTGCTTGCGGCCGGACCGACGTTTGGCGGTCCACAGCTTGACGATCAATTCCTTGCCGGCGAGCGAGCGCTCGGCCAGCGGTTCGAACCCGGCTTCGGCAAACAGCACGGCAATCTGCGCGTCGTCAAAACCAAGCCGGGCATGGGCGTGCTGGGTGCGCAAGTCCTCGCGGTCGTGCGCGGCGAAATCGACAATCGCGATCCGCCCGCCCGGCGCGGTGACGCGCGCGGCTTCGGCCAGCACCGCCTCGGGCGCCTGCGCATAGTGCAGCACCTGGTGAAACAGCACGGTGTCAAAGCTGGCGGCAGGAAACGGCAATTGCGCGAAATCGCCCTGCACCAGTTGGACTTTGCCGGCAGGCAGATTCTGCAGCCGGGTGCGCGCCAGCCGCAACATGTCGAGGCTGCGGTCGAGCGCGGTAACATGCGCGGCATCGCCGGCAAACAGTTCGGCCATCCGCCCGGTGCCGGTGCCGACATCGAGCAGGCGACCCAGTCCCCCCTCGCCCGCCAGCATATCGGCCAGCGCCGCCTCGACCGGACCATCGGCAATGTGCAGGCTGCGCAATTCATCCCATTGCGCGGCATAACGGGCGAAATAATCCTGCGCATGGGCCTGGCGAGCGGCGCGAATGGCACCGAGATTGGCGCGATCCTCACCACATTGCGCGGCAAACGCGGGATCGGCCGCTTCCGCCAGGACCAGCAATTGCGCGACCCCGTCGACCAGTGGCGTGCGCGATCCGGCGCCGGCCGCGCGCAGGAACACCCAGGCCCCTTCGCGCCGCCGCTCGGCAAGGCCTGCATCGCACAGGATCTTGACATGCCGCGACACGCGTGGCTGGCTTTGCGCGAGGACTTGCGCGAGTTCGCCCACCGCCAGTTCCATGCTCGCCAGCAGGCGCATGATCCGCAGCCGCGTCGGATCGGCGAGCGCGCGCAAGGTATCAAGCAGGGGAATCGCGGGATTCATGCCCTGAGATATAAAGACATCTTTATATGGCGCAAGGAATATAAAGCTTTTGTTATATGTAGCCGGCGTTGTCGGGGTGGTTGGACAGAGTGCGCCGGGGTGGCTAGAAAGGCGTGATACGCCAATCGGCTATGCATGAACGAGGACCGTGATGACGAAATTCGCCCCCGCTGCCGTTCTGGCCTTTTCAGCGCTTTTGCTGACCGGCTGCGGACATCATGACCACGAGAGCGATGACGCCACCGCCAGCAGCGTCGAAATGCCCGCCGCCGATCTGCCCGCCGGACCGCCCTCGCTCGAAGCGCCGCCGCCGGCGCGCGATCCGGATGCCGATGCCTCCAACGCCGCGCAATCCGCCCAGGTCGCCGCGACCAACGACGCCGAAAACGCCGCCTCGGTCGCGCAGGCCGCCCGCGATGCCGCTGCCGAGGCCGACCAGCAGCAGGGTGGCAACAGCGGATCGGGCAACACCCAGTCCCCCACGCCGCCGCAATAACGTGGCCACACGCCTCGCCCTTGTCCTGCCCCTGCTGCTGATGGCCGGCTGTTCAAGCGACAGCGACCCCGGTCCCGGCGGCGTCACCAAAGGCGAAGCAAAGCAACTCGACGCCGCCGCCGCGATGCTGGACAAACGCCCGGCCGCGCCGCTGATCGATGCAACCGTGCCGGCGGACATTGGCGATGGCGACGCTGACCTGCCCAAGCCAAAGCATTGAACGCGGCGGGCTTCGCTAATCCAGCCGGACTTTGCCCCGTCCGGCCTTGACCGAGCCGCGAATTTTCTTGCCCGCCAGTCGCTGCACTTTGCCGACGCGGTTCAGCCGCGACCGGGCGCGCTTTTCGGGCAAAGTCAGCGCCTCGCGCAGCAGATCGGCAAGGCGGTCGCGCGCGTCGGCGCGGTTGGCCTCTTGCGTGCGGAAACGCCGCGCGGTCAGGACGATCTCTCCGGCCGACGTCATCCGGCTGCCGGCCAGCGTCTTGAGCCGTTGAAAAACCTCGGGCGACAGCCGCAATGCATAGACGTTGACGCGCAGTTGCACGGCGGTGGCGACTTTGTTGACATTCTGCCCGCCGGGGCCGGTCGCGGTGATAAAGCTTTCGCTGACCAGTGTCAGCGCATGCGCAATGACCGCCTCGGCGTTGCTCATGTCTCGGGTTCCACAAAGCCCAGCGCCAGAAAATCGGCGGGCATCGGCGCGCTGGCAACGATCGGCGGTTTGCCGTCGCGCGGGATTTCCAGCCGCGCGGCGTGAAGCATCGTGCGTTTGCCGGGCACCTTTTTGCCATAGACCGGATCGCCCAGCAAAGCATGGCCCAGTCCCGACGCGGCGTGGACCCGGATCTGGTGCGTGCGTCCGGTTTCGGGGGTGAATTCGACCAGCGTCAGGTCGTCGCGGCGGTCGATCACGCGCCAGTGAGTCACCGCCGCCTTGCCGGCACGCGCCGGAATCATCCGCCAGCCATCGCGCTCGCTGCTGATCTTTGACAGGTTCAGCGTGATCGTGCCGCGATCGTCGGCGACCGGCCCGGCGACCACGCCCCAATAGGTCTTGCCCACCTGCCGCGCCTCGAACGCGGCGGAATAGCGTTTCAGCGCGCGGGGGTGGCGCGCCAGCAACAGGCACCCCGAGGTGTCCTGGTCCAGCCGATGGACCGGCGCGGGCGAGCGCGCAAACCCCAGCCGCAATTCATAGATCCGCTCTTCCAGCGACATCCCGCCGGCGCGTGGCCGGTCAAGCGGCAGCCCGGCGGGCTTGTCGATCACCAGCGCCTCGGCATCTTCGTACAGGATGGTCAGCGGAGTCATGGTCAGTGGAGATGGGGTCAGTTCGGTCATGGTCATGTCAGTCATGAGAGGGCATCGGCGATACGCGCAATCGCGCGATCCAGTTTTTCATCGTCGGCGGCAAAGCTGATGCGAAACCCGTCGCGGCCGCCGAATGCCGAAGCCGCGACGACTGCAACCCCGTGATCGAGCAGATGCAGCGCCAGCGCTTCGTCATCGCCAAATCGCCCTATCACAGGCGCGGCATCGATCATGCAATAGAACGCACCATCGGGCACCGGGGTCGACAGGCCGGGAATGGCATTGATGGCGGCAACCACCCGGTCGCGCCGCACGCGAAACCGTTCGCGCCAGTCGATCAGGAAATCCTGGCTGCCGGTGAAGGCGGCGACCGCGGCGGCCTGGCTGATCGAACAGGCATTGCCGCTGGTGTGCGATTGCAGTTTTCCCATCGCGCGGATCAGCCAGTCGGGCCCGGCGGCGACGCCGATACGAAATCCGGTCATCGCATGGCTTTTCGACACGCCCGACACGGTCAGCACGCGCGGCGCCAGATCGGGACAGACCACCGCCAGCGTGGCATGGTCGCCCGGCCTATAGCGCAGCGGCGCATAGATATCGTCGCTCATCACCAGAACGTGCGGATGCCGACGCAACACTTCGCCCAATGCGGCAAGGTCGGCGGCTGAATACGTCGCGCCGGTCGGATTGCCCGGGCTGTTGAGCAGCAACCAGCGCGTGCGCGGGCCGATCACGGCAGAAAGCTGTTCGGGCGTGATGCGATAACCGCCCGACGGTTCGGTGGGCAGCGCCACCACCGTCGCCCCGGCATAGCGCACGATTTCGGGATAGCTGACCCACCATGGCATCGGGATCAGCACTTCGTCGCCGGGATCGAGCGTTGCCGCCAGCGCGTGAAAGATCGCCTGCTTGCCGCCGGCCGACACGATCACCTGGCCCCAGGGCACATCGATGCCGAGATCGCGGCGGAAATGCAGCGCCGCCGCCTCACGCAGGGTTTGCGTGCCGGCGACGGCGGTATAGCGCGTATCATCGGCATCGAGCGCCGCCCTGGCCGCCGCCTTGACGTGATCCGGGGTGGGGAAATCGGGCTCTCCCACAGACAGCGAGATAATGTCGCGGCCGCTGGCACGCAGGGCAAAGGCGCGGTCGGTCATCGCATTTGTGCGCGACGGCGCGATCCGGGCCAAAGCCTGGCTGACGTGTTCGGTACCGGTCATTGTCATAAATCCAAAAGACGCGCGGGGATCAGGCCGCGCACGGCGTTGCCGAGCAGAAAGCCTTCGCGCAAGTCATCGAGCGTGACGTCGCCTTCGACGACTTTGTCGGCGTCGATCAGGCTGCGCCGCAGGACGCCGGGCAACAGCCCGCAGTCCGCGCGCGGGGTCACCAGCCGACCATCGCCGCGCCGGACGAACAGGTTGGTAAAGCTGCCCTCGGTCAACCGGCCGTCATCGCGCAGCAACAGCGCCTCGTCCGCCCCGACCGCGTGCGCGGCCCGCAGCGCGGCCTCGTAAAACCCGCGATCGCTGCTCTTGTGCCGCAACCGCCAATCATCGGCCGCCACCGGCAACGGCAGCACCGCGCAAGTCAGCGACCGGTCGAGCTGGGCCGGCAAAGGCGCAGTTTCCAGCGCAATCGCGCCCGATCGCGCCAGCACCAACCGCACTTTGACAGGTTCGTCGCGATCGAAGCACAGCGCCTGGATCGCATTGCGCGCGGCATGGCGATCGAACGCAAAGCCGAGTTCGACCGCGCTGGCGCGCAGCCGTTCGAGATGAAATTCAATCAGCGCGATCCCCTTGACAGGGTCGAACGCCATCGTCTCGATCAGATCAGCCTGGCCCGCAGACAATCGCAAGAAGCCCCCCTTGATCATGCATTCGCGCCATTCGCCGATCATTGCGGAATCGGCAACAACCGCCGAGCCCACCCCCATCGTCGCACGCCCGCCGTCCGCCCCCGGATAATCCGGAGCAAGGCGCAATGTGCGGATTGCCACATTGAACACCGCACGACCAGTCCCATCACCGCGCGCCGGCACATCGATATGGCCGATCGCTCCGCAATAGGCGCCGCGCGCATCGCGTTCGTGGACGTCGATCAATTCCATCGCGCGGATCTTGGGCGCGCCGGTCACCGATCCGCAGGGAAAGATGGACTGCAGCAGATCGATCGCGCCCGTACCCGGCGCCAGCCGCGCGCGAACGGTGGTGACCATCTGATGCACCGTGGGGTAGCTTTCGATTGCAAACGGCGCCTCGACCCGCACGCTGCCGGGCTCTGCCAGTCGCGACAGGTCGTTGCGCATCAGATCGACGATCATCAGGTTTTCGGCGCGGTCCTTCACGCTGGTGATCAGGCTTTGGCGTTGCGCGGCGTCTTCGTCGGGGGTGCGTCCGCGCGGCGCGGTGCCCTTCATCGGGCGCACCGTCGCCTCGCCCTCGTCGACGCGAAAAAACAGTTCGGGCGAGGCCGACAGCGTCCAGTGGGACCCATCCCACAACACCGCGCCATAACCGGCGGCGGCATCGCCACGCAACGCCAGGTGGATCGCCAACGGATCGCCGCGCCATGCCCCGCCGAGCGGCAGAGTCAGATTGACCTGATAGACGTCACCCGCGCGGATCGCTTCCAGCACCCCGGCAAAGGCGCGGGCATAACCGCCGGTGGACAGGCGCGGCCCCAGCGGACCCAAAGTTCCCGCCCCGGTGCTTTCACGCAGCAGCCAGTCCTCGACTTCGGCGCCGGTCATCAGCGTGCAGTCGGCAAAGCGTGCGAACCACAGCAGCGGGCCGGCCGCGCCGTTGCGGCGTGCGGCCAGCGGTGCCAGACGGGGCTCAAGCGCCAGCCCGGCCTCATAGGCAATCAGCCCCGCCCACCGGCCGGGCGTTGCGCCGATCCGCGCCAGCGCCGGCAGCACTTCGTCGGGCCGGCGCGCGACCACGATCTCTTGCGGCTGCTGGTACAACCGCGACGGCGCCGCCCCTTCGCAGCGCGCATCATCAAGCAAAAGGAATGGAGGCCGGGTCATGACGACCCGGCCCTTAGCGGTAACTTGCGGGCCTGGCAAAAGCGCCGGCGCGGTTACCCTTTCAGCCAGGCGACGGTCTCGCTCGCCACCCGTTGCTTGACCGCCAAGCGGTCCTTCAACCGCGCCAGCACGCGTTCAACCGGCTTTTTCGCATCGGCCGGCAGCGTCTGTTCATAGGCGGTCAGCTTGGCAACCATCGCCTCGCTATCGGCGTGCGAGGCCAGCCGCTCGATATAGGTCGTACGGGCAGAGGCATCGACCAGCGCCAGCACCGCGTCGCGATGGGCAAGGAAAAAGTCGAACGCCAGTTCGCTGTGTTCGAACGCGACTTGCGCGATCAAAGTCGGCGAAGTGGTCTTGCCCGGCTTGTCGGTCAGCGCCAGGTCGAGCGCGCGCCGCGCCAGAGCCACGTCGCGGGCACGCCCCAATTGTTCGAACAAGTCGGACCGCGCGACGGTCGAGGTGCTTGCCTCGGCCAACCGTTCCAGCTTGTCCCATTCCGCCGGGCTGGCGTTGCGCGCAACGATCCCCAGCCAGTCGTTCTTCAACGGACCATCGAGCGCGTGGGGATCGCTGTCGAGCGCGGCAAACCGCCGGTGCGCCTCGGCAACGACGCCCGGTTCGCCAATATGGCCGAGCGCCGCAACCAATGTCGAACGCAACGTCGCATCGGGCAGCGCGTCGGTCGGACGCGGGTCATAGCCGAGCGTGTCGAGCCGCTGTTTCCACAGCGCGATCGCGCGCGCCGCCAGCGCGGCCTGGCCTTGCGGATTGCCGTCGAGACGGTCGTAAAGGCCTTCGAACCGGGTGACCGCTTCCCCGGCGACGCGCGCATTGGCATCGCCCGGCACACGCGCCAGCAACGAAAGCGGCGCGGCCAGCGGCTGATAGCCGGCATAGGCAAGTTCAAGCTGGTCGGCGACCAGTCCGCGCTGATCCATCGGCGCGAGTTGCGGCAATGCGGTGATCAGGGCGGACAGCCCCGCCGGCGTATAAAGCGAGCGGTAATAACCGAGTTGCCCCGCGTTGATCACCACCGGGCCACAGCCGTCGATGGTCAGCGTCGCCTTGCCGTCGGCCAGGATCGAACGCTGCGGCGCCGCGCTGCCGACCGCCACCAGCAAGGGCACATGCCAGCGACGCGTCGACGCCTCGCCGACGCGGTCGCGGGTGAATTCGTCCTGCGTCAGCGTCAGCGTCGTCTTGCCGTTGACGCATTGCTGATCGGCAACGCGCACCAGCGGAATGCCCGGCTGGGTGGTGAAATCGGTGGCGATCGTGGTCAGCCCGCTGGCGCCGGCGGCCTCGACCGCATTCCACAAGTCGGCGGTGTGGCTGTTGGCGAACTTGTGCGCGGCCATATAGGCGCGAATGCCGTCGCGCCAGGTATCCGCCCCGGCATAGGCCTCAAGCATGGCGAGCACCGCTTCACCCTTTTGATAGGTGATCGCGTCGAACGCCTGGTTGGCTTCATCGACAGTGCGGATGTGCTGCACGATCGGGTGCGTGGTGCGGAACGCGTCGAGGCCCATCGCCGCCTCGCGCCCCGACACGCGCGACAGGGTTTCAAACCAGTCGGGGTGGAAATGGTCGGTCGCCTTGGTTTCCATCCAGCTGGCGAAACCTTCGTTGAGCCACAGGTCATCCCACCACGCCATCGTCACCAGATCGCCGAACCACTGGTGGGCGACTTCGTGCGCCTGGGCGACTTCGATGAATTCGCGCGATTGCGGCGAGGTCGTCTTGGGATCGTCGAGCAGGTCCCGCTGAAAGGTAAACACCGCGCCCCAGTTTTCCATCGCCGAAAAGAATTCTGACTGACCGGGGCCGGCAATGTTGTCGATCTTTGGCAGCGGATAGTTCACGCCGAAATAGTCGTTGTAGTACGGGATCAGCCCGGCCAGCTCGTTCAGCGCAAAGCGCGCCTGTTCGCCGCTGCCTTTGGGCGAAACGATGCCCGCCTCGACCCCGGCGCTGGTCATCTTGCTCAACCGTTCGAAATCGCCGGTGCCAAAGAACAGCAGGTACGACGACATTTTCGGCGTGGTGCGGAACGTGACCTTTTTCAGGCCGTTGCCCGCCGGCTCTTCGCTGGCGATCGGCATGTTGCTGACCGCCATGCGGCCCTGCGGCACGACCACCGACAGATCGAACGTCGCCTTGTACGAGGGTTCGTCAAACAGCGGGGCGAACTGGCGCGCATAGCTTGGTTCGAACTGGGTAAACAGCGCGCGCGTCGGCTTGTCGTCGTTGCCGGTGTAATCGAGTGCAAACAGCCCGTCGGCCTGGGTGTCGATCTTGCCGGTGTAGCGACCGTCGATGCGATAATGGCCGGGGGCAATCGTGCCCGGCGCGGCCAGCCGCACGGTCTCCGCCGCGGCGTCATGGCTGATCGACAGCGGCACCGCGCGACCGTTTGCCGCGATCAGCTTCGCTTGACCGACCGTAAGCGCAGAGGCATTGAGCACAATGGCATCGGTCGCCTGCGGCACGTCGACATCGATCGCAAATGTGCCCGCAAAGGTCATCGCCTGCGGGTCGGGGCGAATGGCGATCACATAATGGCTGGGGATCGCGGTGTGCGGCAATGTGCCGTCGACGGGAAATGCCGGCGCCGACGGCGGGGCAGTGTCAGCCAGGACCGGGGATGCAGCCAACAGCGAAAGTGCAGAGCCGGCAAGAGCCAGCGCCGCCAAGGAACGATGTGCGGGGCGAAACATGATCAACCTTGTGCGAAAAGCTCCGCAGGGGGGCGGAGACTCTGGGATGATCTGCGCCTAGCAAGGCCATAGTTGCAATGGCAATCGGTTTCGCCGTCCGCCATCGACAGGCGACCGCAGGAAACCGACGAACGTCATGCCAGCGGCAGGCGCAGACAGGCCGACAGGCCGACAATCCGCCCCGCTTCGATCCGGTTGCTCAAGGTCAACGACCCGCCATGCTGGTCGGCGATCGCGCGCGCCAGCGTCAGGCCAAGCCCGGCCCCGCCGGTGCCGGTGTTGCGCGACGGATCAAGCCGGGTGAACGGCTCCATCATCCGCGCAATCGAATCGTCGGGAATGCCGGGGCCGTCATCTTCGACTATCAACACCGCCTCGCGCCCGTCGCGGGCCAGACGCACGCGGGCGCGTTGACCATAGCGCAGCGCGTTGGACACCAGATTGCGCAACGCGCGGCGCAACCAGATCGCGCGCACCGGCGCGACCATGCGCGCCGCATCGCCCAGCGCGACATCGTCGCCCATGTCTTCGTATTCGCCGATGATATCGTCGACCAGCGCCGACAGTTCGGTCGCCTCGATCGGGTCGGTCGGCCGACCGACGCGCGCGAGCGACAGGATATCGTCGAGCGAGCGATTGATCTCTTCGATCGTTGCAGCCATCCGCGCGCGTTCGGTGTCGTCCTCGACCGCCTCGATCCGCACGCGCAGCGCCGCCAGCGGCGTTTTGAGGTCGTGCCCGATCGCCCCGAGCATGACGTCCTTTTCATCGAGCAAAGTGCGCAACCGCGCTTCCATCGCATTGTGCGCGATGATCAACCGCTGGATATCGGCCGGGCCCTGCGGACGAAGCGGGTCGGCGATCCCCGGTTCGGCGGCAAAGCGTTCCAACCGGCTGGTCAGCGCGCGCAACGGCCGGGTGATGCGGCCAAGGATCAGCCAGACCACCCCCGTCAGCAGGACATATGTCAGGATCGTCTGGCGCAGCAGCCGCTGAAACACCTGCCCCTCGTTCGAGGGCATGAAACTGCGCACGGTCAGCCAGGTGCCATCGGCCTGCCGCTGCGAAGCGATCACGAGCGGAGGCAGCACGCTGTCGGCGGCAAGGCGAAACCGCACGCGCAATTCGGGCAGGGCCTGGTGCAACAGGGGGTCGCGGTCGGCATCACGCTGGATCACCAGCAACGGCCCCGGCGCTTCGCCTTGCGCCACCAGCACGTCGCGCAAGTTCGTTTCGACTTCTTCCAGCCGACGGTCGCCCGCCTGCTGGGGCGATGCCGCGTCGATATGAACGTGCAGCGGGCGCGGCAGGCGCAAGCGATCGTCAGGCGGGCCGGACGATGGCATCGGCGGCGGCAACAGGCGTCCACCCGGCGGCCCGAAGCCATCGCCGCCCTCGGCAGGAAGCATTTGCGCGCGGCCGTCCATCATGCGCATCGCCGCGCCATTGACCAGCGTGGCGATATGCCGCTGGTGCAGTTCGTGCCAGATCAGCCAGGCCGACAGCCCTTGCGCAACCAGCAGCGCCACCGCGATGGCCAGCATCATCTGGCCCTGGAGGCTGCGCAGCCACATTGCCTAGTCCCGGGCCGCGAACTTGCGCACCTCGGCAGCAAGCATGTAGCCGCCGCCCCAGACCGTCTGGATCAGTTGCGGATTGCGGCTGTCGGGTTCGATCTTGCGGCGCAAGCGGCTGATCTGGTTGTCGACGGCGCGGTCGAACAGGTGGGCTTCGCGGCCCTGCACCATATCGAGCAGACGATCGCGGTCGAGCACCTGGCGCGGATGATCGAGAAACGCCATCAACAGACGGAATTCGGCCGAAGAGATCGACACAACCGCGCCTTCGGCATCGATCAGCCGGCGTTTGAGCGGATCGAGCCGCCAGCCTTCGAATTCATAGACCACCGCTTCGGCCACTTCGGGCCCGGCGCGACCGGCGCGGCGCAGCACGCTGCGGACACGCGCGACCAGTTCGCGCGGGTCGAACGGCTTGACCACATAATCGTCGCCGCCGATTTCCAGCCCGACGATGCGGTCGGTCGATTCGCCGCGCGCCGTGATGAAGATCACCGGCATGCGCCGCGATTCCACCAGATAACGGCACAATGACAGGCCATCCTCGCCCGGCATCATGATGTCGAGCAGGACGAGATCGAAATTGCTGGCGGCGATACGCCCGCGCGCCTCGGCCGCGCTGGCCGCCTGGGTGACGACAAAGCCTTGCCTGGCAAGATAGTCCGCCAGCGGTTCACGCAGCGCGGCCTCGTCATCGACGAGCAGGATTTCGGTGAGCGACGAATTGGTCATCGCATCGTTCTTATCCGATTGGCGGGCAGGTTCCAGCACGGTTGTCATGGACAAATCCTTTTAGTGCCCGCTCGGCGGCGGGGGCGTGCCATCGCGGCGCCATTTGCGATGACCCCATTCGCCTGCGCGATGGTGATCGCGCCACGCCGCATGCAGTTCCTCGCGAGTCAGCGTGCCGTCATGGTTGGTATCGATCGCGTCAAAGCGCGCCTTGACCGCCGCATCGAACGCGGCGCGGGTGATCACACCGTCCTTGCGCGCATCGTGCAGCGCGCGACCAATGATCGCCATGCCGATCCGGCCACCGGGATGCTCGCCCGGGCCGCCATGCCCCCAACCCTCATGATCCCCGCCGTCATGACCCTGCGGCGGCGCGCCATCGTGCACACCAGCGCGACGGTCGTGCCATTTCGCCTGTCGGGCGTGCACAACTGCCAGAAATTCATCCTTGCTGATCACGCCGTCGTGATTGGTGTCCCATTTGGCAAAGCGTTCAAGCAGACGGGCATCGCGATCGGCGGCATCGATCCGGCCGTCGTGGTTGGCATCCATCCGGTCCCAGACTTTGTCCGCCCGGGCCTTGACCTCGCCATAGGTAATTTCATGTTTCGGTGCAGCAGCGGCGTCAGCGGGCGCAGGCGCTGCGACCGAAGGCAGGGCTGTGACCAGCAAGCTGGCGGCGACGCCTGCAAAAAGTGCCGACTTCATCACGACTCGCGCTCTCCTTCAAACAACACCGGCCCGGTCAGCGGTGCCGTGATGGAAAGCCGCAAGATGGTTGCTTGGGGCAAGCGGGGGGTGCCTGCCCGGTGTGCTGGGGGCTGTCAGGCAACCGCCTCACGACTTTCCGAGTAGGGGAATAGCCTGCAACTGTCGCCCAACTATGCCGAAATACGGGGTTCTTTGTCGCACATTGTCGCGTGCAACACCAAAATGCGACCGGTTTTCAGCCTGCCGCCATCACAAAGGCGTTCAGCTTGTTGCCGTCGGGATCGCGGAAATACCCCGCATAGAATTCGCCCTCGCCGCGCTGGCCGGGCGCGCCTTCGTCGCTGCCGCCATGCGCCAGCGCGACCGCATGGATGCGATCGACATGCGCCGCATCGCGGGCTTCGAGCGCGACCATCACGCCGTTGCCGACGCTTGCCGGCTGTCCGTCGAACGGCAGGGTCAGGCCGATCCCGGGCGCGCCGCCGGGCGTGCCCCAGGCGATCGCGCGGTCGGTGGTGAACATCCGCGCGGTGCCCAGTTCGGCCGCGATTGCATCATAGAATTGCGCCGCACGCGGCAGATCGCTGGTTCCCAGCGTGACATAGCCGATCATTTGCGTTCCCCTTCCATACCGAGCGACTCGGTCGTAAAGAACATATCAGGAACGTTGTAAGCTTACAACGGCGCGGTTGCCGCCTCCAGCCACGCGCGATCCGCGTCGTCGAGCAACGGAGTCAGCAGGGCACGCACATCGGCGTGATAGGCATCGAGCCAGCCACGCTCACCCGCATCGAGCAGTGCCGGATCGATCAGCCGCCGGTCGATCGGCACATGCGTCAGCGTCACAAACCCCAGAAAATCACCTTCTGCCCCGGCGATCGTTCGCGGTTCGACCAGCACCAGGTTTTCGATACGGATGCCATAGGCCCCGGCGCGGTAATAGCCGGGCTCGTTCGACACGATCATCCCCGGCAACAACGGGTGGCCGGTGCCCGCCTGCCCGCCTTGCGCCTTGGCAATCCGCTGCGGTCCTTCGTGCACCGACAGAAAGCTGCCGACGCCGTGGCCGGTGCCGTGCGCATAGTCGAGCCCTGCGTTCCACAGGAACTGGCGCGCCAGCACGTCCAGTTGCGCGCCGTTGGTGCCGGCCGGAAACACCGCCCGCGCCAGCGCGATGTGCCCCTTGAGCACGCGGGTAAAGCGGTCGCGCACCTCTGCCGGCGGCGCATCGGGGCCGATCCACACCGTGCGGGTGATGTCGGTGGTGCCGTCGCGGTATTGCCCGCCGGAATCGACCAGATACATGCTGTTCGGCGCGATCGTGCGGTTTGTCGCCGGTTCCGCACGATAATGGACCACCGCCCCGTTGGGGCCGGCACCCGATATCGTGTCGAACGACAGGTCGATCAACGCATTGGTCGCGCGCCGTTCGCCCTCCAGCCGCGCCGACGCCGACAGTTCGGTTTCGCCACCCAAAGGCGCGGTGCGTTCGAGCCAGTGCAGAAACCGCACCTCGGCCGCGCCGTCGCGGGCTTGCGCGGCACGCTGCCCGGCGATTTCGACCGGGTTCTTGACTGCCTTGGGCACCAGCACCGGATCGGTCAGCGGTGCGATCATCGCGCCGGCACCATCCAGCGCCTGAAAGATCGCCGCCACGCTGCGTTCCGGATCGACCGCGACCCGCTTGCCGCCAAGCGCAGCAAGCGCCGGCACAAACGCGTCGCGCGGGGCCAGCCGCACGCCCTCACCCAGATGCGCGATCAATTCGGGCGTGACTTTTTCGGGCGCAATGAACAGATCCGCGCTGCCGTCGCCATGGACCAGTGCAAAGGCCAGCGCGACAGGGGTGCGATCGACATCGGCGCCGCGCACGTTGAACAGCCACGCCACCGAATCGAGCGCCGCGATGACCACCGCATCGCAGCCCTGTTCGGCCAGCCAATCCGCGACGGCGGCGCGCTTTGTGCCCGCATCGACCCCGGCATATTCGATCCCGTGCGGCACCGCCGGCGCCGCCGAAGGCGCCGGGCGATCGGCCCAGATCGCATCGACCGGATTGGCCGCGACCGGCACCAGGTGCCCGCCACGGGCCTGCAGCGCGCGCGCCGCCGCCTCTGCCCAGGCGCGGGTGTGCAGCCACGGGTCATAGCCGATGCGCGCGTCGGCGGGCGCATGCGTTGCCAGCCATGCGACGGGGCTGGTCGCGGGAACCTGCTCGAACGCATAGAACCGCGCATCGACCTGTTCGCGCACTTGCAGCGTATAACGCCCGTCGACGAACATCGCCGCCTGATCGCGCAGGACCACCGCCGTCCCGGCCGACCCGGCAAACCCGGTCAGCCATGCCAGCCGCTGCGCATAGGCACCGACATATTCACTCATATGTTCATCGCAGATCGGCACGACAAAGCCGTCCAGACCGTCGTCCGCCAGAACCTTGCGCAGGGCCACCAGCCGCGCCTCGTGGGTGTTCATCAACATCGCCGCAATCCGTCATAAAGGTATATGCCCCGGCTTGCCGAGACCGTGCGGGCACCATAGAGGCGTTCCATGGCCAAAACCACCCCGTTGCCCGCACCCGTGCTTGCCAGCCCGCCGATCGCCGAGCGCCGCCCGACCAGCTTTTCCCGCCACGGCGTGACCGTGACCGACAATTATGCCTGGCTGCGCGATCCCGGCTATCCCGAAGTGACCGATCCGGCAGTGCTGGGCTATCTCGAAGCCGAAAATGCCTGGTTCGGCACCCGCATGGCGGAACACCAGCCGCTGATCGACACGCTGTTTACCGAAATGCGCGGCCGCATCAAGGAAGCCGACCGTTCCGTCCCGCAAAAGGACGGCGATTATCTGTACTGGATCGAATACGAACAGGGCGCCGAATACAAGAAATGGTGGCGTCGGCCGGTTGCGGCGGGCGATGATGCCGCTGCCGACGAACTGATCCTCGATGAAACCGCGCTGGCACAGGGCAAGGACTATTTCCGGCTGGGCGCAATTTCGGTGTCCAACAACGGGCGCCTGCTGGCCTGGGCCATCGATGACGACGGATCGGAACGCTTTGTCGCGCGGATCAAGGTGATCGCCAGCGGCGAAGTGCTGCCCGACGAAATTCCCGATACGCTGTCGGGGCTGGTCTGGACCACCGATGACAGCGCGCTGGTCTATGCCCGCGTCAACGAGCAGTGGCGCACCGACACCGTGCTGCTGCACCGGCTCGGCACCGATGCCGACGAGGATGTCACGCTGTTCCACGAAGCCGATGAAGGCTTTCGCGTCGGCGTCGGCCTGTCGGCGAGCGAGCGCTGGCTGGTTATTTCAACCGGCGACCATGAAACCGGCGAAACCTGGCTGGTCCCCGCCGCCGACCCGATCGCGCCGCAGATCCTGGTGCGCGAGCGCCAGACCGGGGTCGAATACGACGTCGATGTCTTTGACCTTGGCGACGGCAGCGATCCGGTGCTGTATATCCACACCAACGACACCCACGAAAATTTCCGCCTCGCCACTGCCCCGCTGTCGAATCCCGGCGCTTGGACGACACTGATCGAAGGCAGCGACGAATTCTATCTGACCGGGTTTGACCTGTTCCGCGACTTCTATGTGGTCGAGGGCCGGGTGCGCGGGCTCGACCGGATCGAACTGCGCTATTACGACGATCCGGCGCGGATCGAGCCGATCACGTTTCCCGAGGCGAGCTATGAAGCGGGGCTGGCCGACAACCCCGAGTGGGCGACCGATCGCCTGCGCCTCACTTATGAATCGATGATCAGCCCGGCAACGGTCTATGACTATGATGTCGCCACGCGCACGCTCGACGTGCGCAAGGTGCAGGAAATCCCGTCGGGTTATGACGCGTCGCTGTACTGGACCGAGCGGCTGGAAATCGAGGCGCGCGACGGCACGATGGTGCCGGTGTCGATCATGGCGCGCAAGGATCGCACCGGCCCCGCGCCGCTCTATCTCTATGGCTATGGCGCCTATGGCATTGCGATTGGTCCGGGCTTTTCGACCGGCCGGCTGAGTCTGGTCGATCGCGGCATGGTCTTTGCCATCGCGCATATCCGTGGCGGCGACGATCTGGGCCGGCGCTGGTACAAGGACGGCAAGCTGGACAAGCGCACCAACACGTTCAACGATTTCGTCGACGTCGCACGCGGCCTGGTCGCGCGCGGACTGACCGAAACCGGACGGATCGCGATCAGCGGCGGGTCGGCGGGCGGCGAACTGATGGGTGCGGTGATCAATTCCGACCCCGATCTGTGGGGCGCGGTCGTTGCGCATGTGCCGTTTGTCGACGTGCTCAACACGATGCTCGACGAAACCCTGCCGCTGACGCCGGGCGAATGGCCCGAATGGGGCAATCCGATCGAGGATGCGAGCGCGTTCCACCTGATCCAGGCCTATTCGCCCTATGACCAGGTGCGCACGCAGGACTATCCGCCGCTGCTGGTGACCGCCGGCCTCAACGATCCGCGCGTGACCTACTGGGAGCCGGCGAAATGGGTGGCCAAACTGCGCGCGGCCAAGACCGACAGCAACGAACTGTTGTTCAAGACCAACATGGGCGCAGGACACGGCGGCAAATCGGGCCGCTTTGAAAGCCTGAAGGAAACCGCCGAGGAATTCGCCTTTATCCTGTGGCAGTTGCGCCTGAGCAATGCCTGACGGGCGCACCGGGGTCTCGTGATCAGGCGGAATCGCGCAACGGATCACCGCTGGGGTGCAGCCGTGGCCGACGTTTCCGCAGTGGGGCGCTGTCGCGCAAGACAAGTGGCGTAGCCGGATCATCCAGGCCGTATTGTTCGCGCAATTGCTGCTTGAACGCGTCGACATCGGCCTCGTTGTCGAGATGGCGGATCGGGAAACGCCGCACGATCAGGTCATCGAGCACGTCGATCAGCGTCAGCGTGCGACCGCTGGTCATTTCCACCAGCCGCGACACGTCAAGACCATCGGCCAGATTCCAGTTCTCGCGATCCCAGCTTACCAACGGACGATGGCAATAGCGACAAGTACTGGTCAGCGAACCCTCGCTGTCACGATGGCGCTCGCGCTCCGGACGGTGAATCCGGGTGTACCAGCACTGAGTCAGCGCTACCATGCGCGCATCGCCCTTCCCGACCATTGACCGGCGAGCCGTCCATTCGGGATGGAGGTGGCGCGACCCGCCGGTCACATGTCCAGGACGGCGCAGTCACCGCACGGTTAAGGGTCGATCAGGCAATCACAGCGGATTGCCATCCTTGTCGCGATAGATCTCGCGCCGGCCGACATGGTTCGGCGGCCCGACGAAACCGTCGGCCTCCATCCGCTCGATCCATTTCGATGCGGTGTTGTACCCGACCCCCATCTGCCGCTGGATCCAGCTAGCCGACGCTTTCTGGCTTTCGAACACCAGTTGGCAGACCTGGCGGTACTTGCGTTCCTCGGGGCTGTCGGATGCGGTCGCGTCGAGGTCGTCAAAGCCGAAGCTGCCCTCGGCCGGTTCCTCGGTGACCGAATCGACGTATTCCGGCGAGCCCTGCTTGCGCCAGTGGTCGGCGATCCGTTCGACTTCCTCGTCCGAAACGAACGGGCCGTGGACGCGTTTGATCGGATCGGTGTTGGGCTTGTACAGCATGTCGCCCTTGCCCAGCAGTTGTTCGGCGCCCTGTTCGCCCAGGATCGTGCGCGAATCGATGCGGCTGGTCACGGCAAAGCTGATCCGGGTCGGCAGGTTGGCCTTGATCACGCCGGTGATCACGTCGACCGACGGACGCTGCGTCGCCATGATCAGGTGGATACCCGCAGCGCGGCTCTTTTGCGACAGCCGCTGGATCAGCACTTCGACTTCCTTGCCCACAGTCACCATCAGGTCGGCCAGTTCGTCGACGATCACCACGATCTGCGGCAGGACCTGGTAATCGAGCTGCTGTTCCTCGTAGATTTCCTCGCCCGTGTCCGGATCAAAGCCGACCTGGATGCGGCGGCCGAGCGGCTTGCCCTTGGCGGCGGCGGCGCGGACTTTGTCGTTGAATCCGGAAATGTTGCGCACGCTGATCGAACTCATCTGGCGATAGCGGCGCTCCATTTCCTCGACCGCCCATTTGAGCGCGCGCACCGCCTTGCCCGGCTCGGTCACCACCGGCGACAGCAAGTGCGGAATGTCGTCATAGCTTTTGAGTTCAAGCACTTTGGGATCGACCAGGATCAGCCGGCATTGCTGCGGCGTCAGCCGATAGAGCAGCGACAACAGGATGCAGTTCAGCCCGACCGACTTGCCCGATCCGGTCGTCCCGGCAACCAGCAAGTGCGGCATCGCGGCAAGATCGGCGACGATCGGTTCGCCGGTGATGTCCTTGCCCAGGATAATCGGCAACAGCCCCTTGGCGTTGACGAATTTGTCGCACGAGACAATTTCGCGGAACGACACCATCTCGCGCGCCACATTGGGCAGTTCGATACCCATGACGGTGCGCCCCGGAATGGCGCAGACCCGCGCGGAAACCGCGCTCATATTGCGGGCGATGTCGTCGGCCAGGCCGATCACCCGGCTGGCCTTGATCCCCGGCGCCGGTTCCAGTTCGTACATCGTCACCACCGGGCCGGTGCGCACGGCGGTGATTTCGCCCTTCACATTGAAATCGTCGAGCACGTTTTCGAGCAGGCGGGCATTGCGTTCAAGCGCCAGCTTGTCGATCTTTGGCCCGGTGTTCACCGGCACTTCGTCGAGCAATTCGATCGGCGGCAATTCGAACTTGTCGAACAGGTCGCCCTGGCGCGCCTTTTGCAGCGGAGCCGGGGCCGGGCTGCGGCTGGGGTCGGTGATTTCAGTGGTTCGGCGCGGTGCCTGGCTGTCGACCGGCGCAATGCCCGGATCAGTCAACGTGACCACCGGCGCGGCGGCGCGGTCGCGCGCTTTTGGCGCCGGGGCGACGTCGTCGGTTTCGTCGTCATCGGCAACGGCGCGGCGGCGCGGCAGCAACGACAGCGGATTGAACCGCCATCCTTCGAGCACGAACACCCGGCCACCCAGGAACAGCCCGACCGCACCGATCACGACCGCCAGCGCCAACGAGACCCAGCCCTGCACCCCGGCGGCGAAATGCGCGCACCAGCGCACGCCGGCGGCACCGACCAGCCCGGTCAGGCCGCCGATCCCTGCCGGCAGTGCGCCGCCCGGTCGCGTTATGGTCGCCGCCAGCGCGGTGTCGATCAGCACGATGGCCACCAGCATCAGCAGCGTCAGCCGCCACCACGCCACCAGCGCTGGCAGATCGGCATCGTCCTCGGTTTCCTCGATCAGATCGCCGGTTCCGTCCCACAACCGGCGGGCGAACGCGAACAACAGCGGCAGCATCAGCGCGCCGGGCAGGCCGAACAGCACCAGCACGCGTTCCGCGCCCCAGGCGCCTGCCAGCCCCATCCAGTTTTCCACCGGGCTGCCCGACGCGGTCGAGCCCGAAGGATCGGTCTGGGTATAGCTGATCAGCGCCAGCGTCAGAAACACCAGCGTGGCGAACAACAGCGTGCCGCCGATCAGTTCGGCACTGCGCCGGAAACTGCGACGCAGGATCGCACGCCAGTCGGACCGGCCGTTACGGCCGCCCGTACCGGACCCGGCGCCGCCCCGTGCCGGAGTGAATGCCCGCGATGCCATAGCCACAAACCTTTTCGAGAACCAACCTGCATCATGCGCCAAACAGATGGGAATCGTCAAGAATCCAAGGATTTTTCGCGAGTCGCAGGAAATAGCGGCTTTTTCACGACAGCCCGTCGATCGCGGCGAAGCCATGCGCGCGCACTTGCGCCAGGCGCCTTCGCGTCATACCGCCCAGCGCCAGCACCGGCAGCGGCGACAGCCGCGCCAGCACATTGAACCGCAGCGCGCCCAGCACCGGCTTCCCCGGATGCGATCGGGTCGGAAACACCGGCGACAACAGCACCGCATCGGCCCCGGCCCGCGCCGCCGCAGCGATGTCGCGCAAATCATGCGCCGTCGCCAGCCGCAAGGCAGCCCGCCGCGACAGCCGTTGCGCCGGGCCATAGCCCACGCCCGCCAGAACCACGACAATCCCGCGCATGGCCGCGATCCGCTTCAGTGCCCGCAACCGCGCCGCGCGTTTGGCCGGTTCGAGGTGGTAATGCCGGAACACCAAAACCGACCCCGCCGGCAAGCGCCGCAACGCGCGGTCAAGCGTGTGGTCATTGCGCGCATCGGTCAAAAGCACCAACCGTGGAACACGCTTGTCCTCCCCGGCACGTGGAGGATTCAAGGTATCTGGAGCAAATCGCACGATGCGGTATAGCCCTTGCGCATGACCACTGCCACCCATCCCGATGATGTCGACCTTTCCCCCCTCGCCACCGTTCGCGCGCGCATTGCGCGGGCCGCCGCGCTCGCCGGTCGCAAGGCCGACGATGTCACGCTGATCGCGATTTCCAAAACCAAACCGGTCGAGGCGATCCAGCCGCTGATCGACGAAGGCCAGCACGTGTTCGGCGAAAACCGCGTGCAGGAGGCGCAGGCCAAATGGCCCGCGCTGATCGAGGCGCATCCCGACATTCGGCTGCATCTGGTCGGCCAGTTGCAATCGAACAAGGCCGAAGACGCGGTGCGGCTGTTCGACGCGATCCATGCGCTCGACCGGCCGTCGTTGCTGACCGCGCTGGCTCGCGCGATCGACCGCACCGGCCGGCGCGTGCCGCTGCTCGTGCAAGTCAACATCGGCGAGGAAGCGCAAAAGGGCGGCTGCGCGATCGACGCCGTGCCGGCCTTGCTGGCGCAGGCGCGTGCCGCCGATCTGCCGGTCGCCGGGCTGATGTGCGTGCCGCCGGCCGGGATCGAGGCCGCACCGTTCTTTGCCCTGCTCGGCAAGATTGCGGCCGACAACGGCCTTGACGGACTGTCGATGGGCATGAGCGACGATTTCGAAACCGCCGTCATGCTCGGCGCGACATATGTGCGCGTCGGCAGTGCGCTGTTTGGCCGGCGCGAGGGATGATCGCGGCGGCGAGCCTGTGGGCCTTTGTGCCTGTCGCCGCGCTGCTGACGGTCACGCCGGGCACCGACACGATGCTGGTCCTGCGCACAGCGGGGCTTGGCGGGGCACGCGCCGCGATGCTGGCGGCGCTGGGGATTGCGCTCGGCTGCATGGTCTGGGGGCTGGTGGTGGCGCTGGGGCTCGGCACCTTGCTGGTGGCCAGTCCGATCGCGTTCGGCTGGTTGCGCGCGCTCGCGGCGCTTTATCTCGGCTGGATCGGCATCAACCTGATCGTGCGTCTGCATCGCGGCGACACGAATACCCCGGCGCAATCGGGCACGGCGTTTCGGCGCGGGTTGCTGACCAACCTGCTCAATCCCAAAGTCGGCGTGTTCTATCTGACGCTGCTGCCACAGTTCCTGCCGCCCGGCACTGCCGATGCGGGCGCCGGGCTGATGCTTGCCACCGTGCATGTCGCGCTGACGCTGATCTGGTTCGCAGCGCTGATTGGCTTTGCCCGCAGCCTGGCGCCGGTCATGGCCAGCCCCGCCTTTGCCCGATGGATCGACCGGATATGCGGGGCGGTGTTCATCGGTTTCGGCGCGAAACTGGCGCTGCGCTGATCAGCCGTCGCTGTTGCCGTCACCATAACGCGCCAGTTCATCGCCCGACAGCGTCACGACATGCAACAGGTTGGTCGATCCCGGCGTGCCGAACGGGACCCCGGCCAGCGCGATCAGCTTTGATCCGGCGCTGCCGAAACCGTGGCGCAGGGCCATGCGTTTGCCCTTGGCGATCATTTCCTCAAAGCTGCCGATGTCCTTGGTGGTGACCGCATGCGCCCCCCACAACAGGCCCAGCCGGCGCGCGGTGCGCAGCGCGGGTGTCAGCACCAGCATCGGCACGCCGGGCCGTTCGCGCGCCACCCGGCGCGCGGTCGAACCCGACCCGGTGAACACGATGATCCCGGCAATCGGCAAAGTCGCAACGATCTGCGCGCAGGCCCCTGCCAGCGCATCGGCGGTGGTCGGATCGAGCGGCGTCTCGATGAAATTGACGCGCGCCTGATACCCGCTGTCGCGTTCGACTTGCGCGGCGATGCGGTTCATGATTGTCACCGCTTCTTCGGGCCAGGCGCCCGAAGCGGTTTCGGCCGACAGCATGACCGCATCGGCACCGTCATAGACCGCGTTGGCGACGTCGGACACTTCGGCGCGGGTCGGCGTCGGCGCCTCGATCATCGATTCGAGCATTTGCGTGGCCACCACCACCGGCTTGCCCTGGCGGCGGGCCATGGCGACGATGCGCTTTTGCAGCGGCGGGACTTCTTCGGGGTTCAGTTCGACGCCCAGATCGCCGCGCGCGACCATGATCCCGTCGGACAATTCGATGATTTCATCGAGGCGGCCGATCGCGGCGGGCTTTTCGATCTTGGCCATCAGCGCGGCGCGGCCGTTGATCAGCTTGCGCGCTTCGGCCAGATCCTCGGGCCGCTGCACGAACGACAGCGCGACCCAGTCGGCGCCCTGTTCGATGGCAAACGCCAGGTCGCGACGGTCCTTGTCGGTCAGCGCCGGCACCGGCACCACCGCATCGGGCACGTTGACGCCCTTGCGGTTGGAAATCACCCCGCCGACTTCGGCCGAGCACAAGATTTCGTCGGCATCGGCGCGGATCACGCGCAGCCGCAGCTTGCCGTCGTCGATCAGCAACCGCTGGCCCTTTTTCAGAATGCCGAACAGTTCGGGATGCGGCAGGCAGACGCGGGTTTCATCGCCCGGTTCGGGATTGCGGTCGAGCGTGAAATGGCCCGAATGGCGGATCACCGCGCGATCGCCCTTGAACGTACCGACGCGCAGCTTTGGCCCCTGAAGGTCGGCCAGAATGGTGATCGGGCGGTTGATCCGGGTTTCCAGCGCGCGGATCGCTGCGATGGTTTCGGCATGGGTGGCATGGTCGCCGTGGCTCATATTGACGCGAAACGCATCGACCCCGGCGCGATAGAGCTTTTCGAGCATGTCGGCCGAGCGACTGGTCGGGCCGACCGTCGCCAGAATCTTGACCTTGCGTCCGCGTGGGCCTGTGCCACCACCGGTTTGCTGCGTCGGATCGGTGTTTGCCACGGTTACCTGCCTTGCTTTGTCTGAATTTTCGCGTGCAGCCCGGGCCGCTCGCCATCATCAGACAGTGGCCACGGGGCAGCGTCGGGGCTATGGCCCAAGGAACCTTAAAACCCAACACCGAAATCCCCCAGGACCTTTCTCATGGATACGAATTCCTCGACCGACGCATCGACCGATCCGCTTGACAGCGTGCCCGATGCGATAGCCGCTGCGGCGTTCCGCCGGCTGGTGCGCCATCTGCGCCGGCGCCACGATGCGCAGAACATCGATTTGATGGGGTTGGCGGGTTTCTGCCGCAATTGCCTGGCCGACTGGATCATCGACGCCGGCGCGCCGCTCGACAAGACCGCCGCGCGCGAGGCGATCCACGGCTTGCCCGCCGCCGAGTGGAAAGCGCGCTATCAGACCGAGGCAACACCCGAGCAACTGGAACGGATGGCGCAAAGCATGACGCGCAACGCGCCGCATGGCTGATACGAAACTGCACTGAGGTGCATACCTCCCTACCCGACCACCATTCCCTGATGGTATCGTTGGCGGTCGGGTGGGGACGTATGAGCGCGCATCGCGCGACCTGGTATGATCGCGTCATTCCGGATCAGGGGCCCCGGTGTATTGCGCATCGGGGTCGGGCACGCGCGGTGGCTGGCCGGGGGCCGGCGGATCGAACGCGTGGACCGGGATCGGCCCGATCAGTTCGCCATCGTCCCAGAACACTTCGGGCCAGTCGGCGGGATGCAGCCCGACATGCTGCAACGGCGTGTAGTAATAGCGGCTGAAGGCATAGACAACGCGCGCCTTGCCCAGCGCGGCGCGCACTTGGGCGGGCGCGATCAGGGGCCCGTGATAGCCGCCAAATGCCCAGTTGTCGGTCGGTTTCGGATCGGCCATGACGACCAGCGGAAACGGACAGGGCAGCTTGCCGAATTCCACGACGCAGGTCTGTTCAATCACCACGCCGATCGATTCATGGCTGGCCAGCAGCGCCGCATCGGGCGCAGCCGCCACGGTCTTCACGGTGCGGCGCCAGTCCTGCGGTTGCCAGGCCGGCTCGATCACCAGCAAATCGATCAGCCCGGCGACCATGACCGCCGTCAGCACCGCCAGCGTCACGATTCGCCGCCACCGGGTCTGCGCCTCGCCGATCAGCGCCGCCGCCGCGATCAGCACGGTAAAGCTGTAGCACCAGTGCAGCGTGAAATCGGACACGATCGGATGGACCCGGTCGGTCGCCTTGAACAGCACCAGCGTGCCGATCGACACCCCGATCGCCAGCCGCACCGCGACGCTGTGCCGCCCGCGCCACGCGCCGACCGCCATGGCCATGCCCATCAGACCCGCACCGACCGTACCGCCGGTCAGCAATTGCAGGTTGCAGGTGGTCCGGAAATCGGCCCAGCCCAGCGGTTCGAGCCAGGTAATGTTGGCCGCCGCCATGCTGCGCAACTGGGCAAACGCCATGACCAGCACCCAGCCCGACAGCAGCGCGATGGCGATATCCGCCACCACCAGCCGGGCGATCGGCCGCCAGCGCCAGTCGCGCCGCAGGCCGGCATCGACGATGACCGCCAAAGTCGCGATCACCGGCCACAGCACCATCGTCGTGTGGCAATAGATCGCCACCACTGCGCCGCCGAGATAGACCAACCAGCCCCGGCGCGCTACATCGGCTTCCAGCGCATCGACCAGCCCGATGAACGAAACCAGCACCGCCAGCTTGGCCAGCCCATAGCCGCGCAGATAATCCGCCTGATAGATATCCGAAGACGACACCGCGAACAGCAAAAGGCCCAGCAAGGCCGCCGGCCAGCCCAGCCGCGCCCGCGCGAACCGGCCAAACACCGCCAGATGGACAAAAGCGATGACCAGCGGCAGCGCACGCATCGACCAGTGCCCCATCGGCACGATCATCCGCCACAGTTTCAGCAGCGAATAGAACAGCGGCGGGTTGGTTTCGCGCAGCATCCACCAGCCCCACAGATGGCGCCAGGGCTGGCCCGAAAAATACATCGAGGCCATTTCATCGAACGCCATCGATCCGGCCGCATGGCGCAGCCGCAGTCCCACCGCCAGCGCGACAATTGCCACCAGCAACAGCGCGGTTCCGGTGCGAAGCGACGAAAGCCTGAATGCGGTGATCGGCCGGCTCCTGGTTACGCGACGGTCGGTGCCATGGCCCGCTGAATGCGCCAGAAGGCGTAGAACACGACGGCGCAGCCAACCGCCAAAGTGGCGAGCCGCATCATGTCACCGGCGCCGCCGGCGACCAGCATGCTTTCCCGGCCGAATGCGCCCAGCGCGACATAACCGAGCATGGCCGGCAACGATGCCAGCGTGCCCAGCAGGAAATCGCGTTGCGAGACCGGGGTCAGCCCAAGGCCATAGCTGGTGAGCGCGAACGGCATCACCGGCGATACCCGCAGCAGCATGACGAACCGCCAGCCTTCGCTGACGATGCCCTGATCGAGCCGGGCCATCGCCGGATGATGCCGCAACCGCCGTTCCACCAGCCCGCGAAACATGCTGCGGCCCAGACCGAATGCGGCCCATCCGCCCACGATCGTGCTGACCGCCGAAATAATCGCGCCCCAGAACAACCCATAGCTGGCGCCGGCCATGACCGCGATCAGCGACGCGGGAATGATGCCGGTTGCCGCGATCAGCGCCTGCCCCACGCCGAATGCCAGCCAGTTGGCCGCCATCTGCGCCTGCCCGACGTGACCCAGCGCCCGCAGCAGCGGTGACGCGGCACGGACCGCGATTGCAGACCCCAGCCCGCCAAGCGCAACGACCATGGCCACCGGCACCAGGTGTCTGGCGCGCCGCATCAGTTCAGAACCCGCACCGTTTGCGGCGACAGCGTTGCCGGCAATGTCGCCGCGGTGTCGCGAAACAACGCCGGCCGGGCCAGCCCCCACCGCGCCAGGCGAAAGGCAAAGGCCGTCTTCAGGACGCCAAACCCATAGACGCAACTGCGCCTGAAATTGATGCTCGACGCCTCGGCAAAATAGCGCGTCGGGCACGAAATTTCGCCGATCGCAAAGCCGAACCATGCCGCCTGTGCCAGCATTTGATTGTCGAAGACAAAGTCATCCGAACACACCTCAAGCGGCAGGGTTTCGAGCACCCGACGGCTCCAGGCGCGATAACCGGTGTGGTATTCCGACAGTTTTTGGCCAAGCAGTATGTTTTCGATCAGCGTAAGCACCCGATTGGCGATGTATTTGTACAACGGCATGCCGCCCGCCAGCGCGCCATTGCCGATGATGCGCGATGCCATCACCACGTCGTAATGACCCGATGCAATCATGCTGGCCATGGCCGTGACCAATCGCGGCGAATATTGATAGTCGGGGTGGAGCATGACGACGATGTCGGCGCCACGTTCGAGTGCAGCAGTATAACAGGTCTTCTGATTGCCGCCATAGCCGCGGTTGCGCGTGTGCACGATTGTGTGGATGCCCAGCGCAGCGGCAAGCCGGCTGGTCTCGTCCTTGCTCGCATCGTCGATCAGAATCACATCATCGACGATGTCGAAGGGGATTTCCCGATAGGTCGTCTCAAGCGTCAGCGCCGCATTGTAAGCTGGCAGGACAACCGCCACGCGCTTGCCGTCAAGCATTCGATTTTCCCATTTCACCCCCGACAAGGGCGCTGGCTATGGCCTCGACCAACGCGTGTCAAAGGCAATGTTGCGCCATTCGCGCCCGCCGGACGGTCACATCAGATTCTTGACCGCCACCACAGCCGCCAGCACCAGACCTGCCGCGCCCAGCCCGCGCGGCACCTGCAACCGCGACGCCGCCAGCATCAGCATGCTCAGAAACCAGAATTCGGTGCATCCCCGCAAATAGCCGGTCATGTCGACCCAGGGCCCATTGTTCATCGACGTCAGGCACACGTGCAAGCCCGCCACGAACGTCCAGCCGATCGCCAGCCCGGCAATGGTCGCGTCCTGCCGCAACAGTTCGGGCAAGCGCGTCGCGACCCAGGCAACCACCGCGACAAAGGCGCTGACGGTGATGAACACCAGCACGGTGTCGATCCGGTTCGGCAGGACATTGGGCGAATAGACATGCGTACCGGCCACGCACTCGGCCAGTTTCTGGGCGATCCCCGCGAACGGCCAGCCGATGTAGGTGCCGCCCGCCTGCGCCGGCGTTGCCCCCCATCGCAGCGCCATTTCGTGGCGCCAGACCAGAAACGGCAGCAGCGCGGCCAGGGCCAGCGCCGTCCGTCGCAATTTCTCCACCCGCAGCGATCGCGTCGACACCGCGCTCCACAACAGATCAAGCCCGTAAACGCCAAACACCGCGCCAAAAACCAGGATCGATGTTTCGCGGGTGAGCGTGGCAACGGCGGCGACCAGCGCATAGATGCCATAGCGTCCCGACAGCAGCGCGCTGATCGCCGCCGCCATGAAGGCGACCGACAGGATTTCGGTCGTATCATGCTGCAAGGTGACGACATAACCGGGCCAGGCCAGCACCGCGACCGCAAACCAGTCCGACAAGCCAAGCTGAAGCGCGATCACCCTGGCGAACCATGCCAGGACAAAAATGCCGAAAATATTGACCAAAACCATCAGAAACGGAATCCGGTTTTGATCGCCGAACGAAAGCACGTGGACAATCAAGGGGTAACCGATCCGCTGCATGCGCCATGGCGGGGTGTCGATCGTGATACCATATTCGGTTTTTTTGCGTGCATCGGGCGACAAGGCCAGGCGGAAATAATATTGTCCGTCATAGCCGTTGCTGTCTTTCAAGATTTTAATCTTGACGGGTACTTTAGATTTATCGACGAATTTATCCCCGGCAACGATAAATTCGTCGAACGAGAACCCGTTGGAAAAAACATCATAGGAAAAAAGCACCAAAATTGCCAATGTCGCAACAATTGCAAATCTAAAAACTTTAATGTTTTGAGCTTTATCAAGGCAGTGGACTTTAAATTCCATGTTCGCGCAATCTTGTCCGATGTATTTTCGACGAAATAACATTCGCTTGCGCGAATGCAACATCAAAGCGTCGTGCCGCCCGCCCCAGGCGGCACGACCGGGCCGCAGGGCGCGGAGGATGGCGGCATCGCACACCTGCGGCTGCGCTTGGCCCGACTTGAAACCGGGACGCTCCGGCGCCATGTCAAAGGACAATTTCCACTGTCAGGGACTTGTGAGCAGGATTGCCATGAACACCACTGAAACGTCCACAACTGAAACGTCGACCACCACCACCGCCGCGCCCGAGACCCGCACGTTCGAGGCCGATGTTGCCCGCCTGCTGCATCTGATGGTCCACGCGGTCTATTCCGATCGCGACGTTTTCTTGCGCGAACTGATCGCCAATGCCGCCGACGCTTGCGAAAAGCTGCGCTATGACAGCATTGCCGACCCCGCGCTTGCCAATGGCGAAGCGGGGCACATCACCATCACGCTCGATGCCGAACAGCGCCGGTTGACCGTTGCCGACAACGGCATCGGCATGACCGAGGCCGACATGATCGAAGCGCTGGGCACGATCGCACGGTCGGGCACGCGCGCCTTCATGGACAAGCTGACCGCCGGAAAGGATGGCGAAAGCCCGCAACTGATCGGCCAGTTCGGCGTCGGGTTTTATTCCGCGTTCATGGTCGCCGACCAGGTCGAGGTATTCTCGCGCCGCGCCGGAACCGATCAGGCATTCCGCTGGTCGTCGGACGGTCTCGGCACTTACAGCATCGAACCGGCACCGCTGACCGACGCCCCCACCCAGGGCACGCGCGTCGTGCTGCATCTCAAGGAAGACGCGGCCAGTTACACCGAACGCCACACCGTCGAGCGGATCATCCGCGCGCAATCGGGCCATGTGCCGGTGCCGATCACGCTGCTGGACAAGCCCGACGGCGAAGCCAGCGAAGTCACCGACGGCAGCGCGCTGTGGACCCGGCCCAAGGCGGATATCACGCCCGAGGAATATACCGATTTCTATCGCAGCGTGGCCGGCCAGTTCGATCAGCCGGCGCTGACGCTGCATTACCGGGCAGAGGGCAAACACGAATACAATGTCCTTGCCTTCGTGCCCGAAAGCCGGCCGTTCGACTTGTTCGATCCCGACCGCGCCGGCCGGATGAAGCTGTATGTCCGCCGCGTGTTCATCACCGACGAGGCCGAAATCATGCCGCGCTATTTGCGGTTTGTGCGCGGGCTGGTCGATTCGGCCGATCTGCCGCTCAACATGTCGCGCGAAATGATCCAGCAGAGTCCGCTGCTGGCCGCGATCAACAAGGGCGTGACCAACCGCGTGCTGGGCGAACTCGACAAGCTGTCGCAGAACGACGGCGAAGCCTACGCGCGGTTCTGGGACAACTTTGGCGCAGTGTTGAAAGAAGGGATTTACGAGGATTACGGCCGGCGCGAGACGCTGCTCGGCCTTGCCCGGTTCCGCACCACCAGCGGCGGCGACGGTTTGCGCTCGCTGAAGGATTATGTCGCCGGCATGCGTGAAAACCAGACCGCGATCTATTACGCCACCGGCACCGACGCCGAACGGCTGGCCACAAGCCCGCAGATCGAAGGATTCTTTGCACGCGGGCTCGAAGTGCTGCTGCTGACCGATCCGGTCGACAGTTTCTGGGCCGCGTCGGGGGTCGATTACGACGGCAAGCCGTTCAAATCGGTGACCCAGGGACTCGCCGATCTTGGCCTGATCGCCCCGCTCGACGGTGAACCGGCCCCGACCCCGGCGGCGCCGGAAACCGAGGCATTCATCGCCTTTGTCAAGGAACACCTGGGCGACCGGGTTTCCGACGTGCGCGCCTCGGACCGTCTGACCACCAGCGCGGCGTGTCTGGTAGCCAGCGAAAACGGTATCGATCGGCAGTTGGAACGCCTGCTGTCCGCCAATGGCCAGAGCCCACGCGGTGCCAAGCCGGTGCTGGAACTGAACCCGCACCACGATCTGGTAACGCGGCTGGCGGCGCTGCCCGACGATGCCGCGCTCAAGACCGACGGTGCCCACTTGCTGCTGGACGAAGCGCGCATTGCCGACGGCGAATTGCCCGAAGACACCCGGGCCTTCGCCGAACGGTTGAGCCGCGTCATGGCCAAAGCCCTGACCTGAATAATCCTCCCCGATTTCGGGGAGGCGATTTCCACATCTCAGTTAAGTGGATTTTTATCCATATAAATCATAATGATCCGTTCGTACTGAGCCTGTCAAAGCTCGCGCGGGGCAGTCGATCCGGGCACCATTGCACGCGCACTTGGCAAACCTCGCCGCGCATGCTTCGACAAGCTCGGCACGAACGGATCTTTTTTAAATCAAATACGTGTCTGTCGAGCGCCGCAGGCTTTTCGCCTTGGCCCGTTTCGGGGATAGGGGCCGCGCGAAGCATGGCGAAGGGGCGGTGCATCCGGGCGCGAACTTTCTTACCCCCTCCACCAGCGTCGCTGCGCTAGCGCGCGCGTCCTGCGCCGGGTGTGCCCTCGATGCGGCGGACCGAGACCAGCAGTTTGTCGAGCAGTTCGCGCAAGGATGCGGCCTCTCGCGCGGTCAGCGCGGCAAAGATCTGTTCATAGGCGGAATAGGCCTGTGGCCAGATCTGTTCGTACAGCGCCTGCCCCTCTTCGGTCAGTTCGACATGGTGCGACCGTCCGTCTGCGGCGTTGGGACTGCGGCGCAACAGACCGCGATCGTCGAGCGCCTTGCACGCACGGTTGACCGCAACTTTGTCCATCAAGGTTGCGCGGACCAGATCACGCTGGGTCAACGGGCCGGTATCGCCCAGCACCGCCATGATCCGCCATTCGGGGATCTTCAATCCGAACTGTTCGCCATATTCGCCGGCAATGCGGCCCGACACCGCATTGGATGTGATTGCCATGCGATAGGGCAGAAATCCGGCAAGGCGACTCTTTGAACCAGGCATCGTTGCGACACATATCGCATGCGCGACCGGTTGCAAGCGAAACAAAGCAACCGAAACGGGCCCGCATCGCAACATTCTTGTGCGCAGGGCGCGAGGTGTGCTCGCGCGAAGCGCGCGCAGGCATCAGTGCGGCTGCGCGAGAATCCCGGCCATGATAAAGTCGACCGTGTGGACGCGATACCGGTCGCGCAATTCTTCGGTCAAAGTGTCCTGGTCATAGCAATGGCGCAGGACGAGCCGGGCCGAAAAAAAGCGGTCGGCCGCGCCGGTCAGAGTGAAATAGAACAGTTGCGAATCGACCGGACGGAACGTCCCGGTCGCCACACCGGCCTGGATCAACCGATCATAGGCAACGCGCAGCGGGGTCAGGTACTTGTCGGCAATGCCGCGCGCCTCTGCCTCGTCGCTGTCGCGGACCAGCCGCATCAGCAGGCGGTTGAGATAGGGATAGGCGTAATACGTGTCGATGCATTTGCCGATGTGGCGACGCAGCTTTGCCTCGGGCGACATGTCGTCCTTGGCCAGCAACGCGTCGACCGAGCGGATGATCGCTACCATGTCCCGGTCCAGCAAAGCCTTGAGCATGCCCGCCTTGTTGCCGAAATAGTATTTCACCAGCGCAGAGTTGAGCCCCGACCGCAACGACAGTTCGGACAGGGAAATATCGACCTGATCCCCTTCGCGCATGATCTGCGATGCGGTTTCCAGCAGCAGGTCGCGCGCGCCTTGTGTTTCGGCCGGTTCGGCGCTGGCGATAGGCGCTGACGGGGTCACGGTCTGTTCGGTCACGGTCATTCCCAACCTGGTTCTTCCCACCAAGGATAAAAGTCCGGCATATCCGAAGAAACGCGCGCGGGGTAGCGGGGGGCACGCTTTTCCAGAAAACTGGCAATCCCCTCACCGGCATCGGCCCCGCGCGACAGCGTATAGATCGCGCGGCTGTCGATGCGATGCGCCTCGATCGGGTGGGCAAACTGCGGGTTGTGCCACAACATCGCGCGGGTCATCGCCACCGACACCGCGCTGGTGTTGTCGGCAATTTCGCGCGCCAGGGCCACCGCCGCCGGCAACAGGTCATCGGGCGCGTGGAGCGATCGCACCAGCCCGCCGCGCAAGGCTTCTTCGGCGCCGAACACGCGCCCGGTCATGCACCATTCCAGCGCCTGCGCCACACCGACGATGCGCGGCAGGAACCAGCTCGACGCCGCCTCGGGCACGATCCCGCGCCGGGCAAAGACAAATCCGAACCGCGCGGTGGTGCTGGCCAGGCGGATGTCCATCGGCAATTGCATGGTCGCGCCGACGCCCACCGCCGCCCCGTTGATCGCGCCGATCACCGGCTTTTTCGACCGAAACATGCGCAAGGTCAGCAGGCCGCCACTGTCGCGCACCCGCGGATCGGACAGATCGCTGACCGCGTCGCCGCTGGAAAAGATCTGTTTGCCATCCTCGGGCGTGAGGTCGGCGCCGGCGCAGAATGCGCGCGTGCCGTGCCCGGTGACGATCACCGCGCGGACATCATCATCGGCATCTGTGCGATCGAACGCGTCGCACAGTTCCTGCATCATCGTGCCGGTAAAGGCGTTCATCTTGTCCGGCCGGTGCAACGTGATCGTGGCGACGCCATCGGCCACGTCGAACAGGATCTGGCTGTACTGGCTCAACGTGCTCTCCCTCCAACAACCGGCCGCCTGATGGCGTGCCCTTTTTACGCGGTTACCTCGGTGCCATGCGGATGGCGCCATCCAGGCGCACGTCCTCGCCGTTGAAATAGCCGGTTTCGATCATGCACAGCGCCAGCGCGGCATACTCTTCCGGCTGGCCGAGCCGCTTGGGAAACGGCACCGACGCGGCCAGCGCGGCCTTGACGTTTTCGGGCGCGCCTTGCAGCAGCGGGGTGTTGAAAATGCCCGGCAGGATGGTGTTGACGCGGATGCCCTCGCCCATCAGGTCGCGCGCGATCGGCAGAGTCATGCCGACCACGCCCCCTTTTGAGGCGGCATAGGCGGCCTGGCCCATCTGGCCGTCCTCGGCCGCGACCGAGGCGGTGTTGATGATCACGCCGCGTTCACCGAATTCATCGACCGGATCGAGCGACAGGATTCCGGCCGCCGCCTTGGCGATACAGCGGAACGTGCCGACCAGGTTGATCTGGATGATGGCGTTGAATGCATCGAGCGGAAAATGCCTGATTTCCCCGGTTTCCTTGGCCCGGCTGGCGGTCTTGATCGCGTTGCCGGTGCCGGCGCAATTGATCAGGATGCGTTCCTGGCCGTTGGCGGCCCGTGCTTTGGCAAAGCCGGCGTCGACGCTGTCTTCGCTGGTCACATTGACTTCGCAGAACACGCCGCCCAATTCAGCCGCGATCGCTTCGCCCTTGTCCTTGTTAAGGTCGAAAATCGCGACCTTTACCCCTTTGGCGGCCAGCGCGCGCGCCGTCGCCGCGCCCAGACCAGAGGCGCCGCCGGTCACGACGGCGGAAATGCCGGAATCAAGCTCCATCGAAACATCCTTTTCCCATATGCCTATATCATCTCGACAATGGTGACGTTGGCGACACCGCCGCCTTCGCACATCGTCTGCAACCCGTATTTCAATCCGCGCGCTTTCAACGCATGAAGCAGCGTTGCCATCAGCTTCGTGCCCGACGCGCCGAGCGGATGGCCCAGCGCAATCGCCCCACCGTTGACATTCAGACGGTCGGGATCGGCGCCGGTGTGCTTCAGCCACGCCATCGGCACCGAAGCGAACGCCTCGTTGACTTCATACAAGTCGATGTCGCCGATTTTCAGCCCCGCCCGCGCCAGCGCCTTGTCGGTGGCGAACAGCGGTTCTTCGAGCATGATCACCGGATCACCGGCGGTCACCGCCATCGTGTGGATACGCGCCAGCGGGGTCAGATCGTACCGCTTCAACGCGGCCTCCGACACCACCAGCGCGGCGCTCGCACCATCGCAGATCTGGCTCGAACTCGCGGCGGTCAGCGCGCCGTCGGGGGTGAGCAGTTTGACCGCGGCGATGCTGTCGATCGTCGCGTCGAAACGGATGCCTTCATCGGTGGTATGCAGCGCGGGGCCGTCGGCGGTTTCGATCTCCACCGTCACGATCTCGTCGGAAAAGGCCCCGGCTTGCGTCGCGGCAATCGCTTTCAGATGGCTGGCCAACGCGAACTGGTCGATCTGATCCTTGGTAAAGCCGTGCTTTTTCACGATCATTTCGGCGCCGACGAACTGCGACCAGTTTATGCCGGGATATTTGGCTTCCAGACCGGGCGATTTGTAAGTGCCCAGTCCTTCCCTGGCATGAAACATCGACGGCGTGCCCATCGGCACGCGGGTCATGCTTTCCACGCCGGCGGCGATGACCACGTCCTGCACGCCCGACATGACCGCCTGCGCGGCAAACTGGATCGCCTGTTGGGACGATCCGCACTGACGGTCGATCGTGACAGCCGGGGTCGATTCGGGCAGCAGTTTGGCCGCGAGCACGGCATTGCGCCCCACTTGCATCGCCTGCTGCCCGGCCTGGCTGACGCAGCCCATGATGACGTCGTCGATCGTGGTCGGATCGATCCCCGTGCGGCGGACAATGGCGTCGAGCGTCAGCGCCGACAAGTCGACCGGATGGACCCCGGCCAGCCGGCCGTTGCGGCGACCACCGGCGGTGCGCAAGGCATCCACGATATAGGCTACCCCCATTTCCCCTACGACTCCTGCTGTCCGTCACGATTTAATTGGACGATTAAAGAGCCGGAGAGCATCGGTCAAGCCAGCTCGTGCGCCCGCGACATTTGCACCGCGCCGCCGGCTGTGGCACCGCGCTTTTGACAAACGAATTGACCACGAGGCAACGCCATGACCACCACCCCGTTCCTGACCATCGAACGACACGGCCGCGTCGCAGTCTTGACCATGAACCGGCCCGAGGCGTTGAACGCCATCGGCACGCTCGATGACTGTGATTCCATCGTCGACACGTTTTTTGCGCTGGGCAACGATCGCGGGGTTTCGGCGATTGTGCTGACCGGGTCGGGCCGCGCCTTTTCCAGCGGCGGCAATATCAAGGGCATGCAGCAGCGCACCGGGATCGGCGTGCTCGAACAGCCGGATTCGACCCGCGCCAATTACCGACGCGGGGTGCAACGCGCGGTGCGGGCCATGCTCGATTGCGAAATTCCGATGATCGCGGCGATCAACGGCCATGCCATCGGCCTTGGGCTCGATCTGGCCTGCCTGTGCGATATCCGCATCGCCGCGGACAGCGCAAAGATGGCGGCCAGCTTCATCAAGGTCGGGATCGTCCCCGGTGACGGCGGCGCGTGGACCTTGCAGCGCATCGTCGGCTATTCGCTGGCCGCCGAACTGTTCCTGACCGGGCGCAGCTTTGACGCGGCCTATGCGCAATCGATCGGCCTGGTCAGCCGCGTCGCGCCGGCTGATGATTTGCTGCCCGCCGCGCTCGGCATCGCGCAGGAAATCGCCGCCAACCCGCCGCGCGCGCTGCGCCTGACCAAGAAACTGTTGCGCGAAGCGCAGCATGGCCGCGCGCACGACGTTCTCGAATTGTCCGCCGCGTACCAGGCGATCGCCCACGAAACCCGCGACCATGCAGAAGCGGTCGCAAGCTTGCTTGAAAAACGAGCCCCACACTTCACTGGCGAATGAAGCGCCAACGCGCCTTTGACGATGGCTGTTCAGGTTCGTGGGTTCGAGGACAGTGATGGCATCGCGCGAGGCAAGATTTATCGACCTGATGCGCGCGCTGGCGGTCGATCCGGCGGCGCGCGGGCTGTTCGACGATGCCGCCGTGATCGCATTCGGCAGCGAAACGCTGGTGATCACCCACGACATGATGGTCGAAGGGGTGCACTGGCTGCCGGGGCAGGACGAAGCCGATATCGCCTGGAAACTGGTCGCGACCAACTTGTCCGACCTTGCCGCCAAAGGCGCCGCGCCGATCGGCGTGTTGCTGGGCTATGCGCTGGGGCCCGATGACGCACGCTTTGCGGCTGGCCTGGGCGAGGCCTTGCGGGCGTTCGACGTGCCGTTGCTGGGCGGGGATACGGTGTCGGCCGCGTCTGGCGGGCGCAGCCTGGGCCTGACCGCGCTGGGCCGTGCAACGATTGGCCCGGTGCCGGGGCGCCACGGCGCAAAGCCGGGCGACCGGTTGTGGATCACCGGACCGGTCGGCGCCGCCATGCTCGGCTTTGCGGCCTTGCGCGACGGCACCGCCGGGGCCGACACCAGCGCCTTTCGCCGCCCGGTGCCGCGCCTTGGCGAGGGGATCGCGCTGGCCCCGCAAGTCGGGGCGATGATGGACGTGTCCGACGGCCTGCTGATCGATGCCCAGCGCATGGCGCTGGCCAGCGGCGTCACGCTGACGATCGATTCCGCCGCCGTCCCTTTTCCCGAATCCCTGACCTATGACTTGCGCCATGACGCAATGACCTGGGGCGATGATTATGAATTGCTGTTCACCCTGCCGCCAAATCAGGCACCGCCGTGCCTCGCACATGCAATAGGCCGGGCAGAGGAATACAATGGCGCCAATATCTTGATCGATGGTGCGCCGCCGCAAGGGCGCCTTGGATACTGGCACGACTAGCCAAGCCATTGACCTTGCGCAAGGAAATGCTTGCCGGGGGCGGATAAATCCCTAGCCTCGGGTCGTTCCACCCACAGAGGGGACACCGTCGCGCCGCCGCCGGGATGCGTCGCATGCGCCGGTAAAAAGGGGGATGCCAACGTGAACCTTGTTGAAATATCAATTGGTTTCGCCGTGCTGGCCATCGTTTACGGCGTGTGGGCCGGACGCTGGGTGTTGAATTCCGCCGCCGGCAATCAAACCATGCAGGACATCGCCGGCGCAATCCAGGAGGGCGCGCAGGCCTATCTGAAGCGCCAGTACACCGCCATCGCCGTGGTCGGCGTGGTCGTTGCCGTCATTGTTTTCGTGTTCCTGGGCGCCCTTGCCGCGATCGGCTTCGTGATCGGTGCAACGCTGTCGGGCCTCGCCGGCTTTATCGGCATGAATGTGTCGGTGCGGGCCAATGTGCGCACCGCCGCCGCCGCACAGACCGGGTTGCAGGCCGGATTGACTCTGGCGTTCCGCGCCGGGGCGATCACAGGTATGCTCGTCGCGGGTCTGGCGCTGATCGCGCTGGCGGGATTCTTCGGCTATCTGACCGGGCCCGGCGGATTGCAGCCCGACTCGCGCGCGGTGATTACCGCGCTGATTGCATTGGCGCTGGGCGCCTCGCTGGTGTCGATCTTCGCGCGGCTTGGCGGCGGGATCTTTACCAAGGCGGCCGATGTCGGCGCCGACCTGGTCGGCAAAGTCGAGGCCGGAATTCCCGAAGACGACCCGCGCAACCCGGCGGTGATCGCCGACAATGTCGGTGACAATGTCGGCGATTGCGCCGGAATGGCCGCCGACTTGTTCGAGACTTATGTCGTCACGTTTGGCGCAACGATGATCATGACCGCGTTGCTTGTGAAATCAGCCACCAACCTGCTGTCGTTGATGAGCGTGCCGCTGCTGATCGGCGGCGTGTGCATCGTGACGTCGATCATCGGGACGTTTTTCGTGAAGCTGGGCAAATCGAACAACATCATGGGCGCGATGTACAAGGGCTTCCTTGTGACCGCCGTCCTGTCGGTGCCCGCGATCTGGTTCGCCATCCACTTTGCGCTGGGCGATATGGAGGCAACGACCGCCTATCGCGCCTTTGGCAACGATTATGGCTTTTCGGGCCGCCTGCTGTTCTACGCCGGGTTGGTGGGTCTGGTGCTGACCGGGCTGATCATCTGGATCACCGAGTATTACACGGGAACCGACTATCGCCCGGTCCGCTCGATCGCCAAGGCTTCGGTCACCGGCCACGGCACCAACGTCATCCAGGGCCTGGCCATCAGCATGGAGGCGACCGCGCTGCCGGCGCTGGCCATCGTTGCCGCGATGATCATCACGTACAAACTGGCCGGGCCGCTCGGCATTGCCTATGGCGCCACCGCGATGCTGGCGCTGGCCGGGATGGTCGTGGCGCTCGACGCCTATGGCCCGGTTACCGACAATGCCGGCGGGATTGCCGAAATGGCCCATCTCGACGACAGCGTGCGCGATAAGACCGATGCGCTCGATGCCGTGGGCAACACCACCAAGGCCGTGACCAAAGGCTATGCGATCGGGTCGGCGGGTCTGGCTGCGCTGGTGCTGTTCGCCGCCTATACCACCGACTTGCGGGAATTCTTCCCCGCGCTGAAAGTCGATTTCAGCCTGGAAAACCCCTATGTCATCGTCGGTCTGCTGCTGGGGGCGTTGCTGCCTTATCTGTTCGGGGCGATGGGCATGACGGCGGTCGGACGCGCCGCCGGTGACGTTGTCGTCGATGTGCGCGACCAGTTTGCCAACAATCCGGGCATCATGGCCGGCACCAGCCGGCCCGACTATGCCCGCACCGTCGATCTGGTAACCAAGGCGGCGATAAAGGAAATGATCGTTCCGTCGCTGCTGCCGGTGCTGGCGCCGGTGGTGGTCTATTTCGTCATCACCGCCGTGGCCGGGCAGACCAATGGCTTTGCCGCGCTGGGTGCGCTGCTGCTGGGGGTCATCGTCAGCGGGCTGTTCGTCGCGCTGTCGATGACATCGGGCGGCGGCGCCTGGGACAACGCGAAGAAATATATCGAGGATGGCCATTACGGCGGCAAAGGGTCCGACGCGCACAAGGCGGCGGTGACCGGCGACACCGTCGGCGATCCCTACAAGGACACCGCCGGTCCTGCGGTCAATCCGATGATCAAGATCACCAATATCGTCGCGCTGCTGTTGCTGGCGGCGCTGGCCGGCTCCGCCCACGCCGTCTGAATCGGGAACCCCCGCCGACCATTCCGGCGGGGGTTTTACGTTGACGTAAACGGCATGGCGAGTCACTAGACCGGCCATGACCACGAACCCCAGCCCCGAACAGCTCGTTTCCGGCCTGTTGCGCCTGCTCGACCTCGAATCAACCGGCGACGACGCGTTCGTCGGCCGCCGCCGCCCGGACGGCATGGGGCGGATGTTTGGCGGGCAAGTGATTGCCCAGGCACTGGTCGCGGCCGAACGCACCGTCGGCAGCGACCGCCCGGTCCATTCGCTGCACGCCTATTTCCTGCGCAGCGGCAACGAAGCGGAAAACCTGGAACTCGCGGTGCTGCGCGATCTCGACGGCGGCAGTTTTGCCAACCGGCGCGTCGTCGTCAGCCAGCAGGACAAGCCGATCCTGACGCTCGTCGCCTCGTTCCACCGCCGCGAAGAAGGGGTCAGTCACGCCGCGGCGATGCCCGATGTGCCGGCGCCCGAAGACCTGCCGACCGAGGCGGACTTGCGCGCGCATTACGCCCACCTGATACCGCCGGAAAAACGCGAAATGATGCTGCGGCTGCAGCCGATCGAACAGCGCCCGGTCGAAGCGCGCCACTGGATGGGGGCCGAACCGGGCGAGGCGAAGTCGCACACCTGGCTGCGCACCGCCGCGCCGCTGCCCGATGATCCGCGCGTGCACCGCGCGGTGCTGGCCTATGCCAGCGACATGAACCTGCTGGGCACTTGCACGCTGCCGCATGGTCTGAGCTGGCTGATCGGCAATGTCATGGGAATCAGCCTGGACCACGCGCTGTGGTTCCACGACGACTTCCGCGCCGACGAATGGCTGCTCTATGTCTGCGACAGCCCCTGGGCCGGACGCGCACGCGGCTTCAACCGGGGGCAGATCTTTACCCGCGACGGGCGCCATGTCGCCAGCGTCGCGCAAGAGGGGCTGATCAGGGCGATCAAGGCCGCGTAGGACAGGTCGCGCGTTCCAGCACGGGGTGGGCGATCATCGCCTGCGCGACCGCGCCCAGCATGCGCCCGCTATCGCCGGCACGCGTCACCTCGACCGCCACGGCGTCGAACACACGACAGGAATCGAGGCTGGTGT
>Ga0116227_10000321_pt1 | contig 90071 bp, 58 predicted proteins | sample S1TSphgellanicum_FD_89693 | JGI IMG/M metagenome (GOLD analysis project Ga0116227, IMG submission 89693) | Host-associated microbial communities from peat moss isolated from Minnesota, USA - S1T2_Fb - Sphagnum magellanicum MG | ecosystem: Host-associated > Plants > Peat moss > Unclassified... | reverse complement strand
TTTGCTCTTGTTGCAAAGATGGCAACAGTGAGAGCTGTGATTGCAGTGGCTGCATCAAGAGGTTGGCTGTTACATCAAATGGATGTAAAGAATGCCTTCTTGCATGGCGAGTTGCAAAAAGAGGTGTATTTGGACTAGCCACCTGGATATGAGGATATGAGTCACCCAAATTATGTGTGCAGGTTGCGTAAAGCCTTGTATGGACTGAAACAGGCATCGAGAACATGGCATGACAAAATTGCAAAGTATCTTGTCACCATTGGCTTTCGTATGTCAGATGCAGATCATTCACTCTATGTGCGTAAAAGTGATGAGGGCATTGTGGTCATCACTATCAATGTGGATGATTTGATTGTTGGGGGTGACAATGAGAAGGAAGTTGAACATGTAAAACGTCTCCTTAAGCAGAAGTTTGACATGAAGGATTTGGGTGAGCTCAAATTCTTCCTAGGCATTGAGGTCATTAGGACGCCTGAGGGTATATGGTTGTTACAGCGACAATATGCATTGGACATGCTGTCCAAATATGGTATGGTTGGTTGTAAGCCCATTTCTGTACCACTGAATTAGAATGGCAAGCTGAGTGCAGATGTAAGTGAGGTTTTAGAGGATGCCACTATGTACAGGAAGATAGTGGGCAGTTTTATCTACATGACGATCACCAGGCCGGACTTAAACTACACAGTTGGGTTGGAGAACCAGTTTATGCAGGTTCCTCGGAAGCCACATTTGGATGGTGTGAGGCACACACTACACTATGTGAGTGCCACATCAGATTATGGTCTCTTTTATGAAGCTAGCACGGAGTTGCAGGTGCATGGATACATAGATGCTGATTGGGCTGGTAGCATCTCAGACAGGAGATCTACTAACGGTTTTATGTTCTCTTTTGGAAGTGCTGCTGTTACTTGGAGTAGCAAGAAGCAGCCGACAATTGCTTTGTTGAGCACAGAGGCAAAGTACAGGGGTGCTGCGATGGCAGCATGTGAGGTAGCTTGGCTCCGCTAGCTACTTGGAGATTTGGGGCTGCATGTGGATAGACAGGTTGTCATATATTGTGATAACCTTAACAGTATTTAGCTAGCTAGGAACCCAATGTTTCATGCACAGACGAAACACATTAAGGTTCATTATCACTTCATTAGGGAGAAGGTCTTGGCAGGTGAGATTGATCTTACTTATGTCAGCACAGAGGATCAGGTTGCTAACATCTTCACCAAGGTTTCGGGAGCTGAGAAGCATCGCCGATTCCGCAGCATGCTTGGAGTGATGGAGTTGGAGTTGAGCTTGAGGGGGAATGTTGAGATGTCAAGCTCAACTAGAGCTGACATTCATGATGTGCTTCAGTGACCGTTCTACATCGATTGGCGTGCTTAGTGACCGTTCTACGTTCACATTGACTAACGCGCGCGCGACGGATCTTCACCATTGTTTTTTCTTGGAGGACTTCTTGTTGTCTATGGGCGTGGGTGTTTGCAAGAGCTCAAGCTCTCTCCCCCCCTATCTTTTCAATTTGTTCCATTCAAAGATAAAAGGAGTGAAATGGTAGCTTATTCATTTGTGGATAAGATGTTAAGTGTATAGGTTTTCATAGATCAAGGCACTTTCTTTTTGAAGTTCTCTGAAATTATGTGAATATCATTGAACCACTTTTCATGATCATGCATAATATAATGACTTGGCTTGAAGAATGGTTAAATAATGAAGAAAATTCACATAAATATGGGTTACACGTAAGGCACATAGGTGATTAAGATATATAATTGCCTTCATTAGTGATGGCACACTAATTTAACAACTAAATGTCCCTTTTATTGCTCTTTCTTCATTTCTACTTTTTGGGTGTGAACATCAATTCTCAATATCTATAACAAGGATGTGATCATAATGGTTAAGCTTGATGACCCCAACATTTGGCTTTAGTCTTTTGAACAACATTTTGCCTTGTTTAATGGACTCATTGCCATGGTGATGTGGAATCTAACCATCACACAACACTAAACCACATCATATGTCATCCTTTGTGGAGGTGGATATCCACCCAAACTTTGAAACTTTGTGTGTTTATATCAAACAACACCAATTACATTAATTTTGAACAAAGTGTGATTTTGTGTGTTAAGGACATAAATTACCATTTTGGATTTTGTTCTTTGAGAGTTAAAATGGTCAAATATGGAAAGAATATGTGTTTAATTGTGCACCATGCCACCTGTGACATCTAGATGGTCAAGTGGATCATTATTTGATACAAAGGTAGCAAAGTTGACAATGCATGCGATATGGACAATCATGGGGAATAGCCACCTTCTTGGTCTACATGACAAATTCTTTAGATGGCAGCACTTTTTTTTCTTGCACAAAATATATTATATAAGGACTTCTCAGGTTTGGCCATGATGCCTTAGGTAGAAATTGGTATGTTGATATGATTCACCTCATTACCAAGACAGAAATAAATTTGGGGCTTTCAACCTCTTTAGCATTTAGGCATTATCACCATGGATTCTCATGTTGTGGGTGAGATTTACTCTTGCTTATGTACATGTATTATTAGCTCTGCCCATAGAGAAGGAACTAAGCATCAGTGTAGGATTTGGGCTCAAACTTGATCCAATGTGCAAGTGACATCTGGAATACAATGTGTGCATATGACGAATGGGCATATCCCATAGAAGTGCATGCACCTACATGAGAAATTCTAGATCCAGTATTGAAAGTTTTTAGTTGAAGATTGAATCTGCCATAAAAATTGCAGAGTTGTTGCATGATGAGCTGCTTCTTTGGGTGACTTTTACAAGGTTGATAGTGTTGGGCACCAACCTACTAGCATATGACAAATTAGGATTGTTCAAAATTTTCCTCTTCCATATGGAATTTGTGAATTCTTCCTCTTGGGCATTGAAATTGACAATGATATTTTAGAATTGAGATTGGCCTTTTTACAATGTCTCCAAATTGTCCCTTGAGTTCTCCTTTCACAACAGTATTTATTGGAGGCATTTTTCGTCCAACTTCAAAACACTTTTGATTGGATAATATTTCCACACCTAACAATTCAACACTATGTTCATGTGCTATTCAAACTCAAAATGGGGCATTTTAGAGGACATTGAAAGGGATTTGAACAAACCATTAATGCTTGGCCAATCTATTTGCACATGAAAAGCTTGATGCATGCATGGCCAATAAAGTCATTCCTTGCAATTTTCATGCATCCTGTGTGAATAAAGTGTAAGCTTAAGGTTCATGCGCATTCTAAAACTCATTGTAACTTTGCATGACCACTAGATGTCCTCCATAGATTCATACACAATAGCCAACCCAGCCATAATGATCGAGAACTAGACAAACAAGTCATCCAAAGTATTAAAATCCTAGTGTTTTGAACATCTTTCCAAACTTCATTCATGTTGGAGCATGTTTCTATTTGCATTCCTGACTTCTATTCTGCACAACACTCTGATTTTTTCTGGGTTGCACCTTGCAGTAGAATTCCAGTCTGAATTTTACAGAATTCGAACACATTCTCTACAAGGGAACAACAAAGAACATCATATCCCAAGAGGAAACCTAGCAGTTTTCTTTGCATCCTTTGTCCTTACAAGTTTTTGTTTTGGGTTTTCTTGCAGGTCATGTTATTATGTGTCTATATATATATATAAGCCTTCTTTCGTGCAAATTTTAGAGTAAAAAGGTTGAAGCTGGCTCTGTTCACTTCAAAAATTGTAAAACAAAAAATCAAAGAAAATTATGAACCTATCCTTGAGCTTTCCAACACCATATCAAATTTCCTCTCTATTGTTGTTGCTCCCAACCTGCACCATCACACACTCATACATCAAAAACCCTTAAAAACTATTCCCAAACACAAAAATGTCCTCTTGAGACTTTGAACCCATTTTATTGTTGTGAGGAATTTGCATCCAGTTATTAATTTAAGTAGCCCTCTGTGGGTCAGCATGACCACCAGCTTGCAAGTGGTGTGGAGTTCAAAAACTTGAAATACCCATCAAGTGCATTGTAGATGGTAAAACTATGCAGCTTTGCAACAGAAGTTCAACTCATCAACAAACCCACTTACATGTCACAACATGGCTGCACTTGTGAAAATTTGTGTATTAGGAAGAACTTAGTAGACAAAAGACCTCCTAATGGCAATGACAATATAGAGTGCATGGGTGATGAGATGAATGAATGTCACTCCATCTCCTCATGTATAATGGATGGGGGAGCAAGAAGAAGAATTTTTGTGTGATCTCTGAATTAGAAATGGGCTTGTTCAACAAAGAATGAAGAAACTATTTGTCAATGAAGGGAGTGCAGGAAACATTAGGATCATGCCTAGCATGACCTTCTCCTCCTTCTTCCACATTGGCAAAACATTCTTTGCTTTCACCAATGAGATCCAAGTCAGGCTCACAAATCATTGTCAAGGAGGTTGCTATTTTTTTCTCAATGCTGATCATATGTGAAATGTGCTTGTTCCCATATGGAATTAGCTTACATGCAATGGTGGTTGTGACAAGTTGCACATGACTCTTATTTCAGATGGTCTTTTGAATTTCCTAAGCTTCTTAATCTGTACATGTGAATATCTCTTTCCACTCTCTATATGCATTTCCTTTATGTATCCATACCATCAAATTAAAAAGAATTGGCAATCATTTTATTAGTTCCACCATATTACATTTTTCACATATTTTTACTGTCTCTGGCCAAACTGGGTGCTTGGTCTATAGACAGACAGCTATGGCACAGCACAGTTTTGTAAGATTTTAGCTTGTCCAAGATAGTGCTCTAAGACAATTTGTGTACCAGTGGTGCTCATTTGATGCTCCCAAATTTTAGCAATGCACATTTATGGGACTACCAGTAGCATCAGTGCACATCAGAGTTTACTACTCTCAGTTCAGGAATGAATTCTAGACTGGTTTGCATCAAGTCACCACTACCCATATGGTGGTTTATGGTTCTGTTCAGGTGGGACCCAAACTGAGGTGTAAATTGCAGCTGCTCCAAATCCCAAGTATGTAGGAGTCTGCTCATAGGAATTGAAGGGGAGGAGGTACCAGATGAGACATCAAAGTTTTTTATGCCATGATTTCCTGTCTTCCCTTCAATATCTTTCGTTCACTCTTCTTGCTCAATGTGTTTGCTTCTCTGTTTTTCCTTCAATTATCAAGACGGAACTGAATTGGTTGAATCCTGCTTCACAGGTGATCATTGTTGAAGGGCACTTTGCATAAAAACCTGGAGATTTGTGTTCCTACTTTCAAAGGACTTTAAATGCTTCAAGACAACCTTTAGACTTGCATCATCATCATGACAATGTTGACAAGCAGCAAAGAGATGAGAAAAAAAATTCATCGAACTGCAATACTTACTGTCCTGCAAATTCCCCCACCATCTCAAAAACCAATGACAAGAGCTCAAAAATCTACAAACAGAAACTTGAATCATTTAGCAGCACCTTTGAATGCAAGATGTCAGAGATTTTTGCAAATTTGCATTGGTCCAGCACAGCTGTATTACAATGAATTCAGCAGCATGCTGAGCCCAAGTGCCCAAAAAAATCCTTGATCCAACACCATCAAGGCTGATGATCACAGAACCATCTATCTTACACATATCACCTTCAACAATATTCCTTCTTCACCAAATGCAAAAAAACTAGCACTAACAAAACTGTGTTATGTATTCTGCTTTAAAGGGAGTGATGAAATGTGATGTATGATTCCATATATCAACACCGCAATGTACATATGACTCCATAGATGAACAATGCAATGTGTGCATGATTCCGTATATCAACAATGCGATGCATGATCTCCGTATTGATGTATGATCTCCATATGTGCTTGGATCTATATGTACATGAATTCCTAAGCTTGGTTTACATAGACAAATTGTGCAAAGATGTTGTTCAAAGGGGGGGAAGGAGAACTGGAGCAATGTTGCCATGGATTGCATGTGTTGTAGCAGCTGAGCAGAATTCAATTCTTGTTGCAGGGAAGTTTTTTGTAAAAGAGCAAGTCTGTGGTCTTGCCATGGGTTGTTGTGTTGTAGCAGCAGAGAAGAATGTCAATTCTTGCAACAGGGAAGACTTTCTTGTAACAGAGTGTGGTGGTGTTGAGCAATGAATCACACCTTCTTTGGACATTGTTCCTGTGACATCATCATCTTCTGCAGCAAACTAAGAAGAATTTGCTCATCATCATCATCATCATCATCAGCATCGCTTGGAGTTGCTTAGAGTGTCAAGCAAGGCAAGGCGGGTGTGGATGAGTATCCTGAACAATTCATTCACACTCTGTTCCAGAGGACCCAATGCACTGCCAAGATGCCTCGAGTTTTTCCTCAAATCTTCGACCAGTTCCTGCATCTCCACAGATTGGAAGCTGCTGGGGCATGATTTCTTCTCTGTTGTCAAGGTTGAGTTCCCATTGAGAAGCTCGTGCAATTTTCTGACAGAGGAATCCACGTTGTCAAGCTCACAGAGAAGAGCAATGGATCCTCCATTCTTGCGCCTGTCAGTTTCCTCCTTCACTCTATGTTGCAAGCTGAGGAGAGAAGATGACCAGAGGTACTGGCTTGTCACGCTCAAGCTCACGAGTGGTCTCTTTGGCTTGCAAGCCAGAGCAATGACCAGCAAACCACAAAGGAAGATGGTGGTGACCTTGGCACCATAGATGGCATTCAGGAACCCATTCCCCTTGGCAGCATTCACACCCTTAGGGTTTACCAGCTTCTCTCCCATGGTGCGCAGCATGGAGCTGCAGTTCTCGAGCTTGGACTTGGGCTGTCCTTGTCTGTACTCAGTATCCTTTTTCTTGATGGCTTCTTTGCAATCCTGCAATGAATTTCTGGCGCGGTGGAATTTGGCCTCGCTGAAGTTGCTTTCATTGTTGTGATCAAGATTCAAAAGAGCAACTTGCACCAGGGTTTGGTAGTGCTCTACATCCGAGATGCCTTCCTTCAACACGTTGCAGACATCGAGGAGCTTGGCACTGTCGTCCAGGCATTCGTCCACCCATTTGTCGTCTCGCAGCTCCGACACTGGCAGGTCTGGGATTAGAGCCTCCACGTTCGAATGGGTGGCGAGCACCACCGTCATGGACTGAAGAAACCAGTCCATGCTCAGAAACCCTAGCTCCTCTCCTGCCACTTTCAGAGCTTCTAGCTTCTCCGATAGCCTGTTCTCGAACTCCTGTAACGCCGGATGTCGCTTCATCGACAAACTACTGGAACGATGCATCGAGAAATGCGGCAAAACGGAACCGAGCGACGACAACAAAGAGGAAGCCGCCTGATGCGTCATCCCAGCTTGCTTCCTTCCAACAACCAGTTGCCTACCCGCAATTCCCAAGTTCACCGCTTCTTCCGCCAAAACCAAACGACAACCCAAGCTTTTCTAGAGCTCAGAAAGAAACCCAACTCCACTCACCAGAGAATGAAACCTGAGCGCACCGAGTGTACCCAAGACTTCAACTTCCAAGACAGCAATTACATTTTCCAGAGAGCATTCTCTCAAAAAAGAAAACAAGGCGAGGAGGGACTTCTCTCTAGAACCCAGCAGTAAAATCCATTGCCAATCCTCAACTAAAAATGCTTCTTCCTGAAGGAGCTGAAGACAGAAGAAGTCACGAACTCAGAACCAGATTCGCTAAAGATCAACAGAACTTACAGAGACTGACTATCGAGAGAACTTCCGGAGGCTTTCAAGAGATTCACTTACAGAGACTTGTTCTCCAAACAAAACAAAAATAAAGAGACGGCAAAAAAAAGGTCCTTTGTAAGCAACAGAAACTTGAGCTTCAGAGAATGAATTCTCTATTCCGCTCTACACACTACCAAAATGATCACTGCTATATCTCTATCCAAAAAGAAGCTCAAGAAGAAGAAGTAGCGAGTCAAAGAGAAGTTCAAAAACCAAAAGCAAAGTCCAAAAAAGAAAACAGGGAAGCAAGAAGAAGATTCAACAAAAAAAAATTTCACAAAAAATGGGTCTGATGGTTCTGATGGGTTTGATACGAAACAAGTAAGTTTACAGAAGGACTGAATCTGCTGCGACAAAAGAAGCGGAAAGGGGCGAGAGCTTTGCAGTGCGAGAGAGAGTGAGTGCAGCAGCGTAGCTTGCAATTGGATGCGTGTGTGCAAAGTCTTCAAGGGAGAAGGACTTTGTAGCACGAGATCCTAATTTTGGGATCCTGGATTTTAAACACCTCATGGTTTGTTGAGGTGTCTAAAATCAGGTCCTAATTCACATCCTAATTTCATACCCCTGCCCCACCCCCGGATGGGCAGCCTCAGCCTCAGCTGCAAAATGTCAATTGGTAAAATTTGGGGTGGGTGGAAGAAGGGATTTGCTATAAATTTTTTTGCTTGTATTGCTGATGGATTGGAATTGATTTGATGGCACAACTTTGTGGTAGGTAAAGAAGACTAAAGACCTCCTTGATTTCTTTTTTAATTAAAAAAAATAAATCCTGTGATAGATATCCAGCAAGTAGGATATCATGAGGAAAAAAGAAAAAGCAAGTGTTTTGAAAAATTTAAAGCATTATTACGTTTTTGGCCCGCTCTTTGTGGAGGAAACATAACATGCAATAATAGGGTGCCCTACAACAAAATCTTTGACAAGGTCTTCACCTCTCTCTTCCTTTTGTGTGAAAAGTGATGGCTAACCTAACTTAACTTAATGATAGTCTTTTGTGAAAATAAATTATCATTACCCATTTAGCACACTGTTATATTATTGCAAGAGAACTCTTGATATCATCATAGTCAAAAATCATATATCATAATAGACTTGCAATGTATTCTTAAAATCATAATAATCATGGCAAGCTGTGCTAAAGACTAATATCATTGTTGAAGATTTCAAATTGAAAACCCATTAAATTAAATTTTATGTTTTGATTTGAGTAAAAGACTTTTGAGATTGAGTAATCATTGAACAAAACAAAAATGTTCATTTCTGAAGCATGGACTTTGAAAATTATGTAAATGCAAACTTGTTAATATTAACATGTTTGACTGAAACTACTGACCACATTACAAAAACTCACTATAAATATTTGGAATTCTCTACAAATTCAAAGTACTTAGGTGCAGATTTCATAATTGCAATTGTAATTTCATAATTACAAATAACTTTGTAATGTCTTTAGTTTCAAAATGCAAATATGTTACATCAATTTAAGATATTATTCCAAAATTCCAACATAATATATTTAATTATTGTAATGTAATAATTTAATATTGTCGTGTATTAAAATGTCACTTACATTTTCCTTTGAGATATAAATTGGTCAAACAGGTTCAATATGACACATCTTTTAGTTGGTCTCTCTGTATATTTTTGAGTGCACTTGAGTCTCTAATCATTTTTACTAATTTGCTTAAGTTGGACTTTCATTGTTTCATTTTATTTATTTTGATCAAAGAAGGTCAATTTGATAAATCTCAAGCTACCTTCATCATATGGTTGGAACGATGACTAGGGGTTGTTAATTGTGCACAAGTAAATGACAAACATGAATAGGTACATGACTAAAATCAATTCATTTAGTCATGAAATCTAATCATGGATGCCAAGTTTGGGCATTATGCACAAAGTTATGTGTGAGATTTTAGAAAACACTTGTTATGGAAAAGAAATCAACATTTACTCACATGTTTGGGCTCCCATAGGAAGAAAAATGGGTTCTTAAATAGTTTTTGCAAACTATCCCCATTAATTGCAATGTGGAACTCAAGTTGAAATGTGAGCCCAAATGCCCTATTTAACTCCCAAAACAACCTCCCAAAATTATTCACGTACCACTCATCAAAGGATTAAATTATATGTGGTTGTATACAAACTTGTTCTTCTAAGAATAAGTAAGTTCTAATTATACATCAACAAACCTAAGTAAATACAATCCATACTGGATTTAACAAAGGTTTGGAACTCTTATCTAAAGCTCACCAAAGCATTTATGGGCATGTTTCACTTATTTCTAAGTCTTTTCCAAGTAAATTTTTACAAAGTTTCAACAAAATTCAACCTCTAGGTAGCCATTTGGATGACCTGATGCTTAGATGTGTTTTGGTGAGATTTCAAGCTTGCAATTTGACATGAGGTTATGGAGGCCGAAATGATTGTGGTTACTAGGATTTCATATATTATCCATTGATGGTGGTTCTAATTCACAATGCATGTGACGAAGAGAAACAACATCCTATAAGTTTTATATGGAAAATCACCCCTATGCTTGTTATGCATGATGAAGTGTTGTCAGTTCTAGTGGGGGAAATTGACTATTGGGAGCAAGATGATGTGACAATTAAGGAAATTGAGAGGAGCTTTGAGCAAGATTATGACCTAATGGTGCAACACCAATAATCCATTGGAGACAACTTTGACAATTTTACTAATTGCCATATATTATTCCAAATGTCAGCACGTCCTCACTTTTTTCCAGGTCTGGCTGGAGGGATCTCTTTGGCCCAATCTGGGCAGTCTTAATAAAAGTACAATACAACTGCCCAGTGGTACTGCCTAACCAGTTTTTCAAATGGCCACCAAAATGGTCAATTAGAGAAAAAATTAAAAAATCAAATCTAATCAAATGGGAGGAAATTGGGGGAAAAAGAAAAGAAAAGAAGAAACAGAAGCAAGAATCACAAGTTGTTGACTTGGTCATCCGAATCAACCAACACCACCACATGCAGGATGACTTCTGTCCAAACATGTGGGCCTGCTCAATAATTCGGCTATTTGGACATGTCCGTTGTTTACAAATGAAAATGGTCCACTTTTTTTCGTTGTACACATGTCCGTCATTTCTTGAGATTTCTTGATACCATTTCAATGACACTTTGTTTGTTCAAGGAATTCAGTCCAAGTTGGCTCTCTAAGTAACCAACTTGGACTTCAGAGTTGGCTCCTTTTGTTGTACATTCCACAGGCATGTCCCCACAATTCAATACCTGCCGCATATGCCAAAAATAGATGATGAACACAGTTGGCAATGGATGGGTTTGTGACTTGGCTGAATTGGTGGGCATAGAATCCTCGTTCTGTGGTGGCAAACTGCACTCGGTTATTCACTGTCCAAAGTAGGACACCCCGGCCCCATTGTGGTGGACTTGGGGGGGGCAGGGGGGGGGGAGGACTTGGGGGAGAGGGGTGTTGGGAGGGGAGATATTTCTTAGACTCGTGTGGCAGAAATATTCTGTTCAAGTTGACAAAGCAAATAGAATGTACTTAATTATTGTTTCTTCTAGTGGTAGACTAGAAGTCTTTTTTTGTAAAGGACAATAATGCCTTCTATAGGGGGAGGGCCTCGAAAGGACAGGAGCTATGGGGAGGGGGGATGGATTATAGTTTGGTGACAATGCCAACACAGATGAAATAAAATATTATAAGTAACTAACTAACCCACCCAAGCAATGCCGACAAAGATGAAACAAAATATTAAAGGTAACGAACTAAACCCACCTAGGCAACTTTGAACATGAATGATGTCCTAGATTAATTCATTTGCACATTTTAGTCCATGAGAACAGTGAAATCGATCATGAGTAGTTACCTTGCTCGGGAAGATTTTGGTGACATGTTGTCCAAAATTTTAGTTTGCTAGTAGGAAGTTTGAACTGAATAAAAATGTTTGACCATAAACTACCTTGCAGATATTTTGTAGTGTAGTCGGAGGCCAAGTTCTGTAATAATAAATAAATAAATAAATCCGTGAGTTTCTTCGGCTTTGTAACCGGGCTTTTCCTTTTTGCAGCAGACTTTACAGGGTTTTTTTAAGTTCTCACTCTTTTTCAGCTAAAAGACGTCTTTCTTGTTTTATGAACCTTAGCATCTTCACAGAGACTTTGTTGACATGGGAACCGGTCCTGGAGAAAGAAAAAAGAAAACCTGGCTGCCATCTTTATACTGCATAAAGCCCTTGGGTCAGGGCATTACTGAAACGGGGCTTATGTGTCGGTCAATCCGTGTGATCTGTGATCTGATCAGTGCAACTGACCGGCACTTGGCTCTGCCTCACGTATACCCTTATTCTGGTAACGCCCTCAGCCTCAGGCTTTATTCTACACTCATACCGTAGAGTGGTTGCTGTGGCACCTAAAACTTAGTGAGGTCCTTGCTTCCGATGTGTAAATGCTAGCTTGGAGTTTGTGGGTCTGTTCCCTTTTCTTCTTTTTCTTAGTCATTCCCAAAATTTGGATTTTGGGTTTAGGGTTTTTTCCCCAGGGCAACAAAGTCCAAACCATCTTGCTATTAAGAACTATAGTTTTTTTGGTTTTTGCCAAGGTGAGATCTCTCAAGCAATGGTTTTTAAACTTAAAATGTGACCGCAGGGTTGATGGCTCACTGGTATAGTCCCTTTTGGGACCCTAGGACTACAAAAAGGTCCTGGATAAAGGTCTTGGGTTCAAACCAGTGTTGGTCTGGAATTAGGAAAATGCCGGGTATAAACCCAGGTATGCACTAGGGTATAGAGGAACCTATCAGTAGGTCATCAAGTAACCAGACAAAAGGTTGAGAACCTAGTTCTCGATTCTTGGTGAAAGCGATGCATTAGGTTTAACCAAACATGTGGGTTTAGGGCTTTGCAAAACCTGAGTGATACCAAGGCCCAGCCATTTGTGTGGAACTCCAGTATCAAGAAATTGGTATCAGTTAGGTTAGAGATATATGTTTATGAATGCTTCCTTTGGAGATGGTGGAATAGATTTGATGCATCTACGAGCCATTCTTCACAAGCTTTTGTTTGTCATCACAAAGAGGAGTTGTATATTAAGAAGTGGGATTTTTAAACTAACTCTACATTTTCCTTCTATTATTATTTTTCACACTTACAACGTGTTTATTGCTCATCGTGTTTCCTATTGTCTTCTATGTTCTTCGCATATGTGGTTTGTTGAATGATCTCTAGAGATGGATGCTTTCAAGTTGTTGGACTTTTGTGCATATGAGCTCACCATTGTAAAGCCTAATAATTTGGTTGTGAATGAGCTTGAAAATTTTATATTGTTAGAGGAAATGTTGTAGGTTCAAGGTGTAGTTGATGAAAAATGACAAGTTAAAGAACAAGCACTTTGGAAGCAATGATTTGACACAACTCATTACCAACCAAAATTTCTAGGTTTTGTGGCATCGTGTAACAAAGTCGTAGGCTTTTTTTGTGTTGAACGACAACAACACCAAGGTTAATGTACAAGGAGTGCAACTCATGAGGTGTGTGATGTGTCACTCTTCTAAAAACTTAGATGCAAGTTCTTAGAGTTCAACCAAGTCTTGAAAAGGTTTCATAATTTACAATCCTGAGCATGGCATCATGGCCATGAAAAATCACATTACAAATGAACATGACCCAAATTTGGTGAAGTACATGGTGCACAAAATTAGTCTAAAAGGCAAAGATAGTAATAAAAGAAAAAAAATGTAAGAATAGGGCATCTATCATGCCTACAACCATCATTATTTTTTTTGGAGGTGTGAGGCCTTACAAAAAATCTAACCCAATTCAGATGGGGTTCATTGAGGATCTTGGTTTGATGATTGCTAAGGGCTACATGCCATTGTCTATTGTGGAAAGCCCCCGGTTGAGGTGAATGGTGTTGTGTCTTTGTGGTCAAGTCCAGTTTCCTTCCTGTAAACAACTTGTTTGTGAGCACCTTCTTGCTCTACTGCAGAAAATTATGGAAATTTATGTGATTCCTGATATTGACAAGTGTGAAACTATGACAACATTTGACCTATGGATGTCAAGGTTAGGGTATGACACATTTGCCTTGGTAATTAATTTCATTAACCAGAGCTGGGTTCCTTATCACATAATTGTTGAACTTTTTGAAACACTTGATACTTCTGGTGCAATTCTTATAGAACAAATGAAGGTTTTATTGGTTGAGTTCAACTTGACAAGTAAGGTCATCATGTATGTCAAGGATGAAGGAACTAATCTAAATTCCCTCACAATTGCACTCACTTTTGTTATGTCATGTGAACCTCTACAATTGCTTCAGCCATTTGCTGGCTTTTGTTTTGGTCATGTTATGTCAAGGCAATGCCACAAATGAAGTTAAGGTGGGTGCAAACATGAAAGAAGTCAACTTGAAAGATGTGCAGGTTGTTTTCCATAAGACAATTACTTGGACTAAGAAGTCTGAGAAGGGCAAACATGAATGGGAGAAGGCTTGTCATGAGGCTAATTTGCTGCACAAAAAACTTAAGAGCTCCATGAAAACTCATTTTGCTTCCAAGGCGATTTTATTCCAAGAGACCTTGGAATATGTGAATGTTATCAACATATGCTACATTTATCATACTTCATCTTCACAAGCTAGGGTTCTTAGTGTGCTCACATGGGCAATTGCTCGAACAATAATTGAAACCCCAAACCAAGTTGTTTGTCAATGCTTCTTGAATTAGAATAAAAAGTACTAGTTATTATCAGAAGCATTGTTTGTTGCTTTTGCAATCATGGGGACAATGAGGATGAAATATTAACGTCAAGCTGATGTTGTTCCTTCATGTCCATGTGGTGAATTTGATCAAGAGATTGAGATTTTGCATGGTAAAATGGTGCAAAAGTCATTAATGTGTTGCATCCTTTTTAAAGTCTTGCAAAATCCTTTTCACAAGAAAAAGCCCACAACATGGTTGCTTTGATGCTACATCCATGCTTCAAAGGCATGGATTACATCATGGAGTACATTGTTGATTTTGTAATCATGGGGACAATGAGGACGAAATATTAACGTTAAGTTATTGTTGTTCCTCCACTTCAATGTGGTGAATTTGATCAAAAGATTGAGATTTTGCATGGTAGAATGGTTGCAAAAGTCATTAATGTGTCGTGTCATTTTCTAAGTTTTGCAGAGTCCTTCTCACAAGAAAATGCCCACAACATGGTTGCTTTGATGTTACATCCATGTTTCAAAGGCATGGATTATATCATGGATTACATTGATGCTTTTATAATCATGGGGACAATGAGGACAAAATATTAACATCAAACTATTGTTGTTCCTCCATTTCAATGTGGTGAATTTGATCAAGAGATTGAGATTTTGCATGGTAGAATGGTTACAAAAATCATTAATGTGTTGCGTTCTTTTCTTAAGTTTTACAGAGTCCTTCTCACAAGAAAAAACCCACAACATGGTTGTTTTGATGTTAGATCCACGCTTCAAAGGCATGGATTGCATTTGGATTACATTGGCAAGGATCAAGTTGCCATATTAGTGTGAAAATATGAAGAGTTAATTGTGATGCCCTTGTTGAAAGTTGCGATGGGATTCTTGAATTCAAATCAACTTGCATGCTTAGTTTTTTCATCACCCAAGCTACCTCCAACTTCAACTAGGTTGTTTGGGTTAACAACTTCAACACAAGAGGCAACTAAAGGCCTTCTCAAAGCTAAGTTATCTTTGTTTCGCAAGTTCAAGGTGGAGAATGATAATGGCCTTGATCCTTTGATTTGGTGGTTTATTAATAAATCCAGGTTTTCAAATGTTGGTTTTTTGTCACAACACATTTTAAGCATCCCATGTTCATAGATTGAAACTAAACAAAAAAAATTTGTTGCATGTATGCTCGCTAGTTTGTGATAGTGTCGTAAATTGGGGTTGAGAATCTTGACAAACTTGTTATGGTTTACAAAAATCAACTTGTTGATGTGTGGGTCAATTGTAAGCTAGTTGTTGGAAATAGACTAGGAGAGGTTTTTTGTGGTGGAAGAGATGTTATTGGAAGAAAATGATTGCTTGAAAAGGCAAGTTATTTTGAGGAGACAATATCGTGTGTTTAAAGATTTAGATGGGTTGCTTATGCATTTTATGCTCATATACATTGTTAATTACAACTTTTTGAATATATTGTTGCACAAGATTAACATGTGCATGATGTTGTTTGACTTTTGAATCATTGAATGCTTGTTTTTTTAGTTGTTTGCGATTCTTCTTAGCATCTTAACACTTTGTTTTTCTAGTTGGAAACAGACACATTAACAATGAAAATTCCTAAATCTAACACCAATACCTAAGTTGTTATTTCACCAAATTCACCATTCACATACTTGATGGATATTGATGTTGCCAGTTTTTAGCCAACAAACTATTGATACCACAATGGTACCAAAATTTTGATTTAAAAAAAATTAAAACCATGCCCAAATTTTTAAATATAAAAAATTGATACCAAAAACCTCTTGGTATTTGCAAAACTTAACACCATAACAACATTGGTTCAAACCCATTAGTGTGTAGGTGAAACTATTGATGGGCCCTTTGCCAATGAACTTGACTTGGGGGTGCCCAATGGCTTATTTAGGTTGAATCTGTTGTTGTGCTTCAAAAAAATAAAAATAAAATTAAAATGCACTTTAAAAATAACTAATATTGAAATTGTAAATTTTTTTATAGCTTGGGAAAACTTCTTTTTTTATGAGTTTGTAGAATGCAATGAAGTTATTTATATATTGTGCTCATCCCTAAGCATCAAACCAATAGCCCAAGTGGATAATTTGCAAGTGACCAAGACTTGGCGCCATCTTACAATCTATGTGGATCCTATTAACCAATAGGTCACACTTAATGTTACATAAAATAACAAATCAAAATATTATAAATTTTGTTGTTCAAATTATCATCTATAATAAACATTTAAATAGGAAGTAATTCTCAAAACGGCACTATCAAACTTAATTGCCAAACTTAGCGTTATTGTTGTTCACCATACATCATATTACTAAGAGTAAGAAGAATATCAACAAATGTGATATAACTTTGTTCATTTTCTTGTCCTTCCCTCACATTTTCTTTTGTAACAAAGGCAAGGTATGTGCCCAATTATTCCAAGAAGCAATCCTTCCAAATCTTAAGATTGGGGCAATTCATGAAGCTATTCAAGTGAGGTTGGGTACTATGGGTCAAATTCAACATGACATATGTTGGCCAAACTATGTTGATAAACTAATATGTGTGCATTAGTTTATCTTTCATGGGGAAGGATAATTCTTGGCATCAAACATCTCTTTTTTATATGTTGATTTAAAAAGAAGATCCTCAATGAAAGTTTTTAAATGTAAAAAATGTGTGTTTGATTGAAATTGTGAAAAGCAATATTAGGTCATGGACTTTGATTTTTCACCGAGACCTTTAAGGTTTTGGAAGTTGAGATTGAACTAAATGTAGCATTGTTAGAAACTAAACAATGCGTTGGATGATCATTGTTTTATAGAAGATCTTCCTGTAGTATATAGGTAAACCAAGCTCAACTTTCAAATTTCTCTTACATTATAAGGACTTCCCCAAAACTGAAATCCCAATTCCACATGTTGTATGGCTATCCTCCGTTCAAAGTTCCAAAGATGTATACAAGGTTCATACACCTAACAAATTCTCAACCTTATATTCAGACTTGTGGCACCTTGAAGAATGTTAATGTGCTTCTCTCATATAACCAAGGCTCCACTACAACCATAAGTGCCACCCACCATCCAATTCACTTTGCATCAACAATCCCTCCTGTGTGTACATGATTTTGTCTTGCCTTGTCAGCATGTCCTTGGTTGAGGACACTAATAATTTCCTTGGCCAGTCCTAGTCAGCTGGACAAGTGCTAAGTTTTACTATGTGACCAAGTTCCTACTCAGGACAAGACTTTCTCTAATTGGGTGCAAAAAAGAATGCAGCGTTACGTGGACTATAGGTCAAGAGGCAGTCTTGAAGGTGGGAAATATTAGGTCTACCTCATTGACCTTGAAGACTTAACAAAATCATTATTTGCTTACCACTGTTAAAAAAATTCTGCAAGGCCAAAAATGGTAGGACAAACAAAATTCATCCATCTTTTGAGTGTGAGCAAGGTGGCCCTGTGCCACTTTCTTTAGTGGATTTGCAGGTTGTAGGGTTTAGCATTTATTTAATGACTTGAGATCAGGCAGGGGTTTTTGTAACTGGATTATGGCTATCCTAGCAAGCCTGTGGCCTGGGAGAGGGTATGGAATAATACCAAAAGGGCTATATCTTTATTATACCCTTTTCTCAGGGAATATTCCATTAGTCTGCAGTAGATTCCATTAGCATGGGGTAGATTTATTCATTTATTTATTTATGTATTTTCTTTTTTCCCCTTTGAGCCCATGATTTCAGACTCCCTAGTGCAGGGTTTTTGATTCCCAACATCGTGCATAGCACGGGGATTTTTATTCCAAGCATGAGGTTTGGACCATGAGCTAGTCAGGCATAGGGTATATGAGCATGGGCTCAATGGCGCAAGCTATAATTCTATATTGACCATGCACACATATATCCAAGTTGAGTATTTTTCATATTTCATGGTTTCCCCATTTCATTGGGAACTTTGCAAGGGAGCACATGGAATTTGATACAAATTTATCCACACACTAAATATCCATGTCAATACGTACACATTTTCATTGTGAACACGTGTTTCCATGGAAACTTCCATCTTTACATGTGGCCAGAATTTTTCCATTTCCATTTGTTCCCTTGCAAAGTTCCCAAGAAAATGGGTAGACCATGAAATATAAAATATATGAATCGTATTTATGTTTATACAATTAATATAGAATTATAGTTTGCAAGGATCACAGATTGCATGCTTGTCTATACTTGCCTAACTTGCATATGTCCAAACCTCATGCTTAGAATAAAAAACACTTTGCTCAAAATGAAAAATGCCATGCTCAGAATAAAAACCCCCTTGCAAAAGGAATAACCTACCTGAGGGTCATTTTTGTCATTAAATAATCCTTAAAATAGTGAAACAATTTTTTGTGAAAATAAGCTGAAGTGTGGAAATCCATCATAATTTCAGGCGACAATCTGGATGATTTCACTCCCTCATATAACAAAATTGTGATATATCATTTTTAAAATAATAATTTCAAATTTTAAAATCCATTTTTTTATTAAAAAATATTTCTCTTGTGAATGTGGAAACTGACTCTAGGCTCATACATGTGCAAATGGGGAAAAAAGGAGTCAAACCCACAAAGTTGGACATGTTAAGAGTCCATCCTGCAACAAATTGCCTTGGGTGAACGGGCACCTTCAGTGATACCATGATAAAATCCTTCAATTCTTTTGGGTTGCTTCTTGGCATTATAGATATCCTATGTCTAGACTAGATAGGGTCTTTGAGGCCAAATTTAACATTTCCTCAGTAAACTAGTAGTCTAAGAAGAGCCTTACTTAATTAATGTTGAGCCCTTAATTCATTAATCTAATTCTGGAATTTTGCAGTAAGATTCAAAAATAATCTGTTTTGGAATTTACTGCAGAAAAAGACACGGAGGAGGTCCCATAACAGTTCCCCAAGTTGCCGTTTCTCCCTGGGATGCATTTAAGGCGCCAAGCAAGCAATAGGACAGCTCGTTCTGTAAAGTTTGCTTACTACACACACCTAAACAGTGACAACTTACAATTGGAATTTGAAATATTTTCCAGTTAAGCACGCTGTTTCAAAATGGTGAGTTCAAAATTGTGAGAACAAGATACAAGCTATTGGCCCAAAGGAATGGAATGAGGTCTAAAGAGTAGATACTCGATACTAGAATGTACAAATCTTATTATTGTTTTTAGCAAACCTTGGAAAACCCTACAATAAATGCATCAATATCCATTGAAATAAAATCCACATCCACTGCCTAGTACTGGAATTGCATGGAGCTGTTGTGAATCCAATTCCTTAGTCATCCTAGGAATCTGATGAGTGTGTCCACCCACTTTGGCAATGGTGCAAAACTCTGGCAAAAAGCAGCTCTTATGCTTTCATGACAAAGCAGCAACTTGTGTCACTTGTTCTTTTCGTCTCTATGCTCAGCATTTGATTGCTGGGCCTACCACCACAATAGGTACCCATGCTGTTAGGCACGGTATTTGGTATTAGTTCGTCTCTAAAATAGTGGCCAAAACTGGTCACAAACAGTTTTAGAAATGAAAAGTTCATGTAACCAATGATAAGGCTCAACATGCACTCAGAAGGGCCCAGTTTTGGGGAACGCATTGGGAACAGAAATACAAAAAACCTGTGAGTGCACCCATTAACTAATAATAGAAGAAACAAATATGTACCCATGCTGGTAGGCATAGTCCACCCAACCCAAGGTGCACAAAATTGTGTACATTTGTGTAATGGTTGAATTTTCTTGAGACTTGAACTTAAGATAAAAGCAAAATGGTATAGAAGACCCAATGACCTTCGGGAAAATCCAATCTACAAGCCCATCTGTCCAGGGTTAACTCTTCTTTGGCCGCAGTGAACCATGAAGGATGGATGATAAGTGGTCAGGAAACAGTTTTCTGTTGGATTTGAGTTCCGTAGCTAACCATAATGGTTAACTCAGTTGGTAGGTTGTTAGTAGATAGGTAGTAAAACCAGCCCTTACCTATGTATAAAGTATCTATTTACTTACTTGGTTGCCTATTTTCCTACCTATCTGCCTATATATGAGACCTATTTCCTACAGAATTGGTTACCAAGGTGAAACCAAATATTAACTCCTCAGTTGAGGTTCATCCAGTGGATGGTGCACTGGTGGGCATGGGTTCATTGTGGCCCTCTTCTTCCACATCTATGTTATGAACCACCAGGTGAACCCAGGACTAGATGGGTTATGTATAAGGGAAAGGCCTGATCCCCATGGACCCTCTCCTAATTTGAGGGTGGTAGCTTAAGGGTATAGGCCCAAAAATGAGGGGAAGCCCATGGGAGCAGGCCTTCCTCAACATAAGCACAAAGTGTTTTATAGGTATTCAAATGGAGGAAGGTCTGCATGTGATCAGCAGAAGGTCCTTCGATGGATCAACCAATCTTTGCTGTGAAGAGGTCCTTTGGAAAACAAACAGAAAAACCTTGGGGAGCGCTTTATGTGCACTTTGAAGTCACCTCCATGTGGCCCAGGGATTTGATGGACAAGCATACACATGTGCAAGTGTAGATTAATGAAGTATTGGGCAGACATGTGCTGAAGCAACCCCTGTACTACGGTATGTAGTGCCTACTATGAAATAGGCAAGTGTGTGCCCATTAGGCTAGGTTAGTCACCCTTCGTGAGCTGAGTAGGGTGAGATGGACAGGACATTTAGCATAATGGGCAGCCATGAGCTCATTCCATGACGTCAATATCTTTGGCGATTGATTATGGCACAGCATGCAATGACTATGGGAACATGGGAGCAATGGTATGAGAAGGGAATAACATATTAAGAACATCATGTGAACCTGGTGAGAGTTATCATTTGAACATGGGAAGATTATGAGAACATGAAAACAAAACATGAGAACAATTTTTTTTTAAAGGTTGAATTTTCTACTTTAGAAAAGTATTCAACATAATAGAGAAATCCGTAGTAAATTCACCGGGAGTTTCACAGGGTGTCTCACACCCTATTAAACTTTTCACCCTGAGTTCCAGCGGTCCGTAATGTCACCCTGACGGTGGGCCGTTTTGGAAAAAGACGGTGTGAGAAGGGGTTGACCACGTGGGTGCACCATAAGAAGTTGACAATTTCAACTTTTGGATTGGGGGGTGGGGAGGGTATTGGGGGAGGCTTATTTGAGCGTGGGTGAGGGGTTTTTTCTTTCCTGAAGCCTGGGTGGGCGAGGGGAAGGGTTTGTTTTAACTTTCCCAGAGTGGGTGGGTTTGAGCCTTCAAATATTATTTTCGGTTCTTGGAGGTGTAGGGGATACTTGGACTTATCCTAGATTTTTACTTTTTTTAATAATTGGCTGAGGGTTCATGTTCTATTTTCAGAGTTTATGGTCTATGGGGTTGGGGGGAGGTTTTCATTTAATGCTCTTGATGCTATTGAAGTGGGAGGTATCCCATTCAATCTTATTTCACTTGAATGTTTCAAGTCTTCCATTTTATTTGGGAGTGTAAAGTGATTTGAATGTTCTTTCTAGGGTTTTTGGGAGTCTTATTTTATTTTTACTTTTGAGGGTTCATTCTACTTGCTATTTATGGAGTTTATTTTTTAATCACATTTTGATTTGAGCTCTTCCGATATAAATCAGGAGTTGCTTGAAGAAATTGCAGCAAATGATTAAATTGCACTACAAGTTGCAATTGATTATGTCAACACTTGGGAATATTTCATATCAGCAAAGTTGGATGAAGAAAGTGAACAATTAGTCACCCTTGATGTAAATGTGGGGGACATCCTTCTGATCATGTAGGTCAGACCAAGTTTGTTTAAGACTTTCACCAAGTCACTCTAAAAGAACTTGAAAATTTGGCATAGTTTGTGGTCTCAACCATTATTAGTCATGTGAGGTTCACAAGGGAAACACACCACATATCTGGGAGACCATCCCAATTGACCTCATAACAACATTTGTTTAGTTTCATCTTGTACATGAAACATGATAATGTCATTAAGTATGATGCCTTCATGTGGAATTGAAATAAGAATGCAATAAATAATGATGACATATTTATTGCATCTTGCATCAATTTTATCATCACCAATGAAATTTGATGGCCTAATGTTGAATGATAGGTTTTGGCGACATAGTTTCGACAATTCTAAGGCTACAATGGATTTATTGATGGGACCCTGAACAAAATCCCTAAATTTCATAACAATCCATCCTATAGTAATTGGTTTAATAGGAAGAAAAAAATGTATTACATGAACTACATAGTTGCGGTGGACCACTGTAGGTTATTCATATATTTGGACATTGAGTACCCAAGGTCATACCATGATATCAATATCTTTCACTAGTCCAACATTCACAAGTCATGGCATTAATATTTTGTCCACACATATGAATATTTTGAATACTTATTGGGCAACCCTAATTACATGGGCGAGGATATGTGAACGTGATGGGGTTGGCACTTGGAATTCATATGGATGTTATTAATGCGTACAAAAATATGCATGCTGATTTAACATTTCATTCCATTTTAATTTTAGATTTAAGGTTCGAACTTAAATTTAGAAGTTCATGTTTAAGGTTTTATGTATAAGCTTTAGGGATTAGGTTTAGGTTTTTAAACTTCTAGGTAAAATATAAGTTTTGGGTTTTGGGTTTTAAGGTTTATGTCTAGGGTTTTAGGTTTAGGGATTAAGTTTAAAATTAATTAAGTTTTTAAATTAAATATGAGTTTTAAGGTGTTAGGTTTAAGATTAAGGTTTATGTTTAGGGTTAAGGTTTTAGGTTAGGGTTTAGGTTTACTATTAAAGTTTTTAATTTTTAAGGTTTTACATGTAAATTTCTAATTTAAATATAAGTTATTGGGTTTAGGTTTTAGGGTTTTAGGTTTAGGGTTTAAGTTTAAGGTTTAAGTTTAGGTTTAAAGTTAAAGATTATTTTTAAAATTTCAGGTTTATGTTTAAGGGCTTTAGGTTTTAGGTTTTAAGTTTAGAGTTTTAAGGTTTAGGTTTCAAGTTTTAGGGTTTGAGGTTTAGGTTTTTAGGTTAAATGTAAATTTTAAGGTTTATGTTAAATATAAACCCAATGTTTAAGGTTCTAAATTTACATTTAAGGTTATGTGTAGTTTTAAGGTTTCCAAATTAAAGTGGTCAATCATGCAGGTTTTTGAATTAAAGTGGAATTGGGCATTAGGGGATTGAAATCAAGTGGAGAATGCTAATGAAAAGTTTTGATTCAACAAAAGAAAAGTACAATTATTTGTTCAGGACAACTATATTACTTCTTCACAAGGTTTGTCCTCCATTGCCCTTGCAGAGCCTGCCATTTCCAACACAATTTAAGAACAACAAATAGAAGTCATCACACCCGTCGTTTTGGACTCCTGCAAAGCAAGTTCACACCATAGAACATCCAGTTGCAATAGCCTGCAAGAAACAACACAAACATATCCACAACACCAAAACAATTTTATCAACTAACTCATCTTTTGTTGTTTTCTGCATTCAACGGCCTGATCCGCCAATCCATTAGGTCTTCATCCCAAAGGATTTTTCATTGAACCTTCTTTCACCCCACAATTGTACTATGCTTTGACATTTGCATGATGCAAAAAGTGGGAATCACATCTGACCCAACACTAAGCATTAGTTTGTTGGTTGTGCTCGTCCCTTAGGGGAAAACACTTTGCAATAACACATAGTTTCATTTGGTCCCTTGTTCCCCCCAAAGTACTTGAGTGTAAACGCTCAGCAAAGGATGTAATAAGTACCCCCAATTTATAATGGGGTATTAGCCTAGGCCAAAAATGGTGATGAACAGTTTTGGAAATAGAAATTTCATGCAGCCAATGGGAAGGTTCAATATGCACTCAAAGTGCCTTGATTTTTTTTCTTTTAAGTTTTTTCGCGGGGGGAAGGGGAGTTTTTTTTCATTTTTCTTTTGTTCCCAACATATTCCCTTCAAATTCTCAATATGTTCCCTAGGTTCCCAATGTGTTCCCCAAGGGTGTTCCCACTAACACCTCACTTTAATCCCATATGTTTTGCCCAAAGTCCTCCCCTTCTCACCTATATAGGTGGGCCAAAGGGGGAGGCACTCCATCTTTCCATAGAATCTTCTATTTTGGGGAGCCTCCATAGCTTCAACCTTTTTTTGTGATGGGCCAATCAGATTGGCTCATTGCAAAAAAAAGAAAAGTTGGACTTATGAGGCACCCCCAACTAATTAATATGATACAGAATATAAGTGAGAATAAGGTGAATAAGTACCCCCAGTTTATAATGGTGGAAGCTTATTTGGGATACTTAAGGAAGTGAACATGACCAAAAGATGATTCACTGAAGAGCAGGGGGTGTTGGACTGTTCTGCTCTTTGATTATTTTAACAGCAGTAAGTTCTGAGTTTTGTAATTGTTAGGAATCCAACAACCTCAAGTTCTGGGGTTTTTTTCAATACAAAAATTTCACAGATTCTCACAGCCTTTGGCTCGGTTCTTTGATATTTTCAGAAGCCAAAAGGATCTCCACTTTTGGGTATTTGAAAAACTTCAAAGAGCTGAGAGCTCTCAAGAAAGAACTAGCCAAAACTGGCCATTTAGTAGCGTAGGTTCCTTGTCTGCTTAAAACTTGGATTAGGGTCCAAAGCTGTCCCTGTGGTATACCTCCGGTCGGGGATTAGAACCAGTTCTTTGATTCTGAGCTCCGTTAGTCTGGGGTATTAAATAATATCCAAAGACTTACCCGCCCTTTTCAGGTTCCAAATAGTGAGCACCTGCCAACACTGCTCAGGACAATCAAAACCAAATCCAAGCAAGAAACACTTGTACAGAATTTTGTAGGTGTCCAAATAGGTGGAGAGAGGGAAGGGTTTGTTTGTTTTTTACTTTCCCAGAGTCAGTGGGCTCAAGCCTTTAAATATTATTTTTGGTTGTTGGAGGGTTAGGGGATATTTGTATTTATCCCAAATTTTGTATTTTTTTGTAATTGAGTGGGGGTTCATGTTTTATTTTTAGAGTTTAGAGATTATGGGGTTGATGGAGCGTTTCCTTAAATGCCTTTGATGCTATATAAGTGGGAGGGATCCCATTTCTGCCCCTCTTTTTTCCAATCCATTTCATTTGAAAGTTTCAAGTTTTCTATTTCATTTGGGAGTGTTGAGTGATTTGAATATTTTTTACGGTTTTTGGGGTCTTGTTTCATTTGTTTGAGGGGTCATTCCACTTGTCATCTATGGAGCTTATTTTAACATATCTTGACTTGAGCTCCTCTAGGAACAACAACAAGTTGCTTGAGGAAATTGTGACACATGATTGGATTGCAATGTAGGCTACAATTGTGATTGAACAAATAATTGTTTTGTCAACAATTTTAACAACTTAATGCCTACAACTAGACATGTCATCACGTCATTTCACATTTAAAGTGAAGTGATATTAGATACAAAAAAAGGCTTTTAAAAAATATATTTTCAAATAAAATAAAATAAAAGTTGCAATGTGAATGATGTCACTTGATGTGATATATGTCATGAATGTGAGGGGTGATATTACTAGTTTTATTTTTATTTTATTTTTTTAAATTTAGGGGGATTTTTTTGGAGTTTTATCATGATAACATACAATGTTGATTTGGCATGATTTTTGTGCCATTGGGTTTTTGGAAAGAAGGCTTACGTTTGTGTAATTTTGTAGAAATTTTGGAGACATAAAATCATGAGGCCAAAGGTTAATATTTCATTTTGGAATTAATTTCTATTTTTGAAAATTCACATTTCACTTGTACAAAAGCATAATCATAGGTCATTTATACCAATGAGTTCTTGGGGAGGAACACTACGAGTGTGGAGATTTCAGGCCATTTGGAGACAAAAATTTCTAAAAGTTTGTTTATGGGCATGAAAAGGTGGTGTGTGTAGGTTTGGTTTTGTTAAAAATTTCAATACCAATTTCTTGGATTGGTTAAACATCCATTTTCATTATCAACATGGAGTGCCACACCCTCAACAAATGAGGAAACTTTTAAATTATTGTCGTGATTCATGTATTGGAATCACAAAAGTGGATGTGCGTATTGCATGATTTGTGCATTTTCATTTATGTTTGTTGGGTGTGTTTATTTCTTGTCATTGTGTTTATAAGGTTATCAATTCATTTTTAGGGTGTAAGGGGGTCTCGTGAGTTTTGTACCATCAATTAATTATCTAAAGATCAACCACGAGCTCCTAAATTGATCTCTCAAAAGCATGTGCATATTACATGGTGGGAAACCCAAGGTAAAAGGTTAAGTGCCTTTTCATGCATACCTTTATTGCTATAGTGAACTTTGGGGTTGTAGATGGTGCGATTAATGGTTGGGCATGGAACAAAATTACTTCCCAATTTTGACCATTTTGTAGGTTTTATTTGACCCATGTTTTGCCCAAACACAATGATTAATATCTAGTTGGGGATAGGTTGTATGGGATTGGTGATGTTGCAAATGTGTTGGGTTTGATCACCAATCATCCCATGTTGTGTTTTTAGTATTGAAATTGAATTGATGGCCAACATACCACTTTTGTTGTGTTTATAATGTGCCCAAGTTATACTAGCCTTATGAGCAACCATGTCCCCCCCCCCGGGAGAAAAGGTTTTAAGTTACCTTGGGGAGCAACCATGTTCCTCAAGGAACAATTGTATTTGAAATTTTATGTGACATTATTTTTTTCATATGAATTTTGATTGAAGTGTTGCCAAACTACAAAGTTGTAATCCTTCTCGAGACCTTTCCAATGATAGATCATAAGCCTATATAAAAATGAACATGACATGGTTGTGATTGCAAAATAATTTGGAACATGATTGTTCCTTGAGGAACTTGGGGCTTTCCCTAGGGAAAGTACATTATTCCTCAGGAAAGCTGCCTTTTTCCCTAAAAAACTTGAACCCTTCCCAAAAGAAATTTCATTGCTCTTTACTGAACTTTTCTTCATCCTTGTGCAAATTATTTTTCGAGGTATTTCATTTGTTCCTTAGGGAATTTTTTTGCTCCATGAAAATTTCATTTTGCTCCATGGGGAACTTACATTATTCCTTGTGGTGACTTGTTTAGGACTAGCATTTAATTTTTTTTCCCCATGAGGAGGTTGTTTCTTGAAGGCAATTAACTTTAACAAATTTATTTAAATGTTGAATGTATTTTTTTCATCCATTTTGTTTGTTGGCAAAAACAATTGGGAAAAAGATTGAACCTTGGACCTTTGGGTTGAAAAAAAGGTTTAAACCATTACACCACATTTTTTCTTTTAAATTGTTGTGTAAGAAAGATACTTATAATGTTGATCAATATGTAAGTATAGTAAAAAAAATCTGAATTGTTTTTCATGTTGGGCATTGCACTATAAATGTGTCAAACCTAATGTTACATTTAACTTGTTACCATTGTTCAATGTTTGTCATTAAAACTCAATGAGGCCTAGCTTACGATGTGTAAATGTTAGTTTATTGTTCATGGGTCCTTTCCCTTCTTTTTGTTTCAAGCCATTGCCAAAATTTGGACTTAAGGTTTAGGGTTTAAGGGTTTTTCTTAGGCTAACAAAGTCAAAACTAAAGAAAGTAAGTTTTTTGATTTTGTCAAATTGAGATTTTTCAAATAGTGGTTTTAAAATTTGAAATATGATCCCAAGGTGGATGGTTCACTAATATAATCCCTTTTGAGACCTTAGGACTACAAAAAGGTCTTAAGTAAAAGTCATGGGTTCAAACCCACTAATGTGTAAGTTGGGCTTTTACCAATGAGCTTGACTTGGGGGGTGCCAATGGCTTGTTCATGTCAGGTCTATTGTTGTGTTTTTATAAAGAATAAATTAATTTAAAATGTGCTTTTAAAAAGACCTCAAAATGAATTGTAAAAATTTTACAATGTGTAAAAGTGACTTGTTTTATAGGTTTCCAAAATGCAATGAAATTATTAATATATTGTTTTCATCCATAAGCATCAAACCAATAGCCCAAGTGGGTAATTTTTAAGTGACGAGGATTTGTGGCCATCTTGCAATCTATCGGGGTCCAATTCGCCAATAGAGCACACTTAATGTTACATAAAATAATAAATCAAAATACTATAAGTGTCATCATTCAAACTATCAACTATAGTGAACATTTAAATAGGAAGCAATACACAAAACAACACTATCAAATTTAATTGCCAAACTTAGCATTATTGTTGTTCACCATACATTATAGTACTAAGAGTAGGAAGAATATCAATGAATGTGATTTAAAGTTTGTTCACTTTCCTTCCTTCCCTCAAATTTTTTATTGTATTAACAAAACCTAAAGGCAAGGTATGTGCCAATTGTTCCAACAAAAAGTCCTTCCAAATCTTAAGACTAGTGACAATCCATGAAGCCTATTCAAGTGAGGTTGGCTACTATGGGTCAAATTCAACATGACATATGTTGACCAAACCAAAATGAGTCATAGAGTGTGCATTTAGCACGTGTCAAAATAATGGGTAAATCTTAAACCCTAAACTTAGGTTCCATTTCCCATTTGTCAAGTAAACTACTATGTTTTGATCAAATATGTTAAAATTGATAAACACATGTTTCACATTTGTCAAATGATATTGGGTTAAAATGCTATAATTTTCTTGGAATATGTGATTATTTTGGCATATTTGTTTTGTTTTGCATAGGTTTATGATAATTGTAATTGTAACAATAGGCCATATGATTATTTTGCATTTGCAAGGTGGTGTGAAATATGTTTCACATTAATTCTAAGATTAAAAAGTATCAAAATTCAAAATGGCAACATGGTAGGAAAGTAAACAAAAAAAACACAGGGAACAAAGTTTGCAAGGGAAAAGGTTCCATTATCCCACCAATTTGCATTTATCATAATATAACCTATTTTTTATGTTTTCAAAGTAAGGTGGTGAATTGTTGAATATTGTTTTGTGTCCTCCCATCTATCATTATGCCCCAAATTTCAAAAATCTTAATCCTTGAATAGATGAAATCAATATACAAATATCAATGTGAGGGCGAATGGAGCATAATTGTTTTTAGAAGTTGGTTCTTGCATATTGGATAACTATATGTAACGACCATTAGAAATTACAAAAATGTGGAGTTGGCAAACCATGTTTCTAGTCTCTTCTTCAATCTCAAACCTAAGACCATGAAGTTGTAGTAGATTTGCAAATGTTGTCCAACAACTATGTGTTAAGTTCACAAGGCAATTTTTTTTGTGGTTCATGGATCATTTTCGTATTTGTCCCCAAATTTCTGGCTTTATATGCATAAAATAATAGCATATGTAATTGATATACAAATGATGAAATACCATACAATTTCAAATTAAATTTGAAATTTGAGAAGAAGTGAGAATGTGAGGGAAATTACAATAGAATTTTTTTTCCAAGTTGTTAGGATTGATTGATTCAAATAATTCAATATCAACTCAATTGCAAATTATTTTATCTTTCATAGGGAAGGGTAATTCTTAGTATCAAATGTCTCTTTTCTATATGTTGATTTAAAAATAAGATCTGGTGAAAGTTTTTTTTAAATGTGTGTTTGATGTGAAATTGTGAAAAGCAAATGTTAGGTCATGGACTTTGATCATTCGCCAAGACCTCTAAGGTTTTGGAAGTTGAGATTGTATTAAATGCAGCATTATTATAAAATAGACAATGTGTTGGATGATCAAGGTTTTATAGAAGGTCTTCCTATAGTATGGCTCAACCAAGCTTGACTTTCAAAGTTCTCTTACATTATAAGGACTTCCCAAAACTGAAATCCCCATTTCACATGTTGCATGGCTATCCTCCATTCAAAGTTATAAAGATATATACAAGGTTCATACACCTAACAAATTCTCAACCTTATTTTCACATCTGTGATATGGAAAGAAGGATAATGTGCTACTCTCATGTAACCAAGTCTCCACTATAATCATAAGTGCCACCCACCATCCAATTCACTCTGCATCAACAATCCCTCCTATGTGTACATGATTTTGTCTTGCCTTGTCAGCATGTCCTTGGTTGAGGACACTAATAATTTCCTTGGCTAGTCCTAGTCAGCTGGACAAGTGTTAAGTTTTACCATGTGACCAAGTTCCTACTTCGGACAAGACTTTCTCTAATTGGGTGCATTAGAAAAGAATGCAGTGTTACGTGGACTATAGGTCAAGAGGCAGTTTTGAAGGTGGGAAATAGTAGGTCTACCTCATTGACCTTGAAGACTCAACAAAATCATTATTTGCTTACCACTGTTCAAAAAAATTCTGCAAGGCCAAAAATGTTAGGACAAACAAAACCATCCATCTTTTGGGTGTGAGCAAGGTGGCCCTGTGCCACTTTCTTTAGTGGATTTGTGGGTTTTAGGGTATAACGTTTATTTAATGTACTTGAGAGCAGGTAGGGGTTTGTTTGGGCAACTGGATTACGGCTCCTAGCAATCCTGTGAGCTAATAGGGTATGGAATGCTACCAAAAGGGTTATATTTTTATGATACCCTTTCCTCATGGAATATTCCATTAGTTCGAGATAGATTCCATTGGCATGGGGTATATATATATAAATATATATATATATTTCCCCTTCAAGCCCATGATTGCAAACTCCCTAGCGCAGGGTTTTTGATTACCAACATCGGGCATTTCATCCATAACACAGGGATTTTTATTCTAAGCATGGGGTTTTTAATCTATAGAATGGGGATGTTTGTTCCAAGCATGAGGTTTGGACTAGAAGCTAGTCTGGCACACAAGTAGATGAGCATGGGCTCAATGGCATGTTCAAGCTATAATTCTATATTGACCAATACACACATATATACAAATTAAGTGTTTTTCAACACACAAAATATCCACGTCAACACATAAAAAATTTCATTGTCAACTCGTGTTTCCATGGAAAGTTCCATGTTTAGATGTGGCCGTAATTTTCCATTTCCATTTGTTCCCTTGCAAAGTTCCCAACAAAATGGGTAGACCATGAAATATAAGATATATGAATCCTATTTATGTTTATACAATTAGTAATGAAATATAATTTGTAGGGATCACAAATCGCATGCTGTTTATGCTTGCCTCACTCACACAGGTCCAAACCTTATGCTTGGAATAAAAAACCCTTTGCTCAAAATTTAAAATGCCAGCCATGCTTGGATTTGAAAACCCCTTGCAAAAGGAATAACCTAACTGAGGGTCAGTTTCATCATTAAATAACCCTTAAAATAGTGAAACAATTTTTTGTGAAAATATGAAGCTGAGGTGTGGAAATCTGTCGTAATTAATTACCACAGGCTACAATCTGGATAATTTCACTCCCTCATATAACAATATTGTAATAGATTTTTTAAAATAATAATTTCAAATTTTAAAAGATATTTTTTATAAAAAAAACTTTTAAAAATCTCTTGTCAATGTGGAAACTGACCCTTGGTGCAAATGAGGAAAAAAGGTGTTGAACCCACAAACTTGGTAGCAGTATGTGTTTGGAGTCCATCCTGTAACAAATTGCATTGGGTGAACCAACACATACACTAATACCATGATAAACTCCTTGGATCCTTTTGGTTTGCTTCTAAGCCTTATAGATATCCACTGTTTAGACTAAATCAGGGTCTTTAAGGCCAAATTTAACATTTCCTCCATTAATTATTAGCTCTAAGAGAGCCTTACTTAATTAATATTGACCCCTTAATTAATTAATCTAATTCTAGAATTTTGCAGTAAGAGTCAAAAAATATTTGTTTTGGAATTTATTGCAAATAAAAGATGCAGGTCTGAAGACGAGGAGGAGGTCGTAGAGCAATTCCCCAAATTGCCATTTCTCCCCAGGATGCATTTAAGGCTTGAAGCAAGCAATTGGATAGCTTTTGCTTGGATAGCTTGTTCTATAAAGTCTGCTTGCTATATATACCCAAACAGTTACAACTTACAATCAGAGTTTTGAAATATTTTCCAGTTAAGCAATGTATTTCAAAATTGTGAGAACAAGACACAAGCTATTGGCCCTAAGGCCAAAAGGAAATGAATGAGGTCTAAAGAGTAGAGTGTATACATATTGTTATTATTTTTAGCAAACCTTTGAAACCCTACAATAGATCAATCAATATCTATTCAAATAAAATCCATATCCACTGCCTAGTACTGGAATTGCATGGAGTCAATTGTCATCCTGGGAATCTGCTAAATGTGTCCACCCACTTTGGTAACGGTGAAAAACGCTGGCAAAAAGCAGCTCTTAGGCTTTCATGACAAAGTAGCAACTCGTGTCTCTTATATTTTCTCTATGCTCAGCATTTGATTGCTGGGCCTACTACTACAATAGGTAGGGTGTTCTTAGGAAGGGCTATTAATCAAAGCCAAAAATAGTGGCAGCCAATTTTAGGAATAGAATTTTCATGCAACCAATGATAAGGCACATCAAGGAGTGAAGGCCCCAATGTTATTTCAGCAACAAGTTGTAAATGTGTTGTTCGCTTCCAGGCGGCCTAGCATGGGTTTCCACGCATGGGCTACACGAGCCCCCAAGCAAACCAATGCATAAACATGTCATGTTTTAGCGGTAGCATGACGTCAATTTCACCTAATCAAAAATCGCACGTTTTGAACATGATCCTCGAAACCTAAAACTTGAAACCTACCACCCACTGAAACATGTCAAGTTTTGGCTAGTAGCTTGACGTGCGTTTCAATGCCTAAGCAACCCAAGAAATGAAACATACCGCTCACCAAAACATGTAAAGTTTCAAGAGCTATGTTTCGGCCCCATGTGCCCATCTTCCATGTTTCCCCATGCGATCCCCATCCATGCCCCATGACCCATCCATGATGCTTTAAACCTTTCTCAACCTCGCATCGCCATCGTATATTTTTTCACTGAACTTCGACGTCTTCATTGCCACTCCCCACCATAGATTTACATAGGGTTTTGATAACAAAAAGTTACGTTAATGAAGCTATCTTTTTAACCACACTAAATCGTTCATCATTCTCTTATTTGCAACTTTCTTCACTTTCATTTTTCCCTTCAAAACACAACATTGTTGTGCATGAATAGTCTTAGGAACCAATAGCATGTGTTGTTTTACCTTGTTGAAGCTTGTTGTTGTTTGCATATGGATATTGGTTTCTATATTGTTTTCTAGTGATTAACACATGTTGTGTCAAAGGTTGAGAAGTTGCACACCGAATATATGCTCACAAAAAGGACAAGTTTATTCCTTTTATCATATTCATTTCACACGTTGTTTGTTGGGGTTTGCATTGTCTTGTTTTTTTTTTGGTTATATTCTTGTTTTATACTTGTTCATTTTTTGCTTGTTGTTTGGGTTTCTGATTTTTTAATTTCTGTAAACATTTTTTTACAACAACCAACTTGTATTGTTTCCATTTCCCGTGTTGTTGGGTTTATGTTGTCTTCTTGTTGTCTACTTGTTCATTTCTCACATTGTTAATTGGGTTTCCGATTTTTGGTTTCTATAAACATTTTTTTACAATAATCCACTTGTTTCTTGAGTATGGATATTAAGTTATAATCATGAAGTGCTCCTCGCACAACTCTTGGGTGTCACTACATAATGTTTTGGAGTTTTCCTTGTGTTACTTTCGAACATCCAAGTGCATTAGGAGTAGTCTTGTAAAAATGTAAGCTACAACATTCCTAAGCAATGGTAGTATGGGTTCCTTTTTTTTTTTAGGTTAAGTGAGGTGATCTAACAAAACGTAACACGTGAAACATGATCAACTACACAAGAAACATGTTCCAATTACATGTTTCAACATCTTTAAAGGTTTTATATTTTTGTGCACATGTTTCGAATATTTGGTTGAATGGTAATTTTAAATATTGTTTGGTTCAAACTTTAACCCATGTTTCAACATCTTTAAAGGTTTTATATTTCTATACACATGTTTCAACTATCCAATTGAATGGTAATTTGAGATACCATTTGGTTCAAATTTTAACCCATGTTTTTAGCTAGCTTTTTGTGCATAGATTTGTTATGTTTTTAATTCTGATGTTATAGACTATGGAAAAGACTCTATAGTAATTAACTAAAGGTAGGTGGATGTTTGAAGGAAATGTTATGGTCTATCCCATACATTGCCTTCAAACATCCAATTACTATTGGTTGACCATTATTTTAGATTTTTTTTAGTGAACGAAACCTTGTTATCCTATTGCAATGCTCCTCCCACAACCATTGGGTGTTCCTAAACAATTTGAGGGTTACCTTCAACTTACCATTGAACACCCAAGATCATGGGGTGAAGTTTTGCAACTTGGTTACACAAGCAACTCTATTGTATTGATTTGAAAAAATCAACTAGAGCAAACATACCCCTAGAATATGAAATTTTTTTATCAAAACAATATAAACCATGTCTCACGAAACTAGACAGATAACAACATATCATAATATATTGGAAACATAATAAAAACATAATAAGAACATTGTAGGAACTTGTTATTTGAAATTGTAAAAGGAAATAACGACACAAACGTTGGAGAAACATGATCTACAAAACATGTTTTTTGAAACTCCAAGAATATGAAAAGCTAGCAACGCATGCAACATGACACGAAACATGATAAAAATAAAAACCATGCTTTATGAAAGTAAGACAAATGCCAGGAGCTTACCCAAGTGTACAATGTTCTTCCAAATGATATGCAAAAGTAGTTTTAAATGACCACCTCTTGGAACTAGGGGGTGTTTGCGACCCATATTGCATAAACATCTTTTACAATTGATGGGATATACTACACTCCTTGACCCTAGGTTTGCAAAGCATCTTATGAAACATTATGGAAACATAAATTTTGACACTAAATTTAATGCTAGGAACGTACCACACATTGTAAAAGCATAAAAATTAACCCAAGATAGTGATCAAGTATATGACAAATGTAACATGTTGCTTCATGAATCACTTGTTTTTATTATGTGATGAATGTTTTATTCTTATGAATGGATACTTCATACATTGAATATTAACAATGTTCTTCTAAGTGATATGCAAAAAGTAGTTTTCAAGCACCACCGCTTGGAACAAGGCCTTGCTCATTACTAGTATTGCAAAGGTATCTCTTATAATCGATGGAATTTACTATGTTATGGACCCCAAGTTTGCAAAATATAATATAAAACATGATAGAAACATAAAAACAACCCAAAATATTGATCAAGTATATGACAAATGTAATGTTGCTCTAAGATATTTTTATTTCATGAGTAGTTTGTTTTTTATTTTGTGTTGAATGTTTTATTATAATGAACAGATAATTCATACACTGAATATTAATGGTGTTCTTCCAAGTGAGATGCAAAAGTAGTATTTAGCCACCACCTTTTTTAATAAGACACACTAAAAGAAAAACACCTATTTCCGATTGGTTTCTACAACGAAATTTTAATCACAAGCGACATTTGCAACTAAAATCCCCTTAGTTGCCTTAAATAAGTCGCATGTGATATTAATCGCAAATGACAAGGGTATTGGATGAACAAAAAAATCAAAATATATAAATCCATCCTTTGACTCCATTATATACATATTGTCACATTCGGCCAAGGTGCGACTATTTTGATCACTATTGAGGGCAAATGATGTGTTGTCATTGTCCCAATATTTAATTATTTAAAATAAATATTATTATTATTTTGAAATAATGTGGGACATTCAATTCACATGCTTGAATAATTTATATTATGACACGTGGCCCAATGTAAATATGCCATGTGGCATTTAGAAAATAAATAAATACAAAATATTAATATTAAGTTGGTAGGTACCTAGGTAGGTACATAAGTAGGTGCCTACAAACTTAAGGTAAATAAATACCTACCTACTTAAGTAAAAAGGTAGGTAAGTAAGTGATACCTTCCTCTGTTAAATACCTACTCATATAAGTAGGTATTTAGGTAGGAAAGCACATATGTCAACTTGAGTGGGTAGGTCAAACTAAGCACCTACTTAGTTAAGTAGATAAGTAGGTAGGGGAAATAGGTAGTTTAAAATTGTGCATAATTTTCCTTTCTGTTTTGGGTTAAGCCTTTTGAATGTTTCATCCCATGTGCACACATTTTTTAATGTGAAATTGGCTGACCACACCTCTTGTTTATATAATGTTCAAACTAGGAGTGGAGAAAAAACAATATTGGATAAGTTTTGAAGTTGTAACTTCCTCATAAACTAAATTGCCATTTCAAAATTTTCCTCATGCCTTTTTTTTTTGTTTTTAGATTTTTAAGCAATTCAAGTACATGGTACATAAATCATTTAATTAATAATGATGAAATTTAACATATATCTTTAATAATATAAACTATACACTTCAAATATTAAAAATTCATTATCAACTATTTAAATAACTAATAAATTTTTAATATTTAACTAATTAGATATCTAATTATTCAAAACTTGTCAATACAAAACTCATAGATAAATGAATAATTTAAATATTTAAAAATATTTCCTTACTTTAAAAATCTGGTCGAATTGTAAATAATATGATTATTATACTTGAAAATAACTATTATAAATATTTATTTTCAAAATAATGAAATAATAATTGATATTAGAAATAAATTCCTACACAAATTATTTATTTTAAAAGTAAGATTAAATGAATTACTATAATTATGATGTAATTACATTTATTATTGTAAAAGAATTTATCAGTCAAATAATTATTTTTTCCATTGGTAATTAATAATTATGAATATAATAATCTGCCGAATAAATATTAATATTTTAAAATTACTGCAATATTACTATAAAATATTTATCATAAATAAGTCATTACAGAATTTTTATTTTTAAAAATTACTGTATAATAATTCTTGCAATTATAATCATTAAAATAATTATTTTAATTACATTATAATTTTTCCAATTTTTAAATTCAGATTTAGAGTTATAAATTACAGATTGTGAATAATTATGTTCAATTAGAAAATAATTATGAAATTACTATAATTAATTCTTATCTGAAATAATTAAAATTATTTTAAAGTAATGTGACAATAATTACAGTTATTGATTTATTTTACTGTAAGAATATAAACTATATGATATAAAAACTTATGTTGTAACAATAACTATTTAGTGTAACTTAAAATTAATAAATATAATCATTTATAATTAATTATTCGGGTACTTTAATTCTAACTTACAAATAAATTAAGTCATTACAATGATTTTATGTCATTATAGAATAATAATATTAATTATTAAATTTTATGTTATTATGTTAAAACTTTATTGTAAATAAGTAAATAATGAGTAATACATACAATTATTTTAGTGTATCTTTGTCTTTAAATACAGTAATTACAACAACTTTGATAATCATTATTTTAAGATTATTATAAAATTCTGAAATAAAAATCTTAACTATACGACATAATTTTTCAATTAGAGATACAAAATTTTATTATTATTATTAAAATCTATGTTGTAATATTATTTATTCATTTTATATAAACAGTAATAAATAATAAGGAAAATAATTTATTATAATTATTTTAAAACTTCAGTAAAACTATTCTAAAATTTTATGACATAATAACAATTATATATTGTATGTACGAAATTAAATATTCTAGTATATTGGAATGTAATTCTTAGAATCATAGAAATTAAATTATTTCATTGAATTATAGTGGCAATATTTTAATATAAAAATTGAAATTATGAATAAATAATTGAATTATAAATTATGTGTTTATAATAATTACATATTAATTAAAATAATTTTATTTTTAATTTAATAATAAAAAATATTTAATATGATAATCTATGTTGGAATATATTTAATTTATTTGAAATTATAAGTAATTTAATGTAATGAAATTTTTATAATTACAATAATAATATCAATGTTTTTAATTACAATAAAAATTTATGAATATTAAGTTTAATCATAAATCAAATTATTATTATAATTGATGTATATAAACTTATGTTGATTGCAACTAAGCACCATTTTGCTTACGACTAATGGGACTTTAGATGGTTACATTTGGATGATAAATCCAACCCATATATAAATTTAAACCAATTTATTCATAGATTAGTCGTAAGCTAATTGTAGGTGACTTGGTTGATGTCACACTAGTTGCAAAAAGTAAACTTTAGTTGCAAAAACCAAATAGTCGCATGTAATCATAAATGTGTTGGTCATATGTTGGCCTTTTTCTTCTAGTGGCAGTTCTTATTACCAATGTTGGAAAGGTATCTTTTACAATTGATGGAATTTATTATGATGTGGACCTTAGGTTTCCAAAGTAAACTATAACACGTGATAAAAACATGCTTATCAAAATTAAAGCTAAAACTAGAAACGTATGAAACATGATAGAAACATAGAAATCGACCGAAGACAATGATAAAATATATGACAAATGTAATGTTGCTCTAAGATATTTTACTTCATGAATAGCTTATTTCTTATTATGTGTTGAATGTTTTATTTTAATGAACGGATATTTCATACATTGAATACTAACAATGTTTTTATAAATGAAATGTAGAAGTAGTTTTTAGCCCCCACCTCTTGGAACAAGGCGGTTCTTACTACTAATATTGCAAAGGTATCTCTTACAATTAATGCATTATAATATGTTTTAAAAGCTAGTTTTTCAAAGCCTACTATGAAAGATGAAAAAAACATGTTTTTTGAAATTAAAGTTGATGCTAGGAAAATCCAAAACATGGTAGGAATCGACCCATGGCAGTGATCAAGTAGACGACAAATGTAATGTTGTTCTGAAAGATTTTACTTGATGAATAACTTGTTTTTTGTTCTATGATGAACGAATTATTATCATCAATGCATAATTCGTACACTGAGCTTGAGGGTGGCATTCTTCTTTTCTAATTAGGGAATGAAGTGATAAAAAAGAATTATAAAATTGTTCATGTTCCAATACTAATCATGTTTCCCCTTTACAACTATAGATTTTCAATAGTCAACATTAACGGAAACATGGTTTAAAACATCAGTTGACATCAACACAAACATGGTTTAAAAACTTGACATGAATATAAAGAGAACAAGTTCTTGTGTAAAGGACGAAAGGAACAAAAATCTGCATAGGAACCTTTGAAACATAAGCTTTCTAAACACGAACTTTTAAACAAAACTCGTTGTGAATTGAGAAAATGGGAACTTGTAAAGTTCATAGTGTTGGAAACCTAAATTTTCCCCATAAGAAAAACAACAATAAGGTAGTTCTTCAAATTAGATGTTGAATACTTGACATAATTCTATTTAATTAAAGGCAAGTACTTGACATTATAGTGTACCTAACATTTCATTTCATGTTATTTCAACAACCCCAAGTCAACATAATACACTTTATAAAAAAATTCATTATGCAATTTCTTCCTTTAAGAATGGTAAAAAGAGTTTTATATTTATTGTAATACATTGTTTGAGGCAAAGCTTGATAAGGTCATGCCAAAAACACCGCTAGAATTTAATGTTCACCAAGGTTGGTCAATTAAGATATGGGTTTGTTAACATATTTGATCATGTGATTTGAACAAAAGGACATCTTTCCAAACATTACCTTCAACCAAATTGGAAAATAAAAAACAAATTGAATATCACAATGAATCATGGCATGCATCACAAGAAACATAATATCCACAAACATAGACTTTGACATCCCAAAATGACACAAAAATGTAACATTAACATTCATACAAGACAAATATGTAGTTGCAACATGTAAAGCATTGGAGGTTATTTTTTTGAAACTGATCAGTTGAATTTTAAGAATGTCAAATTTGATTCTAGTAATAATGAGCAAATAACTTGAGTAGAAACATACCTCTTCATTTCCAAAAGGATTAGAAACATGGATTGAATAAAACATGTTGTCATTGATATTTATAATTAAAAGATGAGTTGCAAAAAAATTTAAGTTCAGTTCACATTATCCATGTTTAGTTTCCTTTAAGATTTAATGTTTTGAGTTGCGTCATTTATGGCCGAGGAAATCACATATGCATTTTAAACACATCCCACAACTATCGTTCAATCACTAAAACTTGGTTGCTTGTATTGGGTGCACAAGCCCACATCGTAATTATGCCAATACTATTTGTTGCCTTCTAGCTACTTGCTTCAAATCAACCAATAAATGTTACATGAACATGTTGTTCTCATTAGCATCCCAAACTAGTTTCAAGATGAAATCACAAATATTTTTCTTAGGGTCATGGGTGCTATGGGGAGCTAGATTTTTTCCTGGTGTTTCTTGTGGAGAAGGCATGAGAATTAGGCAAGGACTAAACATGCTACTCAACCCATTGTTCAATGTTCCACTCAATGATCCATAATACCATGCAATTGTTCCTTCTATTACATCAAGATGAAGGAACATTAATACTTTAATTTGATGTTTACATCTATTTCCCCTTTAAAACTAGAGACATTCATAGTAGGCCCACTAGGATTCCAAGTTGTAAACCTTGTAATTCATATGTTCATGTGTCAAATAGGTGATGATTCCATATCACCATTATCGTCTAAGAAAGTGACAAAATTGTTTGGGATTTCCCTTGTGCGAAGGACAATGTTAACAACAAATCGTTCCAACTTACTATTCGAGACAAACCCCTAATTCTTTTTCAAACTCTGATACCAATAATATGACAAAACATCTCCCAATAGCTCATGGATGCACCAATCCACAAGTTGTCCATAGAGTCATGACTCTACCACTCTTAATGTTGCTTTTAGGTTTGCATGGTAGCTTCCAATGGCATCATTAGTATCTTGGCTGACGTATGGGAGATTCTGATTCCCCGTCACCCACATTTCACATTTTGGCACCCACTTTAACATAACATATGACCAAAATGCTTGAGCATCCGGAAGCCTCTCCATAAGCTTCAACAACTCTTCCTTTGCGAACTCTAAAAGAGTTTATCCATCAGGCTTTGCTATATCATGCACGATACGCCCCATATTTTTAAAACTTCTACTTTGTCATTTAGCTTGAAGAGTTTTCAAATTCTGAGATAAGTCCCTTGTGAGGTTTGTCACACCATGATTGTTGTGATACATTGAGGACATGTTTGGAGTCACCAAAGGACCCCCTTCGTGATATTGGAAGGTGATTGGCACCATGGAGCGAAATAAGTGGTGGGTAAGATTCAAGTATATGGACCATTGATGGGAAATTTTTAAAAATCAACCAATTAGTTTTGATTGAGGGCCTTAGTTCTCATAAAACTCAAAGAATTGGTCAAAGAACCCACCCTACTAGTGAATATTTGCCACTTCTTTTAGGAAATTAATTAGTTTTTTGAAAATTTTCAAAAGCCTCAAATTAAAAGTTAATTTCATTTGAAGTTCTTACAAGAAATTCTAGAACCAATGTTTTAATTTAATTTTTTTTTTCAACAATCTAAAACCAAAGGTTATAACAAAATTGAAGGACCATTTGACATTAATGTACAACAATGTTGGAAGGCTCTCCCAATTGCATGTTAAACTTGAAGATTTTAGTTTAGGTTTTTTTGACATGGACTTGAACTAACACCATTGGTGGAAGTGGCACAAAAATTAAACCATGGAACTAACTTTTTGCGAGAATCAAAATTGTGAAAAATTAACTCTTGAAATCATGTTCATGTTCTTTAAATAGACAAGTTGAACTTTCTTTTGAAAATTACCAAGTAGGTTGAACTTTATATTTAAATTAATTGTTTAGTTTGCCATTGACACATCTAACATTACAATTTGGAATGTAATTTTGTTTTTCCCTTCTTTGTGTTTGTTTTTTTCTCCACGAGGTGGTGAAAAAGAGATTGTAACTTGATATAATTACATAATTATTTAGGTAATTGTTTAAAGGGGTAAGTTGAGTGGTAGGATTCCATAATTTGGTCATGGTGCATTGATTTTCACATATTAATTTATGTGGAAGTCATGTGCACCATGTGATTATGTTTCCTTGTGACTTGTGATTAATTATGGAATCACATGGGGAACCATGTGGTGGATGTTTGTGACCTTGAGAAACACTTTCACTTGTACAAAATTATTGTATGAATGCAAAGTTTGCTAGAATTGAAGTTTTGATTTTGAAAGGTTTTTGTTTTGAAAGGGGTTGGTGTTTATGTTTAGTTCATGATAGAAAAATGAGGAGACATATTGTTATGCATAAACAATAAAAGGTTGAGAAAATATTTTTTGCAATTAAAAACATAGATTTTCATAGCTATGTAATAAACATACATAATTTTGGTCCTAAACCCGTTTGTGTTGTACAAGACCTAGACCTTATCAATTACTTGCATCAAAATTCAATGATCAACTAACATTTTAACCTCTTAGCACCATTGTTGGGGTCTAGGCATTTGCTTATTAGATCTAAGAAGAATTCATTAACAATGTTGAATGATTATTTGACTCCAAACCAAATATTGACTAGTTTTTTAATAATTTATATAGTAATATAACAAGTGAGGTTAGTTCACAAAAAAGTTGCCCCAACAAACATCAAATTTCTAATACCCACCTTTCAATCCAACAAGAATAAATCTTCATGCATAACGTAGTCGCCACCATTGCACCAAAATTTGGCCAAGGTTTTTTGCTTGAAACTCAAATTGTTATACTTTTGAAAACCACTAATTTTTTTATCATGGTTTAGGAATTTTTGATCTTTTTGAATTTGGATGTGATGGAAAAAGTTGAAATTACCAATCATCAAATGTGTTGTTGACCATGCCTTTTTCCTTAGATTTGGTTTTAAATGTACCTTGGAACTTAGAATGTTGTGAAGGAGGATTCTTTATGTTAGTGGCTTCCCATTATAATTACTCAAATTTGGCAAGTGTGATTAAGTTTAATTTAAACAAACGTAAAAAAAAGTTTTGAGTGAGCAAAGTTGTATCATTGTCTATTTTTCTCTTGAACCTTTGTTCAAGCTTTGTATAGTATTATAGTTTCTTGTGATTTATCTTTCTTCTTGTAATTGAAACCAAGTTATCTCTGCAATTGTCACAAATCTTTTCTATGTTTACTTGATGTTGGTACTTGCCTTTTGTTGTTATCAATCTTTGATGTGGTTATTTGCAAGCCAAATTCTCACCTTGTTGCTTCTCCAAGTGGGTTGGGTGTTTTAAGTCTTTTGACTTTGCATGTACATGCAAGGCAAAATCAGAATTAACACTAGAGCTCAGTGAAGAATTCAAAAAATGAGCTTTGTGATGTTGGACTTTGTTTTTTTACAAAAAAAATTAGTGAAAGCACACTACAAGGGGCCAATTTGAGCACTTTTGCACAAGTATTATAGTATACACCTTTGAAAATGTGTTGAATTTAATTTTGGGTTTCATTAAATTGGTGTTTGAGCTTTATATTTTGATTTCCACAAAGTTAATGTTTTTAAAAAATTTAAAAGATTAAATTCAAGAATTGATGGATATATTTATAATATAATAATATAATAAAGCTTGTTTTTTTTGTTTAAAACTACATTAGTGTTTGGTTTGAATTAATCATTCAATTTTTTTTTGAAATGGAATTTTAAAAAATAGCTCACCTCACATTTATTTGAATATGATTGTCTATTAAAACTTTAATTTATCACACATTTATTGTCATGGTTTAAAAAAAACCCATTTGTAATATGATAGTTATCAAACACTTCACATGATTCACAAACATATCTAATTATATGGAATCACAATGTCTAGTAAATATTGCAAATTTCATAAAATTCAAAAAATCATTTCAATTGTTTATGGAGTATCTTGCATTTTTTCAATACACCATGACATACTTTTCTTGCACAAATATAATCAAACATCACATCATATGAAATTTAAAAAATGTAATTCTTTAAGCATTTCTTTTTTTTTAAAATGTTTTTTATAATCATAATATGCAAAAACATTGTGAAATTTTTTATCATTAATACTATGATTAAAATTTAAGATGTCCCCCTTTGAAAAAAATTACAATATGATTATGTTATTGACCCCCATAGTGTGCTTTGATTCTAATGTACATTTGTTTTAAAAGCATTTTATAATATCCCATGAACATTTGAAACAATCTATTTTTTTTGTTTTTTAAATGTGAGTTGTCCCTTGTGAATTCATTGAAAGTAAAATATAAGAACGATCATAGCGAGGCTTTAGGTTCTTGCAAATCTTTAGTGTGCACTCTAAATTTTAAATTATCACATGTGGATTCGACATAATGTAGTTTGTTAAAGGGTCTTTGTCTAAGGACCACCTCATGTACCCGGCCATGTCTCTCTCCAAAAATTGAAATGGAGAACTATCTTTCAAAGCTACCAAACCCTACACCCATTTCTTAGAATTTGTGAAATTTGAAATAACAAACCAGACCTTGCCAATTTTCTTACAAGGACAAATTTTCAAGAACTGAAATTGGCCATTTTTTTGAAAATAAAAAGTCAAATACATGGAATCAATTGGTGATTATTTAAAAATCGAAGAAGCACCCAACACTTTTTATATTACTTTATTATAGTAGATGGTACTAGTACTGGTATTAAAAGAGCTTTCATAGCTTGGTCCTGGGTATTAGAGTCCAAGTCTGATTTTGGGCTGGTATGTGACCAGTATATATGTATATACCTCATATTGAAACCAATATAGTCTTGATATTAAACTGATATTACCTCAAGTCCCAACCAGGCAAGTAATGGTATGAGGCTGGTATTGCCTCAAGTACTAGTTTGGTTGGTTCTTTGATACCAATACTATTATTCTATGTATCAAGGTTCAAGCTTGGCACCCACTCAACACTCGTTTGAACCCGTGTAGTGTGGATATATCTTTTACCCACATATACCCATTGGGTATAAATAGTATATATTATTTGATTCCTTTTTTCAAATCAATAATACCTGCATGGTGCACATGCCTAGGGGTGTGTAAATTTGCAAAATTGCACTCTATCCATACCAAAGAGAGGATATGTGCCAAATATCTGGGTAAGGAGGATTAAGGTAATTAGGCTGTGCAATGTATATCAAAAGTTGATTTTTGGACCGATTTTGCTTGATCTGCTAGTGTTTCCAATTTCACCAATTTTTTGGAATGTGGGGTCAACAAACCATTGAGCATGATGATCAATCCTAAACCCAAAAAATGAATGTCTGATTCACAAAAGCTCACAAATTTCCTAGTTGCAACCTTCTATATGTGTAGCATTAGGTAGTTGAGCTCCATGTTTCGTTAAACAAATCAAAATGTTTTTAATTGTTTGTGCATATTTGTAGGATAAATCACACACTTCAATTTTTGCATTTTGACATGCAATTTGTGCATGATCCCTTTGAATTAATTTTTGAAAATTGTCTCAAAAATGTGAATATTTTCTTCATTTTCATTACATTAAAAAAAACATATTCATTTTTTTACCCCAAATTGGGGCATATAACAGTGGGTACCTAGGCTAGCCATGTACCCAAAACCACAATTTTTGCATGCCCAAACTTATCTCAATGGAAAAATCGTAATGTTAATATACCCTTACTCAATGGGCAAACCCATTGAAAAAACAATTAGACCTTTTCTTAAGGATACATCAAAAACAACATACCCACACAACACTAGTTTGAAACTATATAAATATGTAGATGATATAATGATCTTCAAAAGGGTCAACGAAAGAGAATGATTGTGTTCGTTCGACTCAATGAGTCTGGTACAATGATTGGCCCAGATGGTGACATTCAAATAGGGCTCCATTTATACTAGAAATTTTTTCATGTTCATAGGTGAGATTCATGAATGAAGAAATAATCAAACACTCTATGTTAGATGTAACTTGAAACCATAGAAGAGGCCCCCCAATAGGGGGTTTTGGTGGAGATGACACAAGGTTAGCATCATGACAGCAAGTATCTGGCACCCAATCAATGAAAACATGGGCGGTTGTAGTAGAAGTCAGAACCCAGTTGTGGAAACTTGTTGAGCAAGATCCTTTGCTGTTGTTGTTGTTGTCATGCTGTTGTGGATGAGGTACTTATTACTTACATTCCCCACTGGGGGATGGGAACTTAGAGCCAGCATTGATGAAAGTCAGAGCATGATGAATTTGAGCACCCGATCTCATGCATCATGTACACAAAACAAATGCTCTGTTGCATGACGTGAAGTCAATTTGCACAAGACTCCAGGAATAATAGTAGCGCATGGCACACGGGTCTCTCCATACCCGTGCCAGCAATGCTGTAAAAGTTTTGTTCTAAAGGACTCTGATATTTTGCTGAAGCAACAAAGCTCAGTTGTCTTGCCTGTGTAGAGAGATGGCGACCAAAACTAGTATCCCTGTTTTGCCAACCTTATGTTCTTTCTGCCAGCTTTAGTTCTTGTTTAATTGTGCATTTTATTGCTTACTAATGTATAATGTTGTAATGGGAAACTACAAAAAAGACACCAAAAAAGGTAGGTGTCTAGCTCTAATTTCTTGTCTTGGGGAAAAAAACTTCTTCCATCCTTACTTCTCCAAACCATCTCTCAAAGCAACTGCCTTGGTTGATTCTCCACATTTGATTCCAACCACATTTGATTCTCCACATTTGATTCCAACCACATTTGATTCTCCACATTTGATTCCAACCAGCTTAATTGTTTTTCCCCCTACCCAACTTTGGGACTAACTTGGGATCAAAGTCATGACCCAAGAAGCACTGCTCACGTCCACCCTTGAACATGTGGCAAAATTCTTGATATTCCTAAACCATCCCTAAGAATAAGATCCACACTGCTCTCCATTCAAAGAAATCTATGACTGAGAAAGGATGACAATTGTTCGATGCACAACAACAATAATTTATGTAGTGGATAGGGGGGATACATGAATGGATGATGACTTCTGGATGTGATGAAGACTAGAAGAGGCCCAAATAAGAGGGGATATGTGTGGGTGAACCTGCTGATTATAAAGTCATATGACCCATGAATGAATGGTATAACTTACCTCTTAAAAGTCTCCTCCTTGTTTCTCTTGATGTTGAAAGGTTCTTCCACCAAATCTCAGCTTGCTGTCTTGGTGGTAGTTGGTTCACTGTCATTTGGCATAATTTGTCAACCTTATTTGCTCATGAAAATTTGGTTCTGTGAAAGGGTTAGCTTTTCAAAGACCTGGAACAGGAGTTGTACTTTACATTCTTTCTGTCATAAACTTGGTACGATTGGTATATGGCCTATTTGTCAACTTAGTGTGATGATAAGTTCATCACCAGCTTGCACATATTCTTCTAGATGGTCCTGGACCCTGGTACCTACACCTACTACCAGCTGGAATGTGAGCAAGGACCGTAAAAGATTGTGGTACTCAATCAACTTTGGAGGGGATCAGACTATCAATATTGTTGAGGAGGGCTTCATGCAGATGGAGTATATATAAATATTTATATATATATATCTAACAACCCATCAAATTGATTTTGTGTGGGGCAATGTGAATTTTAGGATGTGGTGGACCCTGGGTGTATGGTTTTAAACCCTAAACCCTAACAACATGTGCTTGAGGATTAAGTGTAGTATGCCTTATAAGTAGGGAATTATGAGGCATAATGACCAATGTAGGTTTGCATGGCAGGGCCTCCCATTAGTATGATGGGAAATTACGAAACATAATTTCCAACCATGCCCACTCACCCTGTGCAGGGGGCCTTTCATGAAAAAAATGCCTGCTTGCAAGGTTGTTATGTATTTCCATCTTACAGACCGTTGAACCCATTGGGATAACCTCTTGTTGAAGTGATGAAGTACAAGGGGCTAATGTGCTTGGCCACTAAGTTCTTACAATTGTTGTGAATAAATCCCAACAGGTAATGTAGAACCTGGTGATTTTTTTTTTCAAAATGTTAATTAGGAAATGATTTTATATTTTGGCAATCAGAAAACCCTAAAAACCACTTTTTTTCACATTTTGAAAAAAAATCACAAACCAGTTTGCAAATTTTGGCCACAAAAAATAAAATGCTAATCAAATTACACTGGAAAGAGATGACACTTTTGGTCCTTTGACTACTTGAAGTGGGCATCAGCTCTGCAACTAATCAGATCTCTGCAGTTTAGAGTTGGGTTAAATGACTTGGCTTTGTGTACAAACAAAACTTGAGGGAGGGCTCAAGTCTGGTTTTAATTCACCAATTGATGTTGTCACACCAACACTAAAGAGAGGTTTTGTTGCAGTAGGTAATGTCTGGACCATCTCCAAGTGGGGCAATTGAAATCACAACCGTTTGTGAAGGGACTTTAATGTCAAATTAAGTGGGTGTTGGTTGTTTTGGGAGTATGATTAGGGCTGATGCCCAAGTTCTAAGTTAATTTTATTTTAGATTTGATGTTGTGTCCCTTAAATTGGCAAAAATTAATCCCAAGAAGAAATATTAATTAAGCAATCTATGTATGAATTTAATTTTCAAGACCACATTTGTTTAACAATATTAGTCCTTACAAAACTTTGAAAAAAATATCACAACACATTAAAAATTTTCTTTGAAAGCAAATGAGAAATCTTATTGCCAAAGAAGAAAAGATACAATTACCAAGCTTAAGTTGTTTTTAAAAAAAAACTATTCTTATTTTTTCCTTTAAAATTTTTTTTTAGTGAATTTTGTGGGTTGAAATTCATGTTCGACAACAAACAATTAATGAGTGCAAGCTGGTTGAAGAAGCTTTTAATGGTGATGTTAATGAGGAAAATTTAAGATGAGGAGGAGAAGTTCAGGAATAGATAGATGTTTTGGAGAAGGAAGAAAGTAATGAACAAGGTTGAAATTTGGGCATGATGTAGCCCTTTTTGCCAATGTACCAAACGGAGGGACTAGAGGAAGAAGACATGGAGGTAGCAAGCAAAGAGATAGTGATCAAATGGTAGAGTGGAGATGATCATAAAATAGTGTGTTTTGTCTGAATTGTGAAGTAACTTTTTACTTGTGGGTTGTCAATTTTGAATATTGTAATCCAATTTTGAGCTTGGGTGTTAATCAAAGGTTTGAGTCTCAAACTCAATGTGTGTTTTTCACTTTTAATTTCATAATTCTTTCAAGCTTCATTAATTTCTCTAGTACTGCATTTGGGAAGCTCCACTCGTATCAGCTTGTCATCCTCCTTCTGATCATTAGAAGTGGAGCTGCACATTTCTTCATCAAAATGATCATATGGGGAAAAAGATTCTCATGTGATCCACATAATTTTGATGGGGATGAAAACCTTGTGCCAGAATTTGATGGGTTGCTACAGGACGCCCAAAACTTTATGGGAATATTTCCTCGAGAATATGAAAGCCATGTTGATCTTCACGTTCGGATCAGATTCCAATACTACTAGTACTCAAATCTGCACAACTTAATTGTTTCAACTGGGATTTGCAGAATAGTTATCAATAGTGTAAGTGGCTCTGTGCATGCCCTTATGGACATCAAGAAGATATAAAATCTCAGCTGTCATCAAATTCTCCCTACTAAACTTTGGCCTCACTTTCTGGGTGAATCCCAATGTCTCTGCCATGAAGGGCAAAGCAAATAAAATTCATGTACTTTTTTTAGCCTTAGTTGGATGCATTGTTGGAAACAAAAATTCAAGCCAAATTTGCAGAAAGGGTTCACAACAATCATAAGGTGAGGTTCTGCCTTTCAATCAGTTGCTATGAGTTTCTTGCATCACCACATAAGTCTCTTACAAGCCTAGCCTGGGTTACAACTTGTAAGTAGGAAAATACTCCAACATCGGCAGATCAAGCACCCACAATGTGAAACAAAGGTTTTGGACAATCTTAGAAATAGATAGATCCCTATTTAGAATTTCATCTTTTTTTTTGGGTCTTCCATGTATTGTTTCATCTAATTTTTTAAGCTCCTTAACCTTGAATATAACCAAGAATCAGGTTTTCACCAGAACCCAGTTTTCAAGTTCAGAGTTTACACAAATTTCTGCACTTCTTGTTGGGTGACTTCATGTCACTGGAACCCAGATTTTTGTATGGGAATCCATAATTTCCAAGTTTGGTCTTGCAAACCTCCTTGTGCACCAAACCCTATTGTGTGCTAAAAGATTGAAACTACATAGCCACAATGAAGTGCCACCAAAAAGGAAAGTTATTTTATTTAAAATGTTTCCTGGCTTTAAAGAGCTTGTAGTCATGTCTTCCATCACATGAAGCTGGTATGAGTGTTGCAATGAACTTCATGAACCTTGCAATTTTCAGTTTTACTTTTGTCCTGACTTCAAATGCAACAGGGGAGGAGGAGGGCTCATTGACAGATGCAAAAATTCAGAAAAAAAGGAAAAAAGAGGAAAACTCCTTCTCACAAATTAAACACTAGACCAATGTCCATGTGGTCAAGTACAAGGAATTCTTGCTTGTGTTGTTGCCCACACACCCTCTTAGTTGCACCATCCTTTTCTCCAAATTTAATGCATCTTCATATTCCACATTCTTCTTCTCACAATTATTATGATATAGGAAGTACTATATGAAGCCTAGCTTCATTCATCAGACTAATTTAATCTATGTAGAACATTCTCAAGGCAATTGCTAAGACACACGGATATGGCTTTTCATGTATTTAGAACACAATGTTATACATGTGATTTAGTCTTTCATAAAATTATTCTTTCAGTCCTTTTGTGTACTCAATCATGTGTAGTCTTTTCTTAATGGTATTAGAGCATTAGGAAAAATATTACAATGCAATATTCATTTGGGTCTATATTAAGAGATGAATTCATTGACATTCCAATCATAATAAACAAAATGAACTTGGAACTTGGTTAAAACTAAGAGTGAGGACAAAGTTCAAAATCAAAACATAAATGATATTATGGAAGTCCAAAACTCCTCCTGTGTTAATATGAGTTAGATAAATAGTTGAATTTTTAACAACTTTCTTGATGAGATTTTGATAAATTTCATTGGCATGTAATCTTTTTAAGAAATTCAATTGCTCAAGTAAAGAACAATCATGACAACCACATTAGAATATCAAAGTCATTACAAATTAAATGGAATGAATTCCTCAAATTGGAGTGTGAAATTGAAAATGATTTAAGGTAAAGGTTTTTTTTTCAAGGATCGCAAGTGACATGTGACATATAATAACTCTCAAAGGTAACAATTATATTTCTTTTTGGAAATTTACAAAACCAATCTAGTTAGCCAAGGCAAGAGTCACTTCCTTTAATGAAGATGTAACATTATAATTGTTGTGTTATTTCATAAAATCACATGTAGGATTTGTGAGAGCTCCATGGGAAGTCTTCCAAATCTAATTTTGACCAATTGTTTCGAGCATTGGGAAAACATGTAATTCTGTTAGGAGGTAACAATTTTTCTAAATCAACCACAACATTTTATGGAAATTTGAATAAAGGAAATTCATTTAAAAAGACTTTTAAATTTTCCCAATAGAAAGATAATTAGAATGGCAATTCTAAATCAAATGTTTTTCTAAAATTTTAAAAAAATAAGGATAATAAAAGGAAAATAAAGGGGCTTGCTTTTAGTGCCAAAAAGTTCCTAGTCATCATGCCAAAGAATGTCATTGGAGATATCCAAAATAGAAGTTTTCACTCCCATTATAAAATTGTAGTAAAGCACTTCCAGTTAGGACTCTAATACTTGTAAATCTAAAAGACAATATTCTTAATTTCTTCCAATTCTTTTTTGTAATCATCTATGTCCAGTAGGAAGCATTGTCATTCATTTTGGACAACACTACTTTCTTCTTGGGGATTTATGTTTTGTGTTTGGCGTTCTCAAGCATGCATTTTGAAATACCATTTTTCCATTTTTTTGAGGAGCTCCAATTGTTTTCAAGATGGGTATACCACAACAAAACTTTTGTGCATTGAGAAATTCTTTGTGTTTCTAAGCAAATTTCAACTTGCTTGATTGTTTAAAGGTTCAAGTATTATAATTGTTGCAAATAAACAAAATTGGTCTAAGCTTGTTTGTTACCAATTATGCAAAACATTGGTAGTTTGTTTATGCTATTGATTCTTGAATTTTGGTAATTTTTTGTCACTATTAATTTGGTAATATATTGCCACCAATTTTTTATTATGACTATTTGTCATAATACATGCAAGAATGTATTTTCATTCCTTATATTTTTTATTCTTTTGTTCAAACCTGATAGATTACCAAGTAGCCTTAAATGTGGTGTGTTCATTAAATCAAACTTTGGCATGATAAACTAAGGTCCAAGAAATTTTACATGTCCCAATATTGTTTTAAAATCTTGAGTATAGGAAAGTCAACAAATAAGGGGTTGAAGTTTGAGTTCATTAATAACATATGTGTAATTAGCTCTCAAACCCAAGTCACAACATAAAATTTGAATGTATTAAGGAAGGCTCCTTATGCCCAATTGGAAAATCTATTCAAAATTCAAATGATAAATTAAATGTTGGACATGTTGATAATATGTCCCATGAAGACACAATGCAATGACATTTAAGTTTTGGCCATTGTAACATATAAACATTGAAACTTATGGAAACCAAAGGAGTTGTACAAGGCATCAACATCTTGATATTTCAAATGGGTGCAACCACATTAATAGTAGTTACCACATCAAGTGTCACCAATGTTCGGATTTTCATGTTTTAGTATAAAAAATAATACTAAGGTTTCAAGTTTTTAAATATTTTTGCATGACACATTTTTAGATATATTATGAAAATCTATGGAATTTTTTTGAATTTAATGAGTGTAGAATAATCAAAAGCATGCATAAAGCATTGTAACTGACGCTTTGTTATTTTTTTCATTTTTTAAAGGACTTGGAATGCTTTTTAAATGACATAATCATGTATAATAATTATTCAAGAATTGACATAATAATATAATAGGTAATGACCCCAAAAAAAGTAATTTTGGTCACCATATAAAAATCATGTGTTTTCTTATCCATCACATTCCATAACCTGTCACAATCTACCACAACATTGACCAACACTCCCATTACTTTTGAAATAGTTCAAAATAATATGTCAAAGTAAAGTCACATTGGTAAGGGTGGCTCTTGTTACTTTGTTTGCACCCAATGGACATTTTGTAAAAGTTGTTTGTTCAACAACCAACACAAGTTCAAGTTTCTAAAAGATGGTCAAAAAGCAGCCAAAGTTTTGGGCTTGACACCTTATTTATGTGGGTTGATGTCAATAGTTACATTTAGAGGAGCCAAGTATTTCCTCATTTTTGTTGATGATTATTTTCAATATAAAATATTATATTTCATCAAATATAAATATATATTTTTTGAAAGACTCCAAATATTGAAGGCATTTGTGGAAAATCAAATTAGTGAAAAGATTACTATAGTTTAGACAAATAATGGAGGCAAGTTTGTTAATCATGAATTCAAAGATTTTTGTGAAATTCATGTCATAATAAGGCAACTAACAATGTTATATATTCCAAAGCAATATGGAGTGGTTGAGCACAAAAATTGGACTTTAGTCATTGAAAGTGCTAATTTTATGCAAACAAACATTGGACTTCTATTTTTTTTTGGTGGAAGCAATGTGTTCGACCTATTTTGTTCAAAATAAAACACTTGCCACAACCCTATTACACTTCATGAAGCTTGGTGTGGTACTTAGTTTTGGATGCAAGCAACTTTAAAATCTTTGGATGTCCATCATATGCCCATACATACCAATAAAGTTATGCATAAATTAGATTCAAAATCAACTATTCATGTAAATTCCATGGTTATGGAGAAATTGAAGGCCATAAATCATATAGGTTGTTTGAAAAATCAAAGCAACAAGTTATTTTTTGTTGAGATGTTTTCAATGAATTGGGGCCTTAATTCCAAAAGAAAAGGGAAAAACTACTAAAGTTTTTATCACTGACCCAATCAAGGACAAGGAAGAAAGCTTCATGCAATTCAATAATGAATTTGAAAAGAAAATTGCAATTCCTTTTCAATTAGTGGTCAATCTAGGGATGGTCAACCCACCAAAGGAAAATCCACCAAATAAGTTGCAAAATGCCCAATCTAGCCAACATTTCCTTCAATGCCTATGTTTGTAGATAAGGCTTTTCATTTACAAGATGTTTTGACATCCCAACTTTGGTTTGATTGTCATTAAAGGCCCTGAAAATATGTTTGATGTTCAACTAAACTCAAGAAACCAAATCTTAAGTATAAAGGTATTTTCAATTTTGTGTATGTTTTTTACGATGAAGTAAATGAATCCAACATAATCAAAGAATTCAAAAATTTGCTACATGTTAGCAAATGGGAAACTACACTTGATGATGAATTCACTTTTCTTTTTATGAATAAAACAAAATTGGATGACTTACCTCCTAATAGGACATTAATAAGTTATAAATGGGTCCTTTGAAGGAAATATAATTTAGATAGTTCAATATTAAAATAGAAAGCCCATATTGTCATACAAGGTTTTTCACAAGAACCAAGACTTAATTATCTTGAAACGTTTAGTCCATGAACATAAAAATTATCTCTTTAAAAAAAATTATTCTCTTTTGTAGCCTCCCTAGATCTTGATGTCCATCAAATGGATGTCCACACAACTTTTCTCAATGGTCATTTGGATGAAAACAAATTGTGAACCGATTTAAGGTTATATTCAAAAAGGTTTTAAACATAAGGTGTGTTGATTTATTTTTTTAAATTATGGATTTAAAAATTCCCTTTTGCATAGTATGAGTAGATGCAATCTTGTCTTTTAAAAATAGGTTTTGTCAAAAGTCAAGTGGAACGAGTATCACAAATGATGATGCCTTTAGTGAAAACTAACATGATAGTTTTCACTAGGGTATATGAATGTTAGAATACAAAAGCTTTCTTGAATATTAGAATGTATTTGATTTCGATTTTCAATAATAAGGGTCTAAGGTTTATGATTTAGGGGTCTATGTTAGCATATAAGTTTTAGTGTAAGCTTATTAAGCTAGGTTTTAGGTTAACGAATACAAAGAAAATGAGATTAGGGTTAGGGGCAACACCATGCAACTATTGTGTGTGCAAAGGTGTCATCTCCACACTCCATGAATATGAAGAGGGCTAGCAAATGCTTGGGTGCTAATTTTTTTGGGTCATTTTGTTGTTGTTTTTATTTGTTATCTTGTTTGCTTAGTTTAGTTGCTTGTTGCCTTGAACTTGATGTTCCATGTGCTTTTTGGCCTTACTACTTTCACTTGTTGTTTTGCACACTTGGTGTTTTGCCTTACTATTACACATTGTTATTTCACCTTACTAATTCCTTTGCTTATTGTTTCATGTTTTGATTTTGTTGGATTGTTATTTCTTCCCCTTCAACCCCTCCAAAAACATTTGTGTAAATCTTGAAATGGCAAACTTCACATTTTCCTTTCCAAGCTTGGTAAAATTTTCACCTTTCATTTTGTTTTTTTCTAAAACATTTTTGCTTGTGAAGTTTTCTCATTTTGTGTATATGTTTTGTTTACTTTCATTGCATCATTGGTTTTTTTTATAACAAAAGGGTGTCACAATGCCACCTTTATGTATTCTTTCAAGTTAGATTATACCTTCATACACATGGACACAAAAATGGATAATATTGATGAGTCTAAATTCATATGGTAGTTTAAACTATCATACATTAAAATATTTGACTTTTTTTTATTCATTAAGATTGATGGGAATCAAAACATAAGGTATTTCAAGGAGTACTAAGAAAGAGTATATTAAATTTTTTTGACCCATGCATGGTACCTACCCAACATTGGTATAGTCTTTTTCATTTGATTTTCCTACCCAAGGCAAACCCATCTTTTGGTGGTACTAGTAGAAACCACCTCACCAAAATTCAAGGAAAGGTGGATGCAATTTCATTTAATTAAATTTTTTTAATACTTTTAAATTATGATTTTTTACTATTGACTTGCACCACTATATAATATACATTATGGAAAAATTGTACACACCTACATTGGCTATACAAGTAAGAAATTTGTGTTCCTAAAACGTTCTTGACATGTGTTCTTGAAATTTTTGACCCTTTATTATTGTGTGTCAAGTTGCACCATTGTAAAATATTTTTTTGTTTTGTTTATCAATTATAGTCACTAGGGTATGCTGCAAATTGTTGATTGAAACCAAAAAGAGAAGAAGAATTATTACAATTTGTAGACATGAATACAATGGCCTTTCAAGACCTTCTAATCTCAACCTTCAAAAATCATTAAAAAAAAAAGGTGGTTGCTTCAATTCATTATCTATTGAAAAAATAAGAAATGATTGTTTGATGTCCTCCTAGGGAATAAAAGTATTTTTTAAAAGTGAAAAAACTTGTTTCTTTTGTGTTCTTGAACAAATGAACCCCAAATGTTACTCTTTTGAAATAAATTTTTTGACCATTCATTTGGATTTTTTTTAATTTAAAATTTAATTTTTTTTGGTAAATTTAATTGAAGTTTCAAATTTCATGACTTGGGTAATTTATTTGATATAAAATTTGAAATGATTTTTTTTCATAAATGAATCCTATGTTGTTTTAAAGTTGGATGAATTTCCAAATTTTGGGTCTTATGTTGTTCTAAAGTTGGATGAATCTCAAAATTTTGGGGTGTGATGTTCCTAGTGGTATTCCTAAAGGATGGGATTATCACCCATATTTACATAATTCTACCACTTAAATTGTTTCCTCATACTCTATAATAATAGTTTTGGTCTAATATTGACTTTCAAGCATATCTAGTCGTAATATTGAATATTTAAAAAAATTTAAATGTTCATACCAATGTTGGACAATTTTTATTTTTCAAAGCAAATTCTAATTCTTATGGGAATTCAAAAAACTAATTTGGTTCTTGTATTTTTTTCACAAATTTTCATACCTGTTTCAACTTTCAGAATATATTTAGAAAAAGAATCATTGATTTTCAAATTAAGCTAATGTTCACCATTTTAAAACTTGAACTTGGACTCCTTGAAATAAGATTAATGTCTTAGCCACATGTCAAGGACATAATTACATTAATGTGACTATTTTGATTTTAAATTCATTTATATCAATGGCTTAAAACCCATTGGCATGTGTAAACTTCAAATAGAAAAATGGTTTTTTTGTATTTACAAAATAAAGTTTGTGGCCTAATGGTAAAAAAATTACTTGAGATCAAAGAGGCTTTGACTTGAAGTCTTTACTACTAAGCACCCACTTTTTTGTACCTCTTTTGTATAAGCTTTATTAGCCAAAGAATTGGACTTAGGGGTTCTTTTTTAACATCCATGAGTATTAGATTTAAACCCATTTGGTACCTTAACAATTCTAAAGGATGCAATTCTCACTTAAAGTGAGAACCAACTTGAAATCTGGCCTGAAAACCGGCCCTCCATGTGATACCCACCTATTCATACCAATGTGGCTTAGTTTTAGGCAATATTAAAAACTTTCAAACCAATTTTATCCTAATATTTGATTCAAAAGTGATTTTTGGCTAGTAAAAGCACTTGTATATACTTGATATTGAAACTAACATAAGGTACCTACATATATTTGGTATTAAATAAGGCAAATATATTCCTAGTATAACCTCAAGTCCCTTCGAGGCTAGTGTTGATACTCGGCCTAAGCCTAGACCTATATATGTTTAAGTTGCAATATTAGTTTAAGTTGGAATGAATCAAAATATATTAAACTATAAAGCCTTGTTTCCAAATTTTCATCTTTGAAACATGTGCATCCATTAACTTATGATGGAACTTTGGAAAACATCATATTTGCATACAAGTGACTAGTGTGATTCCACTTGTATTGAACTTGTAGTTGATTCAAATTTTGTTTCTTACTATTCAAATTTTGATCTTAAAGCCTAGTCTTGATGTCATGTTGCTCCATGATGCACTTCAAATGTGTTGCCACAAACATTACACACCAACCCAAAGTCAACAAATAGGACATCACAAAGCTTATAAAAACCTCTACTAGATACAAAGGTGGTCCTTACGCTTTCTCCTTTTGATACAAATATCAGATTTAAGAGATTGCGTGTCTTGAGAATGGGAGCAACAACCATCATCCAGGATCTTGATCCTCTCCCAATTTCCTTGCATTTTGTCCTTACCATTCAATAAGTCATGTTTGAAGAGAGGATCTAAGGATCCAAGCACCATCAAAATGTTGGTGACCAGCATGTACAACAAATTTTCAAAGTCATTCATGTTGATGGTTGCTTCGGTCTTGAAATTGAGAACAGTTCAACATTGACTTTCTTTCTTGGATTTTATGCACAATTTATATAATTGGTTCAGCAGATTTAAAGCATTTGTACAGAAAGTGCGTTGCTTGTCAAGAATATGGGAATGGCATGTATGATGAACAATGCTTGCTAACCAATTACTCATCTAATTTTGTGGTTTTATTAAAGAATGATGAAATTGTTGAAAAGTTTGTGGAAGTGCACAAGAAAAATAAATTGAAGGACAAGATTAAAAACCTTTGATGTGAGATTTTGATTTTGTTGCCAAAGTGCTGCTATGATTGATCAAAGATGTATAAATGCATTTATATTTGTAAAAAATAAGAAGTACAAACCATTTCAACAATTGAGCTTCAACTAACTTATTTTCTTTTGGGAAAATGATTGTGTTTTAAGAATGGTTTGGTTGAGAGAGAACATGATGAGCTTCTTTGAAACATAAAATGATCAATTATGAAATTTCCTTTTACATTCAAGCTATGGTTTTAAAGAAATGTCTCGTGTCCTTTGTTTCAATGCAACAAACATACGAAACATACATGTCAACTACCAAGCATACAGTACCTTATCAAACAAATTCCATATCCCATCATCCTAATTCACATGTAGATTGCAATATCTGATAAACAGAAGCCCTGGCCTGTGCCATTTGCCTTTGATGCACTTTTTTTTTGAACTAGGGGAGAAATCTTGAAGCTGATGGGTATACTTGCAGTGTTTTGATTTCACATGTTTATGCAGTTCCATGTATTATGTGAATTGCTATGATGTTCATAATTTACTTGACATGAGGTAGATGACCCTTGACAAAATATGTTGTAATGAACTGGAACACTGCATCAGTTTCCTTGTATAATTGGAATCAGAATCCCTTGCATCTAAGATGTTTAGATGGGAAAGAGGATGGTGGGATTGACATGATGATTGGGGTAGGGATGGGTAATATACTAGAAGTAAGCTTCAAGCTAATATGAAGCAAATCAAGTTAACCCTTGGAATGAAAGGATTCAAATCAGATTTGTCCACAAAGAGGGTAGCTGTAATTATGAATTTCATGGAGATTTTGATCCTTTGCACTTCCCATTACCTCATTCTGATGGTAACTTTGGTTAACATTAAGATCTGGAGCTGCAAATTATGTCATTTCCTTGATCACATTATGATACATAATCTTCAGGTGATGATCACACTGTCATAATAGTGACCAAAATATTTGTGGAACATGAATTCTTTTTTAAGATCGTTGAATCTGTCACCCCAGATCTTCAATGTCATGGAATGGCCACACCCTTGTCCATTATGTTGGCTGCATTGCCTAGATCACCCTAATGGGCTCACTTGGTGCCCTGCCCAACATAATGGGCAGGGGCTTGAACATACCATATCTGCCACCCCAGACCTTGATGTTATGGAATTGCCATGCCCTTTGCCAATTAGGTTGGCTGGATCATCTAGCTCACTGTAATGAGCTCTGCCTGGTGCATTATCCAACATAATGTGCAGGGGCTTGAAGATTCCACAGTACATTTGACAACATGTTTGGATGGGTTGTAATGCAGTCTGTGCTGACTGAATGGTGTGATTTACCTGGACTGATATATCATGACAGTTATTCACAGCAGATCTGCTTGAAACTGAGCACATTCTCTTCACCCACCTCCATTCAATAGATAATGCTGGCCCTTGCCATGATGCCACAGAAAATTTTCCATGCTTAGGCCTTGGATTTATGGGAGGAATTTCTCAACCACAAAAGAGAAACCCAGCTCTAGTTGTGCAGAGACTTGATACATATCCTTTCATGTGTCTGTGTTGTGTCTTAGAAATTCCCCAACAGGGTGCCAAAATGGTGTGAAAACTTTGAACTCTCTCTTATCTCTTGTGGTCTTGATGACAGTGAACTAAGTAACTGGCTGAACATGCTGGTTACCATACATGAGGTGCATTTGTGCCAGTACCTTTCACAGTAACCAGTGTGCTTGAGCTGGTAACCAGACAGAACCATCCCTTGTGACAATCTTTTCATCCATGCAGAGGGCAATTATGAATCTTCATCCAAGCAGCAAAGGGTTACAGAATCATTGGGTCAATGAGAGCCCAGGGTGGTACCTTATGCTAACTAGTAGGTTGCCAATGAAGTGGAGGTAAAAGGTTATGGGTTGTAACTTGCAACCTGGCAGCCAATAGAGCATTTAGATTCTGAAGAGAGATGGTTATTTGGCCGACTAGAGTTCCTTCTTGTTCATGCACAATCCACAAGACTGGATTCAACTAGAAATTCATTTTCTGGGGAATTGGTGAAAGAAGGGGCTGTTGCAAGGAGACCCCCTGTGGAAGAGTCACTGACAGCACAAGGTGGACTACAAGGCCAGTGTCAATTGGTGTTTCAACTGCACGAGGCCTGGGAGTTGTTGGCCTGGAGCCTCCAACTCGTGAGGCATGTGTACTAATAGTACCTGTAGCAGTGAAGTTGTGACTTCTCTTCATGTTGAATCAAGACACTAGAAAGATTGAATTTCATTCAGAATTGGACTGGACAATCTTTACCGACCAGGCCTATCTGACATCAAATTAGCAATGCCAGAGCTCAGCACCATTCAAAACAACACTCTAAAGAAATTTCATGCACTAAAAGGGAGCTCAAGCACTTCCAGCTGCTTTGCTCTGTGGAAGTAACATCAAAATACCGGTGGAAGTGAACATCTGTGTCCTGAGTTCCAGTCACATTTCCAGATGCAACAGAAAGACTCCCTCATGATGTTAGCTAGCACTCAAGACACTCATCAGTTTGCAAAAGGTCACCATTGCAACACTACAAAACTCCAGTTCCAAAACTGCAATACCGGACCTGGGTGTCCAACTCACAACATTCATGGAATGTAGTGGGCATGAGATGAGCATGAATCTTATTGTAGTGTTACAATTTATTTCTCTTCTTAACTGGGACTTTTCCAATCACATCTGGTCCCAGACCATACTGGGAAACCACACCCTCCCCCCCAAAAAGAACCCAGGGAACATTCCAAAAAACACAATTGAAAAATATCACTAGGGCATTGAAAAAGACATGCAATTAGTGCATGGAAAGACACAAGAACCTCATGAAGGCAAGTGGAGGAAACTCTGGGTCACCTTGTGGTTTCTCCCGCTAGTTAAACCTCCAGCTGCCACACTCCTACCATAAGCTTAACCAATTGCACCCAAAGATCCTGACAAATGTAACCATTAGGAATGAGAATGTTCTTCTGTCTACCACTGACAAACAAGATGTCTCTTCACCCCTCTTATATCACCTTATAACATATACAAATTTGTTCTGCAGCTGATGGGATCTGGTTGCTGAGCTGCCCCTGTATTCCTACACTGCACTCTGCACTGTGACCAGCAGGGTGGCAGGCAGCCCATACTACTGAGTTGAATACTCTAGCTGCAACTCTGGTGAAATTCAAACCTACAAAACTTGCAGAGTGCTGGAGAAAACCAGCTTCCAAATCACATTGAAATTTTCCAAGCAACAAAATGTATAACCCCCTTCATGGACTTGCAATAATCAAATCAACTCCTTGCAGAGTGCCAGAAAAAACCAGCTTCCAAATCACCTTGAAATTTTCTAAGTAAGAAAATAAATAACCCACTTCATGGATTTGCAATAAATCAAATCAACTTGAACAAGACTAATCCATTGGCTTATTCACAGGGCTTACTGCTCATAAATGTTTTTTCTCTCACCCATTCCAAGTTGTGCCCAACAGTGTGCTTCAGATTTATGAACAGTTCATGGTTCAAAGTTTTTACTAGACACTGACAAACAAAGAGGGGCTTTATGCTGTAATAAAACCCAGAAGTCCTGAGAAAAACAGGATATACAACATAAAAACTTTGGTCATCATTCCGGGGCCACCTTACACGCATAACAAGAGTTCACAAATGACACAACATGAACATTTGGTGACCTTGTTATGTGCATGATTAAGAGCCAACAATTACATCACATGGAATTTCAACATAGTGCTAAAAATCTCACAACAACAACAATACAGAGAGCCTCCACACACATGTAAGTAAAATGTATCATATTTATGTTGGATTCAAATCAAACCCTCAACATCATCATCAACCCAGGAAAGTTGCTTCCTGCCCAGAAGTTTTCTAAAGAATGAACAATTTTTTACCTTTACAGTTACAAAGCTCAAAACAAACGATGGCTGGCTGGCAGGCAGAAGAAGCCCCCACCCAGGATTTGGAATTTCTGGAACTCTCTTAAACCATCCGCGCACTGTACAATTTTACACAAATGTCAGTTTTTGAGCATGCATGCCATAGCATGTCAAGTCATAGCACACTCACATGATGCAAGTTGCTCAGATAATCCTCCTTTCCAGCTTTCAATCCTCACAAACTGATCTTCTTTTTCTTCTTCAGCCGACTTGGTCAGGCTCATTTTCATTCTGTTGACACTGATTACACCAGAGGAAAAAAGGGCCTTGATTTGCTGCTGCTGCTGTTGTTGTTGTCATATGGGGGAATGGCCTGGCAGCAGCAGCAATCAAAATCGTTTTGTAGCACACAAGAAGCTTGCAAAAATGTTGTTACCCATCATCACTTCTCACCATAACCAGACTTCTTACTTACATTCCAAATGTGATATGGTGGGTGTCAGTAATCAATAAACCCTGTTTTGCGGAGGACAGCATTGCGAACGCGGCTCAAATCCCTTCCTTTGAGAGTCCGTCCGGCACCCTCAAAGACAGAGAATGTGGTGGCTTGGCTGTTGGCATACTCGCGTGCGAGAAGCTCATGTGGGGGAAGCCTTTCTTCCTCATTATCATCATCATCTTTCTCATGGTCCAAAGAAGAGTCATTCCCCCAGCCTGCAGCAGACGACCTCTTCTCAGTTCCCACAATTCTTGTCCAGTCGGGCACATTCACTGGAGCTGATTGATGATACATCATGGTCTCTCGCTGCTGCTGATGGCTATGGTGATTGTAGTGGTGCCCAGTGGGTGGTATCATCCTAGAAGAACTTGTTGCAATTCCGTATCCGGAAGAAGAAGAGGAGTTGTTCCCTCCCCCTCCTTTCACGGGGGACAGAGAAGAGAGCCCACGAGTAGAAGTAGTAGTGCGTCCACCAGCAGCATCAGCAAAAGCTAGACCCGGATCTCCCCCACCCATCCATCTGGTCCTGCCATTGCTGCCGAAGTACCGGAAGGATTCGTTGCTGTCCGTCCTGTGGCTCTGAAAGTGTTGTCCTCCTCCTCCCCCGTACATGTGTTGTGGTGAGGATGATGACGAGGACTCATGGGTGCTGCTGTCTTCTGGCCACTCCCGCCTTGCATCCGTATCCCATACATCTTCCTCCTTGAATTCGTTTTCGTCGTCGTCCACGTTGAAGACTGTGGAGGAGTGCTGCAGTGGCGACGATGAGATGCCCAGAAACTTCTCTGCCCTATTGTATCTTGCCATCATGTTCTTCTTCAACAACTGATCTGGGGATATTTTTTCTTTTCCGTTTTTCTTTCTTTCTGAATGCACCAAACCCACGAAAGGAAAACCAAACGCAAACCCAAATCTCTCTCTCTCTCTCTCTCTCTCTCTCTCTCTCTCTCTCTCAATGTTGCACCAAATCCACAAAAGGAAAAACAAATGCACGCCCAGAATCTCGTTCTACCTTCTCTTCCTTCTAATCTGCAGACTTTTTCCTTTCATTTCATACAGAACAAACAAGTCAAATGCCCTCCCCCCCTCCTCTCTCCTCTTCCTCAACCTGACATTCAGAAACGCAAATCCCAGAACCAAAGTCACAAAATCATTAGACCCATGAGAACCACCTTCCCGGATCTCCTTCCTTCATTCAGACACTCACACAAAACCAAAGACACGCCTTCGCTCCCACATCACGACAACAACAACCCAAATCGCTCTCACTTTCTCTCGGCCTCTCTCTTCCTTTCTCCCCAAAACTCAAAAACCAAGATACAACTCTCCTCCCCTTCACTCCATTTTGGCTTCAAATACTTTCACAGAGCACAAAACTTGCACGCAATGTCAAGCGTGTGTGTGTGTGTTCTTCTTCTCCCACGAACCTCCCCCAAGCTTCCTTCCCGTCTTCTCCTTCTAACGCCTCATTGAAGAAACGCGGAGAACCAAAAAGTAAAGAAACAGAGGAGGTATGGCACTCTATTGAAAGGGTGGACGACACCCCCGAGTCAGTCAAAATAGGTAAGCTGGCTGCAAGCTGTCTGCAAAGCAAGCTTCTCCTAGAAGAAGCCGAAGAGCCAACAGCAGAAGAAGAAGAAGAAGAAGAGGAAGAGCAGTAACCAAGGGTTGGGTCAAAAACTGGTCCAATCTTGGGCTATTCTGGACCAAAAGCGGAACGGAAAAGCTTGAAAGAAGCGTGGAGAAGCTGCGTACCAACGCGCAACTCAACGAAAATACAGAGTAGAATAAGCCACGAGCGGCGGGTTTAAGTGCGCGAGAAACTCCGGGACGACGATGGCTCCCAACACACGCGATCACAAAGACGGACGGAAATGAAAGGAAGCTCCCCAGACCCGGCCTTCGTCTTCCCCAGCCCTTACTCGATTACAGTCTCACGTGGCCACGTTCATGGATGAAGGTACGTCATCCACAATACCAGCGACGTCAGTAAGTAATAAAATGGAAGAAGCGGAGCGGGAAATGGCTGCTCCCCTGAATGGACGAAAGATGCCACTGGAAGAATGAATGTCTGTTCCTCGTTCGTCCAGTTGTCTTAGTGGAAATGACTGCTCCCATGATGGACGAAAGATGTCACTGAATGAATGAATGGATGGATGGATGCATGGATAGATGTTCCTCGTTCGTCCAGCTGGCTTCTGTTATAGGGCCTGCGACAAGGACGGCTGGCCCGCTGCGTGTCAGCGGATGGACAGAGAAAGGCAGGAATCACGGAACCGAGACAACATCATTACCTATCATCCACGCACGTACGAACGAACGAACGAACGAACGAATGAATCCGTCCGTCCGTTCAAGCGCCTTCATCGCCGGGTAATGTGCGCAGTAGCGGTCGACAGAAAGAAAGCGAGCAACTTTTTCTTTTTCTTTTTGTCTTTTTTGTTTTTTTGGGGGGCCAAGTAGTGCTTTGTATTTTCTTGTTTTTGTTCGAAATACTCCCAAACAAAATAAATAAAATAAAATTGGGTGATTTCCGAGGTGACTTTTTCGTCTCATTCTCAAGGGAGACTCAGTTAATACCTAGTGGGGATTTTATTATTATTATTATTATTATATATTTAGTGGTTTGTTGTGGTGTTGTTGTTGTCCTCTAGTCATAAGTGCTGATGAGAAAGTTTTAGAATTTGTGCCAAAAAGAAATAAATAAATAAATAAAATCTGTCAGCAAGCCCTAACTTCTCTCCATAGGTGTTATGCTAAAATGCCCATCCTTAATTAGGTAATAATATTATAATTCTAAGCAAAATTGGATGGGTTTTTTTTGCCCTTTTTTAAAAAACATAAATGAGAAGGTATCTAACAATTAATCTAGTAAGAGAACTTAATAACCCTAAATGTTTTTACCCCCTTCCAAAGACTCCCCCTCTCTCTTCAATAACTCTTCATGGGTGGCTTAATAAGTTATAAGCAAAATTTGATGGGTTTTTTTTTCCCCATAAATGAGTATGAAACCCAGCTGAGTGAAATAAACCCTAAAAATTTGACCCCACCCTTCCAAGGGCTCCTAGAGCTCTCTTTATTAGCTCATAATGGCTTCTCCTTTCCATCCTAAGCTTTTAGCATTTACTTATTGATTATAATTTTGTAATGTGTCATCAGAACATTTCCCCCTTTCAAACCCCCTAATGTCATATTTTCTTAGGGGGATCCCAAAGTTGGCCCTTGGGCATCATAAAAAACACTTTGGAGCAAAAAAACTTCTCCCCAAGAAAAAAACTTAAATCTATTTTTTAAAAAGAAAATCTCTCTATTTAAATCTATTGAATTTGGGTTGCAAAGACTGAATGAAATTATGGTTTTTGGGGGGGGACTTTTATCTTTGTATTAATTTGTGTGCACATGTCCTCCACATGGGAAAAGCACATATTGAATTTTTTTAATTTTCAATTTTTTTTTCCATTGGGGAAAGGCAGATTGGTGATACGGACTCACATTTTATCATTACACCGGGGGGCCATAGAATATTTGTCATGGTCGAACCTCATTTGAGCACCAGATGGCCGAACCATTGACACCGCCCCTTCATAACCGTTTCTCCAGAAGCGAGTTTTGGGGGAAGAGCTGGTGTGGGGCTAATGCAGTGGGAGGGGGGGAGGGGGGGACCCAGAGAATTATAAAGAAGAGTGACAATTTTTCATAAAAGAATGCAAGTGGTGTAATAAGCTTGATGTGAGTACTTAGATTGAATCGTACAAGTCGTCCCCCCCACCGACAAAACCCCCAAAAAACGATACCTCGTCCAGCCAAATTCACTCCCCAAAACATTGAACACACACACAAAAAAAAAACACTTCCTGGCCTAGGTACTACTATTTATTCAACTCTCGGAATTCAAAGGGCTACTAAGATGCCATCTCTTATTAAAGCTAGTTTTCGAAATATTGTCAAATAAATAAATAGAGAGACTATAGTTGCACTAATTTGTCATCATATTCTTATGATCAATCTAGGTTGCCCTAATTAAATAAGATTTATTTCAATTTTTGGCATGCACGGCCATCCAAAAATTTATGCAAAATTCAAGCAAAAAAGACTTCACAAAACCACCTAATGAAACTCCACATTGGGTCCAACTAACCCAATAGGTAACTTTAGTGAGTAATCAATAGCATCAATTAGGTGCATGGCTCTAGAAAAAGTCTTAACCAAAAGCCATTGCCAAAACCCACTTTGTTGGCCTTGCCTACCAAGAAGGCCAAGGGTATTGTGTTTAGATTCATTATAGAGTATATAGTAGCTTAAGGGATTTTGGCCACTAGGTAATAATAATAATAGGTCTATTTATTTTTATATGAGGATTTTTGAAAGATGATATTTTGGATTGTGTTGAAACTTGAGATTAGTTATATAATAGAGTTATTATAATATCTTGAAGGATTTTGGTTTCTTTAAGAGGATTTTTGAAAGATTATGTTTTTGCATAGTGAAGTATTTGAGTTTTCACAATTCTTCTTTTGCCTTAAGATACGTTTTATTGTAAATGGCAAGGCCACGGTGTGACACATCCCTTGTATTTGTAGCACAGCACTTGCACTTTCTCTTTTCATACATCCGATGACGACATACATTTTTCCATTGGATACCTTGTACTTTCATAGGGCCAAAACTTGGCTATGAAATATAATATTCAGATGCCCATTTTCTCAGACCTGAGCTGACTATATGACATGCCCAAGCATCATGACCATGTTGTACAAAATTGGTTTTTGTTGTGTAGCCTATATGACAAGATACAAGATGCCAATGTGGTGGTGGTGGTGGTGGTAGTAGAAGTAGTGTGACTTGTGAGCTTTTGGAGAGGGTTGGATGGAGGGTTGGTTCACAAATGTTAGTTGCTACTTGGCTCTCAACACTTGCGGGCGTGATTTGTTTGACAAAATCTTGAACTTGTTTCATCATCCCTTGAAGAATTGCAAGTACACCAGACACCGAGGCTCCCCTTGCAACACGTTTTCATTAGTTTAAGCACGCGTCTCAACAAAACCCCAAACGATGTTGCCAAGGCCTGTAGGTACGGATGTAGAGCTTTGTATGGAGAATTTAAGGCAATGATGGATATTAGGCCACCCAAACAAAGTAAGGGAGAGAGAAAATTTTGTTCTTTACTCACCCTAAATAATGCCATCAATGGAAGGGTTAAGTGATGGACACAATCTCATCAAAGCATATAATGTATTCTCATACTTATGTTCTTTTCCAATTTTTTTCAAGAAAAGAACATGTCATTTGTCCAACCAAAAAAGTTGGGAAATTCATGTTTTCTAGTGTAAATTTGAGTTTTTTTCTTTTTTGAAATTAACAAATTTACAATGTTTTATATCATAAAATTGAAAAAAACAAAAAAAACCCTCCCCAGATCAAGATCCTATCTTCATAGGACTTTTTGGAGTAGTGATTGGATGAAAAAGGTTGTAGAGATGAACACAATGGGAAATGAAAAGAAGCCAAAACTATAGTCGACTGGAGTTTGTTTTTGTTAAGTATTTGATGGGTGGGGGGAAACTTGATGGAATAAACAATGGAAGGACTACTACTACTACTCTAGGTAATGTGCTCCATACGAAACTTGGGACTACAAGTTGTCATTGGACAATGGTACCATTTTCATTATCATCATTTCATCAACCCTAACCTAAAGCCTTAAGTCTTCAGCCTACTACCCAAGTACAAATCACCAAAAGCATGGGCCAGGATCTTCATAGATATAGAGATAGGAGGTACTCAAAAATTATCCATACCTATGAATGAATTTTTGAAAACTTACTTAGGCATCCAAAACATTTGTTATTCAATTTCAAACATGCATGCCCACATCCATCCACACACCCCCACTTGATACTTAGAAAAAACCTAGAGGGTCCCCCATTGAAAAAACCCTAGAGTTCCCAGGATATCTCTTCCAAGATTTTGATTTGCACTAGGCTACCCAAATCATCAACACCCTTAAAAAAAACAAAATTATTATTATTTTGGCACTTGACTAGGTACTAGATCTGACCATTGGGTATGGTACTACATTCGTGAAGGGAAAAATTGAATTAACATGATGCTTTTTGTCATGAAATTTTTTGTTTAAAAATAAAGAAAATTCTGGGATGCCTTGTGAATATTGGCGACCAGATTTTTTTTAAAATTTTTTTTTTCCTTACAATTTTGTATAGTGATCAAAGTGTGAATCACCCATAGGAAGCTTTAGCCAAATTTGGTTATAAACAACATATGAAAATCAAATAAATTCAAATATCCTTCTGCATTTTTGCTCACCTACTTGGTTTCACCATGTGTAAAAATCTGACAACTTTTTTCTTTTTTAGAATTATGGCAATTGAAAATCTAAAGTTTCAATTCATTTTAGTATTTTTTTAATTTTTTATTTTTTGGCGAAAATTCACCCCTAAGAAAAAGGCTGTTGCCAACCACCAACATTTGAAGGGCAGAGTAGCCAGGATGAACCAACACCTACAGTGGTACCTTCACCTTCTTGAGTGAGGTCTCTTAATGGCTACAATTAACAGAATAAATGTTAAATTTGAGCTCAGAGATCATGATTTAGTCTTAAGATGGGATCAGCCTTTTTGCTTCAGCAACTTTTCTCATTTTTTCAAACAAAAAAATTGGGAGTTTTTATAAAATATTTTTAAAATGAAAGACTAACTTCTTTTTTTTTTGGAGGGGAAAATGCTAATTTTTTATATCATAATATTGAAAAAAAAAATGGATGTTTAGAGACAACCCCAAAAACAATTGGGGGTTTTGAGTTTGTGCCATGGTACCAAGCACACACCCAAGTAGGCTACATGAGACCTTTTCTTTGAAAAATTGGGGTGCATTTTTTGTATCGGTGGAAAAATTTCAATGAGTAACATTTAATGAACGTGATTTCATGATTTTTAGCCCCAAGTTGGGGGAGATATTAAATTTTGATTTATTATTGTCATTGGAAATTAATTCCAAATAGTGTTCACAATTGGGCTTTATCCTTTGGGTCCTATTCTCATTGGACCAATGGCAATGGCCACACTAGTACCAATGGTATGAAAAATTTAAAAATTTCACCTAACGAGATTGAGTTGTGTCTCTTCATGGTAGTTCAATAATGCTTGCAATTTTGTGAAAAACATCCACACTTTCTAGCTAGCTCTCCAAGGAGTAACTTGGTTGCTTAATTCTTCCTTAATGAAGCCCTTTGCATTCTCAACACTTGTTGGATGACCCTTTGTTTATCCAAGACGAGGTGAATTGAGTTCCTTAGCAAATAAGGGATCATTAATACTATTTTCCAACTTTAAAAAAATTTCCTTGACTCATTTTTCTCTCTCAAAAAGAGTTCTAGATAGGTTTAATCCAAAGGTTTTGGAGTTTAGTTTCTTGAAAGGAATAAAAACATGGTTACTCAATTAATTTCCCCCATGTTAACTCCTCCAAAGGGCCTTTGCATTCTTGACAATTGTTCAATGACCCATGAATCCAACAAGGTGTGGATAGACTTAAGTAGGCAAAAGAAGTCTAAGGTTATAGTTTTGCTACCTTCAATCAATATCTTATAGTTGAGTGAGCTAGATTTCTCTTCACAAAAAAAAGGCTTTAGTAAGGTAGATTTTTTTCTCTTTTAAAAAAGAAAAGAAAAAGAACTAATCGTTTGAGTTTAGTTTACGCAAATCACTTCCAAGTCTTTTCCTTCTTACCTTCCTATTAGCACTCACATACGGGTTTCCTTGCAATAAGGTTTGGTAGGTTGACATCCTCCCATACGGGTTGTCAACAAAGATCCACGTCTCAAGGTTTCTATAGGATTGTTGTTTTGGTTTACCCCCAAATAAAGTAAACCAAAATAAAGACGGATGGTTTGGTTTGGTTTGGTAAAGTGGGGAGAGTTGGAGGGAGCAGGAGAGGGAGCATCTTAAAGTATGAATTTGGCAACTACTAATTACATGCAGCCACCTAATGAGGTTCCTTGTCTTTTGTTCTTCTCTCCTCTTTTTTCTTTCCCCCTTTCCTCTCCCTTTGCGGGAGACATGCCTGCATCCCAAAATGTAAGGCGTGTTCCATGAAAGGTTAATATTGGAAAATTAATCATAGGCCGTGAACTGACACAAATTTTTCACAACTCCACGCAACAACAACACCCTCGTCCTCATCATCACATTTCTATCAAGAAGAACTCCCCTTTGAGGAACCAAAGTCAGTCAAAGTAGCACCTACCACAATTTGTTTTGTTTCACTCCCAGCAAACAAACCTCAGGCTTGATGTCCACACCCCGCACAATTAATGACTCACTCGTCTTCTTTCCAATTAAACCTAATTATATGCTAACTTTGTAGGAGTCATGGGCATGATTCTCCAAGCTCAAATAAATATGGTCCTTTGTATTTTTTTTTGTTTTTTGTTTTTTGTTTTGGTGCGTCTTGGTCTCTTTCCTTCCTCAAAGAAGAGTTTCATCACATTTCAAAGATGCAAAGCATTTATCATCTCAAGTAGAAGAGAGTAGCAGCAGGTTTCATGTTTAATCACCTCTTGACTCCTCCTCTTCCATGCAGCCCTGTGCAACACTTGCATGGTTTTGCCTCAGGGTGTGAATAATGTTGACATTGTAAATAGGACTTACAATTAGACAACTCCAAGAGCCCAACAGATGAAACTAGTACTGACCGGTCTCTTGAATGGTTGTGAGTTTGAAATTGGCGAGCAATTGTAGGACATGCAAGACCAATTTTTTTTTTTGGTAAGATATGCAAGACAACAAGTGTGATAATGGAGATCAAGAATTGCACAACGATGCAGAAAATCCATTCACTGATGCCCACAAAATTCATAGGAGGTCTTAAGCATCCCTTCCTTGCATTACCCACCTCCAATTCCCATTGCAACTTCTAACAAGCCATTGAAATAGTTGAGTTTAGAATCTACACTCTTGATGATTAGTTTTTGATATCTTTGATATTGAATTCAGCTTGAAAACCCCATTCATCTCTCTCCTTTTGTACTTTGTCTTCCTCTTGGATTGGTGCCTTCATTAATATAAAATTTGGCAGAGTTACATCGACAGACGGCTTCCAAGACATGCTTTTGAATAATAATCTCAATCAATTATTTTTGTTATTGTTTGAGGATTCCAATTCTCAATTTGTTTCACCCTCTTCTTCTTTCTCATGTTGTTGAGACTTGAGAACATCCACCACCTAGATCTATTGTGCCACATCCACAACAGCTATTGTTCCACAGAGTTCCTCGACTATGCCATGACTCTTTCCAGCGTGATAAGTAATTATTTTATTTATTTTATCCTACCTCTTGTTGGCCTTCATGTGTCAGGTGTTAGTACTCTGTGACTTAAGCTCTCCAACCAACAAGATAAGTACTCTTTTAATTTTGTTCTGAACTTTTCTCCCAGAACCATTTCAGCTCTGGGGAAGGGAAGGGGGGGGGGAGGAAGTAGCTGTAGCAGAGCATGTTGCATGCTGGCAAAACTCTAGACAACAAGCAACATCTGCCTATTCTCACAGTAATAAATTTGACAACAAACAACACTCCACTCCAAGCAGCGTTCAACTGTAGCCTTGTTGGACAAGGAGGGCTTGGGCTTGCCTTCCTTTTTGCCTTGTCCTTGTCCCTAAGGGCAAGTAGTGTTGCTAATGTCCTTGTACTTGTGAGGGCCGTCACACGCATGAATCGGCCAAATTAGAGACGAGAGCATCATCCTTTTTTGCATTTAGGGTTTTAGGGTTGTTGATTTTGTTATGTTTAGGATTTTAGGGTTTTGAATTTTGATATCTTTGTCACAGAATTATTTTTTTTCCAATTTCCAAAAGAGGAATTTGCGAATTGGGTTTTCACATCGCCTCATTCCCATCACCTGTCTCCTGACCCCAACACACCTACTAGAGCTTTTAGTTTTTTTTAATGAGTAATGTTTAGGGTTGTTTGTAAGGGAATATGAGAGTTTTCCTGTATATTCTTTGAGACTACCTGCCATGTTCTCAGAGTTCCCGAGCATGTCTATAATAGTCCACAACATTGAGAATCAACTTTTAGTCATTCATTACACACAAGTATGGTCACAAATGTCATCATCCATTTTCTTTGCTTTAAAGTGCTAGGTAAATGTAAAGTTGTCCTTTCAAGTTTTATTTAATGTGGGTTTCAGTGGGAATCACAACAAAGTGTTGTGTTTTTTTAAGGGGTCAATCAAAACGATCTAGTGCATGATGTGTCTTGCTTTACTTTGCGTTCCCTGCCAGATTCGTATAATTTGCATGTTATCAAAGCTCCACACGCATGTCCCAATGCTCCAAAACATTTCGGATCTCTCCTTTTGTCACTGACCACGCAACTTGTTACTTACTTCATTTCTTTCTTTCTTTCCTTCACTTCTGTAGCCCACCTTCTTAGCTTAGCAGCACCTGCACAATTTACCATTGTGAAAACCAGTGTTGGGTGGGGGTTTTTTTTTTTTTGTTGATAACTGTCAGTTTTTAGTTTATTAAATATTTCAAAATCTAAAGAAATCATTGGTGCCATTTTATTTTATTTCTAAAAAATCAAAATCAAAGAACCACCGGTTCCAGGTATTTGAAAAATCTCAAGGAACTGGTGGGTTTTGTGAAAGAACCATAATTTTAGAACCTTTAGTTCAGGGTTGTAGTAAAAAACCCTGAAATATTTTTTGGTTGCTAATAGACATTATAAATATTGGGTCCTAACATGAAATCCGGGTGTTGTAGTCCATGGAGATCCATGTAGCTAACTTAGGTCACTTTTGAGAAGCTTATTACAAAGTCTTGTTCATGTTTTTAAGTCTAGTCTCTAAACATACACTAGAAGAAGTTCTCATGAACATTACCTAGCCTAGGGTCAGCTTCCACATTGATGAGATGAATTTTATTTTTCAATTTGGAAATTATTATTGTCTTCATGATGTACTATGATATTGTTACATGAGGAGTGAAATTATTCCAATTATAAGTATGATGGTGTTTCATACTTCAGCTTCATATTTCTCATCACCAAAATTCGTTTCACTATTTCAAGGATTATTTAATGATGAAACTGACCCTAGGGTAAAGTGAAAGAAAAGCTAACAAAAAGGATTTGCTTACAAAATACGGTCACTCTAGATATAAACACACACACACACACACACACTTGGCCCTTTTGATTGCCCACCATTGCTTTCGCCCATCCCTTTTTGTGGGATATTAATTGCCTCTGCTGCAGCTTCTGCTTACTTTGTGATGGGCAAACCAAAGTCATGAGTGGAGTGGAATCTTGAGGAAAATTTGGATTCATCATTTGGGTGGAGCCCCACTCAGCCAGCCACACCCACATATCAAAACTCCTCCTCCCATAACTGCAATACCTAACTTACTTGCTATTCACTGTGACTACCAACATTTCAAGCTCAATTGATGATAAGTTATTCCCTCTCCCCATTGGAAATGAAACCCAACTTGGCAGGATGTTTTAAACCCCAACTTGCTACGAACTTATACTAGCAAAAATTTTAATCCCGTGTGAACTGGCCTGGAAAAATGCATTCTCATCTTCAAGGGGATTATACGCAAAATGGTCAACTATTATTTCCATTTAAAAAGGGAAAAATCTAAAGTAAATAGGCCACCATCCATAGCCTTCAGGGTGGGGTTGAAGAGAACTCAAAGCACCATAGTGGGGTTGAAGAATACAGTATCCAAGTAAGTGGCTTATTAGTGTCGGGTAAAGGCCTTGACCATGAAGAAGCTCCTATGTACAAACACCGATTAAGGTGTCTTATCTTCTCACTATGAAAAGTAAAGCCTCAAGGTGGGGACATTCCCAAAATAAGAGGCCTATGAGACTGAGAGGAGCCAAGTCTGAACACCCCCATTTTGTGAATGTCCCCTCCCAACTTCCCCTGGGGCTATACTTGCCATAAGGCATGAGACAAACACTATCATGAACCTAAATAGACATAAGTCATGAGGCATAGGAAGGTGAGGCTTCTTACCCCTACTCCACATGAGTGGGAGGGATCTTATGCATACTTGGGTTACAAGTAGATATAATTTCCCTCCCGCTCTTAAGGAGTAGGTATAAGATTGTAAGATCTGTCCTCTTTTTTGGGAGAGATATTCATATGTAAAACATGCCTTCCAAATATGGACACTACAAAATCTCTGGGAGTGCTGTACCAATCTTGCTAAACCAGATTCATACAAAATTATGACTAATCTCACACCTTGACACTTTCGGGCTTCCTTCCTTCTGTGAACATATCTTGATTTGAAACACCCTTGGAAACTTGATGAAACCTTGCCAAACTTTATTAAGACAAAGCACCCAAAAAGAGGGGGAGAAAAAAGGAAAATTGTGTTACTTATGCATGCATGCTTACTGTAGTTGTGTTTATCCATTTTGCAAGCCATCACCTTCCCTGCCCCACTTCCGTGCCTTCTGCCACTAACTGGAATAGTAAAATTATAGAAGTGGGTACCCCTATTCTTATCACCAAGTTATACAATATAGGTCTGCAATTGCATATTCCAGACTAATAAAAAAACAAAGGACTAAATGGTGACCCCAACCCTCCTCCCAACCGTGTGCATGAACCACCCCCAAAAAAAAAAACATAACACTAAAGTACCCATCCATGCTCTTAGGAAGAAGGAGTATTAGCCAAAAATGGTGAGGAACAAAGAACAAGTAGTAGGTGACCCCACCTTTACTTGCATCTACCATTATTGGATTGGAGTTTACACCATTGTTGGTCACTAGGATGTGTCACATGGCTGACTGTAGTACAGTTTTTAGCCACAAGCATTTTGCTATATGGCACCTAGAATCCGGGGATCTTGTGGACCCTCAAACCCCCATTCTTGGCCATGTCCTTCTCTTTCACACACACACACACACACACACACCAACACACACACAAAGTCTATACAATATTTTAAAATGGACTAAGAGAGAGAGAGGTACATGTTGCCTGGGGGGAAGGAATTTTGTGTGTTGGGTCCACTCTCATCATCATCCTGCTCAATCATTGAAGTTTCTGGGCAAATCTAATTTGGGAATGAATGAAGGGGAAGGGAAGGACCTTATCTTCTTGTTCAAGTGCATGGCAGGGTGAGCAGGGGAAGAAGCATTTCTGGGGCTAAATAAATTTTAGATGTGAACACAGACTTTTGATTGTGGATGAATAGGTAGTGATGGGCAACATCAAAATCCAATAGATGGATGATGGCTTAGTTTGCCAACCCTGGTTACTAAACATGGTGGTGGCCCTTCAATAGGTCAATCCATAAGGACATATATATATATATAATCCAATATAGAAACAAGCTATTTTGGATTCTCTTGCACATTTGTGGAGACCTGAAAGTAGGTCAAGTTTCCTTCATTTGGAAACAAGAATTTGTCATTCATATACCTGACAATAAACATTTGTATTGGTAGTAAAGATAGGTGGGGTTGCTAATACAAAACTTTTAATTTCTTAATAAGGAAAAGCACTACCTATTATTATTAACCCCAACTGCACACATACTATATATATATAAGGTTGTTTTCATTTGTGAAAAGCAGCATGTCTCCGTGTTTGGATTGTAACAGAAGCAAGTTTTGCGGCCTCTTCTTTTTTCTTGTTTTTTTTAAAAAGGTTTTCACACGAGAGATTACATTTTAAATCTGATGGTTTGAAAAGGTGTTTAAACAAAGCTTTGCCTTCTGTTCTCTTCTTTCACAATTTTTGTTTGTTTAAAGACAAATATGGACTTACCAGTTTGGTGATTAACATTGTTTTTTTAAGGCAATATTAGATCAATGACCAACCTTATCACACTTAGCATATTTCACATTAACAAATCATGTCCATCGAGTCACCGATTATGTCCTGTAATGTGGCTTGAGCAGCCCGGTTAGTAGAAAAAAATTCGCAGCTCATTTTTTTTCTTCCAGTAATCGAACTGCCATTGCCAGTTACATAGTCCATAGTCCACAATCACATTTGTTGTCATATCATAATATTGAAACATAAAATTAAGCATCATCCAAAAAATTTTAAGGTGTATCGAAATTTTGTTAGAACATCACTATTTTTATATTCTTTTATCGAGCCCTATTTTATCATACCCAAAACATAAAATGAATGATAATGATGGAATGTAGAACTATAATGGTTTAAAATATTGTGTTGTAAAATATTTGGCACTATTTTATTCATTGATATTGATGAAAATCAAAATATTTAAATTTAAAAAAAATATTTTGTTAAGGATAGGTCTTTCGCATACTAACCAGTACATTTTTTTAAAAATTCACTTAGCAAATAAGAGTGTGAACTTCATGAAACTACACTTTTAAAAGTAACCTTTTCAAGCGTTGGTGAAACATAGCACAAAGTTCATCCTTTGGAACTATCATATACCATCTAGGTGGTTGCATGTCCACAAGACATTCCCCATGAACCTATTGACATTACTTGCCAATCTAGAATCATTTGTAGGTAATTATATGATAGCAATTATAAAACATGCTTCTTGAGTGCATTTTGATCACCTCAACAATTTTATAACAAAATTCCTAAAAGTGGCACCTCCCAACTATGTAGAATGGCATGTCAAACTATCACATCCAAGGAATAGGCATTGTCTATTAGATGAAAACCTAATCCTAAGGTTTAAATTGACAACATCCAATAAGGGTTGTCCTCAATTGTGTATATTTTTTAATGTTTTGCATGTACATGTGCATGTTTTTACATAGTACTAGACATATAATGTGTTAGACGTGAACCAAACTCTATGTGCACATTAATTTAGGTTTCATGTATGTGAGGTTGAATTTTTGTCCATTGCTTGAAGATCAATGACCATAATTTTTACTCTTGGATATTTAGCTATTGTAATATCATTATTTTTTGATAATTCAACTTGTATTTAACATGAACTAAATCTCATTAACCAAATATTAATATTTGCAACCATAATTTTTCATTTATAAAAAAATCTTCTTTCTTTTGTTTCATCATGTGTTTCACCGCGAGTCACCAACATTTTTGTTAAGGGAGTAGTTAATAATATGCATAATAATATGTGATGACAAATCATTTCATTTATTTAAATAGTGGTCCAATGGTTAAGAACATGTTTGAAGGTCAGGGGAGGTGAAGGGTTCAAACTTTCACACTTGGATTTTAAGTTGGTGGGCTTAAGTGGCCTAAGTTTTTAGCTTAAACTAGATGACTAGGTAGCCTAGCTTAGATTTTAAATACCAAGCTTATGTACCATGCCTGGCAAGGCTAGTTTTGGGTTTTGAGATGCCTAACCTAACATAGTTATGAATTAGGAGGTTAGCTTAATGAATTCATTTGTCCATTGCAACTAGCCCCTGTTCATTAGGGAGCTAGTCACTTTCACCTTGATAAACTTGTCCAAGTTCACTTAAAATTTAATGAAGCATAGAATGAACTTGTTGTAGTGTTAAAATGAATAGTGGTTGAGGAACAACTTTATTGAAACCATTCAACAAATGCAAGCTTAAGAATCATCAATGGATGCCAACAAAGTATTAATAGGAAGATGGAACACAAATTGGGCTAGTTTACCTAATTTTTAAAGACCAAATCAACAAGTAAAAATATAAGAAATATTTGCATCTATCATTAAACATACTAATTCTACAAAAGATATTTGAATAGACAAATGATGGAATAGAAATACATTTAAGATCTTGGGCAATTGTTAAATGTAATTCTAGATTTGAAGTACATGTTGCAAAAATCAAAACCAAGGAAACCACTAGCTTCGATGTTTACATGGATTCATTACAATAACATCCCTATGTCGATATCATCATAGAACGATTGAACATTAAACTTGGTGTTTTTAAACACCTTGTCATTTGAAGAATATGGCAGACCAAACCATGACAAAACCACTATGTATATTTGGATCTTGAAGGTTTATATACATGGAATATCACATATAATTACTTTTATTGTCATGCATAATAGTGTAGTAATCCTATCTATGTTATGCTTATTGGACATCTATGGTTATGAGACACCAAAATTACCCATGATTGGGGTAATGTTATTAATGTTTAAGGAAATGGAAGAGTAAAAATAATTTGAGTCAACAAGAGGTTAGGGAGTGAAACCAAGAAACCATAGGTAGTAAAATGTTATGATTTATAAGAAGGATTAACATATGAAGAAAAGAATGTGATCTTTGTCACAAAACCTAAACTTAAATCTCCATTGGTACTATTGTTTTACTAAAAATCATAGCACCTACATCAAATATAGTTGTAAATGTGTTGTATCACAAGAGATAAATGTGACAGAAAATAGATAAAAAATGCAAGATAACATAATTGAAAATACGTTTATAGAACCATAGGTTAGACAAAAGGATATAGTTTATCCAATGACTTTTTACATTGTAATGTTAGTAATACATTGGTGGATAAAATTCCTCTTAAGGACAAAATTATTAAAACTACAAATTACAACTAGATCATGACGAAAGAAAAATAGGTCCAAAAGTTGAACTTGCACACATAAAAGCAACTTCATGGTATGTTAAGGTCAATGGGAAGTTAACCACACAATAGAGTATTGCCCCAAATTCATTATTGTGAGAATTCAAAGACTTTTTTGCTTGGACATACCAAGACTTGAAAAGGATAGCTCTAGAGCTTGTTCAACGTAAAATTGAATTGGACATAATTATACCACTTACACATTAGGCTAGGTACAAATTGAACCCTAGAACTATGTTGTAGTAATTAAAATAACATAGACAAGTTAGCAACATGATTGATACAACCTATGGAAGAAGTCACACGGTTGTTACCAATTGTCATAGTTCCTAAAAAGAATGGGAAACTACTTACAAATGTAGACTTTATGAAGTTGAATGTAGATACTAAGAAAGACCCCTACCCATTACTTTTCACTAATAAAATGTTGAACATAGTAACTAGTTATGAAGCTTATTCAAATGTTTTTAGATGGGTACTTTAGCTACCACTAGATATTTCCATAGCTTTCAAGGATTGATGTACAAATCTACATTTGTGATTGATTAGGGTGCTTTCATTTCAAAATTCCTACCATTTTGAATCAATTTAATGAATCACCCAGATATTTAAAAAAAAGACCCATGTGTTCTAAATGTATCTAAACCAATTCTTGAAATGTTTTTGGAGAATTATTATCTACAGTGACATGGACACTCATTTACTCAAGTTCAACCTATGACTTTAAAAGTGCAAAAAGTATAGGATCAACTTAAATCTTAACAAATGTGTGTTCATGGTGTACTTAGGAATGATCATGGGTGTCATAATATCAAATTCGAAAAAGACCTAGGTGATAGTTAACATGTCATTACCCACCAACCTATAACAAATTCACGTATTTAATGGCATGGCCCAACTCTACAAATGTTTCATAAAAAATGTTACCTTTATTATGGCTCCAATAATGAAGCTCATGAAGAAGATAGAGTTGTTTGTCTAAACATAGGAATGTCAACAAATGTGGGAAACAATCGAATGAAAAATGTGGAAACTCCAATTTTGATATTTCCAAATTGGAACCTAAAGTTCCATGTGCATATTAATGCATGCATCTTTGTTAACGGTTGGGGCAATGATAACTTAAAATGTTACAAAGAAACATGATCAAATGATTGTTTATGTTTCATAATTATGAATTGTCCAAAGAAAAATTATACAACCATAGAATGAGAGATGTTAGCAATGGTCTTCATATTGCATTTCTAGCACTATCTACTAGGGAACAAATCTGCATTTTATGTAGGCCACATGGTGCTAATGTACCTAGGCAACAAACCACAAGTATATGAGCAAATTGTTCAATGGTTGTTATTAATCATAGAATATGATTTCATAACAATGTACAAGTTAGGAAGGAAGCATGCATGTGGTGGCAAATGCATTATCTAGATTACTTAATAATGCCAAACTTATTAGGGTTTAGGTGATGGATGTTGTACCTTTTATAGTGCAATTGATTTGCCTAAAACAATTACATGACAAGTACCAAAATTGTTGAATACAACTTAGAAACAATAGTTAGTTAAAAGAACATGACCATTCATGTTGAAGGATGGTATCTTGCACATGCACTAAAAGAAAATTATTATTTGCAACCAACTTTTTTAATTAAAAAATGTCATTTGTAATTGAAAAATAGTTGCAAATGGCACCTTTTAGTTGCAAAAATTGGTTGCAAATGATAATTTTTCTTTTAGTGATATGGGACAAGATAATAGGCTACACTAATGCTTAACTAAGGAGGAAATACTTATGGTTTGAAGGAATCACATGGAGTAATAAATGGTCATTTTGCAACAAACAAAAAGTTCTAGATGTAGGTTACTAGTGGGCAACATTGTTCAAAGATTACCATTACAATGCATTGTTTTTTAAACTATCTAAATTGATTGCCTTGTTCACCTTGACTAATGAATGTGTCCATTTTGACTAAAGGCCCAAGGCCTAAATGACATGTGTAATTTTTTACTAATGAACTTAATTAGAATGACCTATTTGACAATCTATCAAGTTGAAAATTTAGTCAAGTTAAACAAAAACTTGACCACCTTGGTCAAAATGGCCAATGGGTGTTAGTTAAATGGGACATTTTATCAAGTTCAACAAAACAAAATGACATGCACGACGGTCAAAATGACCAATGGTTTTTAATAAAATTAGACATCTTATGTTAATTATAAGCCAAGTTAGCTAACTATTACTTTGGTTAGCTAAGTAACCTAAGTCTAGCTACCTACAAATAATTGTTATGTAAACTAAGTAGGTAGATCTAAGTAGGTAGGTAACTTAAGCCTATCTACCTACCTACAGAGTTACTACCTAGGTTAGGTAGCCTAGACCTAAATAAGTAGGTAGCCTAGACCTATTTACTTGCTTAGTTATTATTTAAGGTAGGTAGGTATCTTAAGTTTACTTACCTACTTACTTAAATTTACTTAGGTTCACTTACCTACCTAGGCCTATGTCTACCTAGGTATTTTTACCTAACTACATACCTATACCACCTATTTATCTCCTACTTCCTACATACCTATGAGCCTACCTCCTACCTCTTTTACCAACCTACTTATTAATTACCTAACCTTCTTACTTTCCTACGTAAATAAACATATGAAATAAAAAACTTGACATGACTTGTCACCTTTTGGTGGTGTAGTCCATTGGTAAGGACTTGGTTTATAATTGTTCAGGTGAGGGGTTCAACTCCTTGTAACATACATGTGCATGCATGAAGGATTGAAGTAGCTAATTTAAGCTAAACAAACATAACTAAGTAGGCAAATTTTAGTAGGTTAAGTTAGGAAAATTAGATTAGGTAGGGTAGGGTAGGGTACCACCTACCTATCTATTTCCTTTTTTATGACCTACCTAAACCTATTTACTATTTATTATTTACCTAACTTTTTTTCATAATAATAATAAAAAAAGAAATTTGACTAATAAAATGGTCCATTGTTTGTTAGTCAAAATGACTAGTCACATAGCTTCTTATTATGCCAATCAAAAGGACCATCCTAGTCCCAAAAATGAGTTTAAATCAACTTTGTCCAAATTGACATGGTGGTATTTTTTACACCTATCATTTGGGTATTTTGTGATTGGATTTTCCAATAAAAAAACTTTTTTTTTCATGGTAATGGATGTTATTGAATTATGAAAAAGTCTATGACATGATATGCCAAAGGATTAAAGGTTACATGCACATAGTTTATTGAAGTTGATTTTTTCATTACTAGAAAAACCTTTTATGAAACGAGGTTTGCATTTGGTTGAATCAATAAAACTTGTAAATAAATATATTAGTAACAAATACATTTTGGTAGCAACAAATTATGCTACCAAGTGGGTGGTAATAAAAACACTTTTCACAACCATGGTGGTGATTATAACCAAATTCTTGTACAAACATATACTCACGAAGTTTTGTTGTTCATTTAAGGTACACATTTCATCAATGAACACAAGTACTTGACAAATGTACTTACTACATCACATTAATTCCACTACATATTAGTTATAAGGTAATGACCAAACAAAATCACCAAACAAGTATAGTAAAAACATGTTGACAAAACTTACAAATGAGAAGAAGGTAGACTAGGATGAACATTTATCTATAGTATTATCGTCATATTGTATTATGTACAAAGTAGCTACATGATACGCCTTTTACCAAGTAGTCTATGGTCTGCATTTGTCAATGTTAACAAAATATTTTCTACTAGTTAAGAATCGGGACAATTGTGATGCAAATCTTGTATGTGTAGTATCAAATAGATTGATAAATCTCAAGAAATTACAAGAACAATGGTTATATATATTAGTTTATTGATAGGCATAAGTATTTCTTGTGCCTTTGGAGGTTTTATTGGTACCACAATATGTATTAAATAATCTTATTTAGTTGTACTCCAATCATATCATATATTTCAACGGTCTTGGTAGTTTGTTAGTTTGAACATGAACTTTAACTAAAACCTCTATGGTTTCCTCCTTTTTACTATGACAAGTATCCATGTTGTGGTTTGTTCAATAACAATTTGTATAACACATATTTGGCTTGTGAATTATGGTCTACTACATTGTTGTTCTTAAGATAATGAAAGAAAAAAAATTGTTCAAGTTTTCAAATTCCTTTTTCACAAAGTAATGTCGACTCCTTGTGTTATTGTAATGTCTTTTTTTTCATTCCAGCAATTACAATGTGCATGTAAGATTACACCCAACATAATACCAATGAAAAGGCAATCACCAATTAGGCATCCTTTTTTATGACAATAGTTGCATTAAACATGATTAGATTTTTGTATTTTATCCACACAATAGACTCCCCTATGCCACATTTGTTCTCCAAGTAAGGTTGTACCTTTGGAATTTCTCATGAATCTTGGTTCATTGTTCTTCATTCTATAGGTTTTAGAAACACCTTCCATGACTACAAGTTCAAACCTGGGTCCATGCATAGTTTGAGTATCACATTCAAAAGTTACATAATGTTTCTAAGTTTTATGTATCATGGTTGGTTTATAAGCTTGGTCTTCCATGTATTCATCTGTGATTCTCACTTTTTCACCACAAGTTATGCATGATCAACCTCATTGTTATTCATGGGTTCCTTCCACTCTTTTGATGGTTGGCAATATGGAGGTGAAGTCAATTCTTGGGCTAGTGTAGGTGGTCTTACTTTTTTTGTGTAATTTGTCTTCATTCCTTTCTTGAACTCATTCAGTTAGATTTTGAATGTTGCTAATTCAAATGCTCAAGATTTATCAAATTCACTTATTCTTTTCCATGCATGCATTACCTTAGAACAAGTGAAAATTGTGGTGTGTTACTTTCTTGCAAGGTGGGAGGGGGACGTTTAATGTAAAATTTGGGACCTACATGTCTCAAATGACCATTTTTAGGAGGGGTATTAGATAATTGTGTAATCTATTTTTTATCACCCTATTATCTATTTTTTTAATATATAAATATTAAAGCCACCTATATTAATTATAATCCATTATTTCATATTATTACATACCTTATATTATAATTAAATTGATTATTTGAATAAAATGTATTGTATTTTCTAACTAATTAACTTATAATTTTTACCTAACAACCAATATATTGCACCCTATATTTTTACCCACATATTTTCTTTTTTTTTATTAATGTCCCTCCCGGGGTTACTTTTTCATCTCTTTCAGTTTTCCTTAGACTATTCCATGAATTGTTGTCCCAGGTGATTGGGTTGCCTTTATGTTCTTGTAGTAAACATTTTTTTGAAAATCACCATGTTTGTTGAATGCATCATGTACCTTATATGCTATTCTTTAGTTCTTGGTAGTTGTAATTTGGTTTCTTGTTACATTCAATTTGGTGTGGAAAACTACATTGTTGTTTGATGCAAATGTTGTTTGTCCTAAATTGGTTCAACAACATTGGCATCTTGATTTGTTGCCTAATCTAATTGTTTTTACAAACTTTTGGTTATCATTCTGGACATGTTTTTTTTTGCTTCCACCTCTATTGTAACAAACTTCTTCTTTAAATCCAAATGTGATTAATAGCTACCCCATTCATATCCTAGTCCTTGAAAAAAAATAGTCAACCAAAAACTTGTAAAAACACAAAAACAACATCCCAAACCACTAAATTTGCTTTTAGAAACAAGAAAATTAACAACAAAATGTAAAAACTCAAAATTTTACTATTGAATTCATCTCAACGATGGTCACCAAATGGTAAATATTAATTTCTATCTTGAATATAGTATAAGTTTGTAGTCATAAAATAAAACCATTCTTCCAACAAATACATATTTCAACAAACAAAATCTACAAAAACACAATAATTTCAATTGTGTACTTCAAACAAATGACTTTACCATACAAGATCATCATGCAAAAAAATAAAAATAAATTGTAAAACAATCTCTTTTTCTTCCTATTCCCAAATCCTCATATCTCTGTTCTTGCTTTACAAGTATTCTCAAACTCCCAAAACTGTACAATGTCAATCCAATTGCACATGGGAGAAGAAATAGTTCCAAATTTTTCTCCAAAACCCAATTCAAATCCAAACACTAATAAGTTTTACTTCTAAATATCCCTCCTCCTTGTTACTACTTGTTTTTACAACTTACCAACTTTTCAAGTGTAAAAATAATTTCTTTTTAATGAATGAAAATATGATACCAAGGCTGTGAGGATAATTGAATGTGAAAACTGCATGTTATTGCATTTGTGAAAACCACTATGTTTGAGAACCGGCTGAGTATGCACAAATAATAAGAATCTTGATACTCTAGCCAGTTTTTAGAAGCCCAGATTTTTTTAATAAAAACCCATTCAATTCTCATAAATTTGTATAAGAATTGCAACTGGCCGGTTCTCAAAAGAAAGTGAGGACCACCCAACCTATGACTATAAAAAACCAAACAAACCAGTTATTTAGTTATAGATAACTGGAACTGGTGGTTCTCTGATTGTGATTTTTTAAATATAAAAAACCAGAATTCACACTTCTTTAGACATGCAAATCATCACACAACCTTGCTCTTAACCCTCTAGCATAGCAAAGCTGTTTGTTTGCTCTTGTTATCTATCCTTTTTAATCAGAATTTCATTCTTCTTCTTGTTCTTACTTTGCTATTGTGCTTTTATTAACTGAGATCAGAGCCAGCATGTTTCTCAGGCTTATTGCAGTCTTTGCAGATCACCCTTTCTTATGCCAAGAAGAATCTAATAGTTTCTCCCAATCATCAGAGCTGTACCAAAAATGGGTTTTGACAGGTACCAGACTTACCTCACTTTCAACTTAGACTTCACAACTTTTTCTTTAAAAAATATTTTAAATCTTGGAGCCTTAAAGCAAGGGACCCACATCTTTCATATACTTTGCAATGAGAGAGAGAGAGAGAGAGAGAGAGAGAGAGAGAGAGTAAGTACCTAGTTGGGTTGTTGGCTCATGATTTCTATGTGGAAAAAACACAAACAAACTTTGTAACATTCCAAAGTATTTGAGTTAAACAACAGATACTGTGGGGCTCAGATGAATCTAAGGTCTTGCTATTATTCCTTCCTTAAAAGGATTTGACGTCATTCGGACCAATTTTCACTCCAAATGACCAAAGCAAGGTTAAATCAAGATATGTTGTACATGCATATATTTCTCCTAATTCCCTAATAAAGTAGGTCATTTCAAAAACACATGTTGAATGGCACCCCATAGTGCATCTCATGTGTGGAACTTAAAATTTATATTATTCAATATGTTTGGTCCTCCATCGAGTGTTGGGGAAATCCCCAAGGAGTGGGGATTCCAATTTCCCGTAATAAGGGACCTAGGATAAGGTGTTAGCCTAGTCCCGTCCCTTGTTTTGGGAATGTTCCCCATGCCATGCCTGTACCCATCATATAAGCACGAGGCTAAGGTTACCATTACCCTAAACATATGTAAGTCATGAGGCATTGGGAGGAGGGATCTCATGCCTACTCCTTAAGATTGGAAAGGATCTTTTGCTTATAGTAGGTGTAAATTCTTTGTCACTCTTAAGGAGTTGGTGTAATCTCAAAGAGGGATATACATGAACATAAGGTGCCCTCCAAATGCACTAGGAAATCATTTGGAGTGCTTTACATTTAGGGTAAGGCCCAACCGAACAAGAAGAATGGGTGGAGGGACTCAGGGATGATATTGCAGGCATACCACTTGACACACGTATGCACTCCCTTGAAAGAGCTTAGGCTTAGAGTGAACATCTGCTGTTGTTGGAAAGCCCCATTTCAATTCGAGTGTAAACAAACAGACCCTATTCTCTAAGTTCTTTTAGAGCTTTACCAGTTTTCTGAATTTTGCAACCTGTGGTTATATTGTTCAGACTTTTTTAATCAATTTTGAGACTTTCACTTAAAGATAAGTAAAGAAGATGGGCAAGAGGTCTACAAAGCTTAAATGTAAAATCATCTTCATGGCATCTTAAACCCTAAACCCTCAATTTGATGTGAAGTCTGAAGGTGAGAGAGTCAAAAAATGAAGGCCATGTGGATTTGTGGGTGTGCCATCCATATTCTGAGCTAAGCCCACTTTGATTGGAATAGTATTGAGATGGGTGACCTTATGGGATTTTCAATATACTTTGGCCAACGGCAAGGGGGCCTTGCCCACTAGAATCCTCTTCTTCGTATCCTGAGTGTTCCAGGAACAGGCCATTGTACAGGGTGAGGTGCCGTGCCTGCCAGGGGCAAGCTCAAATTTCCATCTACTAGTTAGCACAAGGTACCTACCACCTTGGGCTCTCATTCGGCCAAACGATTCTGTAACCGTCTGCTTGCTGCTTGGATGAAAGTTTCATAACTGGATGAAAGTTCCATAAACTGCTGCTTTAAAATTGCAGAGCAGAGTACCCAGTTGGTTGGATTCTCTCATTCATTTGGTTCCATTGATCCGATCCTTTAGGACTGCATGAAATGTGTTTTTTTGGAGCTAGCGGCCTCTTATTACCCTACCCCACTGGAAATATTGTTTTTTCCAGTCTTTCCTGGACAAGTTGCAAAGTTTTTTTAGTGTTTGCTGCACGGTTGTGAATCACTTGCAAAGCACTTTGCAGGTTGTTTGTTTTTGTTGTCAGGAACAGCAGGCCCCATCTCTCTGTATGTAGGTCTCAAGAATTTGCTCCCACTTTTAGGACCCCACCCCCAAGGTTGGTTATTATCCCTACTTCTGGTCAGCATTGCAGACAGATATGTCCAAAGATCCTTTGGATTTTTATTTTTATTTTTCCCTTTCTTTTTTTTCAAAAATTTAATGTAGCTGAAGGGGTGATCATCCATAAGAAAATTAAAGAAAATCTGGCAACAAAAAAAAAAAAAAAAAAGAAAAAAAGTAAGAGAATGCACGCATTTTCTGTATTTTTTCCATTCTACTGGAAATTAATACAAAATTATGGCTATTTATTTTTAAAAATTTCCTGAAATCTGGAAACTAGAAAACCTGAAAAAAAAAATTAAATTTTTTTTTTGGTTGCCATTTTCAAAAAGAATTTCACCACAATGGGGGAAAAGTCACCTTTAAAAAAATAATAATAAAAAAAAAAAACCCCCTTTGGCAAGGCTTGAAGTTGGGCACTCCGAACCAAAGCAGCTAGGAGTGTGTGTACAGTACCTAGCCTATATGATGTTGTTGTTGTTGTTCAGAAAAAGCAGAAAATTGGTTGCAGTCTTGGGCCCCATGCATGAGAGAGATTCTATGTGCTGTTCCTTAGATTGTATGTTCTGTATGTCCAGAAGGGGGGGATCTGGGTTATTCTTTTTTGACTCTAGCGTAACTGAATTTCGAGCACTGGACAAACAAAAAAGAGGCAGGAAACAAACAGAGAGCGAGAGCAGTCTGAGCAGCAGAGTCTGGAAACATGCCAAAGGAACAACAAGCAAGCATCTACGACAATGGTGGTACCCTTCTTCACGTTCATTCTTCACCTTCTTGAGTGAGAATTTCACTTCTAAGAGCAAAGAGCAGATTCACACACATTTTTTATTTGAACCTTTTTGAGTGTGTTCCAGTGAGTGGCAGTAAAAGTGATTTGAGATCACACAATTTGAGATTATATTTCATAACAAAATATTTTGAATTTTGTTCCCATTTGAATTGGTTTAAAATAAAATTAATCAACTTAGCTAATCCAGTTTATCCCTAATTAAGTGAGACTTAACTAAACAATTAAACTAACACACCTGACAACTTAATGTATTATTGTTTCTCAGTCCTCATTCATAAACATCGAAAATGAGACAATATAAAATGACAAATGATTTAACTTCAATCGCTTGAACAAACCATTCTAGCTAGTGCAATCAAAAGTATTGTTGTAATATACCTTTTCATGTTCAGCAATTTGGGTGTTGAATAATTATGTTGTTGTTTTTCGAATTTTCATTTCAGGAGTAAAAATAATAATTTATAAAAAATTTGCAGATAAATATAGACAACTTCTTTGGTAAGTTTTCTGGCTTTTGGAGCTTTAATATAATGAGACCTTTAATTTACATTTTACTTTTTTACTTTTTTTTTTTTTTTTTTGGCTAAAAAATGGGTATTTATTAATTTTTTCCACAAATATATGAAATAAAAAATTTTTTTAATTTTTTTGAAA
>Ga0116227_10000320_pt1 | contig 90181 bp, 65 predicted proteins | sample S1TSphgellanicum_FD_89693 | JGI IMG/M metagenome (GOLD analysis project Ga0116227, IMG submission 89693) | Host-associated microbial communities from peat moss isolated from Minnesota, USA - S1T2_Fb - Sphagnum magellanicum MG | ecosystem: Host-associated > Plants > Peat moss > Unclassified... | reverse complement strand
GGGGGGGGGGGGGGGGGGGGGGGGGGGGGGGGGGGGGGGGGGGGGGGGGGGGGGGGGGGGGGGGGGGGGGAGGGGGGGGGGGGGGGGGGGTGGGGGAGAGGGAGAGAGAGTAGGTAGCAAAGTTTTTTGTTTTTTGGCAAAATTTTGCCAAATTTTGACCTGAAAAATGTGATTTCAACTTATGATTCCATGTAAAATAATGGTCAAATTTCACCAAATTTCAAGAAAAAAAATCCAAATTGCTAGATTTTTATGATAAATTCCAGTAAATATAAATAATCTTTTTTTTCTACTTTCATATCTAGTATGTAGCCAAATGCGGCTAAATCATCTTACGGAAGATCGCCACTTCAACTATATCACACAATTTTTAAAAACAACCTTGTACCTATTATGTAGGTAGAGTGGGCAGGAAGAAAGGAGATGGGCAGGGCACGCGGGAAAAAAACGGGTGTGTGTGCCCAAGAGGGATTGGGGGAGTGGAGGGGGTCAGTGGTGGGGAGGCCGTTGCCACTGCCTTGGTTTTCAACCATTTTCTTTTTAGCTTAAGGTTTCATCAATAGGTAGGTATGGAGGTAGGTAGATCAATATGTAAGAAGGTAGGTCAGTAGGTAGGTCAGTAGGTAAGATTAGGTCAATAGGTAGGTATGTAATTTAGGTTAGTAGGTAGGTTAGTAGTAAGGGTAGGTATGTTGATAGTAGGTAGTTAGTAGGTTAATAGGTAGGAATATAAGGTTGGGGAAGAAAAAGGATGAGGAAAAAAAAATGAAGCGATGTTTTTGGCTGGAGTGACCCAACACCCACCAATGCATCTTTCTTTGTTCTACTTTTTCTTTTTTTCACATGTGTTGGGAATTTTAGTTTGGAGCAAGAAAGGGATTGATAACTTTAGTTTTAAGCAATATCACAATGCAATGTGAAGACAAGTTTGGAACAACAAGACTTGTTACAAAAATGTAACAAAGTTTGAGAACTTCTCGAGTTTTTTTGTTTTTTTCTTCTTTTTGTTTATTTTGGTTTTTAAAAATATTTTTTTCAATTTTTTTTATAATTTTGGTTTTTTATATTTTTTCTCTCTCTCTCTCTCTCTCTCTATATATATATATATATATATATATGTTTATGTTTTTTTTTTTAATTAATAAAAACCTTGAAACCTTTATCTATTAATGCATGTTTATATTGTTGAATTAGATTGTGTGAAATCACCAAGGATGAGTTTGTGATTAACATAATTCATCTTCACATTTAGCACCAACAATTCTACATGTATCACCATGTTACAAAGGCAACTAAAGGAGTTGCAATTTACCACCAAGTTCATGACATTATAAATGAAGAGGGTAATGATAGAAAGGGATTTTCTATGAAGAGGAATAACATGTCATTACTTCTTTTTAAAATTAACATGGACTTGCTTATTTGCATTTTTTGGAACACAATTTTTATAGTGTGGTGCATTTTGCATGTAGCTTATGTGTACATAGAAACTAAAAAGTTAGTTTATGCCATTTGGTATTATGGCAACCCATGACATGCAAATGTTTTTCCAAAAGATCTTCGTGAATTTTTGAATTTCAAGTTTACTTCAAAGTTTGCATTAATTCATAATAAATTTTTTTTTTTACAAATTCAAATTTTCTTATGTTAGTCAAGCAAAGAATATAATGTTTGTTTGGACATGAAATACCTAGATATGAATATTTCATATTGCAATTTTACAGCATTTTCACCCCATAATACTTGCATCAACCTCCCAAATATTTCATGGTTTATTTGGCCAATGATGCAATGCGGGTGTTGAAATGTCCACTATTGTATTAACCCATATATATACACACACACACCTACATGTTTTTTCAATTTAGAAGTTGTTGATATGTGAATATTGCATGTTTCATGTTAATAATGTGATTTTGACATAATACCAATGTGGATATTGCATTTTGAAATCAAGGGTCCACTTAAGGTTAGCATGGATCAACAAATGTTACTTTCGGCATGACCCTTGATGTGGGTATTCCATATTGGGTAATTAATAGAATTTGTAATGCTTACTTGGTTTTCCAATTCATAATTGTTTTAAATGTGGGTATTACATACTGGGTAATTAATACAACTTGTTAATGGTGGATGAAAGTATTGCATAATGATTTAAGGTGGGTTAATGAAATTTATCCATTTGAAAAAGGTATTACAAAATTGTATCAAAAATGTGTTGAAGTTCCATTCAACCCTAAATGCATTGATTTTTGCAATACCTTCATTGCCGATAATCATCACCTTCCATAGTATCTTTAAGATTTTTAATGTGTGAGCAATATTAAAGAAATAGTGATTTGGTTGAAAAGTATAATTTTTTTATTGAAAAGGAAAAGTTTAGCCAATAAAAGATATTGGTTTTGCCAAAAGGTGGAGGTGTAGCTAAAAAGTTAAAAAGTTTTGTTGAAAGGTGGAAATTTAGTCAAGAAAAAATATTAAATTTATCAGCATATAAAAATTTAACCAAGAAAAGATATTGGTTGTGCTAAGAGTTGGAGGTTTAACCACAAAGTAAAGAAGTTTTGCTAAAAGGTGAAAATTTAACTAAGAAAAAAATTAGTTTTGTTGATAAATAAGAGTTTAGCTAGGAAAATCTAAAGGTGTTGCCAAGAGATAATGGTTTAGTCATTAAGTAAATAGGTTTGTCAAAAAGTAAAAGTTTAACCAATAAAAGATATTGGTTTTTTCAAGAAGTAAAAGTTTAGCTAGAAAATAAAAAAAGTTTTGTTGAGAGGTGGAAGTTTAACCAAGTAAAGATATTAGTTTTGTTAACATATAAGGGTTTAACCAAGATAGGGTAAAATTTTTGATGAAAGGTATCGGACCTCGGTTTAATCAACAAGTAAAAAGGTTTTGCCAAAAGATAATTTTACTTAAGAAGTAAAAAGGTTTTGTTAATAAATAATATTAAGTTTGGAAATAGAAAGTTTTTGCCAAGATATAGGAGTTTAGCTAGGGAAAAAAATAAAATGTCAAAGAGAGATAAAAGTTTTGTTAAGAGGTAAAGAAAACATAGAAATTTAGCCAAAGGATAAATAGGTTTTGCCACAATGTAGAGGTTTAATCATAAAAATATATAATTTTTGCCAAAAAGAAAAGGTTTAACCAAGAAGAAATAAAGGCTTTTGCCTAAAGGGTCAAAGTTTAGCCAATGAAAAAATAAGGGTAGGTAGGTAAGTAGGAGGGGGGGTTGATTGTTAGTTGGTAGGTAGGGACAAGATGTTAGTAGTAGGGCAGTAGGGTAACGAGGTGAGAAGGTAGTATGAAGGTCAGGGTTGAAACAAAAACATCCCAGGAGAAACTCATTGGTTAGAAACCAAAAAAAAGTTGACCGATAGAGGCTGGATGAAAAAATACAGCCTATCCCATGAAAATACCGATCAACTGGTGCATTTGTGGGCGCTGGTTCATTCTGGCCAAATTTTTTGGCCTGGAGGTTTTATTTTCTATGCCCACCAACAACCCAACTAGGCACCCAACTAGTGCTCATCCAAAACCTTGAACTTGTTTTTTCCAACTGTTGCACTGATGGGTGTTGGGTCACTCTGACTACCTAGAACCAAATTCCCAGTTCCATTTATGTGTGGAATCGGAACTGAAATAGTGCTACTTTGTTTTGGAGGTTCTTCATAAAAGTAAAGAACTGCTTAACATTAGAAACGACCCATGTATTGCTCAAATGAGGGGCAATGTCAAAATAAATTTTGCCAAATGAAGCACACACCTAGTGACATGAGCATGTCTATGGTGCACACAGATGGGGCGCCCAAGTGAAGACCCTGGGTTCTGGCTCCTTGAAATCCCAAGGGAGGTAGGCAGATAAAATGTGCACATGCACACATAGTCTGCCCACCTTTTGAGCTAGTCCATCTAATTTTCTCTCCCTGCCTTAGGCAATTTGTTAAAAAAAAATCATAGATGAGTAACACCTATCCTAGCAGCTTGTCCCTAAAAAGAAGCTTAGGATAAAGCATGCGAGGAGAGCCAATTGGGTGGTGCCAACATGCCCACAAGGGATGTTTCTTATGTTTTTGAAGGGGTGGGAGGTTGAATTCCCTTTCAAGTTCCCATTAAGTTCCCATCAAAAGATAGCAGCATGAAAACTGCAGACTGCATAATTGAAACTTCAAACTTGGGCCATGAAGACAACCTGCACTGTGACATTTTTGAGTTTGAAAAAACAAAAACCACATTGCAATTGTGTGCATACAGTCAGAACAGTGGCAACTGCTCATGAGTTCCAAACTGCAAGGGCAGATTGCAGTTACACATGCTAGGTGGATAAAAGTGATGTAAGAAAGAGAGGATAAAAGGGATCTTGGACAATACTGGAAGCAAATTCTGAGAGAGAGAAGAATGTTGAGCGAAGGAAGAGTGATTGCAAATCAAAGCAACAGATACAACAGCAAGGCTGGATATGTACAGGCAAAAGTTGGAACAGAAGAATGGAGTATTGTTAACTTATATCATGAAACTCGATAATGCAATCAGAAGCTGCCTCGCTACCTTGTGGCTCTGCGAGCAGAGGGCAAGCAGACATAATGTGTTCAACCACACCAGCCAAAGGTGTGCATCCCATCCTGACAACAACAAGCTACTGAACCAATCCTTGCAATTCTCTCAACACTGGAAAATAATCAGAACACATCACATACTTGGTGTATTGTTCATCCAGCACCATATTAATCCATCGTAGCACTTGCATCATTGATGGCACTCTCTGTTTTGGATCTGTTCTATGTCACTCAACCTATATGGTACATCATCTAAGATGAAGTTTACACTTTTTGCCCCTTGAATTTTGCCCAACTCCTCAAGACTAAAAGCAAAATATCAAACATAATTTTGCAACAATTATTACATCTTGCAGGTTTCAACTCTTGTTACCATGGGACCAATTTCTAGTTCCCAATGTTTTCATATTTGTAGGGGTCTTGGGCTTGGATCGCTGACTCATCCCTAATGCCCAAAGCTGAAGTTGCACCTTATAACTATTACAAAGGGCATCCTCACATGAAGCTTTCATTCCATGTTCATCCAAAGTCCTTCACCAAGGAATCCAAACAAGGAATAGACAAATCCAGGGGGTGAAATGCTTGTAAACCACCAATAGTCTTTGAGGATGGGACAAGGGAGGCAAGAGAGCCTTAGCAACACAAGCTCCTATCAAATTTCTCTTGGTCCCTATAAAAACCCATCAAAATCCTTTTGTTCAAGGTGTCATTGTTCCCATCAACTTCCTTTTGTTCTCAACCCAACCCTACATAAACTCTTTCAAAGCTCTAACCTTTGCCATTAAAAGTTTTTTTTGCAACTTGGAAACTTGGCTCTTGAGATGGTTCCATGGTGACAAAGATGAAAAGAATGTGATTAAAAAAAAGAAAGAAATTGAGAAACATGGTGCGTGCATCATGTGCAGTGAGAAAATGGCTGTGGAGGATGGGCGCAAAGTTTTTTTTCTCATTTTTTGGGTATCTAAATTTTGGAAAATTTTGACCCGCAGAGAGAAAAATTAGATGAATTTACACTTGAAAAATTTACAAAATTCAAAAATTTCTCCATTTTTTGGTCGAAAATTGACAAAATTTTGCCAGAAAAAAAAATCACTGGCTCACAGGCACCTCAAGAACTAGGCAGGTGAGCAGGAAGGTGAACGATGAGACTCGTGAGAAACTGGAGCAGAGGCCTAGAAAGGAGCTCCCCAGTTCCTGGGCAGGGCGGAAAGGGGAGCCTGAGCAGAAAGTGGGGATTTTTTCTGCCTGCCATGGTTTGTGGAAGATAGCGGGCAGATGTGCTTCTTGCCGCTTCTTCCCTCATGTGCGTGTGCTAAGAATCTCACAACAAAATTTAATTTGCAAATAAAGGGATAGTGTGAGGGTCATGTGGGCAAGGCATATGTATATAAAACCTTGACAATATCATGGAGGAAATGGAAGTGGTCATGGTTGATACACAAAGACAAAAGGTCCAGACAAATTTTATTCTGTTTTGCTCACTTCACTCCCTTGATTCACTCCCTCTCTCCTCTCCCCTCTCCCCCTATTCATGGATTGGTACTCCCTTGGTGTGGTTGCCCAAGTTGGGGGGAAGATTCCCCCTTTTGTAGTCATTGCCCAATAGGGAAGTCATTGGCCCATTAGTGTAGTCATTGAGCCATTGTCAGGGTCAAATTTTGGAGCATCAACCAACAAAGAAAGAATCTGGTTGTATTTTTAGCTTCGTAAGCATAACGGAGCGCCACTTCCCAACGTTGGAACTTTGTACAACGTTTGTGAGTTGGTGTCACCATTTGGTTTTTGGACTCCTCTGGGGCCATAGTGAACCAGCACCCACCAACGCACCATCCACTGGATGCCTGTTGTTACTCAGTCTTCGATGAACCTCAACTGAGTTAATATTTGATTTCACCTTGGTAACCAATTCTGTAAGAAAATAGATAATTACTATGAAATTAGATGGTTTATACATAGGTAAGGATTGTTTTTACTACCTATCTGCTAAGAACCCACTAGTTGCTAGTGGGTTGTTAGTAAGCAGGCAATGAAAAAAAAGGCAACTGAGCTAACCATCGTGGTTAGTATGGTGGTTACCTAGGGAACTGAAACCCAACAGAAAATTGTTTCCTGACCACTTACCATTCATCTTTCATAGTGTGCTTGCGAGTGCTGGTTCATGTGGCCTTTACCTACTGCTACATGTATTATGGAATGGATTTAAGAAGGCTAATTTCACTTACGAACACAACAATGTCAATAGGTCGAGCATAAATTTTTAATGGTTTGTATTGAGATTTGCTTTTTGCTTTTTTGGTTTAGATTTTTTAATTATTAAAAAATGAGTCATATTTTGAATCATCAAAAAGTATTTGAAATCACACAAAACTAAATTACATTTTATTCATAAAATATTTTGAACCTTGTTTATATTTAAATTAAATTGAGATTAAAACTCAAATAAATAAACTACCCCAATTTATTTTTAATTAATTAAAACTTAACCAAGCAACTAAACTAACACATCATTCCAATGGGCTGTGTTTCAAACTATAATCAATTTCCTTCACAATTAATTCACATGTCAAGCACGTCTTCCAATTCACGTTATGTGTCAAACTGATTGACTCAAAGTTGAATGAGCAGGTGAAACTAAACTACTTAAGAAAGAGAGGCTGAAAGAGTGCTGCATACCATAGTAGCCTTGCCGAATAATTAATATATTAGAGTTTTCCGTAAAGTCAGGGAAACACGGCACCAAAACCCTGAGTTTGGTCCAAAACCGGGTGAGATTTTTAGAAAACCTGTTTAAAAAGTACATTGCCTTCCAGGGGGGGTGAAACTCAGAAATGCACCATTTTTTGTGCCAAATTGAGTTTCATCCAGTTTTGACCCCCATCTTTCCTTTTTCCTGAGCGCCTCCACTGCTGCTACATATATTTTCACTGCTCCTACGACTACTATAATAACCGCGAACCTTGTGCATTAAATGCGAGTTTCAGCATTTCATACCCAGATTTAATCAAACTTCCCAACTTTGCGGACCTCACTCAAAGAGGGGACGGGGGTGAAAAGAGGCCCAACGACAGGGTGAAGACAGGAAGACTTTAAGGAAAACTCTAATTTCCCTTAAAATTCTCAAAAGGCATAACCATTAAGAAAGGGTGTACCATTGTCAAAGGAGTTTTTTTGTTTTTCTTTGGGGGCTTGGGTTTTGTTCCCTTGGTTGTATAGTTTTGGAACCTATGGCGGAGGAGGAGTTGGAGCTGGAGCATCAGCATGGCAAGGCGCGCGTACGAGTGGCTCGTCTGTGGAGAAGCAAAGCTGACGGCCAGCCGCACGACTTGGTGGAATGGAATGTCTCCGTCTCCCTCACTTCCAAAGTGCTCCCTGCTTTCACCGAAGGCGACAATTCCAATATCGTCGCCACGGACACAATCAAAAACACGGTGCAAATCTCAATCTCTCTCTTTCTCTCTCTCTCGCTGTGATTGTTTGTTTGCAGTTTGAAATTTGCTCATAGTTTTCTCCAATTTGTCCTGTTGTGTGTTCTGTAATTTGTGCGTTTGTAAGTCGTGTAGGATTGATAGATTCTCGGCTTTCAGTTAGTTTCTCTGTTCTGGTCGCGTTTATTGATTCTGTTGCGATTCGTTCGTGTTGCATTGCTTCTGTGTTCTCTGGCTTTTTTGTTTGTTTCTTTCTTTCTTTCGCTGCCGAAAGGCTCTGGTTCTAGATTTTTTCTTCTTTCTTTTTTTCCTTTTTTTTGGTGGGAGGAAAACCTCAGTCCTGGTTAAGAGTTTGGTGAATCAATCATGCGATGTTCTTCTCGTACTTTTGCTCCTGTCCTCGTCCTCTTATTCTTGATGGTGTCTCTTTTCAGGTTTGCTGTTTGTTGTTCTCTTGTGTTTGTTTTTTCTTCCGTCATGTGCATTTCTTTCTTTTTTCAGTCCTGCTTTTCGCTGGACATGACGCCGGCCATGTACTAAACTGGCCTGAATTTGTGAGCTGCTGAAGGTCTACGCAGTAGCTAAAGAATGCACCGAGCGGCTTTCACCGGAAGACTATGGAGTTCGTCTCGGGAAACATTTCCTCACAACTTATCCCGAGGTATGTTCGTGAAACTTAGTTGTGGTGAGAGAGAGATTGCAAAGTCTATTGAACTTTTCTTTCTCGTCCAGCTCTAGTTTTCTTTGGAGAGTTGGATTTTGCAGTCAACAATTTCCACCTTTCTGCCTCCACAGATTGTCACAGGCTCGAAGATAACACTCTTTGAGAAGCCTTGGGAGCGCGTCACAGTTAATGGCCAGCTTCACGACCATGGTAACCACCGCCCTCTTCTTGTTTTTCCTTCGCCTTGCACATCCTCCCGCCCCAATCCTCTCAATACCACCTCCTGGCGTATATTATTGTCTCCTTGCCGGAAAGAAAGAGGACCTGATTGAGGCCACCAGTCCACATTGTTGAGTGCTTCATTGACAACACCTTTCCAAGAGTTGTTCTCCAAAGAGATAGATGCTCAGCCAACATGCTATTTTTCTGGAGCATCTTCAATTTGTCAATCTTGGTTCCATGGTTTGAGCTGGAGATATGCATATATATTCTCTTTCTTGGGATGACAGTTTTATATAAGAAATGGGTGCAAAGATGAATTTTGGTTGGCTTCTCTCTCTCCCTATGTCTAATGACTGTCTACCCATGTCCAGAAGATAGAAAATTAATCTCTTCCTACGTCTACTGACTAGACTCGTATCTAGAAGAAGATGGAAAATTAATCTCCTTGCCTTTTTGTACCCTTGCACTGGTTGCTTGAAGACAACTAGCAAACACACAGAGAGACTCCAGAGTTCCATCTGAGGCAGACTTTGCTTTGGACAGGTTATAAGCTGGGATCAGAGAAACATACGGTGGAGGTTGTTGTCAAAAGTGATGGAGAGGCTGAAGTAACATCAGGTGTCTCAGAGCTGTCTCTGTTGAAAACAACTCAGGTAAAGAACTCATCAACTTGTATCATGTGGAGCACAATGTGCAGAGTAACATATTTGTATCTTGAGAGTCTGACTTATGCCCCTCAATTCCAAGATGTCATGTGAACTAGATCATAGTGATCTGTTTTCCAGCTTGGAGGTTTGATTTCTGTTGTATTCCACCTCTCCTTTTTGAGACTTACTGGAGTTTCAGTACATTCTGTCTTTGCAGTCAGGGTTTGAAGGCTTTTTTCGTGACAAGTATACCATCCTTTCAGATACAAGAGAGCGGATGCTGGCCTCAGCAGTCCGTGCTGTTTGGAGGTCTGTAAACTGTATTTCCACTTGAATTTGGCATTTAGATGTGTTATCTTGTGTGCTTATTGCCATCTTTGGGTATCTTGCCAGTTTTAATTGAACCTATCTGGCAAATCTCATCACATCTCTGCATCTGTCATAAATGGGCTAAATTGCAGCTACTCCACCAAGCCAGCAGATTATCAGAAAACATATGAAGAAGTTAAAGATGTTCTTGTCACAACTTTTTTTGGACCACCTCATGAAGGAGTCTACAGCCCCTCTGTTCAGAAGACACTTTACGAGATGGCTCAAGCTGTCCTAGCCAGGTATTACTGCAGGTTCTTGGTCTTATTTTTTCACTCTTCACAAAGTCTGTAAGACGAGCTCTAGACAAAATGCTCACATTTTTGTTTTTATGTATTGAATATGCATCCAGGAAATATATTCACTAAATTGGAATAGAAGAAACAAAAGTGGAACTTTTCCATACTGGATACCAGAGACACTGGAAAGTTCTGTTAGCTTTGGGACACCAGCTGTAAGCACTTTCAAAAGGCATTCTTTGTAGGAGGTTGGAGATGTATTCTTGCTCTTTTGATGCCCTGTGAACCCTCACAGGAGATGATGCTGTTTTCCAATGCATCATCAAGGATACCTTCTTTGTCCCCTGTTTCAGATCAGCTCAAGAAGATTTCAACTTTGGAATATAGTTGCCTTTTCCAATTGGGTTGTGTAAAGACCAAGGATGCAATGACTATCTTTGCACTCCTCTGTATAGGACTGGTCTTTCTCACTTCTGCAAATCTGCATACCCATGTGGAGTTTTTTTTCAGTTGCAAATGTTGGTTTCTATACAACTTGTCAGAGACCAGTCATGCCTAGGATATTCATACAATGAATGTTCTTTGGTCACAATGTGCAGATTCCCAGAAATTGATTCCATATACCTAAATATGCCCAACATTCACTTCCTGCCTGTAAATTTGCCAACTGTGGGTGTCAAGGTAAACTCAATGCATCCCACAGTGATCTGGCTTGCATTAGTCAAAATTTTCACCACTTGGAGGTTTTGTATCTGGTATCTTGCATGATAAGTAGAACCAATCCTTTCCTACATTTTTGAAGTGAAGATTTTGAAGTAAGACCACCAGGTTGACAAGTTTATTTTTTTCTCATTTGTTTCCTTGTTCAGTTAGGAGATGATGTTTTCACGCCAACTGATGAGCCCCATGGGACAATCGAAGCACGGTTAAGCAGGAAACACTAGAACAAGTTGTGAGATGCCAACAAGGTGAAGATGCTAATTGTGTTCATCTTCTTTAGCATGGATGTTGATATATCATAGTGTTAATAATATGGCAAATTTCATGGCAAATAGCTGCAGGTACAGTTGTATGATTTGATAAACTTGCAGCACAATGTCAAAATCCTCCCTGGTAGATGAAGTATAGCATGGCTGCCCAATGACCTTGGATTTGTTGTATTATGGGTTTACGTGTTCAGGAGCCAGTGTTGAAAGTTATTTAGTTTTCAACATCCTTTTAGCATGCTGACTGAGTTGTGTGGGCAATTGCAGAAACAGATGGCCTGGCTGAAACCTATGCAATGTTCTGGTCTTCTATGAGCAGTTGTTACTGCAGACCAGCAGCTGGTAGTATCTACCCATGTATTTTGTGATGGGTCTGCACTTCTGGTCTTATTATATGTCATTTAGTACAGAAAGGAGTTGATTATTTTCCCTCTGAGCCTTCTTGGATAGTGTAGCCATACACAAATGAATGTTTGCTGGTCATCCACTGGATGTCTAGCCGCATGTTTCATCAACTTTCTCTTCCCATCTACTTTTGTTGTGTCATAAACATCTCTTTGAAAGTGAATGTCTCCTCTCAACTAGCACGTGGCCACAAGAGAACATTGATGGTGGACAGAGAGTTTTGGACATTGCCATGGTCATTTCCTCATCTTTGCTCAAAATGTAATAATAAAAAATAGAAATTAAATCATGCAAAATCCATCGAAATCATCCTTTCTCCAAGAGGAGTTTGACTCAAGGTTCATTCATTCTTTCTTTCGTTCTTTCTTTGTTGAATCCTCATTTATAAAGACCCTGCGCCAATTTGTTTTGAATGTAATCAGAGCATACCTAACACAAGGCATTTTGCAATATATCTTAGTAGGGATATTGATGTGAGCTATAATAGTAGGTTTTGATTAATGAGGTTACATTTCATTTTGGATGGATTTATCTCTCTCCCCCCACCCCCTTGTCATCCACATGTATAAACATCACCAATTCTATATGTATTCATTTTCAATTTTTGCCCCTCAAAAAAACCAATTCAATGTGGATCAACCCATCAATATAACTAGCATCCAATATGTAGCCCCTCCCTTGAGTGGTCATACCATGTGTTAAAAGTTAACATTGCCCTCCCCCTGAAAACCTAGGCAACACATTTTTCAAATTATGCAAAGGAGACAACTTTCTTTTTAGAAGTAAAGAGTAAAGACCTTCACAAAAGAGTAAAGTTTAAAGGGTGGATTTATAGAGATTCTTGGGTCATATACTTTTTAGGGATTTTCTTGGTTGGTTGGTTGGTTTGCTCACAGGGTATGACCATTGATACTAATGTTGTGTAGGTGTATCTGTTACCCAGCTATGCATAATGAATAACTTACATAGAAGATGTGTCCTTTTACTATGGGTTGCCAAGGTGAAACCTGACCCCAACTCAATTGGGGTTTACCTAATGACCACCTATTACCTAAATACCTAGCTAATATAAGATGTATCCTTTATAGGATAGGTTATCCATGTGAAACCGACCTCAATTTAATTGGGGTTCACCTAATGACCACCTATCATCCTAACCACCTACCTATAAAATCTATGTTATAAGATAGGTTATTGAGGTGAAATTGACATCAATTCAAGTGGGGTTCACTTAATGACCACCTATTATCCTACTTACCGAGAGGATTTATCTTTTATAATATAGGTTACCAAGGTAAAACTCGACATCAACTTAGTTCAAGTTCAATTAATCGCCACATATTATACCTACATAAAGGACCTATCTTTTATAAAATAGGTTACCAAGATGACATTCGACATTCACATAATAATAGTAGAAGAAATCATGTCCATTCTAATCATATTTTTGTGACTAATGTGTGATTAATGGCCAAAGCAATTTAATTTGCAGTTACACTCGTACCAGTTCGATGTGGCACCTTAGTTGCAATTGTTTATAGTCACATGTACAACTAAACTTTCACAAATCCAAATTATAGTTACACATGTGACTACAATGTGTGACTACCATAAGTTTAAATAAAAATATTTATGAAAAATGAACATATGTCATTGAGTATGGATGGCATCCATTGATGGTTGACAATTAAGTTGATTTTGCAACTATATTTACAATTATACATAAATGACTAGATGACATAATTTTTTGCTATTGCAATTCAAAATGTACAAATTAATTTATTGACCAATAGGTTGTTAGAAAAGACTATTATAATCTAATAGGTAAACTAGGCTAGGTAAGCTTAATAGGTTAGGTTAAACTAGGTATGCCTATGTACGTTAGTAGCTTAGCCTAGCTTACATATTTACTTAGTTAGCCTAAGTTATTTATAGGTAGTAGTAAGCTAGTTTATAATTAGGTTTAGATAGTAGGTTAGGCTATGAAGGTTAAACCTAATTAGGCTAAGTAAGCTAGGTAAGTAGTTGGTAGGCTAATTCATTAATTAATTAATAGGCTAGGTAGTAGGTAGTAAGTCGGATAAGTAGTAGGTAGGTTAAATTGTAGATATTTTATTGTGTGGATATGTGATAATGTTTTTATATTAATTAGTTATTTAATTAGCTAGATTAGATAATTAATTTACTAAAGGTAGGCTAGGTAATTAATTTATTAGGTAAACTTAGTAATAAATAGTAGGTATGTAGCATAGGTAATATGTAATAAGTGGGACAAGTACTAGTACATAATAAATAACTAGGTTAAATTGTAGATATAATATTATGTGGATATGTCATGGTGTTTTTTAATTTATTGATTGATTAATTAGGTAGGTTAGGTTGTAGATAGTAGGTAGTTAGGAAAAATAGTAAATATTTTATTGTGTGGACATATGATAATGTTTTTGTATGGGACAAAGGATGTGATAGTGTTGTAATGTTTCGCTTTCATTAAAATTTATCCCGTATCTTTGTCTACAACTTCAAACTTGTAAAGTACATAACTAGGTGAAATAGTGGACTAGATTGATAAACAATCAAAGTTAAAACATCACAACCACTTTGAGTGATCTACTAATGAATGTACATACCTACCCCCTTCAAGCACAACTACATTAACAAATGCATTCAACACCCCCATGAAGGTAATAGAACATGGCCACACAAGTTGGGATAGTTCTAGTGACTTCTCCCCCTTGCCCAAATTTCCCATGTTTCTTATATCATGGCATTCCAAATGATCCCATCTCCAAATGGGATCTTGTTGAACATTTCTTTGAACATTCTTTGAACATCCATGCTCCCACACTTTGAATATATGTCAACCAAGTTGCTCCTCACATAGTCATCTAAATCCCGTCCACTTCTAATAATTTGCTCATGAGCATAACGGCCTTTTTCAAAGTGTAAGAATGCTAACATATGCATTCAACAACCCCAAAAGCAAACATGTCTAACCACACACCTTTCTATTGTATTTGTCAAATTTAGTTCCAATGCATGATATCCTTGTGGACGTCACATGTCTTAACATCATGGTGGTCCAAATCATTGCATTTTTGGATTGCATCTTGTTGAACACCTTCCAAACTTCCACCAGGCTCCTATATTTTGAATACGTGTCATATGGTCCCCCTAAAGAAGCAATACTCATATTATGGTTGGTAGTCTCAAAAGGTGAACCCATAGGTTTCTATTTTGTGCCATTCGAACTTTAAAAGTCTAGCAAAGAAGTTGATGTTTCTTGTTGAGGAACTTATGAGTTAATCTCTTAGATTGCCATTTGTAGGTAAAAGTGTTGGTTGCAAAAAAATCTTAGCAACAACAAAAAACAACTTCTTGATCTTACTCAAGGGTGCAAATTCTTTAAGGTGTACCAAAATCTTGTCACAATGTCACCTACTTTTGTCTTTTTTTACCATGTAAAGACACATTTATGGATGTTTATGATGGAATTTAAAATTGTAATAGTCTAAAATATAGTCCTTCTAAAATTTTTGACAACTTTTGATTCATTATTTTTTATGGGGATCAAAATATAAGGTAAAAAATGATTGTAGTAAGGACTAGGCCCTTTTTGTTCTGTGTGGTACACCTTAAAGGATTTTCACCTTCAAAGATTGGAATACTATGACTTCTTCATCCTCCTATTTTTTTTTGTTAACGAAAACAAATGAGACTGTCAAAGATAGTGTAATTGGTGTCTCTAAAGTGGAAGATTCTATGGTCTAAGCACTATTGGTAATATTTCTCAATGAGGTGCTAATACCATTGCTTGATTGATCCCCTTCTTCACCTTTTACACTTTTTGTTTCTTTCACCTTCACACCTCATCTTTTTTTTTTGTTCACACATCTTTCCAACAATGTAAAACTTATGTTCCTTTAATTATAAATGATATCATTTCCATTGTTTTGCAAAGCTTTTGCAACTATTTTGTCAACATTTAAAATTTTTTGCAGACAAATTTTCACTTCCTTCATATCCCTTATTCTAACATATGGATGGTAATTTGAGATATCCAATGCACTTTGAATGGGTAGGAGAGGGAAGAACCCTCGAAGTTCATAATCTTCCCAAAGTACAAGTCCTTTTACACCATCACTCCATGTGATGTTCAAGAGAATCTAATGGTTGAATCCTTTCAAAGAAACAAATTTGACAAGGAGGTTCAAAAGGTTCACATGTGTTGCTTCTAAAAAAAGGTCCTTGCATTTGCATGTTTCTCATCGACATCATTTCTAATAGCCATCTTTGGTTGGCATACAACCACTTTAAAAATGAGCACACTTGGAAAAAATGAGCTTGATGCAAGTTTTTTAAATTTTCCACATGAAACATGAATTAACATGTGCATTCAAAAGTTGCAAAGAAAGCATATTGTAACAGAAATGAGTATTGGAAAACCTCTAACTATATGTGGCATTGTATGTGATAATTCATGAACAAAATGTTACAGAAATTATGCAGTTGTTGCAACAACAATTTTTTGACATGCGAATGAAGCCAAACGTTGAGGTTGTTGACCACATCAATTATGTGGAACAACTTGCCAATCAACTCACTGATTTGGGCGAGCATGTGTCAAAATAAACTATAATTTGCAAAATAATGAACATTTTACCTTTGTGTTTTAAGCACATGCACTCAACATTGGACAACATCCCACATCACGAACAAACATTAAAATCACTTTCATTATGACTGTTTAGAAAGGAAAACTAAAATTACATCCAAAGTGTGATGGTCGATGATGAGGAGGAGAAGGTATTTTTCTCTAGAAGAGGCCAAAGCTTTGGCTCTAACCAAAAAAATCTTTTGTCATTTAAAAAAAAATGCAACCAAAATTGTTGCATTTAAAAATAAAACCAAATGTAAGAAATGTGGAAAGAAAGGGCATTGGGAGTGTAAGTGTTTCGAGAACAAGAAAGATGGTGACTCTGACAAGCTTAGGAATAAGGGAGCTGACATGAAGAAAAGTGAGGCCCACGCGGTGATGAGCAAAGAACTTTAAAAAGAAAACAATTCAATGTTCATGGCACACATTGGAAAATATCCCTACAACAATGCATGGTACATGGATAGTAGCACCACTAATCACATGACAAATCAACTTGATTGGTTTGCATCTTTCGATGACATACCCTGAAGATTTGTACTACAATGCTCATTGACAATCACAAATTGTGGGTAAGAGGCATTGGGCATGTCCAAGTGCAATGTTAGATGGATGGGTATTGGGAGTTGTGTGTTCTTTATAAAGTATTGTATGTACCTGAACTAGACAAGAATTTCATTGCAGTTAGCCAGGCTACTAATTGAAACTTCATCACCACTTACACATGTCGTGCATGTTATTTGACAAGTGAAAGAGGGATGCAAGAAGGTGGTATCAATGGGCATGAAAGTCAAAAATCTTTATAAGCTTGCCCTGAAGGTCAACCACCCCCCCTACTCAAGCAAATGTAGCAATAAGCACATACTCAATTACAAACCACCCAATGTTCTAGTTAAACAGCTAAGTTTATGACACCAACAATTTGACCATGCACACCATGTGATGATCGTGCACATGCACATGTGCACAAATCTATGGAAAGAATGGAACTAATGTAACATTCATTTCCAACAAATCCTTGTGAAGGTTGTGTGATTGGGAAGAATGTAAGAAGACCTTTTCCCAAGCAATGTTCATCACCAGAAGTTAAGAAGGCATGATTTTTCTTCCATGTTGATGTCTATGGCCAGATGAACCAAAAGTCATTTGGAAATGCCAAGTTATTTGTTTTAGTCAAAGATGATTTTTCGAATATTGTTTTGTACATTGTGTGTGACACAAATATAATGTGTTGGAGCATTTGAAAGCTCGTTGCATAATTGTGCTACAATAAACAAGAAACTGGATCCAAAAATTGTGCAAAAACAAAAGGTGACAATTTTTTAGGAGACTTTACCTAGTTCTTAACTAATTCCAAGATCCATCATGAGCTCACAAGTCCATATACGCTTGAAGAAAATGCCTATGTTGAACGTGAGAACTTGACCTTTGTCAAGTGCATTTGCATGATGCTCCATACAAAGAAGCTAAGCTTGAACCTATGGGGGGAAAGTTGTTCAAACTACAACATACCTATTAAGTCAAATTAGTTCAAGGACAAGTGTAAGCAAGATAAAATGAACATCTTTTTTACCTTGTCAAAATTTCAACAATTAGATTTTCAATAATAATTAAAACCATTATAAGATTGTGAAACATATATATTTTTGTTTGAATGATAAAAGATAAAATGATTTTACACTAATGTGCATTAATTTCCAAGTTCCAACTTGTAAAAGTAGGTTTTTAAAAATAGAAAATAGAAAATATTGATGGTAAATGCTAAAATAGATGACGATCTTCATGTCATAAATTAATACATATCTATAAATGATTCTTTTTTTGATGAAAAAATAGGTTTGAACATATATAAACCAATTAGTTTCAAATTTACTTTTCACTTATTTTTAAAGTTCATTTACTTTTTATGTTTTGGGAACTATATTCTTAATACAACAAATGAATGTTACTTGACATGTACTTTCACTTAATTTGATGTTATTTTTTGTAGTTATATGTGTGACACATGGTTTAAGTGGACACATTTACTTTTTTTGTATATTTCATCTTGTTTTGACATGTACATGAAATAACAAGACACCCCATGAACTTTCGAGCGGCAAGGTACCCACAATCAATCATATGTGGGTGTTTGAGGGTGAAAGCAGGAAAAAAGGAACCAAACAGTGTGTGGACAGTCATTAAAAACTATTTTTTGAAATTTTGAAAAATCACCATGGGAACACTATTTTCGAAATAAATTTTTATTCTTTCAAGTTGCAACTACAAAAGTTTCATGAAAATTCACCATGTTTCAAGAGTTTTTTTATATGTTTAAAACACTCAAACAAGCATGTGAACAAGTGGTTTTTTTGTATCAAAATTTTTTTTCCCTTAAATCAAATGTTCACCAAATTGTTTCAATTTTTTTGTGAAATTTAATATATTCCACAAGAAGGGATCCATGTGTTTAAAACATTCCAAAAAAAAAGACATATACCTTTTTAGATTTTAATACTCGAATGTCCTTTAACACTATTATAGTTTTGAATTTGTAATCATGGTTCAAACTAAATTTTTTATCATGTTATATATCATATTTGATGTTCAATTTAAAAAACTATGTGAAAATTGTGAAAATTGCAGTCCTTGGAAAGGACTTTAACCTTGGTGCAATTGGTTTTTTTTTTTTCATGTTTTCACCCTTGTGTGCATTACATATGCACATGTCCCTAAATGAAATCGGCAAAAACTTGATCCCCAAAGCATCAAAACAATCTTTGTGGGTTATTGTTCTGACACAAAGACCTATAAGCTTTGGGATGCAAAAAGATAAAAGTTGATTGTGAAAAAGATGTCATTTTTGACAAGTTTGCCATCTCAAACAAATTGATGCTAGACACTTTCTCATGGTTATTCTTGTTTGAAGCTACTTCCATGTAACACACCAACAAAACCCCTTCCACCACACAATGCAACAACCATCCAACTTTCATGAATGAATCGCCATTGCACAATGACAAAAATCACGAACCTATTGGTAGTGGCAATGATGATGATGGTGAGGCCCTGTCATAATTCTGAGTCAATCCATGCCTACCTCCATCACAAAACCACCTACCATAGCCTTAATCATTGCGATCCCAATGAGTTTGTGGTGTGCCTTCATAGCTTTACGATTACAATGTCCCCCATAGCTTCGCAAGCATGGCTTGTAGTGGGGACATTTTCAATGACCTTGAAACTTACGAAGATGCCATGAACAGTTCAAAAGCAGTTGAATGGCATATTGCCATGCACACAAAGTATGAAGCCTTGATAAAAAAATGGCACTTGCCATTTGGTCACCTAGCTCCCAATTGAACAAAAACCTATCAAATGTAAATGAGCCTATCGAATAAAGACCAACTATGATCTAGGTACATCACACAAAACAAAACATAGTTTGTGGTGAAAGGGTGCACACAAAAGCATGGGATTAATTATGACCACACTTTCAATCATGTTGTAAAGTATGAATCTTTTGTACTACCTTAACCATTGTTGTTCAATAATGCATGCATACTGTGCAATTCAATATTCAAATCACATTTTTCCATGGAGTCATTGACACCACCATCTATATGGTCCAACCGTTGGGCTTTGAGGTTGCTAGTGATGACAAAGGTTAACTTGTATATTTAATTTTGAAAAGCCTGTATAGTTTCAAACAATTTGGAAGAATATGGACTTAGAATTTTAACGAATTTTTCATGAAATTTGACTTGGAGCGCACTAAAGCTAACCCATGTGTCTACATATCAAAAGACAAGCCTCATTTGATCATCACACTTTTCATGCATGATGGTTTAGCATGTTGTTTTTCACCAAAGAAACTGGAAGCTTTAATTGCTTATATGGAGAGCCATTTTGCCATGTTACTCAATCCTCTATCAACTTATATATATCCTGGCCTCCACATTCATTGGAATGAAGATGATGGACAGATTTTTATCCACCAAGGTGTTTATTTACATTGCATGTTGGTGTGTTTTGGTTTTAATTATTCCACACCACTTAGTATCCTTATTGATCCAAATGTGAAGTTCAACACAATTTCCAAGCCTTCCAGCCCACCATTTGTGTATTAAGTCATGGGGTGCTTATTATTTGTTCAAACTCTTAGTTGCCCCAACATAAGCTATGTTGTGAGTCTTGTGCAACAATTTTTTGCTAACCCTCAACGTCCTCATTACCATGTAGTGATGAGAATTTTTTGGTACCTTGGTGGTACATTTGACCAGGGTCTTTGTTATGATGGCCGCAATGCACCACTTTTGTTAGAAGGAATGGGGACGACAATTATGTTAATGATATCACAAATTAAAAGTCATGAACTAAGACTAAATATTGTTATTGAATGGAATTCTTGTTGCTTGGTGTAACCATAAGCAAAATTATGTGGCCGCCTCCACCACTGAGTCTGAATACATCACAATTAGGTCCACAATTAAGGACATTATTTGGATGCACCGTTTGTTGAACAATTTGTGTTTCCCCCATAAACAACCCACTTGATTGTTCTTAGGCAACCAAAATGCCATTAGTTTGGTTCATAACCCAGAATTCCATCACCAAACAAAACACATCAACATTGTGTATCATTTTACCTGGGAGCACCAACATCTTGGCAATATCCACACTTCTTACATTCCCACTACCTCTCAAATTGGTTGATCTATTTGCCAAGGCTCTCCCTACATATCATTTATTTTTGTTATGTCAAGCCATTGGTTTGATTCATTTACTATGAAAGCAATGGTTTCTCATGAATAATCCTTTCATCTTTAGTGTTACAACCCACTAGTCAATGTTAAAACTTAGAGATCTAAAGGAGGGTGTTGAAAATAGAAATAAGGATTGCTAATTTGTAAGTTTAGTTAGAAGTAAGTTGGATGTTTATGTTGTAGAAGACGCCATTTGAAAGTAAGAGTATCAAGAAACCAATTGGTTATGTAATTGGTTGAGAAGTAATGATTAACTTATGCCCGTCCAATTAATTACATAGTAAAACAATGCACACACTAGCCCTTTTAAACAATGCCTTATGTTAATCTTCTATCTTTTGTCTCTTTTATGCTAAATGAAATCACCCTCTTTGTGGCAAACTATGCGTTTGTAACGAATGATCAATAATGTTTTGATGATTAAATTCATTTTTTTGTTTTTTAATATGCTATATATAAATAAGTCTTAGAAACCTTTTTTTTTTGGCCCTAAAAACACAAGTTCACCAATTATAGGCATGAGCATTTTCAAGAATTCATGCTACAATGAATCAAGTTTTATACCACTTCCACACACATAAGCAATTATGCATTGCACAAGTTGACTATGGCTCCTTTCATGCCTTGATTTGACACCTGATAAATTAAGCCGTCATCATTATATTATCATGCATTACAGAGGCTTGAATGACATCTGGAATATAAATTAACACCTTTTTAAAAAAGGATGATTACCATCCAAACAAAACATGCCCTACTCTGCACATCAATTGGAATGTTGATTAACATACCATAATTCATTTTTTGGCAGATAATTCAATAGTTGTTAAAACTTTGCTAGCTAACTAAATTCTAGAACTCAGATAAACCTCCATAATTGCCACCCTTTAACATAAGTCATGGGCAGAATCTATTTGCAAGCAACGTCTAAACAAGTGATAGGATTCACATATCATGTCTTGTGTGTATTTGTATGTCAAATCATGGAGAATAGGAGGTTAATTTAAATGTTTGAGTTCACTCTTCATAAATTGGTGTGGCAAGCTTCTAGCACACCAATAAGTCAACCATGTGCATTACTATCATGACTTTTACATGTGTCATACGAATAAAAAGCATTTAAACCATCTAAACCATTCAAATGCAGTTACATAAACACAATCCAATGCATGTATGCACATATGCAAAAGCAAACACCTTTTTGAAGATCTAAATTTGCGGTCTTGAAATTTTGAACATACTTTTTTAAACACTATGAAATAGTCTAATTCAACATGAAAATCTTGATAACTTGATCGGACCAAAGGTAGGAAAAATTAACAGAAAATGGATCATGGTAGAAGAAACATTTAACTCTTGTTTCATGTTTTTGGGTCATATTAAATTGCAAGAACCATTTAAGTTTTGGGATTTGAAGGACATCAATTAACATGTCTCTTTGAACTCATGATAGAAAGTTGGCAAGAATGAACAATTGTAGTACCTTGAATCAAATTTTGAATGTTTGAAATCCCAACATTTCCACATATAGAGATAACTGGAATGCCATTGGTGGCCTTCAATTTGAACCCTAGGGCCTTTTTGTTATTTGTCAACAACTATGTGCTAAAAATGAATAATGCCTTTAGGTGAACATTGTTCCCTACAAAATGTGACATGCAATTCCAATATTTATTTTTAAAACTAGCTACAAGTAGCCTATTCAAGCATTTTGACCCAAAGATACCCCTCATGAGATTGGATTAATACAAATGTTTGCAACAAATAATTTTACCACACTTCCAACCATATATGGCATTGCAAGACCTCAACACTTGGGACATGAAATTGCTATAGGACTTATAGCCTCTTCATCATGTCAACATCTACATCATCTTCACATTAGATTCCTCATCTTGCTCTTGCATTAAAAAAAACTTGAATATTAACATGTACCGAACAAAATGATGGCTGCATATTAATTTTGGGCAATTACTTGGTTGAAATAATTAAATAGGGATGGATTTTTGTATCAAATTACCAACTGCAACATTACCTACATCTTTATATAATAAAGTAAGAAGCTAGTGAAAGATTCATTGCACTTGAATATTATCACCCTAACAATTCAATGTGAATATGTATTTAGCAGCACCCAAAAAATATTTTAAAAATATGGTCACGAACCTTCTTGTTGCATTTTAGGAATTAGTTGCAATGTCTTTTTCCGTTGATTATGTTTGATATGTACCGATATCATGGTGGTCCAAGTCACCACATTTTGAGATGGCACGTTGTTGAATAATTTCCAAGCATTTGCCATGTTCCCACATTTTCCATACATGTCAACCAAAGCAATTCTTACAATGACATTATAATAAGTGAAAATTCAACTATCTATAATTTACAAAAAAGATAAGATGAATCCATGTGAGTTAACCTCAAACCAACATTTAGAGGACCTTTTGCTAAGGTTTTGAAGATTTTCTAGACATCACTAACTTAATGCATCTTCTCTAACAACCACAAGCTTCTATTAGGTTCCACACACGTATTTGATTTTTTCAATATTACAATTGAATGTGAACCTCCACAAATTGGTTAGTTAAACATCAATTTATGAATTCAACCTCACACCTTTTGATTGCACATTTTGATTTATAGCATCTCTTTGTATGGGGAACAAGATACTACCCAACTTCATATTTAACAAACAACCTCCCTAGGGAAGAAAATTTGAAAATTTTCATTGCACAAATCTTGTCATAACAAATCTGCACCCAACATTCAAATTGAACTTGAGTGAATGGGTGTCCAATTTTTTATTATAGAATGCAATGATGGTAAGGCCTTGCATAATCAACAACAAAGTTAGAACTTTGCCTCTAGAGATTTGTTTGACCTAGGATACAACATTAAAAAATTCATATCCACAACTAGACATTAAGTGCTCAATGAAGTGGCCACCAATCTACGTTCAAGGTTCTTATGTTCAAGACCTTCAAAGTCCAAAATTAACTAGATAATCAAAATGAACTGGGTGGTAGACATTAGACACCACTTCATGAGATTGCAATACTTCCCAATTATAAATGTTGCAGTACTTCTAGCTCGCCTAAAACATGTAAACAAGAAAAATCCAAAGATAGTACAAGTTGTGGTAAAGATTTTAAAAGGTTTGATGTTCAACAAAATGAATCTTGCCTAATTTCTTTTTGCATGCCTTGCTAGCAATAAAGGATTGTTTTGGGAACTTGCAAACCATGAAACAAAATATCCTTAAGCAACTATAATACATATCTTCATGACAAGGGATAATATAGTCTTTACATGAACCTCAATAGATGCCATCAATAGACACTTGAAAAAACAATGTTATAGGTATGTCCATGTAGCCACAAGTGGTTTATAGGGCATTGCAATGACCATATTTTCTACCTCCTATAAATGACCAATACAACCAAGAAAGTTGATCATACATGTGTAATATTCCAATTTTACAAAGATCATATAGTTTGTGACCATTGAAACATAACAACACATGTTTTCATCCATTAGACTATGCATGGTTACAAGTTGATAAGAAAAATAAATGTGATATCATGTGGTTGTACACCTACTTCATACATTCGTTTAAAATGTTTAAGAACTTTTGTACCACGCCCATGCATCACACATCTTCCAAGTATGGTGGTCTAAATTACAACATCTCCAAGCATCCTTGATGCCCCCACACTTCAAATACATGTTAACCAAACTACTCCCCACAAGACAAAATACTCCAAATGATCACTTCCACCAAATCTCGGCAATAAAACAAACCATTGGTGATTATTTAAACACAAATATTTGCTTAAGCAACATTGCAAAAAGAATGGTAAATAGGTCAAAGTTTATATATGAATAATCCACCAAACAACATTGGTTAACATAATACATTATTTTTAACATTTCAATTGATTCACCTCTCTCTACATTATATATGCAAGTAGATTATAAACATTTTGCATATGTACATAAAAATACAAATGATTTTGACAAGAATAAACAAACAACCCAACAATGATTGTTGAGACTGCACATCTTTAATAAAAAAACTAATATTGAGACAACGCAATACACACAATTCCTATTGTCATCCATGTTGATTAGGTTGAATGATACTGAGCTACCATTGCAATTGGTAAGTTATAACAAACATAGCCAACCAACATAAAAGGTTCAAATTTGCATCTAGCCCTTGAAGCCTTGACTTACACAAAAGGCATGCACACATGATGGTTATGTAGCAAAGTTTGGCCAAAAAAGGTAACTACAACAGCCATGGAAAGTTTAGTTCAAGTTGGCCATAGAAAAATTATTCCTCACGTGAATAATTAAAGGCTATAGCTCGGCTAAAGCTTGGGAATAAAGAAAAAAATGACCCCTTCTAGAAAGCCATAAGGGATTTTTATTAGTGAGTGAGTTTAGGGTCCATTTTTTGACACACCTTCAAATATTTATTTCTTAACCAAAAGAAGTAAAAAAACTAATATATTTCAACTCATTTTCACCAAGTTGCTCATGTATTCTCCACCTAGTAGGTCGAACAATGCTATGGTCCCACATGTCTCACATGTGCTTCATATGTTTCTTAGTGTTATGTTTGGTATTTCCCATCCAAAAAAGTTGAAAAAAACTACTAATAAGGGTCATGACTAGAATGAAGATGCAATTAGTTTTTTGTTGCAATGTTTTGAGAAAACGTTTTTGGCTATTGGCGAAGGCAATTTTAAACAAATTTATTGGCAAAACATCAAATGATAAAGTTGGCCAAGACTTTTCCACATGAGTTATTATAGAATCATGCCCAAGTCAAGGACAAGTGGGAGAAGTTTAAAAAAATACATTACAAAGAAGGTGGAAAGAGTCATTGGAAGCACACGTTTAAAGTGGTGTTGGTTCCATCGCATAGATCAAATCCTTGCAAGCACTACAAAGGCTGACAATTTACCAAGAGCAAAGGATATGGGAACACCAATTGGTTCCCATCAAAGTATAGAAGATGTTGACCATCACACCAAACCCAAATGCAAAAAACTTCCACCACCATGTTATACATCCTTTCCCATTCGCACATTGTCGGTGCTTGTTGATGGAGCACGTACATATGCATCCTTAATTATTCCTCACACATGTGCTTGCCATCAATAATGTTGATGGTAAACATGTTTCAAAGAAACATCATAAGAATTTTAGAGGTGCAAATAGCCTTGTTGTAACATTGTCAAGCTTTGCAAAATCTTATAACAAAATTGAAATTCTTAAGTTTGAAGCATAGAAAAAAATTGTAGAACAAACTTATATAAGCTTGTAGAAATGTTCTTAAATGCACATGTTCAAATTGCAACTATTTTTGTTAGTGTTTTTAAACTGAGAGTTACCATGAAAAAGAACAGGGCATCTAGTTTCATGTATGTATGTGTTTTGAATACTTGTCAAATGAACAACATTGTCTTGAGGTTTAGTATGAAATAAAAGCAAACTTTATTTTCAAATCAGCACAATAATCATGTAACATTGTATGGGATTTAATGTTACATGTAATGGAATAAATACTCAAGTTATTGGGTTATGCTCCAACCATGATGCAATTAAAACATTGTGTACCACTTCATCAGCCTTTTTTGCTACATCACCTTCTCTATAACATGAACAAATTTGCCATAAAAGCCCACCAAGGTATCTCCTCTTTGCCAAATATCACACACCATCGACTCAAGCATGTTCATTTATTCGCATAAGTTGTGAAGAGCACAACATGCCATAATGATTTTTCAACCTTTATTAACTCTATAATTGAGATTCTTCAAAATGTGCCATTGATTTTTCAAACTCCCAAAACCAATCTCAATGAGCACATAGCCCTAGTTCATTGAATTATTGAGTTGCACCTTATTAGGGTCACATCTATCCATGAAAATTTTCATCAAATATCTTCATTATGGGTAAATTGCATCACCTAGCAAGTAAGGATATACTTGCACTCCACCAATATCAACTACAAACTGTGTCAAAATTTTCCAAAACCTTGGTTCCTTATACAAACTACTTAATTTGAATGAACCACCATCAATAACTCCAAGTTATGATGCAAAAACAATCCAATTTTTTTTATCACAATCACATACCCCATGTAAAATAATGCTATGGAATTTTTTGCAATTGTAAAAATCTGTAGCCGATGTAATGACTGTCATATTTGGTCTTCCAAAGGGATGTGAATTCCATCAATAACACATGCAATGTTCTATAATCTAGTGATATCTCTAAATTTTTCTATGATTGAATGCAACCAGCTTGTGCTAGAAATGTGAATATAAATCCCAAATGATTTGTCATGGTTGGCAAATATTTCACATACCACAACTATGTATTTCCAAATTGTTGATGTTCCAACATTGTACAAATTTACCATCCACTCTACAAGGCTTCCATGCGCCAATCTTTACAATATAATCTTCACCACCTTTGAAATTGATAATGGAACCCACACAAACATTTTAACGTGTGATTCTAAGAACATGTGCAATTGTTTCAAGAGAGTTTGAAAACCCAAAAATGTCATTCTACAGGCTTGCAAATATTTTATATCCAACATTTGTGGTTTCCTATGCCAAACACCCCCTCAACAATATCAAAATGTGTTTTAGCCCTTGGTTATTTCCATGAGATCCTTTGAGGGCGTGATTCCGTGTAACAAAGAAAGCCAAGCAAAAGAAAAAACCTTTTTACCAAAGAAGGCAAAATTGCTTGTGCCCTTTGCATTGTGAAGGCTCTCAAAATTAGATAGCAAGAACAAAACCAAAGATACATAATGATCCATGGTGTTGAATTTTATTTATTTTATAAATTAAGAAAAAAATTCAAATTTTTGTTGAAATTTGATGCAAGAAAGTGTGTCCCAAGGCATGGGAAAGCTCACAAATTCTTCCTAATAAAAAGGAGAGAGACATAATAAAAAAACATTACTTAAATTATTACACGAATTACTTTTCAAGTTAATGGTCCAAATGATGATTCCTAATTTTAAAAGAATTCCTACCAAGATTACAAATATAAGAATTAAAAGCTTATCTTGTAATCAAAATAACCCCATGGGACAAAAGTGAACCCAAAATGACCCCATGAGAAACAGACTGGGTGGTAGGAGGAGGGATCAGAGGGGGGTTGTGGGACACAAACATGATGAGTCCAAGTTCCTTCTTTGAGGCCACTCTTGGGCAATGAAATGAGGGCAAGTTTTTATGCTTAGTAAAGCCCTTGTCTGTGGGCTTCACCAGAATTGGGCTTGTACTTGGGTACCCCTTGTGCTTATTTTGGGAAAGCCTACAGCCTTAAGTTTTACCCTACACTAAAATCCCATCAACATAAGTGAACAAATTGTGTGATGTTTTTTCTTTTTTTGAAATTTGCAAAATAATAATCAATTTGAAAATGAAATCTAGAATTATTGAATTTGCACTTCTCCTTAATTCATCAGCGAACCATTTATCTCTTAAGGTTGTTTGTTTTGTTTGTTTCTCACATTGAGATCTCCAAAACCATGGTACCCTCGACCACACACTTTGTATCTTGAAAAGTCCTTGACGAGTAAAGAGTGCAAGGAGATGGTTTCATAATGCTTAGACTAGTGTTTTTCTGTGCTGAAATCTTGTCACTTATTGACCAAAAAAAGGGGTACAACTTTTGCAAAGAAGTTTTTGGGAAAAAATCTCCCAAATTTGCCATATTTCAATGAAAAGAAGGTTAATTTGATATATTTAGATGTTCTTGCATGTTGTCAATACATGTAGGATTTTTTAAATTATTTATTTTTCTCTCTAACCTATAGCCAAATTTGGCTAAGCCCTCTTGTGGAGGATCCCCAGTCCACCTACATCACGAAATTGGAAAAATGGTTTAGATTGATGTTGACTAAATATCACATTGCAAAGTTAAGTTCAGATAGCAATATCACATATTTTATTTTTAAATTCTCAATAATTGATTTGTCAAGACTTATATGGATTCAAGTTCAATTTGTTCCTTTAGCATATATGAATTTGTCAGTTCTTAAATTCAAATTAATAATGAAAATATACAAAGGTTATGGATATTCAAAATCTACATTATCACAAACTTTTTTCACTTACATGAGAACACACACATTTTGAAATTGATGAGGAAGTTGAACCCTAGTTCCCAAAAAACAACTCTACTTGCGACAATGCAAACAACCTACCCAATCACACCCCAAACCCCACCCCAATTACCTCACACAAAAACCCCACCTTCATAATAACTTGTTAGGATAGGATAAGTATTCATATGTGAAATACCATAAAAATTTACCACCAGATATGCATAGTGCAAGGTCACACTTGAAACAAATACACATATGTGGGCATATGCATAAAGTATACGCTGGACATAGGTCTACCAATTTCTTAAAATGTTAAATATGAAAAAAAAAAAAAAACCCAAATCTATATATGCATTTATTTGTATATGGTTATTATGCAGGTTGATAATTGACACCCACCAATATATCCAATTGATATTGTTTTAGACATATGGTGCCAAAGTTGTTGAATATTGAACAATTTTATCATTGAAAATTCAATAAAATCAAAATTTAAAGAATTAGGAAAATTGGGGCATGGTTTGATATTGGTGGAAAGCTCTCAATGAGTACAAATGGATGGAAAGTCTACTATTGTGAGATCATAGTTTGGGTGATCACTCTTTAAATGCACCCCTACAATAGCCATGAAAGTGCATGACCTACCCACAATAGCCAATGCACATGTCCACAAATAGCCATGGGACCATTTTTGGAACCCACAATAACCATAGATGTGACTATCATGGTTTTCACTGCAGCAAAGGGTAGTGAAATGACTATGGTTTTCACCACCATGGATGTGATGTGGGTGGTGAATGGAGGGTCACGAAATGGAAGGTAGTGATGTGGCTATTGTGAGTGGGTAGTGTGCTACCATGGCTATTGTGAAGGCACATTTTAAAATGATCACCCAAACTACGATCTCCTTTGCAAGTGTTGTAATGAAGGTTTATCTACACAAGCAACATCAGAAGCAGGGTGTTGCCTTTTAGGACACCTTCACTCGAGCCTTTTGCAAGGCAAACTGTGCACATTAAATTAGTGTTGTTTTTACATGAGCACCTACTTTGGTTTAGGGATGTGTGCCCCAAACAAATCAAGTCCATGGGGCGTGTTCATTTTAAAAACCTTGATTTTGGGATGTGTGAAAATATATAGGAACATGTTTGCAAAACATTAGCTATTTGTCTAAACATATAACCATTGGTATACAACTACTTGAGATTTGTCATGTCTCCTTTGTAATGTAATTTTTTTTGGAATTGAATTGTTTAAAATTGGTTCAATAATTGGCTATTGGACAAAATTTGTTCCAATGTTATAAGAAGAGAACATTTAGAACATCATAATAACATTAAGTTAATAGACATCCCTCTTATACTTTAGAATACTAGATTAAAACAAAGACAACATATCTACATAACACATGCATGAAAAAAATTCAATTCAAAATGCAATGCAGTAATTCAAATATTTTATGCACAAACCCACCATCTATGCACATATACAACTTCACATTTGGAAAGCTCATTTCCAATGTTTGTTGATGAGGTTATGCAAGAATGTGTGGTGCTTTCCTTCAAAGTTTCATTTACATCCTTGTTACCACCTACATAGTTTTCAAAATAGTGATCTTTCAAAAAATTTGCCACATGTACAATAGTCATTAAAGATTTAACAACTACCAAAGTCATGATGGTATATATTATGTATTTTGTAATTTATGCATTCATTGTTCATGTGTGTTCTTGTAATTTAATGTAATTAGATTATTACTTATGTAATTGTCTATGAGTTAAGTTTGATAATTTATTTAATGATTGGATTTCATAGTATAATTATGGTTTGAGCATAGTTTCACATGATATGCATGACTTTCACATGATAATTCATATGAATTTTTTTTCATATTAATGTGCATTGATTTACACATGATGATTTATATGAAATTTTTTTATCACCTTAATGTGCATGTTGAATTACATTGAAAATCATGTGATGTGTAGATTTTTGAAATTTTCTTGTTTAATTTCATTTTGATTAATATATAAATGTGTATTTGTGACTTTTGGAAACAACTTCACTTGATTGAAAACAAATTATTGTATGAGTACAAAATTTTATAGAATATAATTATAAAAGAAATTAAAATTTTAATTTTCAAAGGTTTTGGTAAAGTTTATGATTGTGTGAAATACATGATAAGAGAATGATGTGACATAATAGTGACATATAAAAAATTAAAAAATGAAAAAATATTTATGCAAATAAAAATAAAATTTTTCATAACTATGTAATAAACATACATAATTTTAACCTTATACTCACTTGTTGGTCTACACTCCCCAACTCTTTAGTTAATCATGATGATCAGGGTTATCAAAAGGTGAACCCTAAAAAAAAAACATGCCTTATTTTCAAACCTTGGGTACCTTGACACCAATTTTCATAAATTATTTGACAATATAGTATTAAACAAACTTTTTATGTGAGTATTATATTGGTAAATAATGATACTTGTCTATCAATAATTTGAGTTTTTGGACTTATCATTTTTTTTTGGTTTGATATGTGGATATGTCCAAAATGCATTTGATCAATTTTTGGGCATGTTTCAGTTTTTCCATCGGTCATTTTGGCCTTTGGAATATTAAAAAAATCTGTGTTGAAAAAAAGTTATCATTAAATAGTTTACAACACATCAGGCACAAGGGGGGTTTTTTTGGTCAAAATTTTGAAGTAAGTCCACTAACAAGCATCCCAAGTAAATTTAGCATGGACTGGCAACTGATTTCTATGGATAGAATCATATTTTCAGAAGCCTCTTGCAACTGATGACATCTAGTTGTGTTGATTTTGGTTTTGAAAAATGGTCTCAAAACAATCCAAACCATGAATTTTTCATGGTTTTTTTTTCTTGGAAAAGTTTTCGCCACCAAAAAAAAAAAAACACACTGAATTCCGCCGGCATTTTTACTCAAACGCAAACTTATTTTTTCCCTCCAGACACCTCTCCTATATTTATTGATAGTACTTATTTTGGGAGGGATACTTATTCTGTTTAATTAGTTGAGGGTGCCTCACAACTCCAGCCTTCTACTTTTTGTTTGGAATGAGCCAATTTGATTGGCCAATCACAAACAAAAATTGAGACCATGGACAAACCCCAACATAGAAAATTTCTGTTGCTGAATTTAGTGTTTTTCACTTTGGCCCACGTATATAGGCGAGAAGGGGAGGAGTTTGGGCAAAACATATGGGATTAAAGCGAGGTGCTATTGGGAACATCATTGGGAAACACATTGGGAACCTGATGGGAACCTATTTTTGACCTGGGTTAATACCCCCATTATAAACTGGGGGAACTTACTTTGCTGAGTAGTATTTAGTAAACGTGTTGGATCTTGCTTCCCACAGAGAGTGTATGTGTCAACAGAAGGGAGCGACAGGAGACAAAGCCAGTGACAAAAATAGATAATGGATTTGGTACCAGATTCTTCTTCTTTGTTTCTTCTTCTACTGACTCAGCAACGATCCATCATCATCTCCTCCTCACTGAAATACCCATGACCGTTGGCAAACAATAATGGGTGAAGCAGGCAATGGGTAGGAAGACATTGGGTATCATCACAAGCTAATGCATCTTATTATCACAAAGAAAGTTTTCAGATCATCAGAAGCTTTTGCAATTGCAGCTTAGGTAGAAGAAATCAGAGAGCTCCCACCGCGCCCACAACAATCAATTTGCTTCTCCCACAACCCTTTTGTCAATCTCAAAAACTTGGGTTTGTGCTTACACTTATTACCAATAGAGAATTACACCTTAGTAGTTCTTTCTGATGCAGGTTTGTTGATCATTGAGATCTGACATGTCTTTGTTTTCTAAGTCTTGTGATGATGCCCCTTTTTCTTGATCGAGTTTAGTAGTCTCTCTCTTTAAGAAGAAACTGATCGCCTGAAAGTTTCGAAGATCTTGTCTTGTCTTTCGAGAATCCGCTGTTCGCTGAGATTTGTGTAGAGTCTCTTCATTTCAATAGAGGTTCTCGTTTTTTTGGGTGCTTCCAGCTGCAGAAGAGGAGAGAGATCGGTGTTTTGTCTGTTGGATCTGCAGGCGGAGCAAAGGGAAAAGGAGAGCTTAAGGGTTGTGAGATATATATATGTTTTGTTAGCTAACTAGGTGGGGGGGTGTAGTAAGGGGTTGCTACCAGAATGGCAGGCTCAGATGATGGAGGAGCAAAAGTTGAAAAGCCAAGCAGGAGTGAGGAACTGGTATCAGCAGAAGAGCAAGAAAGAAGAGCAGCGGCAGTGCGAAAAAAACTGGAAGCTCTCTTACCCAAAAGACCACTCAAGCCGTCACGCAGTGAGGTCGATGAGCTACTGAGCACCCCGCTAGAGTCTGAAGCTCGACCCTTCTCCTCAGATCCACCTGAGCTCCTCCGATTCCAGGAGCTGGAGGCCTCGTCTGAGAAACTGCCACTAGATGGGCCAGCAGTGATTGTGGTGGCAGACGAATACGTGGACACCAAATACTACGACGATTTTATTCCTAAGGATGTAGTGCACTACACCACTGGTGCAGGCTTCATCAAGCTAGATCCACCAGAAACCCCTCCATTCCATCTGTCTGATGATCAAGCTTTGCCAGGAGAACTGATCCACCACGGAGGGAATCCAGCCACCAACGAGTGGGTGCCTGCTCCACAAGCCACTTTTCCTGTGGACTCTTCCAAACCTGCAAGAAGTGAGTCTCTATGAATGAAAGATCTCCAAGAGTTTCTATTCTACTCAGCTACTAGGTACTAACTTTCTGTGCCTTTCTATCAGGATTAGTGAAGGTACTTCATGGAACACTAAAGCAAAAGGATTTGCAATAGTAATACAACAGACTTTGAACCCCGCATATGATGTAATGATATTTGCATTCTTCTTGTGCCTTTTGTTACCCTTACTGGCAAACAGTTACTGCTTCATTCTTCTAATAAGAAGACAGTTGTGCATGATGCTATGATGGGAGGATAGAAGCTATGATGATACACAACACAGAGATACACATATCTATGAGATTTCAGATAAAATCTCCACAACAACATTGTAATGATAGTGCAATGATAAGCACAGGTTGTGAGTTACAGACATACACATTGAAAAGACAGACATGATAAGGCTGGTCAATAGAAAGCTCATCAACTAAGCACCCATGGAAACAAAGCTCAGCAGACAAAACAACTGATCGCTCCTGAGGTGAAGCTCATCTTGGTAAGTGTTGATAACTTGTTTTTTTGTGACTCTTTTGCTTCAGAGGGCCCTCCCAACCACTACTATACCGAGCCTGCAAAAGAAATCCTCCAAAACAGAAACTCAAACAAGCTGCACTGTTGTTTGAATTCCGGGCCAGCTTCATGTCATATGTCTGAAAAATTCTCAAACTCAAACTGCAGTCCCTGAAATCAGAGTGCAGAGTTTTCTATTGAGCAAAGCTGTTTCCAACAGAAGTGAATGTCACAGCAGTAGTCTTCAGAGAATGTGTCAATGCCATTGGTATCTGTTCTTTAGCCCAACAAGTCATTGAGGGATGCTCAAATTCTACATTCCAAATGCAAGATCCCTTAGCAATATTCCTGACATTCAAAAGCACCAGAAGACTCTTCACCATGCTGACTTGACTGACAACTAGTCAGTTGTAACAAATTACAACATGCATTTTCAATGATAAAAGAATGCAACATCCTTCTTTGTGCAAAAGTAAAATGTTCTCAGTATCAAAGATTCTACCCTGAGACTTCTGATGAGGACTTCAATCCAAAATTCCTAATGCCCCAAGTATGGAAATGATCAAGGCAATGGCAATTGTCAGACATTGCACACCTGATCCAACTGCAATGCTCAATAAATGAATCCAATGTCCAAATCCAATTTTTTTCAACTGAGACAACCCAATGTCTCTGCAAACACAACTCATGGCCATGATGTGACCAGGATGAAAAGAAACAAAATGGATTAAACTTGACAACCTCCTGTGATGCAGGTTCTACAAAGCATGAATGAAGAAAAGAATGTTGTGTATTGACACTCTCTGTTACAGCACTCGCCATCAGATGGCGATCTATTGAAAGCTTTCTAACTTTCAAATTCACAGCCTAAACTGTTTAATGGATTGGATTGCAATGAGCAATCAAGTGTCAAAATCGCTTGGATAGTCTAACACATATTCTCAACTATGCACTTACATGTGCTCCCAGTCAGCAAAGTCTTACAACACCTACAAGGTGCCCTGCAGAGGATCACAAGGTGCTGGAGGAGCTTCAAAGCACACCGGGCTTGACATGGAGGTTGCTTGTAGATAAAATGACTTCCAGGCATCCACATAGTGTGCAAACATGTGCCCTAGTGCTGGACATTACAATCAAACATTTGCAACATTAGTAAGAGCCTGATAAACTTGATCTCAAACAATAACCTCACCACCAATGAGATGGCAGACCAGAAAACAAATTAATTTAAAGATGAAGCAGGAGCTGGAAGATTTGAGGAAAGACTTACTCTCATTTTGATACTGCAGTGCTGATGCTGCTGCTGCAACACTAGCATCTGTATGTGTCAAGGAAGACTCCTGAGGCTTGGTGTGATCTAACCCAAGCACCTGTCCTGCCCCAACACCTGGCATGAAAGGTATTCCACCAGCAGCAAGGTGCTGCAGTGCAAATGGAGGCAAGAAGGGGTTAAGAAAAGCTCCTGTAGGTGCTGGAACCATTGGATAACAACTATTCTCTGGAGAAGTTTTGGCTGGACAGGAGAAGCAGCCTCTCAATGGCATTGGAATAATGGGTGGAGCACCAACTGCAGGGCAGCAGCTGGTCACAGGTGCACATGTGGTGGTGCATGTGGCTGCAGTACAAGCAGGTATGTCTTCAGATTGTGGACAGACCTTATGCGCCACTGTGATGTGCTCACACCATTGTGGTGATGACCACCCAGAGCTGGTTAATGATGCAATTGGAGCAACCTCATTCCATTCTCTCCAACCTCCTGTAATGGTGTTCATGCAGTAGGAAATTCCATCAGCACATGAATAGTAGAGTGCATACTCCTATTCTCCTCTGCACTGTTGAAGCATGAAGGTTCAGATGACTCAGAAAGAAGTAAGGAACTTCCTTTCTGGATACACAATCTAAGAAAACCAACAGGAATCTTGTTGCAAGTCGCCACATGTTGCATAACTTCCTCACTAAACTCAGCACACACTTATAAAGACACCAGAATGAAGTTGCAGTCAACAGATTCATCCAAAGTAGCATTTAACCAACAGTGCTAGTGTGTCGCTGGGGCATGCACTGCAGGAGACGTGCAGGGGGATAACTTTCAACACTAGATGCAATTTCATAAGCATTAATAGACCAAAATGTAGTTAATAACCTGTTGTACCAACTGCCACTCCAATTGGGGGACCAGGAGCCATGGGTGCCACAACTTTGGTTGCATCAGGTACAGGTGTATCCACTTGAGGTGTGCGTGGATATAATGGAACAGGCTTGTTGATGAGCTCTTTGGGGTAGGGTGGCATTGTATTAGGACACCTTGGCTGTAATGGCTTCAAAGCTGCACGTTTCATAACAGTTTGATCTCCCTTCACCATATTCTCAGTTCCTGGAAACCTTTTAACACCTCTTCCAGTCTTATTAGGAGGCAGAGAGCTGTAAATTGGGTGCTGTGCAGTACTACACATCCCAGCCATTCGCTTTCTGGAGGCTGGACCGACAAGATCATCCTTTGTGCCAAGCCACCGAAATGCAGGCTTCCGACTCTCTGTCATGTGTGTCTGCATCATTACAAGCTATTGGTTGATCCTTTTATATCAAAGTGCAAAGTATAGTGAGAACCAGTTACATTCTCAATGCCAATGCTTGAAATTCAAGATGCAAACCACAACCTAGTCTACATATTGTCTAGGAAAAACACGAAGATACTAGGATGCGAAAAGGAAAGAGAGGTGAAACCTAAGGAGCAGTTCAAGAGCAATCTTGCAACTCAGATGGCTGGTAAAAGTTACAAGATGAATTAGTCAAATTCTACAACTCGCAGCTGACTTCATCAGCCCCAGACAGTTGGTGAATTGTAACAAGGCTCTGTTAGTAAACTGACAATAAACAGGATGAACACTCTAAAGGATGCTCTAGCAAACACTGACAGGAGGGAAGCAAGCAAACACACAAACACCTAGATACTCTCATCATAGCTCTATTGAAACCAGCTGCAGTTCCTTGGTGGGTCAATTCTGTGGGTCTCACAAGCTGGTAAAGAAGCCCTGGGTATACCTTTTCAATGAGCTGTAGGGATGAGAGAATGTTTGCAATATCATACAAGCGCCTCACTTTTGCTGCCAATAAAATGCAACAAAGTTGTCAGGAAATGAACAGTAGGGAACTTCTTGGGTACCTCACTTTTGCTGAAGCCTCAATGAGAACAGTCAGAAACCCACAGCAGAAAGGTTAAAAGTAGAGCAGAAAAAACCCTTGGTCACTTACTTTTGAGCTTGGAAGGGTCCTTGCAACCACCAAGCAGCAACCTAGCTGCATCTTCCAAGGAAACTGTCTCTGTCTACATTCCAGCAATGCATGATGCACTCAGATACATGCAGATGTAGCCAAAGAATACAATATAACATAAGCAAGTTCCTACGTACAGGAAAAAGTCTAAGAAAGTTAGGAAGGGAACATTGACAATGCAACTCTACTGTACCTGTGAGATAAGGAAGAGCTGCACAAATTTCTGGCTGAGGAGGCCAAGAGACTTTTCACGGCGGCACTCTGCAAACACAAACCATGGATAACATCAATAAATGCTGCCTTCAACACCAAGGTCTTTAAACAATTGCTGTGAAGATCTTATAGGATATGAAATGAATAAACTATCCTGAGCAAGGATGGTGCACAAAAGCACGAGCTGAAAATGCATTTTTACACCTGCAAGGAAATTGGGCAGAAAATTTCCCTCACACCTGCTTTCTCTTTTCGTCCTCCACCTTGCTGAGGTTGAAGTGAGATTCCACCATCTAAGTTTGCTGAAATAACTTTCCTCCCTTCATCCTCATCATCTGAAGAGCAACATCCCTGTGAACAGCAATCTTGTCAGAAAAACTGCAACTTAACTTCAAACTGTTTTTGTCTACTGTTAGAATCATCATTGCACATTCCTCAGTTCCCACACTGTTATCGTACAATTACAGTGAACCCTAGTAGGTTATTTAGAAGCCTAGAAGAAAAATCCACTTTCCCTTGAGTCTACATGATAGCTAACTAACAGCTCAGTGAAAGGCTAAGCTGTACCAGTGGGGAGTCAGACACTCCTGTGTTATTGTGAACTCCTGCAGCACCTTGAGATTCTGCTAATCCATAATGACATAATGCTTCCTCCTGCATAAAAGAAGCAGACAAACAAACCAAAAAGATGGGACCTTTAGTACCACATACGAAGATAAAAGTAAATAATTTTCTATCCTCTATTGTCCTTCATTTACTTGCACATAGTGAGGTGCACAGCAACAGGTCAGCTTCAAATGACTACCTTCATGGTCTGAAGTGCTTGGGCCAGTTTTGTGGATCCGTGCCAAGTGTAGCGATTTTTAGCCTTCCGTATCAAGATCTGTAAACCAGATCAAAGCTATTGAGTATCACAATAGACTGAGGCAAAAGAACATGTTGTCATGAAATGCTAGCAAACTTATCTTCAACACCACAGCACAACATCAATGTTAAACTCCACATTCAGTTTACTTGCTGATCATTGGTCATAGTGTAGTCCCTTTTGAAATGCATCTAAGTGTGGAGGCATTGTGACATTTGTGACTACTCACATTTACACTTTCAAGTACATTGACAATATCATAGATTCGCCTCCTCTCAACACCTGAACATCATCACAGCCAGCACAATTGCCCAAGAATTCTTAGACTGACTTCTGCAAACTAGAAAAGAAGAAAACATTGAAGAAACCATGAGACCCTAGAGCATGAAGCATCCATGGATCCACCATTGACCAACATATCTGATTACACAAAAGATTTACAAACCAGGCACTTGTTACCATATGTTTAATTGCAAGATCTTGCATGCTGGCATGAAAGGACCCTCAATGATCTCTATTTAAGAACAATAGATCCTAGGGCTTGCCACAGTGAGCAGATTGGAATAACCAATTTACATCCATGATGCAAACAACCAGAATGGCCATGCATGAAGAGGAAAAAAGAATGGTCATGCATGTGGTGGTGGTTCCAGCAGCATACCAAGGCGGCTTGCAGCTTCATCCAGGCTGATGCATACCCCTTCCTCAGTACCATACAAGTTCAAGAAGCTGCACACATCCATGAAACACTAGTCTGAATGTCTTTTTCTCCTCAGTTGGGAAGAGCAAAACAGAGCTAGTCTGTACCAATGTAAGATTTCAGACTCTGAAAGCAGCAAGACAAGTATCCTTTCCATGCAATCGAGCAGAGTTTTAGGCAGTAGAGCAGGCATGGTTGCAGATCAAGATATCTAAAGCTGGTAAGTGATGTGAAGTCAGAACTAATGGCCTCATAAAAGACCCACAGACGCAAAACAACTGGCATGTTGATGACCAATCCACGTGAAGCTCAAGAATTGATTTTCTATTAAAAAACCCCTCCTAAAGAGACACGAGTTGAGATGTGCAAGTCTTGAAGGACAGGAGCACACATATGGAATTCTGTGATAGAACAGGGAACGCCCTAAAAATTTCTAGGGTTACTAAAGGACAAAGGCGGAAGGGCCGATCAAGAGAACTTACTTGTCGCAGAGCAGACCAAGAGATTTGTCCTTGCGGTTGTATGATGATGCATGGCCCCTTGTGTCAGCTTCCGATTGCATGGGTGCCCCGGCATCCAGAGATGGCGATAAGCTGCAGCCAGAGTCGTCCATGTTCTCGCAGTTGGTCGCTTTTGCTGCAGCCGCTGCTCCACGCTTCCTCTGGCAGCTCCTGTTCGCTTTCCCTTCGCTGCCATTACCAATGCTGTGCGTCTCTAGTAACTCCGAAGACCGTGCTTTGGTCTTAGAAGAGCTGTTTATACCTCCTGCAACTGACTGCATCTTATCTCTGGTGGATCTGTCTTGAGAAAGCGTCGATTTGAGATTGCCCTTGTGTGGCGAAAGCGCCATGTGCATGGTTCAAGCGTTCGTGAACAACCTAACCCTTCATCAAAAGAAATGTTGATTGCACATAACCACAATGCTCCAATTCCGGTCCCGCCACAATCACCCAGGGTTTTAACGATGGGGGCAGGACTTTGAAACCAGCGGCACGAGATAAAACCTGCGCAGAGCTTCGCCTCGGAAGGGCACAGCACTTCGAACATGCAATGCTCTCAGTTCCACGTGAAATTGAAAACCAATTACGAAACTCAACGAGCACACACAAGCGCCTTCATTATCGTGATGTCTGCAGTAAGCGGAAGAAGCAATCGGGAGAAAAATAACAGTCCGAGAAACGAGCAAGCGGGCCCGTAAAAGCCTAATAACTCAGACAAAATTCGGAAACAAGGGTTCTATTCATCTCGCTCGTTCAACACACGCACACACACACCGAAACAAGCAGCTAAAACACGATCCAATAAAGAAAAAAATTGCTGAATCAAATGACCACTATGCAACAATGAAAAAACTCAGCTGAATCCTTGCCTTATTGAACTGCAGAACGTCAAAAGAATGCGCGGGAGACAGATTATGTGAGTGTGAAAATTTACTAAAACTTAGTAAAACAAACTTACAGGGCCCAAGAAAAAGGATTTCAGACACCGAAAGAAAGCTCCCGAAACAGATCCAACCATACCCACAAAAAAAACTCGCCGAATCAATCCTCGACCCGCTTCTCATACATTCACAAATGAGACCCACAAACAAAACCAACACGAAAACTCGCTCGATACTCCACCATTCAAGACACCGTAACGATGGGTAGAAAGACGAGAAGGTAAGGAGCCAGAAAAGGGTACTGAAGAGACCGCGGGAGAACGCGAGCAAGCGACTAAAAGCGAGGGAGCGACGGACTAAAAGCGAGAGAGCGCGCGCGCGCGCAGGCAGAAAAACCAGAGTGCAGAATTCAGCGGAAAAAAACACGCGCTCCGGAATTCAAAATAAAACTGCGTCCGTGGAGGAAGGGAGAGATGGGATGAAAACGACGATGTGGAGTTCTCATTTTTCTGTTCTGTTCATCCATGTGGGCGCGGGATTTAAGGTGTCGCCATCGTTTCAAAGCCCCTAAAAGCGCGCGATTTTCTTAATTTCTCTTTTATTAGGCTTCGATGCTCTTGGCCGTCGATCGTCAGCTTGACGAACCAGATTTGCCCTCCCCTCCCCACCCACCCCTCTTCTCCTCCTCCTTTTCCCAAACTTTCAATTTTCAAAGGTAGTTTTTTTCTTACATTCAAAACTATGACCTCCGTAGATGAGAAGCATCCATTCTCAGGGATCTTCCGTCGATGAAGAAGGCTGTTTCTATTGTGTATAAATAGATGAAACGTAGCTTTCTTTTAGTTCTTTTCCCCTTACATTATGATATCAGATGAGAAACATCCATGATGAGAACCACGATGATGAAGGCTGTTTCACGTGTGATTTATAAATGGATGAAACTTAGCTTCCTTCATGTTACAAGGAAGGAAATCACAGCGTCGACTTCTGGGAAGTCTATTTTGCTTTTTCGTTTGAGTGAACGTGTGTTTTCATGGATGAATAATTCTATCTCTTGGATGCCTCAGTTAATATTAGGGCAGCATTCATTGGTTAGAAACAGGGTTTTTCTTTTTCAAAAAGTTTATTGAGAATTTTCCAAAAAAGTTAGCCAAATTAATAGAATTTACGCTACATAATAAACTTCCTGGGGCAAATTAATTATGTTAGAATAATGTAAAAATAATGGAAATTGGTACATAACGTAATTATATACCAATTAGTAGGCAATAGATAGTAAATAGTTATGTAAGCTAGCTAGTACCTAATATATTATAGTTGCAAAAAGGTTGTCCCATATTTTTTTGTCTTACATTTTAAGTTTATAAACTATATAATCAAGTTGGCTAGGTGCATTTGGAAGAAGCCAACAAATAAACTTTACCCAAAAAAATAGGACTTAAAAAAATGTTTTAAGACCTAAACCTAGGTACCTAACCTAAATGTCACCTAGGTCAAGGCCTAAACTAAGTGTGCACCTAGGTTACCTAGGTGCTAAAACTTCATGTATTTCCAACTAAAAACTTGGTTGGAAAATGCATGAACATATATTGGAGCACATAAAAACCTATTGCACCTATAAATCCATTACATTTGGATGGATAGCTTTTTGAATTACCATAAGATATTTGCCACCAAAAAATAACCATACATTTTATGAAGGCTTGTTAATGAATTACACATATAGTTAGACACAATGGGTCCTTATATCTCTATTGTGGTGGTGTGGTAATTGCAGCTTTGGTATAACCTGTTTAAATGTTCTATGCATATGAACATAACACCACATAAATCCCAAATCTAGGATATTATTAAAAACCACATCATAGGCTTAGCTACAAGAAAAAAATATTGTTAATAAATTTTATTCATACCAAATTTCTATGCCTTGGTTTTAGGAAATATCATGTTCTATATATGATCTATGTTAGGACCTCACTTCATATGTGTTTTAGACTTTCAAGTTTAAACCGTTGTTGCATCCACGTATGTCAAATGATTTTATTGGATTTTGAATGAATTAACTAGTCCTATTTAACAAGACCTAGTGGGATGTTGTGAATTTATTAGTCCCTTGAACAAAGACTAATGAATTGCACCCACATTTTGTAATAGTTGTGTGGGTTTTGTAATGAAGACTTTTTCATACATTGGACCTTTCCTTTTTCTTTATTTTAGTGAGTTGTCCTTGCTCACAAATTTCTTGGTAATAGGTTCCTCATTTCCAAATTGTGTTTATTTATATGTGAAGGTGGTTCTTCCAAGTCATCAACATCCTCATCCATCCCAATGCCATGTTAAGGTTTTTTTTTTTTCCCATTTCTTAATTATTGGTCATCATCCTTTTTTCTTATCTTCATTTATTACATCTACCTCTTCATCATATTCAATGTCAAACCTCACATCCTCTTGTCTAGATGCTTCTTCCACCTTGATGTCCACCATCTGCAACTCTTTGTGTAGTTATGACCTTTGTTGATGGTGGTTTGTTATTTGTGGGAACTTCTTTGATCACACTATGCATATGAAATGGCTTTTGGGGCTTGGGTTGTTGTGGATTACTAATTTCATAATAATGTCCATTGGGGGTGTTGATTTTGTTGCAACAAATATATGTTACCCACACTAGGATGCACATTTGTTGTTTTATTTAGTAGACTAGTTATGGGCACATGCACAGTGGTCCTTTCATAAATTGAGGCAAATGTTCTTCAGAAGGAAATGGACACACGTTCAAATATTTTGTCTTACTGCCTTGGAATAACAAAACATATTATGGGAGAGAAAACCCATGTTTGTATAATGTTGAAACACATTGAATGTAATTTATGGACAATGAAGTTAAATGTTATGCAATGTACAATTATAGGAATCAACAATGGCAAATGGGATTATGTGAACAAATTTACACAAAAGTCACTATAACAAAACTATGTCCTTTTCATTAATTAAATTTTATTGACATGATTGTGCTATCAAATCTAAAAATGGCACATGATTAATTATGTCCATCATGACTAATCACAAATCTAACATAGTCTGTTATGACTTAATGTGATATGAACTTTAGTCATAATAGACAATGTGACTAAACACATAAAACTTCTTGGTGCCTACGTGTACTCATATTAATAACACCATGATTGACATTAGCCACATGCTACCACATGTAACGTGACTGATAGTAACATGAGTTAAATCAATCATGGTAAGTACACATGTAGACAACAAATATTAATATGACTAAAATCAGTCAATGGAATTATGCATGCAATATTAACATGACTAAAATGAATCAAGGGAGATACACATGTAGTAAGGATGATGGTAATATGACTAATATATGTCACATGAGGTACACATGTCTTGTACTTGCTACCACATGTAACATGATTAATAGTAACATGTGATTTAAATTAGTCATGATAAGTACATGTTTAGACAAAAGATCGGTAATATGACTAAAAGTAATCAATGGAGCTATATACTACAGTCATATTAATAGGTAACATGATTAAAATTAGTGACGCACTCCTAAGTCCTTGGTTAGGCCCAAGTTGGGACTAACTTGCTCAAGTTGGGGAATTGGGAAGGACTCGGGGCAGGCTCCCAGCTTCCAACACTAAAGGGGGGTGAAAGGGGCATGCTGAAAGCTTTGGGATTAGACTAGGAAGAGGGACAAGCTACTCAGTTATTCAACCTTGCATCTAAATCCAACCAACAAGTTGGTTAGAACTCATTCTACACCCTTTTAGTGTTGGGACAAGCCACGAGCAACCATGAACTCACTTGACTCACCACGGCCCGGACTTGGGGGAAGCCACCACCTTCCCCCATATAGTATTCTATGTAGCTCTCCGCCACACTTGCATCCAAATGGCTCTTTTTCCCGGGACTTTGGGCATTCATAATTTCTCGCCCTGAGTTCGGATCGGGACGAGGTCTAAACCAAAGTTGTAGCTCTCCTCGAAAGCTTTCCAACAGTGTGTCGCACTACACCTGCACACACCAGAATCGGGTCGATTCCCGACTTTTAGTGGTCGCGAGCCAAATTGTCACTTTGACTCCTGGCCTTTTTTTCAACCATAACTTGTGCTGCAAATGTCCAAATGGCTCATGCGAGGCCATTTTAGACATCTACACTTCAAGAACTTTCCAACGGTATAAAGAACACCTCAATGCAAGGTGTTTTGACTACTACAATCATGCTCTGAGTTTTCAAGAATCCCGGAGGACTCCCAGGTCCCATTTTCGGGAGTGTGAGTGGTGACCTCACATTTCCTTCAAAGTGGGGTTACGACAATTAGTCCATTGAAATACATGTGTAATAAGAATATTAGCAATTTGTGACTGATATATGTCACATAAAGTACACATGTTTAATAGTTGTTGCTACACATTCAAGAATGTGATTAAAAATAATCACTTTAATTTCCTACGTGGTAAGTAAATATATATTTTATTAATTTGTTTAGGTATGGGAAATTTAAGTTTTTTCTGATAATTTTCCAATGCCTTGATGGATCACATATTTACTTTTATTTTCCATTATAACAAAACATTTCAGCCTACAAAAACCATGCTCTTGGAATTTAACCAAAATAATTTCCTCCTATACATATCCAGCTTTTTCAAAGACTTGCAATTGATAATTAATTTTAAATCAAAATTAGATCTAAATCTGCCTTGAAAATCAAAATAAATTTTGCAAAAATATTATGTAAGGTTTCAATTAACTACACAAGTTGAAAGGTTTGAAAAGAAATGTACATGAAATGGAGTAAAAATTAATCATATGCATATGCAACATGTTCATATACAAGTTTCAAACATATGGGAATGAATCATCATGCATCATTGGAGTTGTTTAATGCATAATCTTCTAGATTATCATATCCATTATCTTGGTCCCCTTCATTGTCATCAACATTCAAATATGTAACACAAATAATAGACACACCTACAATAGTAGGTAGCTGATTTGTTTCTTGTATAAACATTGGAACTTGCAACCCTAAATAATCATCAACATTACTGACCTTAAACATATCAAACTCAATAGGGTTGAGCTAAATGCTTTTTATTATTCATCTCCCACGAGGATCTTTTTGAAGAACCACTTTCCAACCCCTCTCCCTATAATCACAACTAGAAAAAAAAACATGTTCTACATGTAGTGGAAAGGCAAAAAAATGGTTTGAGATTGGAATTATTGACCCAAAGTTCACAAAGGTGAAGCCATACTCATTTTGTTTTACAATTCCATTACTTTCGCTATAATTTGCCTTCACCCAGTTACATAATAACACCATAGTATTTAGAAACCCATAATTTAACTCCAAGATCTCCTCGACCCACCCCAAATATTCCAAATTTGCAACAATAGGCCTTTGATCATTGGGTCCTAAAACACACACTTGTTCAAATGTGGTAGTTATGCCACTATCATTTATGGTTAAATGTTCTTCCACATTCACCACACAAATGTGGTTCCCAAATGCATACATTGAACAATATGACAACTTTTAGCATAGGTGACATGGACATGTGTATTGTTTCTTGATCAACTATGTCCTCTCCTTGGATACTTGAGGCAATAAAAGCCTTAGCCATGTTGGAAATGGGGACAATTCCCAAAGGTGATTTGGGAATTCAACATGTCATGTTTGAGATTACCTATTCTGATGTAGGAGTTCCATCCTTTCAGCCTTTCTTTCCTATACTTCATTGGCATATTTCTTGTCACAACAAACTGTTTATAAGCTTTAACTTCCCATTTTCCATTTTCGAAATTAAATTAAATTAAATTAAACCACCATAATGCTCTAAATGCCACCATTGAAATCAAACGTATTTAGTGGTTCATATATTTAACTTAATTATTTATTTATTTTCTTATTTTCTTGAAACATAATAATAAACTTGACCTGACAAGTAGTAAACTAGATTCATCAGCCCCAATTTAGTCCCACATGAAAAAGGCTAACATGACTTTCACCTACACACACCACTAGGTTTGAAGTTTGAACTTGTGACTTTTCTTTTGAAATCCCACTTGGGTCCCAAAGTGGGCTATATTAGTGACCCATCAAAACTTCAATTTTTTGTTATAGCATCAAGAGCAGCCTCCCAAAAGAAGTTTAACATAATTAAATGGACCTCTACCTAAAACTTGTCAAAGACAAATTGACTATAACCATTAAGCTTGGTTATTTATAATTAAAAGCTCTATAAATCTCCTAAAACAACCAAAATAATTAGAACTCAATTTGAGCATTCTCAAAGACTTGATAATTTGTACATGAAATTTATGCAATCGCCATGTACATAAGCTATAAATTAATTCTTGGATCTTCCAGCATGAAAATTTTCCCCATTAGTGCCAATTTTTTAATGTCCAAACAACATTATAACTACGACAACCAAAATAATTTCCAATTTATTTAGCTTTTTCAAAGACTTCACAATTTTGAATCAAACGGCATGTTTTGTGGAAAATGACAAAATTAATTACTTGCACCATGGAGACATTGACTCAACATTCTATAACACAAAAGAATGCGCCATGTCACAAAGGTCTACATTCATGATTCATGGCCACCCGTTTCCTTCAAGCACTTCGTCATTCATGTGGGGTTCTTCTTTGTTATCCCACACCTATCTTCTTGTGGTTGTGAAATCATGTATGTACTGAGTGCAAAACCCCAAAGCCTCTTTTAGCGCATACCCTTCAACCATGCTTCCTTCCAACCTTGCTTTATTCCACACAAATCCTTTTAGGATTTTCAAATACCTTTCAATAGGGTACATCCAACGCATGTGGACTAGACCACACAACTCCAATTCCTCCACCAAATGAACTAAAAGATGTGTCATGATGTCAAAGAAAGAAGGAGGGAATCCTTGTTCTAATAGAACTAAACATATTGCCACTTCCTTCTTCAACTCACCCATAGTTGTTGGGTCCACAATCTTCACACAAAGCTTTTTGAAAACATGACACAAACGGATAATTGACATCCGGCATCCCTTTGACATGAGGCCCTAAAGGCATAACGGTAAAATGTCTTGCATCATGACATGAAAGTCATGTGATTTCACACCTTTCAAGTCCCCATCCTTATGGAGTTTTTTTTTCAAAAAAGATACATAATGTGTAGGTGTTTTTAAATGATGAAGGATGCGGAGAAATATCTCCTTCTCTTAATATGTCAACACATAAGAGGTTGTCAGTTTAATCAACCCACATGCAATAGTTTGAAGCCAAAGATGTGCTCGTATTTTGCACTTTTTCAAGTCTTCTCGAACAGCCACAATATCCTTTATGCCAAATATTATCTTCAAGATATTTTCACATAAGTTTTTTTCACAATGTATCACATCCAAAGAATTCTTGACCAACAAGTCATGCATACATTATGAATGTGTGGAAACAAAAACTATCATATTTTCAATGAATATATAAATTTTGCAAAATCAACAATAAAATATGTTGGGTTTCTATTATGTCTTATGCACATGGTCATTTTGCACATTCCAAATTTGTAAACTATGATTTATTTGAAAATGTTGTAATTTCAAAATTTTGTTCTAATTGTTGCAAGAACAATGCTTTTTAATTTAAGATGGGAAATTTTCTACTATTTCAAAAAATTAGGGTGAAAAAGATAAATATGTTGCAAGATTCTTTTTTTGGTAAACGTTCATTAAAAAAAATAAATTTGGGGTTAATCTTTTTATATATTTTTAGTGTTGGGCTGTTATAAATACAATTAAACTATCACAAGGATGCACTTTTCTTCTGACAAGTTTTAGGTTTTTAAGAGGTTACCACTGTTCAAATCTATTTAACTGGAATGATGCATGCCTACTCATGATGTTAATTGCAATAATTTGAGACCTTAAAACCTTGTACTCTAGAATCTAGGAATGACATTTTTTGAGTCGCATTCAACTATCAAAAGGGGTGAAAGCATGGTAAAGTATGCCAAAAAAGTAGTCACACATGCAATCACAATCACATTTATGGTATAAACATGAAAAAACCTATTCAAAACTTCTTTAAATTTCATTATGAAACAATGGTGTACTCCATTGAGTTTATAGTAAGCTACACATGAAATGTGAGGAATTTTCATATAAAAAAAATGGATGAAAAGTATGTTTTAAACTAGTTGGGTTTTCAAAATTTCCAACATATTTTTATATGAGAACTTTGATAAATTATGATTATGATATGAAAAATTTAAATACACATTGATACATATCAGTGCTCTATCCATTTGAAAGTACTAAAAATTCAATTACAATTGTACTTTTATCATACTTTCATATACTTGAAGTAGGAATGTGACACCTACTTTCTTGTACTTGTATTTATAAAAAAGTACTTAAATGCATATTAAAACATGCAATTATATTCAATATTATGCAATGAAGTCAAAGATCTTCCTCTTATTGATCATTAAAGTTAAAAAATTAATGAGTTCAATGTATTAAGTCTTAGTTTATGGATATTTTCCCCCAAAAAAAATATCCCTCATTGGCATACTTTACCATGGTTTCACCCAAAGATGGATACTAGCATTTTGTTGTAACTTATTTACCCATAAGTTTAAATCACATAGTTTAGGCAGTTTAAACTATCAAGTCTTTGAGAATGTTGGCATTCTAAAAAACTATTTTGGTTGATGTAAACAAGAATGAAAAATTGAAAATAAATGGAATATTCAATAGTTCAAAATTAGGAATGGTAAATGTAGTAGTGTACCTCTCAATATGGCAATTAGAACATGTTACTTAAACATTTGATGCCATTCTTGTGAATAGGGTCCAATTTCCCACCAACTCAATTTCTAAGTCTTTTGAGCCATAACTCTTGTTCTTGTGTCCACTTGATAATGTCTAATGCGAACACTCATGTAGGTGCATTCCTAAATATTTTTTCGCCATTGAAAGCATTTTTGTTGCATTGATATGGGTGGTTTCTAGGCAAGTAATGGTGACTACCACAATATATGATTTTCTTTAGTTTTTTAGAAGAACAAGATTTTGTGGCAGAGCCACAAGGTAGGCATCCTTTATGCCCTTTGGTCACACACCCTGCGAATAGTCCAAATGCTAGAAAATCATGTAGACTCCATTTGCACAAGGCTTGTAGCATAAATATTTCCTTGGAAAAAATATAAAATGATTGGACACTAGTCCATAGGACCTATAATTCTTCAATAAGTGGCTGCATGTACACATCCACATTCTCAACTTTTACAAAAAAAATCTCGAAAATTATTAGGGCTAACATCAAGAAGTATCACTTAGTCACTAGCTAAGGAGGCAAGTTATAATTCAATAATATCATAGGCCATGTCAAAAGGCATGAACTGAGGTCACCAAATGGGTTCACCCCATTAAGTGTTAACCCAACCTAATGTTGCAAACATCATTGGCAAAACTTGGCCACTTCTCATTGATGTGTTTCCAAGCAAGTGAATTTGCCACATTACGTATACAAAACCATTTGTACTAGCCCCATCTTTCTGCCAAGTTAACAATTTTACCAAGGATTTACACCTATACATTTGTAGTAGCCTTGGAATCAATGGGAAATGTCAAAGGACCTTCCATGGAATAGATCTTGACCCTTCCATAAACCTATTAGTCCCATAATTTGGACACACCTACAATTGCTTTAAGCTACCCCAAAAGAGCACACATCCTTTTTCATAGGTGTGGAATGAATCATTATTTAAACCCAATGACTTAATCAACTTGTCGGCCTCATAAGATGATTTTGGCATCTTGTTTCCCTTTGGAAGTAACTATTTGTGTAACAAAAAAAAAAATTCATCCATGAAAATGTTACTCGCAGAATGCACAATCTTTAAATTCAACAGAAGAAGAATAGTTGATAGTATGGATGTAAAAGATCCTTCAAATAATGGTGTTGAAGCTTTTGAAATAAGCTCCTCCATTAATACATCAGTGGGTCTTGGGCTTTTTGGAGGAGTACTATTAACTCTAATTTCCTCCAAGTTTTCACTTTTAGGTGCTAGGATTTGTTCTTCAGGCACTTGTTACAACCTATCATATGTTGCAAAGGCTTCATTAACAAGTTTGTGGAGTTGAACTTCTGCATTAAGTTGTGTGTGTTCCCGAACATGCACACTTCTAGTAGTAACAATTCCTTAATTATCCACAAAATTGTTCTGCCCTTCACTATTCTCTTGAACTATTGGTTATTGTAAATATTTACAACACATTTAAACATTAGACATAAAATCTTCCATCAATCACAAATTAAACATTTTGAATAAACCAACTTTTCAAGGTCTACAACTTTGATTACCTAGATATATATGACTACATGTTGTTAACTATATGACATTCATTATGCTTTAAATTAGCAACATATAATATGAGATTATACATTTGAAAATTATAATTTGAAATTATATGTTTTTGACTATATGACCTTCATACAATCTGCCAGTGACTAGAAACATAATGGCCAATCATAATTGTCTAAAATTATATGCTTCATTTTCAAAACCAATACCTAGCCATCACATTAGGTGCGAGGAAAAAAAAAGTTCATACCACCATTGGCATTTGAAAATATGGATTGCAACCATATTTCCTAAGATTTTTTTTGATTCCACTACAAAGTTGTCTTTTCACACTATGCCAACACATACAAGGACAATCATAGCTAACTAATCCATGTTGACTTGCTTCAAGCTCATTAGCTTCAAATATAACTTGGGCATCAATTTTGGAGGCATTTATGGCTGATGCGAAAACGTGGACCTATGTCAACAAATAGATAAACAAATTCATCAATTGTTGCAACCAATTCTATGTCATTTGAAATTATTGCACAAAATAAAAGGTTATTCACAATACTCCTATCATCAAAATTTTCATAATGAAAAGAAATAAAAAACTTGAGAAGTTGGACAGCACTCATAATTTGTGACTAAATGTATATGAATAAAACAACCTAGATCAGGTACAAGAATTGGAGAGTTCCCAATGTGGTAGCTAGTTGACAAACCTACCTCTATTTATCAATAAGATGCATGTTGTAAAATAATAGTAAATTAGTTTCAAAATGCCAAACCATTGCATTTTCCAAGAAGTCATATACATGTTAGTCATGCAAATAGTCAAGTTGGACATGTTAGGTTCCACTTCATCACACTAATCACATAATTAATCATGGTGGTTAACCACATCATCACATTGAATCATAACCTCAAGCATAATAAACATGCCACATCATAATAATCAATCATAAAGTAGTCATGTTGACAAGCCATGTCAACATAGTTAGTCACTTGAATAGTCACATGTCTTTCCATTAGTCATAGTGGATTGCCATGTCATTATATTCAGTTGAATGTTTAGTGACCATGTACATGCCATGCCATCGTAGTTAGTCGAATGATTAGTGACCATGGACATGCCATGTCATCACAATTGTTAAATGATTAATCATAATGGACAAGACATGTGATGACACAGTCACACAACCAGTTAGTTTTAGTCAAAGTGCCACATTGTTACACTATGGCAAATAGAATCCTTCATCCAAAAAATGGTAGCAGACTAAGGACTTTCAGACTACAAACCATTCATGATAGATTTGGACAGACTATAGACCATTTCATGATAGATTTCATGTGATAGACTATAGATTTTCAAACTATAGATCTTTTAGACTATAAAACTTATATCTGGGACTTAAATGGTAAGTAGAAACATCATGATAAATATATTTGGACTCCTATACATTCATAACATCCATAAGTGTTGCCTACCATATTTCATGGCCAATATGAAAGGAATGTCACTTCTTTAACATGTGAATATGGTAGACACATGTATGTATGCAAGTGGAAGAAAATAAAATCTTATTGAAATTAACAGAAATGCTACCCCACAAACTAGGTAGCTTCTATCAAGGTTATGAGGGGAGAATTAATTGCACCTATGCATGATTTCACTTTCTAGCCATTAGATTATTAGATCTTCTATCAATCTTGTTGAATAAAAGTGATTTAAATTGATCCATCTGCTGCTATTTAATGTTGTAAATCCAACCTTAATGTCTATCAAATTGACTGCAACAACTTCACCTATTCCACCCTCTTGAAGCTAGCATTTTCAGCATCAAATTTTTTCCCCGACAGACTTTTGCATGATATTTTTTTCCCCAACTATTCACATTAGTTGAAATCAAATATTATTCACACAAACACATGGGGAAGCTTACATAGAGACCAAATTGGAGATGTAAAGTAACTCTTGTTGGTCTTAGCTGCTAGTATAGTTGATGTTCCCATTATTGTTATAGTTGCTACTACTGTTGTTGTTGTTTTTGCCACAACCACTGTCACTATTGCCAATTGAATTTCCCTCTTCAATGATGATGGCATATCAATATTGTTTGTTGTCATCACACTGTTGAGCACTAGGCTACTGTGGGTATGCCATACTCTAAAAAATTCCACAAATTTGAAACCCCTCACAAAGAACATCAGTTATTGAATTCAAGATGTTGCACATTTGACATTACAATTAGTCTTCAAACTAATAATTCATTAATGAATTTGAACTTTGTATCACCAACTATTTAAAAATCAAGTACAAAGCTTTGATGATGAAATAACATTAGAAAGATTATCAAATTCATCATGCTTTGAGGATCCTATACCATTTTTTGCCAAGTTAATGTCAAGCTTCAAGGGAAATGTTATTCATCATTATGTTTATCAAGTACACTTGAATAATGCACCTCAACATGGATGGTAGAAAGGATAACTGCTTTTTACAAGACTAAGTATTTACTTCATGTTTAGACAACATCTTTAATTTACATGTGCGGAATGCCTTGTGTGGCAAAATATTAGGGTTAAAATATGTCATTATAAGGTGTTTTCAATCATTTTTTGGTGAAATGATTTACTTTGAAGGTCATGGAGCACAAATGTAGGAAACTTCATGAACTAAAAGGAACAAACTTGGGGGTAAACAAGGTCTTCTTGGATAGAAAAGAAAGAGGCTATTTCTAGAAGTTGAGATACGAAGGAAACCTATTCCTACTCATTTGATAACTAATGAAGAGCTAGGTTGAGATTGAAGTAACCAAACTTAGATAAGTGGGATATAGGGTGTTGCTTACCTTGTTTTGTATAGGTTTGAGGAGTGAGTCGACTTGTTTGCCACAATGACAAAAAAGGAAGACTATGGCAAAGTTTAAGCATGCACAATTGCTAAGAACAAGAAAAAGTTCAACAAGATCTTTGGTCCAGAGTTCAAGTGCATTTTGTTTCTTCCATGTTTGATTAAAACTACATTTTCAATTTTGTTTTGCATTTGAACCATTTGCTACTATTATGAGTTAATCGATAGTTCTTAACATCAATTTGAGCCAGTTAGTATAGATGCGATGAACTCAATTATTATTGTAGAAAGCTTGGAAATAGAACTATGTGTAGGAGCTTTCCTTTCTGAAATTACTTTTAATTTTCCTCCTTGCATTATTGACCATTATTTAAATTATTCATATTATTACCTTGCAAATATGATTTGGCATACTAACTGAATATAATCACATTTTGATTGTCACCTCATAAAATGGAGTTGTAATCCAACTTGAAAATAGTCAAGATACGCCACATTGCATGTCAAATGGCATATGTGGTTATTGTTTTGACTATAATTAGTTATCAAATGTCACATGGCATATGTGAATAAGCAATATGACTTTAATTAGTTAGATTGGCAAATGTGAGTTATCGTTAAATTAATTAAAAGTAGTCACATAGTGCTAAGCGACACATTTGGGTCAACATTATTGATTAGAAGTAGTCATGTATTGTGAAATGGCATTTGCAAGTTAGCATCTTGATAGATCTTAGTTAAATATTGCCAACTGTCAAAATGAATCACCATTTTAAAACTAAAATTAGTCACATATTACCAAATGGCACATGTGAATCAGTTTGTGTTCACTAGAATTGGTCATATACGCCACAAGTTTCATATGTGAGTCATCATCACTAAGTTCAAAATTAGTTAAATAGTGTCAAATGGTAATTGTGACATGTCAAGTTGACTAAATTCTGACACATATTGCCAATAGCACATGTGAGTCATGATGTCTAACTAATATTATTAACATAATGCCAAATGACTTGTGTAACTTAGTAGAATGACTATAATTATTCAAAACTACTAAGTGGCATTGTGAGTTAGCAAACCCACTATTTTTCTTAATGGAAATTGTGAGTCAACATACCTCCTAACTAAGTTTAATTAGAAACTTACCAAATGGCACATTTGAATTAGCCCTTGCTGATAAAATTGGTCATATGATACAAATTCGACTTGTGAATCATCAATAAGACCAAAATTAGTCAAAAAATGCTAAATGGTGATTGTGACATGCCAAGTTGACTAAATTTATCACTCAAATGGCATAGTGAGTTAGTAGTTTTAAATAAAATTAATAATAAAGTGCCAAATGGCACATGCAATTTAGTAGAATGATTAAACCTAGTTAGATTTTGCTTAGTGGCATTTTGAATTTAGGACCCCATTAATGTTGATCATAGTTTGCATAATGGCAATTGTGAGTTAAGATACTTGGTGACTAAACTTAATCATTGATCTTGCCAAATGGCATATTTGAATCAACATGTTTAACAAATGTTAGTCAAATAATGACAAATGGTAAGTGTGAGTCATCATTTATTGACTAGACTTAATCATCTAGTGTCAAATGGCACATGTGACTCAACAGGACAATTAAAATTAAGTATATTGCCAAGTGGCAAATATGAGTCAATGGATTATAGACATTAATCAAGTTGTGCCAAATAGTACATGTGATTCATTAGTAAAATGACCAATTTTAGTCAAAGTTTTCCAAATGGCACATTGAATCAATATAGATTCACTGAATTTAGTCAAATAATGTGAAATTGGACATGTGAGTGAACATGTTAACATGTTTTATTTTGATGAATAAAATTACATATACATGCGGTCAAGATTTGGTTGTTCTTGAAATCGGCTAGATTTTGGTTGTTGGATAGATTGAAAATAAAATCCAACGACTTAGATATGCTTCTTTGAATTTGGATTGATCTTCGTCGTTAGATAAAATGAAGTTTCCATCCAACAACGTAGATCTACTCAATTGAAATTTCTTTGATCTTTACCGTTGGATGGAAAGATTTGAATTCAAATCTTCACAATTTTGCTTTAGTATATAAAGATTATTTTTGTCTTTTTTTTAGCTCTCACACTTAGGCACAATTTGTTATCATGGTTGTTCTCAAATTTTCACAGTCTTGCATTCTACCTACCTTTCTTTTTTGTCACATTAACATTCTTGAACTTGTTGTGTTTTTTCTTGTTTTTGTGCAAGCAAAGAGAGCTAATTGCATTGAAAGCTGCGCTTGGTGAAGCACAACAAAGCAAGAGGTGCAAGAAATTGGTTGTTGTTAATGTTCTAATGCCTCAATGTAGTAGTTGTTTGTGCAAAGACGAGCCTCACATTGTTGATTCCAATTTAGAATTTGAGAAGGAGAAGCAAGATTATGGGTCCCAAAAACCTAAGGAAGAGTTGAATTTTTCTAAAGAAAATGTTGAGGACGAGTTTCAAGAGAGTTCCTTATGACAATGTAGTCAAACCAAAGCCAAATCCTAGGGTATGTTTCCTGACATTTCACTTTGTCAATTGAAGTTATAAATTTAGGGTTTTCGTATTTGTTAGGTTTGTAGAAGAATTTTACTTTTGGATTCAAGCTTCATGTTTTTGCATTAGTTGTTGGAAAGCAATTGCACTTTTTTTTTTCCTTTAGAAGCAAGTTCTTGTTACTTCTAGTTGTAATATGCAATAGAAATTCAAAGTTTGTATAAATATAATTCCATGATTCTGAATTTAAATAAACCCAAACATGGAGGAAATGGAATACAATTGTGATGGAATTAAGGCAATGGGTGAGTAGGTATATAATTTGAATTAATTTCCAATATATATAACCATGTAGCTATTAGATTTAAGTAACCTTAACAAAATGGGTGATGCAATTAAATCTGTAAAAGAAGGGGAAGATAATTAGGACACAAATTAAACATTGGACCATAAAGAAAGCTTCTTCAAGCATATTTGCGCAATAGAACTACCCTGATTACCAAGATGAATTTGGCTCCCATGGTGAGGATGTGAGCAAATTTCTAGCAAATCATGACATAATTCCAACTGCAAGTTTTTTTTTATAACCTTCATATTGAACATTTAAAAACATTGTCATTTTTTGTATTTTAGTTTATGAGATTAATGTATGCATTGTTATCATGCACCATCTTTATCATAGGAGCTAGTGTAACAGTGAATGCCACACTTGCCCCAAATGTTACAAGACTAAGAGGTTTGCAATCCACACTTTTCAATTGTTTTTCAATAGAATAGACGTTGTAATTTTTTTGTTGGAATGTGTTGTTATTTTGATCTTACAAAATATTTTGAAATTGTGAAGGTATTGATGAAAATTTGCAAGCAATTTTCTTTCCAAAATGGTAGAACAATTAGGTCCAACATCAGGCCATAGTGTTGATGTAGCTGTTAAAGGTTGGTTTCCTTTACTTTAAATTTTTTTGTTTATAGTTACAAAATTTCTTTTAATTTTTTTGTAGTTCACATTTTAGTGAATTTTTCATTTTTGGCAGGCCACAATTTGTTGGAGTAGGATATCTAATGGGCCAACCAACAACCTTCCAAAAACCACTAATTGGAGGTTTGCTTGAACTTGTCACTACCCATTTCAATCAAATATGTTTAGTTTTTGTCATCTTGAATTTGATTAGCTAAAGGTTTTCTAACTTCAAGTATGTTTGAATGCTTTTATACATGCCATTTTGGTTATGGAACTCCCACAAACCCAAGAGCAGTGGCCCAAAATGCAACAATTCCTACAAATTGGCCTAGATGTTGGCCAATGGGTGAATCATGGCCACCACCATACATGCCTAGGCGGCCAATGAATTTTGGTTGGCCTCTTGCCACTATAACCCCCAACAGTAAGTCCATTCTCACAAATGCCACTTGGATACCCTCAAATGCCTTGGCCACAAAATCTCGCAACGTTTAAAGCTAGTGCGCAACCACCACTTGCATTTCCCTTAATGCAATCGACATGGCCTACACATCTAGCACTTGCAACGACATCGACACTAGCAACTACTACAACATGCCCACAAATGCCAATTGCATCCCAACAAATGCTTGGTGTTTGGTTTGCAAATCCAATAGTCACATTTGTACCATATCCTAACCAAGTTTCATCATGGCAACATATGTTTACCATTTGTACACAACCATATGTTAATCCTATTACTCCAATAATGTCAACATTCCCAAGTTTTTGTTAGTGCTAGAAAACAACAGAAGGTAAGGATGTTGATTATACATTAGCTGTAGATTTGTCTTATAAGCTAGATTCACAAGTGGTTTCATCATATGTGCGTTCTAGAGGCACTAAATAGAATGCTAGGCATTGAACTTTAGATGAGGTGATGAAGAAGATGGGGATTGAGGTAGCTCAATAGACTAGTAAGTAGACCATTCATGTAGTAGAATGTGATGTAGAAGGGAGATCAGTGGGTGGTGGCAGGAACCATTGGTTGTCATAACTTTAAGGGGTGGATGGTTCAAAAAAATTGAAGTTGGTGAAAGGCGACCTTCAAATGTCTCAAAGGCACATTAGAATCAAATGAAAGTTGTGTTGCAAAAAAAGACAAAAATAGAGCAAACAATTCGAATGACCAAAGCTCGGGCCATTGTAAAAAGTGGCCAATGCACTAAACGGTCAAGTGAAATTGGAACTACTAAACAATTGGTATGTTTATTTTCTTTCTTTTTGTAATTCTTGTTATTTTACAAGTTTTCTAACATGTGTTTGGTTGCTTTCTAATTATGTTCATATGTGATTAACTAACACAAAATGTGTATAATTATGGGGTTTCTAGGCAATAGATCTTGGACAACCAACAACATTAGTGGAGGTACAAGCGGAATGTGAATGAAAAAAGACTACCAAGCGCAAATGAGAAAATATAGAGGAGTATGAAGTTAGAGTAGAATAAATAAACCCTAGTTTATGTTAGATAGTTAATTTTTTTATTAGATTCATGGGATTGTCTTCATCTCTTCTCCAACTCTAATGTCTATTAGATTGATTGCAACTAGATTAGAACTAGTTTTTGGATATTAAATCTTGTGCGCTAGCATGATCTTTGTAAATTGTACCTTAAGAAGAGTTGCATTTTTAATGATTTGTTGATGAATTTTAATTTATGTGAAGCAGTTAAGCATTTGAACGATGTAGTTGGTACTATCAACTATTAATTTGTTTCTAAGAATGTACTGTAATCAAATTGAATTTATGGTGTGGCTTTATAGGAAGAAGAACAATTGGATTATGGCAACGTGGGTCATGTTAGGGGGGATTACATGACATCAGAAATCGATGTGCGTTTTGAAACCTTGGAACAAAACCATGATGATTTGAAGAAGGTCACTTATGAGTTAATGCATGGCCAAAAAAGGATGTCCGATATGATTGAAGAGATGTGGAAGTTTTTGAAATTGAATACTACCTATACACTTGGTTTTGCATTTGAATTATAAGGGAGGAAGGACATTGATATTGTGAAATTAGACATTGGGAGTATGGGAGGGGTATGACCATACAATGCCTTAGTACCTTTACAACTCCAACAATAATTTAAAAGATTTTGGGTGAATGTAATTTTTTTGAAAGTCAACTATTGATAGTGCTAAAAGATTTAAAATTTTTGTAGATAATGTATATATGTACATGGGCATTCTACATGTTATACAAGTTTAAATTGTTAACACTTTTAGAATGTTTGAAGTTTAGAACATTAATTTGGTTGTTATAACATGCGAAAATAGGAAAAAAGATCGAATTGAATTAAATATGGGTATTCCATGTTTAGTGCATGTGTAAGTACGGACATGTAATTTTAGAGTCTATTATTTTTGCATGTTGATGGACATTGTATTGTTTTGTATATCCTAGTTTAATGTGTGTTCATTGTTGAATTACATGTAGGATAATCATGCGATTTAATCACAACTGTTGTAAGATCAACCTGAACATAATTTATCATGTAAGCCACATGAGTAGTTGCAACAAGATGTGTCTAAACAAATGAACACATATTCTATAGGATCTAAGCCATCTACAGATCTAATTAATACAACAATAAACAAGGAGTAACTTTAGGTAGTGGTACATTCTCTTGAGAATTCAGATGGGGATGATATTTTAATTTTGGTAAGTTCTAACCAACATACTTGATCCAAATCATAGGCTCAAAAAGTGGGGGGTGGAAGCAACATTGTGCTCAAACATGACCTTAAAGATGTGAGCTCAATGATCCAACAAGTGCCTACATTAGTTTTCCAAGCAAGCTTGTTCCAAATAATGTATAATATTTGTTGGTCCTAGATGTCAATGGGTTATTATGTGATGCAAAACATTTGAAGTCTAGAAGAGATGGGGTCCACTAGTGCCTGTAAGACAATGTGGAAACAAGTTAGTAAGCCTACATCTGCGTGTTGATGAGTTTTTACGTATGTGTAGCACCAAGTGTGATATAGGGATATGGTCATCAACCCTCCCAAACTTGGTTCCCATGGTTCAACATTTATTTGTAGGGGTCGAAGGTTTGAACCCATGATTTGTGTGCAGGAATGAAAAATGTGAATGTACACATATCACACATCCATTAAATAGAGATTGGGATCTTGTTCTAAAAAACATGAAGAGAGTGTGGGATGAAATAAGTCCTAGGTTTAGGAGTCTAGGTCCTATAATATGTTGTTGATAAATGACTACTCATTCAAGTGCATAGGAGACATGCCATCTTCCTACATATTGGCCCTACCTTTTAATTTAGAAGTAGAGGATAATTACTTGAACATTTTATGGCCATATTTGAAAGGATTATTGGAGGCACCAAACATTATAAGGTATGGGAATCCCACCCACATGGGCAGATGCGACTCACAAAAGAGAGCCCACATTGGAAAGAAGTGTCTAGATTTGCATGGTCAATGACCAACGTCAAGTAAGGGATTGGTATGATAATAAGTCAACCTATTTGTATTTATATAATTTCTTATTCATGGTTTAAGTGTCTAAGGTTATCTCCTAATGCTATTATCCAATGATGTCTCATTTGAATACCACATCTACTACAAAGTTATGGATGATTTGAAACACGTAGGTTTGTCAAGAAAAAAACTCAAATTTACAAAAGAACCTTCAAAATGGTAGTCATTTGTTGAAAAAAACTACACAAAAGCTTCAAGCTACTTGGTTTAAATCAAAAAGTCAAAAACCAAAGTTAGAAGAATATCGATCAAATGTAAGTCTTTGAAATGTAATATAGTAAGTTAAGTGTCAATTTTGTAATTGAATTTGTTTGTGAAGCCTGTGTCAATTTGGTTTTATTAATTGAATGTACAAAATTGTTTCGTAATGTAAAAAAAATGAACGACTTCTTCTTCTAACAAAAGGTGGAGGCAAACCTTGTGCAATTGGTATGTTCATCAGACATGGTGGAAAGGGAGTTAAATGCCACAGGAAAGATGTGGCTAGTGCCACTAATAGAATCCTATCATTTGCAACCATTCCCTGTGCAACTATGTGCAACTAAATGTCGCCTACAACTACGAATGGTTGCCTATGTGACTATTTTAAAAATTTGGATGGATTTTGATCTTCCTTTCAATTAGTTGCAACTATGACCTATTTCATCATTCCAATAGGTTGATTTTTCATGATGTCTTTGTATTTTTTACAACATCGTATATACGTTTAGTTGCACATGCAACCAAAGTAGTCACATTATAGTTGCATAAAGTACATATGCTACTTAGTAGTTACACGTATATATTATTTAATAGTACATACATACCTATATGTATATACCTACCTACCTATGTACTATTTACTAGGTACCTACATACATATATAGCTACATACCCACTAGCTATTTAATAGGTTATTTAATTATAAATAATTATTTAGAGACTATTTAAATAGGTATTTAAAATAAATAATTATGTATACGTTATTTACATATGTACTTTAAAATAAATATTTTTTAAATAGGTACCTAGTACGAACTTATGCTACTTAGTAGGTAGGCTATGTAATAGTATGTGTTAGGGAATAGTTGTAACTAGGCTATAACTATATGACTAAGTTGCAATTAAAATTTTATTTCATATTGTTTGTCTTCCTTGTCAAGTTTACAAACTATATAAGTAGGTTGGTTTGGTGGAGTAAACACATTCAATTTTTTCAATTGCCATATGGGAGGAACTAATCACATAAGCCCCAACCAAAAGGTTAAACTTAAAATAAAATAGGATTTTGTTGTAAAAGTTTTAGACCTACACCTACCTAGGCTAGCCCTATGGCTAGGTGGCCTAGGCTTAACCTAGGTGCCACATGGCCTAGCCCAAAACTAGGTTAGGTATCTTAGGCACCTAACTAGGCTAGAGGTGGCTTAACCTAGGTCCCTAACCTAAGCCTAACCTAGGTGCCATGTGGTCTATCATAAGTGGTCCAACCCTAAACTAACCCTAAATGATTATAGGGCAATCTTAAGTTGCCAAGTGGCACAGTTCAGTTGCTTCAATTAGATGGTTGGAAAAAAAAATTATTTGGCAAAATATTTCGAAAAATCCAAATGATGCCACATATCACATTCTTAGGCCACCACGTGTGAACATATTAGTGTGCATTATAGTCACAAGTGTAGTTGCAAGTGTAGTCGCAAGAACTCATCCTTGGATACATATAAAATTTCCATATTTGTACTTTACGAAAAAATATTTCATCCATCGTTTGCGTAATGGTCATCTACAACTTTTCGTTTGCTACTATGCTAATTTTTAGTCATTGTGTTGCTTGCAATTAAAATTTAGTTGTAAATGATAGTCAAACAATGTTTTTTTACTAGTGTGACTTCATCACTATTGTAATTTCAATAGGGTATGAAGGTGCTATTGTCTTGCCATATCCCTTACTTGATCAAGATCCTCTAATTTGCATAATACTAGATGCAATGGGATACATAGTGAGGTGGCCATTGAACCTAACACAAAAATATTTGTAGCCATTATGTAGCCTTATATTAGTTGTAATGTATGTAGTTTATATGTAGTGTGTGTACATTCATACTTCTGAAGTAAAAACTTCCTTATTAATACATGAACTTTAAGTTCTTCTTTGCAACAATTATGTTTTATCTAGTTATGTGCATCAATTGTGGATATGCGTTGTTAGAAGGTACCTATAGCTAATAGGTCAAGATTCAAGGAATTAGATATGTAATTAATCATCAATCCATTGTTATATATATTGATATCAGTTAGATATTAATATTGATATAGGTTTAGTCTATTAGGATATTAATCATAATAGACATTATTTAATGAGTAATTATTTACATCGAACATGCCTTGTCATCACAATTAGTTGAAAACAAAGTGTGAAATTGGACATCCTCTAACATTAGTTAATCAAAAAACTAGTTAGATGAGACATGCCATGTTAAAATGTTTAGTCAAAGTAATTAATAGAGTAAGACATGCCACATCAGCAAAATCAATAGGATAATTAGTAATATGGAATTGCCATGTCATAATGTAGTCATAGAGAAAGTCATAACGAATGAACACATCATTAATTAGACACAATATTAGTCACAATGTACATCCCATGTTGCAATCAATCATATAGTTAAAATCAAAAAAGTTCAAACATGTCATCACAATTAACGAGGAAATTAATCATACAAGTAATGCCATGTTGCAATTATTGGCATGTTTAGTCAAGAATGTGGAACCACGTCATCAAAATCAGTAAGAAAACTAGTCATAAAAGACATGCCATGTTAGCATTTGTAATTTGATGTTAAGTCACATAGGACAATCCACTTCATCACATTTAATAAGAATATTAATCAATTTAGACATGCCACATAGGCACAATTAGTCACAAAAATAGGTATAGACAAAAAATAAATCCTACCCCAAACCTATGTTAAACCTAACCCCAACCTAACCTAGACCTATCCCTAACCTAAAACAAACATAGCCCGAACCTACACCATATTTAACCCGAACCTAACCTAGACCTATCCCCAACCTAAAACAAGCCTAGCCCTAACCTACGCCAAACCTAACCCTACCTTAACCCAGACCTAACGCAAACCTAGTCCAACTAACCACATCATCTAACTTAATATGATTATTTGTCATATAAGACATGATTAGTTGGCATATTTAGTCATATGTTTAATTGCATTAGACATGCTATGTCAATCGCTTTTAATCACATAATAAGTGGACTTCAATGGCCACATCATCCCATTTGAGTCATAGTATTAGTCAAAGTAGACATGCCACACAAGCATATTAGTCATAAAACTAGTTAGAACAACATGACACATTGGATGCCACATCACCCAAAGGAGTCCACTTTTATGTTGAATTAGACATGCCATGTTGGCATAATGTTGTTTTAAGTCGAGTGATTTCAGTCATGGTAACTGTTCGTTTTGCTAGCAAGACCTATCATAAATGACTAATCTTTTGTGACTGACCCCAATTTTGTCTGCTATCCATTGTGATTGAGATATTAGTGGAAAAAGATGGCCTAAAAGATAGGATCTGTAGTAGTGAGTCCTTACACAAAATTTACAAATGAATCTGACAATGATTTTTATAGGACTTTGGATGGACATTAATATATAATTATGTGCAATGAAGTCCAAAAAATCCATTTTTAGGATTCCACATGGACTTTGGTTGAACATTATATACATTGAAGTCCATAATATTCAATGTTCAAGTATACTAGGGTATTAAAGTGGTAGTTTATCAACTATCGTTAAAGTATCATGGAAATATTTAATACAAGTTCACCATTGAGTCTACAACAGGGTTCCATAATACATGGACTCTTACTAAACACAAATAGACCAAAACTTACATGTGTATACCTAGTTAGTTCCAACAAATTATTGATGTATGGACTTTTACAAAAATGAACTAGATTATTTGTGGACAATATTCCACAATTACACCTTTGACATTAATTGAAAATGCAACATGTGGACATATTTTCTACTTATATGGAAATTCAATGTGTTCACATGGATTCAAAAACAACTTATATGCCAATTTCATGGTGTTTTACCCATCGTATTATCTTTAGGTGGAAACATGATAACATGAACCACATGCGCTTGCTTAAGGGATTATTTTTGAAAGAATATTTCTTAAAATATATATTAAAAAGTCTTCCAAAAATTCTTCAAATTTTTTTAAAAAAAATCTTTATATTATTTGTCAAGGTATATGCAAAATGTTTCAAAATATATGTAATTTTCAAAGGTTTTGAAATTTGTTTATAATTTTTTTGTGTGTTAAAAAACATGCATTATAATGTTTAATGAGTGCTTTTGAAAGCCTTTTATTCATCAAATGTTTTTTAGATTAATTCACATGTTCCAATGATATATTATCATTGAACATTAATACATTAAGTTTTTTAATACTTTCAACACCATATTAAATTATTGTTTTTAAACGTGAAAAATTAAGCATGTGTTACACTTGTTGTGGTTCATGTTAAAATGATTGCGCCCGTTCAACCAGAAATGCAATATTGGTAAAGGTTGAAATCCATGCTTTGGGAATTTGTTAATTTTTTCCTCAATTGTTGGGATTGTTTATGAGATGGACATGCTTGTTTTATTCTAGATTTAAAAATTCCAACAACCTTTCACCACCATTCATGCATCTCCTCGTTACATATTGCAACTACTAATCTTATGGACTTGATGAAATGCAAATGTGCATTTTAATCAGGTTAGACATGTTACATGAAACACCTTTCTTTACTTGCAAAGGTTCAAGTTCCAAACCACAAAATGGACATTTTTTTACCCACAAACAAGTCAATAAAATCATATCATAATCATCCACAAAATTTAAAGGCATGGAAGTAGAAGGATTTTTGAATGAACCTTTTTCAATTGTATACACATACATTTTTGTCGTTGAATGGTGGCATCTGCAAGTGGTGATTTTTTCTTCCAAAACATGTACCAAAAACTCACTATAATTTTCAATTCTTTAACCACCTTCTTAGAAATTAAAATTGTGGCCTTTAACAAGGAAAAAACCAATCAAAACACTTCTTTTTGCATGTCAATTTTTTTTTCCATAGTCTGTTATCCTCGTATTTGCACATTTGAATTCCTTTTCTAGGGCAACCATAATCTTTTGTGCAATAACAATGAGATGGTTGTGTTCTTTAGGCTGGTCTTGTGTTCTTATAATAGAAATTTCTATCTCTTGCCTTTTGTGATTTGTTACAACTAATTTACCTTTTGCATCTTGAAGCCTTTTATTTGTTTATGCAATGTATTGCTGCAAATCTTTAACAACAATTGTCAATGGAGATGTCACCTAAAGAGTTGTTGTCAAAGAATAAATTAAAACTCCATCAAGTTTAAACCACCTTAAGAACTTGGACATTATTAAATTTCCTTACATGCAAAATACCAAGATCTCACAAAACATAATAAGAAATGAAAATTTAGGCCAAAATTTGAACCTTCCCCGTTTAGTGTAGTTACATTATGACCATCCTTTGTTGTCTAAATCATCATCACCATTTCCTTGTTCATTTGAGCTTACAAGTTCCATTTGCTCACTTATCTATTTGCACCTTTGCTATTTTCAATTTGTCCATTTGCCATACATAGCCCAATTCATGGTACCCATTTTTTCACAAACTAATATTCTTGCCATCCCTAAAGAAATCAACCTTGAAGATGGAAGACATGGTTTTGGGTGGATTACCATCCATAAAGGTTAATTTTTTATGAACTCTAAATTGTTTGAATCCTATAACTATAACCATTTTTGTTAATGGCTTGCCCAAAAACCTTGGAAATCTCTTTTAAGTTTATAACTTTTGGCACTTTCACTTGTTGTGGATGAATACATTCACATGTAAATCCATATTTTTCCACAAAATGTTTTTATTAAAGATTGATGAAGATTGCATTATAGTTTTGAACAAACTAAGACTTGTATTACCATTCTAGACTTAATAGGACTAAAGGGAAATTTGAATTAATCTTCTTACATGAGGATGATCATGATGAAAAATTATAAGTTTAGAATGAAGCCCTTAATGAAAGAATCCAAAAATAGTCCATTAAAATAATCTGATTACTATAGTAGAGTATTGAAGAGATGAAAACAAAGTTGGTTATGACCTGAGAGGAATTGGAGGCAATTGAAAAGGAGATGAGGTCCCTAAGGCATAAAGCTGAAGTGGCTAATTTCTACCATCACCAAGTGGAAGAGTTTGACACTTTCAAAATGGAGCATGTTTTTATGAAGATATAAATATTGATCTATCAACAAAGGAGCAAGAAGGCACAAGCAAAACAATGGGTTTTATATAAAGATCAAATTGTCAACATAATCTAGGAATTTTTTGATAGTTACTAAAAAGATGAAGAACTTTATAGAATTTTTTTTTTTGGGGATTATTTTAATTGGATGTTCCACCATTTTGTTATAGTTTTTTTAGGGTATTTAAGGTGTCCAATTTTTGAATGTAAGATAGGGGCGAAAGCATCCTTGGGTGGACCGCTAAGAACCACTTCAAGGAATGGTTAAGGAACCAAAATGCACAAATCATTTTCCTGGGCCCTTTACTTCAAATGTTTTCACAACTATAAGTTATTTTTTTCTCATGTTTATTAATTGCATGCACTAATATATGGCTTGAAGTTTACTTTGGAATAATAAAATTGGAAATTGTTAAAATTTTGTTTTCTTAATTAAAATGGCCCCTTTAGAAATTGATAGCTTTAACTTTGGAAATTCATAACTAAATTATGCTTACTCAATTAATACCTAATAAGAACCTACAAGTAGAATGATTCCAAATTACCTTAGGAAAAAAAATATCAAAAAAAATTTCAAATCATTTTTCAAATTTGTGTTTCTAACCAAAAAGTTCAAAGAAAGGTGGCCATCATTACATTCTTGAAACTTTTTTTAAATGCAATGATTTGAGCATCAAAATACACAATATTCTTGATATTATTGGAATTTCAAAATCTATGGAACCTAATAAATGTGTTCATTACGAAAAATTTATGAAAAAAATATTTAAGTGTTTCTTATGATTTTTCAAAGTTTGATAGGTCTAGGAAAATCAAGGTTTGACATTTTTAGTGGTCCACCCAAGGATGTTTTTGCCCATAGGGATGTTCTAATCTAACATTAAAAGGTTCTTGTGTACTTTTTAATTCTAAAAATTGTCTTTTCCAATTGTTGTTGGACATATTTCTTCATTGTAAGGTCTTTGAATTTGTATTTGTTTCAAATTTGTTTGTTTTTTCCTACTAAGTTGATAAGAAAATACTTAATCTATTTGTTTACCTACATTGCAAACACAAATTTTATATTTAGTTCCTACATCTTTTCACAACCAAACCCAATAGTTCACTAGGTGGCCTTAACAATACCATTATGTCAAAAGGGATGAAAAAACCAAACGAATCTCCATGTGTCATGCCATGATGTTTCAATAATGTTATCCCAACTTGTTGCCAACATTGTTTATACAAGGTTATTAGTGTTCCCCACTAAATAAAATTACCTTGTTGGGGGCGTTAGATTTGGTTAAGATTGGGCCAATTGATTTGGTGATTTCAAAATGATTGTGCTAGGATTTTTCACAAGTTTGTACATTCTAAGTATTTTCAAACCCCAGTGCAAGAGTATTTTGAAAATTGATTCAAATTTTACAATATTTGGAGGCTACACAAATTCATCCATATGCATACTTGTTAGATAATGTCCTGTCAATAGAAGATTTTTTACTAGCTATTTTGGTAGGATGGCAACAAATTAGGGCTTGGATTAATGAGTTAGTGCAAATGGATGTTAGAGCATTTGGTTTTTATGCCCATCGTTTTTTATGGATGTGGATTAACCTAACATCACTAAAAATGATTCAACAAACATATTGATTCATTCTTAGGTCACCCACATGTTTGGTGAATGACATATAACTTTCAAGTAGACATGCAACATTCAAGTAGACACTTTCGTGGGACTTGTCATGATGATCAACCACCTTTAATGGTGGTCAATATGGTTGGACTTCCATCAAGAATAACCCTATTAACATTTTAAATTTTTCCATGTTTTCGTGCATTTGAGGATGGAGGTCCAAGGATGATTTAAGATTTCAATTCCTCCAGTATGGAGGAGCTAAATGTTGATGATAGATGTTAAAGGTGTAAAAATTGTTAGGATTTTTATTACATGAATTGTTAGTACTTATTTCAACTATTAAAAATAATCTACCAAAAATGATTATTGAAAATCTACTAACAAAAACTATTATTGAAAATCTTTATCTTGTTTTTAAAATTAAAATTTTAATGATAGTTGTTGACTATCAATTAAGATTTCTTAGTTGCGGATAAAATTAGATGTAGTTAATTTTGGAGTAAGTTTTTAAAATGTATCAATTATTTTTACGATAATCATCATTTTGAGGATTAGATTCCCATTGTTGTTTTGATGTACTTAGGTGTAGAGTCTTTTGTGCATGTAAAGGCATATTTAAGTATTATCCTTTGATGCAAAGAAATTAAACTACATGTATTTTTGAAATTGTCTTTTCCATTAAAGTTTTTTGCCTTTGTTTTTGAAATTGCATTTGTTTCACAAGTTTTAATATTCAGATTTTGTAATTTGTTATCAAGTTGGTTAAAGACTTTGTTCCCCTTCAAAAATTAGTAGTCGATTTGTACTATTGTAGGTTAAATTTTTCAAGCTAATGATTATTTGTTATTTTTATGTTGTAAGACTTGTGTATTTCTTTCTTTACTCCTAATTTTTTCTATTTCCACATTTGGGATATACTATGTGGCCTTAACAAACATGAGTGTGCAATGGGGTTCCACACTAGTACCACTACCATGCTAGAAGCATTTTAGAAGGAATTCATGAAGGTTATGGATTAGGTTTTGGCTAGCTTTGCCATTGCCAAGTGCTACATCAATGATATTATCGTTCTTAATTTGATTGTAGGGGATGACATGCATCATTTATAAGAGGTGTTTGATTGATTTAAAGAACATAACTTTAAGTTGCATTTTGGCAAATGCCAATTTTAAAAAAATTAGGTGGAGTACTTGGGTCACATGATTTATCTTAGTGGATTAGGGGTTAAGAAGGTCAAAGTTGAGGCCATCTTACAATTGCCCCAACCATTAGATTTTAGTTGATTGTGAGCCTTCCTCAGCATGTGTAATTATTATTGGAGGTTTGGTAAAGGATTTAATAACATTGTTAAAATTTTAGCCTAGTTGATTAGGATTGACCAATAATACAAATATGGTGAAACATAGGAATAGGTTTTTCAAGAATTGAAAGTTAGGTTCACATTAACACCCATTTTGCAACATCCTATTGGGGGGTGACCTTTTTAGTTACATATGGATTGGAGCACTTTAGAGTTAGGAATAGTGTTTGCCCAACTTGATGATGACAATTGAGAGTTTGTAGTGACCTATGCTAGTTAGTCTAATAACAAGACGAAGGTCGAATATAATTCATATGAAAAGGAGTGCCTTATTATTGTTTGGACAATTTCTTCATTCCAATTGTATTTTTATGGTAGCCCATTCACATTTTCATGGATCACTAACCTTTAAAATTCTTGAAAAAATAAAATTGTTTCATAGGAAAGTTAGTAAAATGGGTTTTTATACTACTAGAATATCAGTTTGACATAATTGATAGTGTTAATAGGGTTGATTGGGATGCTGATAGGTTAAGTTGGAACCCAAGTTCCTATAAGGAGGACACCACAAGGGCTTGTTGGCACGATGATGTCACTAGAAGGAAAATGAGGCTTTGTGACTAGTCCTTGTGATTAATTTTTAATCACAAGCAACATATATGATTAAAATCCCACTAATCCTAAGTCATGTTGGACAAGTTGCATGTGACCATAGTCACGAATGACATGGATTGATGTGGATGAAATAAAAAATCAACAAAATACAATTTCATTTTTTGTTTGATTACATGTGTATTATTGTTTGCAACTATTTGGTGAATAATAAAAACAAATGATATGTTGCCATGTGTCAGAAAATTATTTCAAAATTATTTTTAGTTAATTTTGAAAAAAAATCAAGGCGTTCAATTCATGTGCTTGTAATTGTGACATGTGACACATCCACAAATATTTCAAATTTTAATTTTAATTAAATATTACATATATATAATACATATTTAATTATGTAGGTGAATAAGTAGGTAGGTAGGGGTATCCACTTAATTAAATTGGTTTATGAGTAGGTAAGTTAAATAGATAGTTGATTCTATTAATTTGTTTTTATATTTAGCCTTTAGAATCAAACCATTTTGATTGGTTCATCCTAAATGACACTTGTCTTTTTTAAATTATGTTTTTTCAATGTTAATAGTCCATTTTGTTGTATAATTTACAAAATTTAAAAGGAAAACAAAAGATATGAGATACATTTTATAATCACAAATTAGTTTGTGACCAAGTTACAATTATAAAACATATCTCATATCTTTTATCTTCTTTTTCAATTTTGTAAATTATACAACAATGTTTGCACTGAAAACATTTGAACTTGGTTAGACCTTGGTTAATCTTTGGTGTAACTAAAATTTGATTAAACTTTGGCAAATAAAATATTGGTTAAATTTTGATTAAACAAAAACTTGGTTAAACTAACCCTTGTCTACACTAAAATTTGGTAAAACGAAACCTTGTTAAACCTTGATTTAAAATTGGAGAAGTTTTTGCATTAGTTGTTGGAGATAAATGAACAATGTTGTAATGTTCATTATGTTGTTCATTAGTGTGGAACTCACTATCCCAATTTATATTTTTTGGTGATTCAAAAGTTAATGAAAACCTCATTCCTAAACCACAAAAATATTATAATGGTTTTTTCCATGTTTTATCAGTTATTAATGTCATTACATATGTGTATCCATTCACACATAACAAGAAGTTCTTGTTCCTAATATGACACATTTTGCATGGCCATTGAAGTGAGGATTTTTTCTTTGTTTTGATTTCATTATGATCAGACCTTGAACATCACATTTTAACTCACATTAGGACATTAATTACACACATGAGGTGAATTTCACATGTGACATGAGATTTTAAAATTTTTTATTTATTGATTGATCAATGTTCATCAATATTTCAATTTGAAATAAAATTCAATAATGCCCTAGTAATTTTTGATTAAGAGACCAAAATTTCTATTATATTAACATAAATTGAACTTTGGTTAGTTTAAATTTAATATGGTTTAGCTTAGTGTAACTTAAGTTTAACCTTGGTTAGCTTATGTTGAGCCTTAGTTAACCAAGGTTTAACCAATTTGTTTAACTTAGGTTTACCCTTGATTAGATTATGTTTAACCTTGTTACTTGAAGTTTAATTTAAGTTTAACCTTGATTAACCTAAATTTAACATATGTTTAACCTAATTTTAACCTTGGTTTATCTTAAATTAACTTAGGCTTAGTTTAGGTTTAGCCTTGGTTAATTTAGGTTAGTTTAGTTTAAATTGTATAACCTTAGCTTATATTAGTTTAGTTTATAATAACATAGGTTTAGTTTATGTTTAGCCTTGGTTAACCGATGTTTAGCTTTTGTTTAACCTAGGTTTAATTTAGGTTTAACTTTGATTGCATATGTTTATCTTTGGCTAATGTAAAGTTATTTTGAATTTAACCTTGGTTAACTTTGGTTTAACCTTGGTGAGTTTAAATTTAATTTAAGTTACATTAGGTCAGTGTTATTTAATTTAAATAGCCTTAGGTTATAATAGGTTAACTATGATAACCTAAGGAGGTCTAGGTCAAATAAGGAGGCCTAGGGCTAATGTAAAGTTAATCTAAATTAATCTATGTTAACTTAAGTTAGCTTTGGTTAGTTTATGTTAGCCTTGGTTGGCTTACATATTCTATATTATCTTAGGTTAGGTCTATGTTTTTAAATGGACCTAGGTTATTTTAAGTGACCTAAATTAACCTATCATGTTAGTTTAAATTATCTTACATAGATTAAGTTAACCTATATAGGCCTATGTTGGCTATGTAGGTAGGAAATATTTTGTCAACATTCTAGCATTGACCACAATCCATGGCATTTATGAAGATTGATTTTTGAACCCCAAGGATGGACATCAACTCTTTTACCACCAAGCCACCCTAGTTGTTGTGGGAAAGAAGTAACATGCATTTTATTAACCTATTTGATTTCAAACATTACACAAAACATCATTTTTGAACTTTGATATTTTATTACGATTTTGTCCAAATGACAAGATTAAACTTTAAACTTAAAGTTTTCCCAATAATGTATACACACACATTTTTTTCCCCTTAAAAATATAAAACAATTTGAAAAGAAAAATGTTATTCAATACAATTTCAAAGACCATTCTGTGGAAAAAATAAACTCATCACACGATTTATAAATGGATAATATAATAAAAATACATAAATAAATTTCATATCTTAAACCTTCATTTGATTTTTAAAATTATACTATACAATTTTTCTTTTGATATATCATAATTTTACCAATATAATTTAATTAAAATGTGTGATATAATTTATTCACATATAATATATATAAATGAATCATAAATAAATTATAATAGAAATATAATAAAATTTATCTTATTAACTATATTTCTGATATAAAAGATTAATCTACATAATTAGTTTTCATTTCTAAATATTGATTAATGCCATATAATTAATTGATTTTATGGAACTATAAATTCTATTATGTTTACACATAGAATATCTTAAGTTTTACTTAAAATTATGATAAAATTTCTATGTAAAAATTATTTTTTTTCACATCTCAAACATTTATTTGATTTTAAAAATTATATTATACAATTTTGCTTATAATAGATCATAATTGTACCAACAAAATGTAATTTAAATGTATGATATGAAATAGGTCATAAATTATTCCTACTACCTAACATATTCAATAAATAAACTACATTGCCTATTTAATATAATAATTAATTCAAAAAAATCACATATATCAACATGATAAAATACTTATTACTTAACCCACATACATATGACCTATTTGTTACTTACTACCTATCCTACTTATTGCCTATTTAATACATTAATTGCATATCCTACCTAATTATTTAATTACACTTACTACCTAAACCTTAACCTATTTAATAAATAAATTACATAGCCTAATTAATTAAATAATTAATATAAGAACATATTAACAATATGATAAAATACATACTACTTAGCCTATTTCTACCATTAATTGCCATGGGTCCTTTGAAATTTTCACAAAGCCACCAAACCTTATTACATGTTTAATGGTTAATTCATTGAAAAAAGTTAAGGGAAAACAATTAGACCACTGAATCTAGCAATTTCATTGGTCAAAATTTTAATTTTTTTTTCCCACATTTGATTACATGTGCATTTGCGACTAAAATTTATAGTTGCAAGTAAAGTTAACAAAATGTCATGTGGTATCCAATGGCCCTTGAACCACCTTCTAAGTCACAAAAATAACATCATTTACATCTATTTTGGGATATCACTAAAAATGAATGATATAAGTCTATTTTTCATTTTCATCCAAATTGACATTAGTTGCAAGTATAAGTTGCATATGGAATTATAAACCATTTTGTAGTCATTTATATAACTACTACTCGTTTTTTACCAAGTGCCATGAAGGATAGTCATATGTAAAGTTACAAAAATGGTTGATTTGGACATAAGTCACAAACATATGGGTTGGAATGGACAAGATTCCTTGTAGTGGTTTAATTAGGGTACATAAGTTTATATATATACATAAAATTATTGTTTATATTTGTATTGTGGATAATTTGAACCCTCAAAGTGGTGGTGAGGGGTTCAAATTTTCACACTTACAACATAGGTAAATGGCCTAATTGACCAAGGTTCATTGTGCAGGTAGCCCATCTAGGCTTTTAGATTAGGTTTGTTTTTTTAGCTTAAGTAACCTATGTTAACTTCTTAGGCTAACCTCCTAGTTTAAATTACTTAGGTTGGGCTTTTTAGACTAGGCCTCCTAGGTTATAAGGTCCCTTAGCCTTATTTGATTAAGTTGTTGCTACCACATGGCATCACATAATTGGGCCAAAAAAATTCATTTGTTAACTTTAGGCTACAACATGGCAATTCATAAATGGGTAATAAATCCTTTAATATGGCCTAGGTTGCCATGTGAGATTTCCCTATTCAAGTAAATGTTAGTGAAAAGGTGCATTAATTTTTAAATGGAAAATCACACTAACATTTTTGAGACATTTTCCATTAATTCACATCATTTACTTTGGTACTTCAAATTTCCCATTTAAAAAATAATTGTTAATTTACTTAATGAAACTTGTCATTGTTTTAAATGACCAAACATGGTTTAACTAAAATTGTCTTAATCAATTAGTCTTTTTACACTAAAACCAACTAGGTTAAAAAATAATGGAAATGTTCCTTTTAATTATTATCTTATTAGATTTTGGTGGTGAAAAAGGACAAGATTTTTTATTGTGTAAACTAATTTTAGTTCAACCTAGGTTAATCTTTAATTAAATTTAAGTTAACCAAGGTTATGCCCAACCTTAGGCCACATGGGACTTATGCTAACCATAGACCTAGGTGATGTCAAGTGGTATTTAAGTTAGGTAGGTAAATAACCTTAATATACATAAACTATAAATATATAATTTTAACATATGTATAATATACACATAATATGCCTTAAATACAAGTAAAATACGATTAATACACCCATAGTGTATTAATAGGTCTATCCCATAGTGGTGCAATTAATTTTGGTCACTATTGTAACTAATGGGACATATATGCCTTTTTTTGGATGAAAATCATATTAAAAACTATCCATATGAAAAAATAATTAAAAAAAACCATAACCTAATTATAATGTAGTTGCAAGAATGACTTGTTAAATAGTTCTAAAACCAATCAAAAGTAACTCCAAATGATTAATAGTCGATGTAGTTGTGTATGATAAGATTTTTTTCTAGTGTGTGGATTTGGAAACAATTTCAGGTTTGCATGTCTTTGCATACCTATGTATTTTATGATGTTATAGGGATGCACTTAAAACTAACATGAGTAATGGGAAATTTAGTGATGCAAGCATTGAATTAGAGAGTGATGGTGCCTTAGATATTCATCGAAATGCATATGTTATTGCATATTTACAAGTATGCAAAGTTTTAGTTGGATTGACATCCAAGGAGTGTGACCATGTTCCGGATAAGGCCAAGTGGTTCAAGTGGGAAGGCAATTCCTTCCTACACACATGGACAAATGAACATGTGCATGTTGTGCTTCACCAAAAATAGCATGTGAGGGCCTTGTGTGGCATGTTCACAAAATTTTGGGCCATTTTGGGGTCCAACAAACCTCTAATTAATTTGTTCCAAGCACAATATTTTTGGTGAGTGATGCAACTACATGTTCAAAATTTTATTTCATGGTGTGTGGTGTGTGATCAAGTGTGAACATCATTCAATGCACCTACACTTCATTTACATCCATTGCCCATCATGGGGTTTGGGTATTAGTGGAGTTTGAATTTTGTCGACCTATTAAGCTTGACAACTTAACAAAATTAATATGTTTTGATTATGATCAAACACTTTTTGAAGTGGTTAAAATTGGCACCATTATTGGATTATAGTAATTAAAGAATTGTCTATGCATTTTTGAACAAAATATTTAATAAGTTTGGGGTTTGAACTAAAGTATTCATCAACCAAGGCATAAAATTTCATGATGAGTTCCAATAGTTATTTGAACACTAATTGACCATTACACGATTTCATGAGACCATCTTAAGGTAAATATATCAATTGAACAAATGGTGCAAACGATGAAATGAGGTTTATGAATGTATGGGTTCAAAAGGGCCATATTAGAAATTGGGACTTATAATTATCATGGTTAGCCATGGGATATAAGTCTAGTCAACAAACTTCTTTTACATTTTTTAAAACATATTTCCTACCATTTGGCCATGAGCCTAAACTACTAGCCTTAATTCAATGCAATGTGACGGTAATAATTAATTTGGATGATTTAAATGTGTGACGTTAAAGATGTGAGCAACAAATAGAACAAGTGTAATGCCAATGATTATGAAAAATTTGGCAATTGTTCAACACCAAAATACATGATGTTATGCCACTATTCAAAGAGGTGATTATTGGCTTGGAGTTCGAAAATTTGAGCTAAAAAATTATGTACATTTGTATCAAACAACATCAATTATGTTGGATGTGATTGTAAGATGTGTTATTTTGCATGTGTGGAAGGTATTACTTTCCAAAGTATTGTTATTGGGTGGCCAAGATGGTTAGACATGGAAAGACCACATTAAAAATTGTGTGTCATGTCATTTTCATAACATGGATGGCCAAATTGACCCCTTTTTGGTTGTTGTGTCTACCAACCTTCGATGTATGTTGTGTGGGTAATTTTCAGGGATAATAATTATGTCAATGTGTGATTTGTGTTCAAGAGGTTGATATATGGGATGCGTAATGTCACCTTTGAATGAAATATCAATCAAAAAATAATTTTACCTTTGGTGCACAACATAATCTTGGGGATATTTATAGTTAAATAATAGGGAGTAACCTAAGTTTTTTTGCAGGATGATGCACACTTGGCATGAGGATTTGGGGGAATTATAATTAGGTGATTAATGATGGGGCTCAAATTTGCACTTGACTTGCTAGTCCTTCCATTTTAAACCAAGATGTTCATTTTTGGTGGATTTATTGAAAGGATTCCCTACATTATTATTTAGCTTAGTGGGATGCTTAGTCCCAAATAGAGGGTGGTTTGGAGATGATCTGCCATTAAGGTGATTTTTGTCATTTGTAATGTGTGTGTATAGACATCAATAGTTATAGACATTATTGTATTCGTGCACAACAATTGTTAGGTGTATATGTTAGTTATTCAATTAAATCATGTAGTTAGTTTAACACTAAACTAGGTTAGTTTAATTAATTTGGTTCAATTGTTGATTAATGGGAAATCCATTCTAGTGTGACCAAGTTTCAATTATTTTTTGGATGGGACTCAAAACCATTCGGTGATGTGAAATTTTAACACCCTTTTTTTATTGTGTGTTTTTATAGTTTCTAAAAAATTTATGCATTTTTTTTGTAATTTTGTGAACATTGTGTTATGTGTGGTGTAAGTAAGTATGTCTTTTTGATTTGGAGATGATGTGCCATAAAGATGGTTTTGTCATTTGTAATGTGTGTGTAGACATTGATAGCTGTAAATGTTGACATGGTAACACATGACATAACACTTGAATACAAGGGCATTATCACAATAATGACATGCATAAGCTAAACTAAAGCTTGTTCTTGATAATTCCTTGTTGAAAGGTGTTACTTGACACAATGAAAAATAATATGAAAAGAGAAGGAACATGCAAAAATAAAAAATGTATCTATTTACAAGTTGCTTTGGGCACATAAGAGTTCCATTAACCAAGATGGTGGGTCCCCACCTCTAGGCTAAAAAGCGAGCTAACCGTGAGCCATAAGCCATGGCTTGGGTCATTAACTGGCTCCCAAAATCAGTGGGCATTAAATTGAGAGCAATAAATCCTATGTATGGTTTTTAGAGTTCGATTGAGTTTGCAAGTTTGTTTAGATACATGACATGCTAAACACCCAAAACCCAATAAAATTTCAAATTTGTTAAGCAAAAATGCAAATGTTGCATTGCTCCAAAATCTCCATGTGAAAATAGACAAATAAATAAATAAGTAAATTTGTACCGACCTCTTCTTTGTCATGCATATTTGTAGTTCCATTTATTTGTGTTAAATAGAAAGCTAGGATGTTTCAGTTGTAAATCATCATGATGGTTAGTTAAGTGGAATCCATTGATGGAGGTAAATGTTATATAGGCTAAGTGAACCAAGAAAGCTCATGAGCTAACAAGTATTTGCTTGGGTGTGAGTCACCTTGCAAGTTGTGAGCAGGATCCTCAGCATGCTCATCAACGTGCATGTGCGTGCCCAGGGCTAAACTTGTAAGGACATGCTCAAAAGCAAAACAATGCTGTTTGTTGTGTTGCAGAGGAAAAAAACCACATTGTTGTTGTATATCAAAGCCTCCGCTATAACACTAAAAATTTTCTTTGCGGTCTTTACGTCTTCCTGAACTATTGTTTGGGTGTTCTGCATATCCATGTCTCACTTCTTGTTGGCCTGCAAAGATTCACAACCAAGGATTTTTTTGGCTAACAACAGCAAAGTTCATCCATTAGACGGGCCAAACGAAGTCCTTTCAACAAACTTCATCCAACGAAATGCCGTCGCGGAAAGGAAAGAGAAGGGGAGAGAACGCGAGAGCGAGGTGCACAAGAGAGTTTTGGAGCGTGTGTGCAATGAAGACCCTCGTGACGATGGCGCGCTTTCCCTCCGTCTCCTCCGTCCCTCGTTTTGCTCTTTTGTCTCATGTAAGTACGCTCTTCTTCTTCTTCTTCTTTTTCGCTGGTTCTGACCATTCCAAATTCTGTTAAGAAGAGATCAGGAATGGTCCATTTCTTTGTTCAATTGTTTTCCCCTCCCTTTTCCCCCTTCCCTCTTCTCGTTTACGGAATGCAGATAGAGCCAGTAAGAAGAGGCTCGAAAACTCTTGAATTTTTTGGGCTCGCTTCTGGACGTGAGCATGCTGCGTTTACGATGCAGAATTGTATCAAAATGAATGAGTGGCTTAGGAGGAAAATTGGGTCTGTCTGTCCGTGTCAGAGAGAATGATGATTTGAACTAGGCAGAGCTAAATTATCTAGCTCATCCACGGAGCTTTAAGAGCGCTGTGAACAACTGCTGAACAATTAACTTATCACATAAGATGATGCGGTGCTCTTAAAGCTGACGAAGCCATGATAGGTTCTTCTTTCTCTGCAATTACAGATTGTGCATAGGTTTTAGGGTTTAAGGTTACAGATAGTGATTTGGTGCGTTGGTAATCACTTCAAGCTCTGTTAAAGAATCTGGTTAGAAACATTGAGTCTATTCTGTCTCTATGGAGGCAACAGCTGCTGCAAATTGGCTCATCAGTGATCCTTAAGTGTGGTGTAACTGTGTCTTCAACTGTCAGTTCTTTGATTAGGGTTTCTGGTTTTTTTTGGTTTCTCTTGAAACTGAGAGGCAAGACAGAAACCTCTATTCTTACAGATATGCAGATGAAGTAATGAGGAATCATGTGACTGATTTTGCAGAATAGAGGTTGGTGCAGAGGGAGTTGTGGCATGCACAATTTACGGTTCTCCCCTCCAAGCTGGGCCAGTAATAAGAGGCAGATTAGCAATACTGTGCTTATGCAAGCTGCATTGCAAATTGATTTGGTATGTATGTCTTTCTTTACTGTCCTTCTGATGTTTTCCTCTTCTATATCATGCTCCTGTGGGGTTTTTGTACATCATTTCCATAGTTCCTGGTTGAGTTTTGTCTCTTGATTAGTGATGATGATACCTTCAGCATGAGAACAAGTGCATTTATGAAAATGCTGGCATGTATGTGCATGCATATACATGAGTCTCTGTAAGTATTGGCAACACCCAAAAAGCTGGACTGAATTGGTTTCTCCTGCTGTCCATTGCTCTAAGTTTACAAAACAGTTAGATCCTTGGAAGTCTTTGGGGTAAGAGAGGTTTCTGAGTGTACAAAGGTAGTTGGGCTGGGTCAGCAGGTTCCATGTCTGGTAGACAATTATGCATATTTGCTTCATGATAGCGCCTCTGGAGTGACGGGTGTGGTGGATCCCTCAGCAGCAGGACCTGTTATTGATGCCCTAAATAAAAGGGGCCTCTCCCTCACGTACATTCTCAATACACATCACCATTGGGATCATACTGGTGGAAATGCTGAGCTCAAAAAAAAGTACAATGCAAAGGTTCTGTCTCCCTGCTTATATTCTAGCCCTCCTGTCTGGTCTTTCCCTTCAAATGCTGTATAAATTCAAAAGTTCAGGGGTCCTCTTTATGAGGACCTTGAACTTGAAATGTTCAAGATTATCCTGAGTAATGAATGCAATGTCTGTAGGGTAGGTGGTTGGGCCAAGAGCAGATGAGGAGCGGATACCAGGTATTGATTTGGCACTGAGAGATGGCCAGATCTGGATGTTTGGAGAGCAAGAAATGCAAGTTCTTGATACCCCTGGTCATACACGAGGTGACAGCCTATTTTTCCCCTGGAACCTTAGGCAACCTAGTGGCATGTTGATGGAGACTGTGTCCATGTCCTGAGACATAATACATTTTGTGGATTTTGTGGTGATTTTTTGAGTGAGACATGGAAGGCTGATGATTGCTTTTGGTGTCTATTGGCTGTATCTGGGCTGATATCAAACTATCATGCAACTCACAGTATGGACAGCACCACACATACTGAGTGCTGGAAGAAGATAACATGAGCTTATACTACTGCCTCTCTGTGTAGGCCTCTCTGTGCCTTAAGGCTTAGATGCTTGCTTGTACAGGGACAAGCTAAGATGAAATGAAGCTTACCCTCACAAGCTCATTGCAGCTTGATTGATAATACCTTTGACCTTTTTTAATTAGATATGTCTTTCAAGTGCTTGGAACACCACGATTGAGTCTTCCCATTGCTTCTCGAAATGAGACAGAAACTCAACATGCAACTTTTGTATAATGGTTTGCATGGAATTTTGGGTGTGTTATTCTATACTTAACTTCACCCATGGTGAGAGCTGATGAAGTCAGTGGGTAGTCATGGCAGCTTGTCACTGCTATTTGTGATGAAGGTAACGGTCTGACACTTTGTGATCAACTCTCACAAGGTTATGACTGCACTAATTGTTGTATTACCTTTAGAGTGTTATTGTGTTTGCCTTCTGGTTGCCTCATGTTGTGAATATGTAGACCTCCTGTCATTAATAATGATATGCATAGAGGTCTTAATATGGTCTTTGAATGTGGCTATTTCTCTGCCACAAAGCATTGATTTGTGGTGTGAGTATGGATGTGTCTAGGACATGTAAGCTTCTACTTCAAGCAGAGCAAGGCTGTGTTCACTGGGGACACTCTCTTCTCTATAGGGTGTGGCCGTCTGTTTGAAGGTTCCCCGGAGCAGGTCATAGTCCAACCTTTTTTGGCCACATGTAATTCTGAATGCTCATAGAGTAGACTACACAACTATATATATACAGTGAACATGTCTTGGCAATTTAAAAGTATATATTTTGCTCTTGGGGTGGTGAACCAGATGTGGATGTCTCTCTCAAAGCTGGCAGGGCTCCCTGATGACACTCTTGTTTACTGTGGCCATGAATATACTCTGGTACATTCTATGTATTTCTTCCAGAATCATATTTCAGGAGAGTTTTCCTGCATGGCATCACAAATGTACAAGGTTGCATTTCAAACGAATGTTTTTGTATCTCTTAGACCTAAGGAACAGGTGATAAGGCTTACAAATGAGACGAAAGGTATCAAAAAAGGATCTTATGTCATCCACCTAAAGTTACTGTGATTACACAATCTTCAGAAATGACAATAAGAGAAATAACAGAAGTACTACTCAGAAGGCCAAGAGAAAAATAATTTGAGGCAAATGTGAATATTTGTTAGGCCCTGTAGTAGTTGTATAACATGTGTTTCTTGAAGAACTGCAGTCGAATGCAAAGTTTGCCATAACAGTAGAACCAGAGAACAAAAGACTGAAGTCACGCTTCGAGCAGGTCAAGGAGCTTCGTCAAAAAGGCTTGGCAACGGTACTTATACAATTAACAACTTCTTTTCCACTTCCCATTATTGGTGTTGTCAAATCTGTGGTTTAGCACAGCATGTTGAGTTGCATGCTTCTACATGGATGTTTTAGTCTTTCTATGATCAGATTAAGTGTAGGCAGTATGGAAGTGAAACATCTGTCTTTGAACTGTAAAGTACTCCCTCATCATCAGAAACTTTATTGAAGGTTTTGCTGTTTTCCTTGAAGTTTGTGAGATTAAGGAATAAGCCTATTGCACCCAGCTATTGGTATTCACTATGAAGCATGGTTTGTTGGTTTGAGGTCAGATTCCATCTACCCTGGGTGAAGAGAAGGAAACAAATCCCTTCTTGCGACCATTCAGTGCAGGATTACGGAAGACAATGAAAGTGCCTGCAGATGCAAGTGACATCCAAGCATTTGCTGCAGTGCGTGCTGCCAAAGACCGAGCCTAAAGAATCTGAGGGGCTTTGTAATTTTACCTGCATACAAGGCATAGTTAGGTTATAGTATTAGTGTAGAAAAGATACACAAATATGCAAGGTGTGTAGAATATGCTTGTGCCTCAGGGTGAAAAAAAGCCTATGTGGCCAATGAGGTTGTTAGAATGGGAGCCTTGAATTGTTTTGAAGAGTTCTCTTTAGTAAACTGACAATTCAATGTTGTAATAACCTCATAAGCTTGTGTCTAGGTGTGAAGATAAAAATTGTAGCCACTGAAATTGTTATCCTGGACCATCATATCCACCACCTGCTGAAAAGGTTGATTGATGAAGCAGAAAAGTGTTATCATATCTTCCGTATGAAAAGATTTTGATGCTCATATTGAAGTTTTTAAGTGTATCATTAGGGTCAATGAGGAGACGGAAGATTGTGATATTGTTAATTTGTCTCGAAGCACATTCAGAAATATTTCTGAATGGGGTGCTAATTTTGTGAAGGGTCATCCTCATTGTACTTTTGCTGAAATTCAGCAGGCTTTCAATAAGCCTTATTGAAAGGGAGCAAACTGATGATCAAATTGACATGAAGCTCCGTGATATGAAGTAGGTGAAAGAGCAAGTGGAGGAGTATTATGAGTAAGTTTTTCATTTAGTGAATTGGTTGCAACATTAAGGCTATTGAGACCGAAACCCTACTACTGTTTTTTGTGCTGGATTATTCTCATATTCGTGTCTAGCAACTATTGGAATGAAATGAGATACTTTGATTGAGCATAAGGAAGTGATCCTCATTTATGAGGAAAGTGGACCAGAGGTTTACAACACATAACTATAGTAATTGATATCTGAACAAGTGTTCAAGGAATGAGAGCCCTTGCAATCAAAATATGGTGGACTAGGAGGAGGAAGAATGCTTAAAGAATAATTTTACTAAGATTATTAAGCAAATGCAGAGCAATGATGGTTCTGCTGAATATATTACCATTAAACTGTGGAGTTCTAATTAGGCTGGATTATCAAATATGTCTGTTTAAGTTCAAAAATCAGACATAAAACTACATTAGAGCTTGAAGGAACAAACTTTGATAACTCAAAAAGAAACTATAACATTGAAAAAATACAATATAAAAATTGCAAGAGCTTAAAAAAACAAGTGAAAAATCTTCCGAAAAAACACCAACAAGAATGAAAAAAAAATCTTGAATGAAACACCAAGAAATTAGTGTGCATGTTTTCATGTGTGATTTTGTTAGTTTCAAGAGTGTTGGGCACCAAGTTCGCAGCTCATTACATGTATAAACATTAACAATTTATCATTTTTTGGGTCAATATGTTTGTGTAAATTGACCACTTGATGCAATTTTCTCAAAATTGAACCTAGAACCTGAATATCTGTGATGAGGACATAAGTGATGTTCAATTCAAATTATATTATATATATGATGTAGTTTTAAAATCTTCTCATATTTTTGTGAAATGATAGGTTTACTAAAACCATCATTTGAAACCACCACTCTAATTGACAACAATCCCATTTAGGCTTTCTGTTGCTTCACACTTCTAGTGACGACCAACTATTTTTTTTCTTCTTATGTTCTCATGTGTGGCTTCCAATAGTTCATCATTATTTATGTCAATTTCAAATTTAATTTAATTTTAATCGATATAAATAGTGTGGACAATAAAAGGCAGTGCATGTTAATCTTTTTTTTAATATTCATGTTGGTGGGTAGGGGAAAGAAGTGACACAATTATTATTAGGAAAGGAGGTACTTATTAAAAAAGGAATGAGATAATTAGGCTTTAAAATGAAATAGGTATGAATTGTCTTTGGAATTGTTTAGGGACAATCATATTATAGATTCCAAAAAATCACCCATATACATCTAGTTTTTAAAAATTTCTTGTCACTAGAATTAAGACAAGTGATTTTTTCACATGATATAAATCCACCTTCCTCCAATGGGTTTGATTCCATGATAAAAATTCCTATTATCTTTGAAATTTATTTTGTACATTGGATCAAATTCATAGATTTTCATTCAATTTAATTAGTGGACAAGTGTGACCTTTGAACATTTGAAATCAATTGGCACATTGGGATACAAGCTAAAAACACATTTCATGAAGTTATAATATTGTTAATATTTTAAAATCTCTTGTTTTCAATATTGGATTTTTGAAATGTTTGATTCTCATAATAATTCATAATTCTAATGTTCTTATGTTTTGACCAATTTTGTGTGTGTATATGGTTTACGACGTATGCTCCATGTAAGAGAAAAAAAATGTAAATCTTTATTTTACCATGTTAAAATGTGTAATTTCTATTTTGGGGGAGGGGGTTCCCCAAAGTTTCATAATTTCTTTGGTGATGGGCCCATCAAATTATGAAACTTTGAGCAACTCCCTTCCTTTAAAATAGAAGTTACATGTTTTCACATAGTTTTACATGACCATTGCACACCCAAAAAAAAGCTTTGGGATGAATCACCATTAATTAGACTAATTAATATGAGTTTTATAATAGGTACCCAAACTCTTGTAAAAGTCTACGTCCAAAATGGTGATGAACAAAGTCAGGAATACAAATTCTACTCAAGCAATGAGATGGGGAAACATGGACCCAAGATGCACTTAATAATGTGCACCCAAAATATTTCCCCGCATCACAATTTTTCCAATCTCCTTTGCCCAAAAATGTTGAATTGTGTTGTATATAGATGGACTAAAGGGTAACCTTTTCACGATATTGTGTTAATAATAAAAGCTTCTATTTGAAGAAAATTAAAAAGAAATTCCTTATTTTTAAAAGTCCTTTTGAAATGATTTTTTTTTCTTTTTAAAAATTGTGCGTAATGAAAATGTTCTATTTAAAAAAATAATTGACTTTTATTTGTATAGGCTTTATGAATTTTCATTTTAAGATTTCTAAATGGCATTCACCATAATAAATGACATCAATAACTTTTGATATAAGTTTTGACCTAGGTTTAGGAATTTTCATAGGTGAGTAAACAATTGGCAATCAAATATTACAATATTAAAATCTTAAAAATCAAAAACCATGTCCATTCAACTATTTTTAGAAAGTTTATATGAACTTGTATGGAGTATTTACAACTAAAATTGAGTCACTCTTCCATGCATTCATCCTAGATTTTAATATGTCAAAAATTTGAAGAATAATGATTAACAATTTCATCTATTTGAATTATTTGCTGATGGGATTCGTCCAATAGAATTATAAACCTCCTATCGTAATGCATTTCAAATTTGGAAGTTAGTCAAAGAGTTTCATTTATTCAGATCATGGAAATTCATTTTATGGTGTCATTTTCATCTTCACTGTTCAATTGCTTGTTATTGGAAAAGAATTCATATATGGAAGTCCATCCGATAGGGTCAAATTCTTTAATCTAAACACATTTTACTTGATCGTATCAGGTTTATGTGTAAAATTTCACCACATTTAACTATGCAACTTTATTATACAATAATTCCTTTCATCTATGAAAATCTGTTTCACCCAATTGAATGCATTTCATTCATCTAAGTTCATCCAACATCTTTACTACTTTCATTCCCATTTGTTTATCTATACATTGTTTCAGTTAACTAGATTAGGTTAGTTTCAGATGCCATCAAAACTCATTTAATTGGTTTTGACAGCATCCATAGACTTTTGTTTCATTTGATGGAGTCACATTCATCTGTCGACTCCATTCATCCATTGGACTTTCATTCATTTGCAACATCTATTAGATCCTATACAATTACATGCATCCAAACCCTTTCATTTCGTCCTCAAGCCATTCAAAACCATGTCAAATATTAGCTTAAAAGGTGGGCTCCTTGCGAACAGGTTCTTTCCAGCTTAACACAACTGCACCATAGAAAACAAATTATTTGGCTCCCAAAAAGAACTATTTTGGAGAAGAAATGCGCACTAGAAAACAATGATGTGGGTCCTAAAATAAACATTTTGGAGAAGGGCAGGATAAATCCGTTGTGAAAAAGTTGACATTGGAAACTATTTTGTTGCGATGCTGATTGGACATCAAAATGATGCAACGCTGTAAAACTTTTATTGGTAGACACACTGTAGATTAGGAAAATGTACAAAGGGATAAGAAAAAAGGAAAAAAGAAAAAAAGAAAAGGGAGAATTTTGTTATTAGTTCAACATTGGACATTGTACAGAAAATATGCAAAATCCAGTGTGTACTTCATGTTGTGCACATCCTAGATTATTTGGGGACCTTCTACAAAAAGTCCGATTGCAGTTAGACATGTGTGACAGAAGGCTTCAGAAAACCTACTTGGAACTGGTAAAGTCCAAAATGTAAAGTTGAAAAAGTATAATGCAAACTTGTTAAGTACAAGGTGAACAGGTGAAGTCATTCTAATGGTATAAAGTTCTAGGCAACCACTGTGGAGTTACAATGGTTCAATCATCAACGCAAAGTTGTTAAATCTAATGATGAACAGGTAAAGTCCAATGCTCTAAAGTTGTTAATCCAACACTGAACTGGAAAAGCCCAAAGCTTGTGCATAGGATAATGTGGAGTTGGAAAATTACAATTGCAATGCATCCAATGCGGAAAAGGAAGCATAATGGGAAAATGCGGTTTCTTGCAAGGCAATCATTAGTCTTGTATGAAAACACTTTTGTGCTTTACTCTTTGCAATACCAAATTACTCATTGCCTTAAGGTGGACACATGCACACAAACACACAGTCTTGCACACAAACACACAGTCTTATGCGCGTGCCCGACTTCAATTAATGTCAAAACTTTTCAAAAAGTATATGGAATCTTTTCTTTGGAAGAAAATTTCCACCCTAGCACACAGATTTTTGACACGTATTCAAATTGTTTTGCCATGAAGTTAATAGAAGAACCTTCAGTGCTTGGAAATTCTATTGGGGCTTGTTGTTTTGTCATGATACTTCCCAAAATTGTCTCTTACTCTCATCATGTTCCTCTTGGAAGCCAAAACAAAGTCTTGGTGGATCAAAATATGCAGAAGATTGCTTCAAATATATCAGTCCGTATTAGTTGTTTGTCACACTACTTCATCGCCTTTGCGTGGACATACCAACACCAATTGTTTGATTTTGCTTGACCCACTGCCCCCCCCACTTTGGAATTGTCCTAGTACCTAATTTTCAAATTAAAATAAAATGAAATAAACCTCATAGCTTCCAACTTCAGTTTTATTTTCCTTGGGGAAATTTCGCTAGCTGGTGAATTTAATTTCCAAAACTGCAAAATATGAGAGTATTTGGATGTTTCTGATTGCCAAATATTGGACCTTGTATTAAATAATAGCTGGTTTCTAGTTTCTACATCAAGTTCCAATTTGGTAGCCAACAATATAGAAGCATGCTGAAATGGTTTCACTTTAATAGTGTGTGTTTAAAGCCAAAATTGGGTAAATAATTTTATTTTATTTTTTAAAAAAAATTTAATTTTTTTTGCAGTTTTCTGATGTTGAGTGACTTGCAATTGTCTACAAAAAGATGGAGGAACTTTTTTGTATGAAAGTACAATTTTGGGGCACCCTTTTGTATTTCTGACTACCAAGTGATTTTTTTTCAAAATTAAAATTTTAAAATAATTACTCGTGAAAAAGCCCTCCAACATGCATCAATTCTTCATTTGTTTTTTCACTGTTTTGAAAAAGAATCGACAAACAAAAGAAAACGCTGGTTTTGTGGATGATGGCAACATCTGCTCCAATAGCAAACTGAAAAAAGAACACGTCCACCACGGGGATTTTATATTTTCAATTTTGTGATATTAAAAATTTGGCGAAAATTTTCCCAGAAATAGCAAAACTAGTCGAATTTACACTAGAAATAGAAAAGAATCCAAAACATTCCCAATTTTCTTGGCCCGAAAAAAAAACACTCACTGCCACAAAGAGGACTGTAGAAAGTTCTAAAGTTTTCTTAGTAAATAACGTCATCTAGTAGGTGAATGGATTGTGCTCATTTCATGGTCATAGGGTGAACTAAAGCCAAGAAAATCATCTAGATTTTTGAGGGATGAATCTTGGACGGAGAGGGGGTGAGAAACTAGTCTTGTGTTTTTGTTTTCTTGTTTTCCATTTCCATGATATCAAAAATTTGACGAATTGCTTTTTTCAAAAAATGAAGAAACAAAAGTAGTCGAATTTACACTAGAAAAGAAAAAGAAAAAGCAAAATTATATCCCAGTTTAGTTTTTCTGGGTCCAAAAACCCACAAAGTTTTTGGGAAAAATAATACTCAAAAAAAAACACTGAGTTACAGGACCAGGACCAATTTTAAACCCTTCACAACCAAGCTCTCCTTGATTGGACAAATGATTGATTCCACTGGGACTTCTTCCTCAGCTCATCAGGCACTTCCACGTGCCACGATGACCCACAAGCAGAATCTAGGAGTTAGCTATTTAATGATCAAACTTGTGCTCCATTTCTCAAGATTCTAGCAACTTTCAACAATCTAGTAGTAAGCACAATTCGAAGAAGAGGCAGTTTCTCCGGCCGGGAAGTTGGTGCCACAGATCGTCGTGTCTGAATCTGAAATCTCTAGTTTGCTGTGCAGCTCCTGCTTGAACATAAAAATTGAAGCGTGTTTGTTTCGAACCAGAAAAAGCTCACAAGCTTGATTAATGCTTTGTATGTAATTGATGCTGCACAGTTACAACGTACACAATTATATATACTGCCGGACCATGGCACGATACGATTGAAGTTGTTATGGTCAGCGGCATTGCGAGCATATATTATACTGCAAGTCGACTATCGATCAATTGATGGTCTTCTAGAGTTTAATCGCAACAAGTTTTGGGTCACATCGTTCGTTTGAACCTGCGGCGTGGCAAATCTTTTTTTTTTTTTTTTTTTTGTAG
>Ga0116227_10000319_pt1 | contig 90235 bp, 79 predicted proteins | sample S1TSphgellanicum_FD_89693 | JGI IMG/M metagenome (GOLD analysis project Ga0116227, IMG submission 89693) | Host-associated microbial communities from peat moss isolated from Minnesota, USA - S1T2_Fb - Sphagnum magellanicum MG | ecosystem: Host-associated > Plants > Peat moss > Unclassified... | reverse complement strand
TTTCTACGATTATAGCTTTTACTCTTGAAGCGATATCAGACATAGTCTTATAGTTTAATGATTAATAATTTCAGTGCAAAGAAAAATAAATTCTGTTAAATATCAAATCTAAAACTTTTTACATATTTAGCTCAACAAAATTTTATTTGCAAAGGTTTCAATTTGTATTTTTACCGCGGCAAATGTAATGATTTTGAATAGAAAAATCTTAAAGTTTGAGATCGATCTTCATTTTGTACTGATTGCAGTTACAACATCGCTGAAAGATTACCGTATTTGTTATTTGATTAACAAATATCTGAATTTTAATTTCCTGAAAACCAGCGATTTGGCTATTGATATTAACCATAATCCGGAGCCCGTATACTTTTCTATGTACACCTACCACTGGGAGGCCAGCGATACTTTTTTTTATTTTATAGCCAATAAAGGATCAGATGGTTACCTTGTACCGGAAATGCGGAAGACCGATTATTTTTTTATGGTTAAGAATTATATTGATGATGAGGACCTTGATAACCTGGTGTCGGGCCTAAACCGCATCCCCGAAATTGTGGCGGCAGTAAAGATTGATCCAAAAAAAATAAAATCACGTGAAAATCTTCTATTTTAGCGCCGAAATTGACAGTGTGTTATAACTACACTATAAAGGCTGAGAGCCATATTAAACTAAAAATTATGAAATTAGAGTATAACAGAACTAAGATTGTTGCTACCATGGGGCCTGCATCATCGCCTAAAGAAACATTATTAGCCATGATAAAGGCTGGCGTAAATGTTTGCCGTTTAAATTTTTCGCACGGAAAAGTTGAAGATCACAAAAAAGTTATCGACACTATCCGCGAAATAAATGCTGAATATAAAACCAATGTAGGCATCCTGGCCGATTTACAAGGACCTAAGATCCGTATCGGTTTGGTAAAAGATGGCGGTATTCACCTGGTTAATGGTACTCGTATTAATATTACTACACATGAGTGTATAGGCGACGATAACCAGATCTACATTACTTATGATACTTTCCCGCAGGATGTACAGGCAAATGAAATTATTTTGCTTGATGACGGAAAGATCCAGATGAAGGTTATTGAAACCAACAGAAAAGACGCGGTTGTTTGCGAAGTTATACACGGTGGTATATTAACATCGCGCAAGGGTGTTAACCTGCCAAACACTAAAGTATCTATCCCTAGCTTAACCGAAGAGGATTTAGTGCACCTGCATTTTGCTTTAGACCAGGATGTAGAATGGATAGGCCTTTCATTTGTGCGTAACGCTGAGGATATTGTTGAACTTAAACACATCATTAACCAACGAGGCAGCGCTGCACGTGTTATTGCCAAGGTTGAAAAACCAGAGGCTATTGATAACATCGACGCGATTATTGCTGCTACAGACGGCGTAATGGTTGCCCGTGGTGACCTGGGTGTTGAAATGCCGCTTGAAGAAGTACCATTATTACAAAAAATGATTGCCCGCAAATGCCGCGCGGCATCAAAACCGGTAATTGTTGCTACCCAGATGCTGGAATCAATGATCACTACCCCGCGCCCAACACGTGCCGAAGTTAACGACGTTGCCAACTCAGTATTAGATGGTGCCGACGCCGTAATGCTTAGCGGTGAAACATCAGTTGGTGAGTTCCCGATTATAGTTATTGAAACTATGGCTAAAATTGTACGTAACGTTGAAGAACTGGGTTACCCATACAATTCAGCAAAAGAAACCAATATGGATCCAGCTTCGCCTGAGTATTTGCGCGACGCGGTTTGCGGTTCGGCAGTATATTTAGCTGAGCATACCAACGCGGTAGGTATTGTAGCCATGACGGTATCAGGTTACACAGCATATGAGATATCAAGCTATCGCCCTAAAGCGAGTACTTTCATCTTTACATCAAACAAGCAATTGCTGAACGCGCTGAGCCTGGTTTGGGGTGTAAGGGCATTCTACTATGATCAGCTGGAAAGTACTGATCAAAGCATCAGCGATGTAAATAACGCGCTGAAAAACGAATTGCTGATAAAAGCAGGCGATGTAGTAATTAATACTGCGGCTGTACCAATTTACAAACAAGGTAAAACCAATATGCTAAAGGTTAGCGTTATTGAATAAGCTAATATAAAGTACTACATAAAAAGGCTTCTCCAAACAGAGAAGCCTTTTTTATTTCAATGAGTAAGTGATCAACCATTCACAACTCACCATTCACTATATTATTGCATATCGCCTTTTACTTTGGCTGCTGTACTTTTACCGGGCAGGTAAATTTGCAGGCCGAAATTTAAGACCAATGTACTTTGATAAGCCTGGCTGCCAAAGCCTAATAACCCGTTATATTTAAGTAATGTCTCCAACCCGATATTCGGTGTGACAAAATAGGCGAAGCCGGGGCCGAAGCTAAAGTTAAAGCCGTTGGTGTTTCCGCCGCCATCGCTAACATCGGTACCGCCTATGCCTGCTGTGGCCTCACCAAAAAAACGGCCGTGTTTAAGGATGGATACATCATCACCTGAGTACCAGCGCCCCATCGGGCCAATGCCATAGGTAGTAATAGTACTGGTATTTTTTGCTGTTTGCAGGCCAAAATTAGCATAGCCGCCTAAAGCAACGTTATCCTTAATAAACCAGGCTGCCTTAGGCGATAAATTAATATTAAATACGTTTGGAGAATTTAAACCAAAGCTAAGATTGGCAAAATCGGCACCAACCAAAACATTGCCTTGTTGAATTTGAGCACGCGCCGCCGACCCTATCACAACTATTGCCAATAAGGTTAAAAAAGTAGATTTTTTCATGATAATAGATTTGAAGTGAATTTATTAACTATAGAGCAACAATTGGTATGCCAATTATTTATTAAAGTGCTATAGATTAATAAATTATGAATGTTGTAAAAAGGACAAATAGGTACCGGCGAGCCATACAAATTAAATACCCGCATAAAACTATTCTGAGTAGAATGCCTGAGGGAATACACAAATTATACCAAATCATCAGCCTAAATGCATTTTAATTATGTACAGGCATAACTTTTGCTATCAACGCATTATTATATTTTTACTTTTTTTCCGCTATCTACTAATGAATAACACTATACAGCCTTTAAGCAATCAGGAATTATTAAATGTATTGTCTTTTTCTGAGGACGCGACTGCCATCCATATTTCCGAAGATGCTACTATACAGTATGCTAATAATGCAATGCTTGCTTTTTGGGGCAAAGGCCCGGGGGTTATTGGCAAAACATTGGTAGATGCCTTGCCCGAACTAAGGGATCAGCCATTTATTGAAATGTTTAAAAAGGTGTGGAACGAAGGTATCACCATTAAAGGTACGGATACGCCTGCCCAATTAATAGTTGATGATATACTGCAAACATTTTATTTCGACTACGAATACCGTGCGGTAAAAAATGCAGAGGGCCAAACTTATTGCATTTTGCATATGGCAAAGGATGTAACCGAGCGGGTGCTGGCCAAAAACCGGGAGCAGGACCTTACCGAAGAGTTGCGTGCCGCCAATGAGGAGTTGCAGGCCGCAAATGAAGAGATGAATGCCTCGAACGAGGAGTTAAGCGAATCGCGCCAGGAACTGCTTGAATTATATGAGGACCTGAAAGAAGGTGATGCCCGTTTTAGAAATATGGTTAGGCAGGCCCCCGTAGGGATTTGCATAATAAGGGCTCATGACCTGTATGTACAGGATGTAAATGATAATTACCTGGAACTGGTTGGTAAACAGCGCAGAGAATTGGAAAATCGTACCATATGGGATGCAGTGCCCGAAGTAGCTGATACCTACGCGCCTATTATGAATGGTGTAATTGCCACCGGCATTGCTTTTAGCGCCAGGGAGCATGAAGTTGTTTTAATAAGGGATGGCGTGCCTGAAACGGTTTTTATTGATTTTGTTTATGAGCCGGTAAAAAACGATGGCCTGGTAACCGCTATAATGGTGCTGGCCATTGAGGTATCAGACAAAGTTATTGCCCGCAGAAGTATTGAGGATGTGGAAGAGCGCATAAGGTTGGCTGTTGAAGCTGCTGAAATAGGAACTTTCGACCTTGATCTTGGAAAAAATATAATGCTTACCTCTGAGCGGTTCGACACTATTTTTGGCTTTGACCACCATGCAACATGGAAAAAGTATAAAGATGCTGTACATCCGGATGACTGGCAAAATCGTGAAGCTGCACATGAAGCTGCTTTGGTTAACGGAAGGTTATCTTACGAAGCAAGGATAATTCACCCCGACAGATCCATACACTGGATAAAGGTGCAGGGCAAGGTTTATTATGATACAAATCGCAACCCGTCAAGAATACTGGGTACTTTGCTGGATATTACGCAGGTAAAACGTTTGGAGCAGCAGAAGGATGATTTTATAAGTATTGCCAGCCACGAACTTAAAACGCCTATTACCAGTTTAAAGGCATCGCTGCAATTACTGGAAAAAATAAAGGGCGACAGGTCATCGCAATTAATACCAAAGCTGATAGATCAATCCATTAAAAGTGTTAAAAAAATAGGTACGCTGGTTGATGACCTGCTTAACGTAAGCCGCACAAGGGAAACCCAGCTTAAATTAAATAAATCGATATTTAATGTATCGGAATTGATGGAAGGTTGCTGTAACCATGTAAGGGTTGCCGGTAAATACGAACTGATATTTCAGGGAGATAAACAACTCACACTGTTTGCAGATGAACATGCCATTGACCAGGTGATCGTAAACTTTGTGAACAATGCCGTAAAGTACGCCCCTGATTCGCCCAAAATATACCTGATGACTGAAAAGGTGGGCAACATGATCAGGATGGCTGTTAAAGATAATGGACCCGGCATTTCGCCTGATAAGATCCCGTATTTGTTCGATCGTTATTACCAGGCACAACCCGGTGGCTTCAATAACTCGGGCCTGGGTTTAGGCTTATATATCTGCGCCGAAATAATAAGGAAACATGGCGGAGAGATCGGCGTGGACACGGAGTTAGGTAAAGGCAGTACATTTTGGTTTACACTGCCTTCGCGATAGTAAATTGTTAGTTAATAACGCCGCGGTCGGCAGCAATACTAATACACTCCTTAAAAAGATTTTTAATCGTATTTATGTGGCCATATTTGGCCTAAAGGGAGATAGACTAAGGGCGGCGTAGAAACAGTACAGATAAAACAATTTATGCTGAAAAGTGTGCCATGCAATTAACCATTACAAAATGAAAACACGTAAAATATTTACTGGTCGACTGATCTTGATCATTACCACCTGTATATTCACATTTGCAATTAATACAAAGGCTATGGCGCAGCAGAAAGATCAAATGGTTAGACTGGCAAAAATTGAAGTTGATCCATCACAATTAAAAGAATATAATACAGCATTGAAAGAACAAATGGCTGCGGCTATTAAATTGGAGCCGGGCGTGTTAACTTATTATGCTGTTGCCGACAAGAAAGCCCCATCACATATAACAATTCTTGAAATATATGCTGATACAGCGGCATACAAATTGCATATAGAAACACCACATTTTATAAAATACAAGGAGACGGTTGCACACATGGTTAAATCACTGGAACTTATTGATGTTGATTTGATAGGTTTTGCTAAAAAGCCGGATATGTAATGTCATTGCGTAACGGTAATTGATATGCAGTTAACCTTCCCGGTTATTAGATTTACGATAAATAGTATTTGATCTTAAATCAGCTTTTTCGATGGAGTTAAGGTGAAAAGAAATAAGTTCGGCAAATAACTTAAAGGTCATGATCATTTCAGGGGTATTTACTTTTGCCGGGCGGGGATCTATGGCGCAAAGCGTGCCAAAAAAGCTTCCGTCCTGCCGAAAGATGGGCATCGAAATATAACTTTGAAAGCCATACATGGCAGGTGTAGGGTGGTGCATATATAAAGCATCTTCGGCAACCTCATCAATTACAACTACTTTTTGGTGTTCCATTATTTCGTAGCAAATAGTGGTTTCAAGCTTTAACTCATTACCCGGCAAAAGTCCGAAGTTGATTTCATCAAGTACACTGTAGGCTATCCATTTGTCTTTAGTTACACGTGCTATGGCTGCAAACCCCATCCCGGTTATATGGCAAACAACTTCCAATAATTTGGGTATCACCGGTATATTGTTTATAGCTTCAATAACCGACCAAAAGTTTACATCAATTAAACCGGCCAGGCCAACTTCTAATATATCGGCTATGGCGCTTACCCGCTCAACGGTGATCTTGGTTTGGCCAAGTTCAATTTTGCTGTAAGCGTTTTGCGATAGCTTTAGCCTGCCGGCAACGTAATCCTGTGAGTAATTTTTCTCTAAACGCGCATTTTTAATATTAGCGGCAATAGCTGCATTGTTGTACATAGGTTTATTACGATTTACAAGAAGTAATAAATATTATTGATCCGGAAAGGTAAGTAAAAGCAGCGGGAGATTACTGTATTACTTGTACGGTGAGATTTTGAACTTGTTTCAATATTTTATCTTTTAGTTATATTTTTCCTTTTGATTAATAGTAGCAAGATGCAAATAATAAAATAGTACTACACAAAGGGATAACTACCAACCCGGAACGAGATATATAGTAAGTAAACCCCCAATAACAACAATAGCAATTGTTAATATTAATGCCGGAATAGATGACGGCTTATAGGCTTTATTTAACAATTGTTTTTCGGTAATGCTATAGCGTAAATAAGCGTATAACACAATAAATGCGCCCAATACCACTAACAATATCCCAATTTCATTAGAATGGCCGCTGCCAGGTAAATAGGCTTGTTTAGATGTTATGACTAAAGAGATCTGTTTAATAAACAGTGCGAATTTAACCACCACAAACCCAAAACCCATAATAGCGATGCCGGTACGTACCCAGGCCAAAAATGTGCGTTCGTTAGCTAAATGATCTGTTGGGTTGCTCACCTGCTGGTTGTCGTTCTCTTTCATAAGGTACTATTATTATAACAATGAAACTTGAATCTGTGTTATCACTTTGCTAAGGTGGTTTATTTATCTTTGGGCAGTCTTACACATTATTTATGGCCCTTATCGTACTCGTGCTCTGTTTTATTGCCCTGTTTTTAAATATTGCTGCCTCCCAATTAACCGGTAAAAAAGAAGCTTTGCTGGCAACTGTACTTGTTTTTTGCACGCTGATTGTAGGTATTACTGAAATACTAAGCATGATGCAATGCTTCAACTTGCAATCAATTTTAATTTGGTGGACCGTAGTTTTAATTGCTAACCTGCTATGGCTTTACCGTAAAAAAGAAAAACTGGTTGTATTTACCTGCAATTTAAGGCAAAACATTTATAATGTGTTTAATGGCCTTAGTATTTTCAATAAAATAGTATTGAGCAGCGTATTTGTAATACTGTTGTTGATATTGGCGCAAAGCATTATATACCCGCCAAACAACTGGGATTCCATGACCTACCATATGGCCCGCATTACCAGTTGGGTAAGCCACCAGTCGGTTACCTATTACCCTACCTCTATTGTAAGGCAATTGTACGAGCCACCTTTCGCCGAATATTTGATAGCCCATATTTCCATACTGAGCAAAGGCGATTATTTTGCAAATTCGGTACAGCTGTTCTTCCTGTTATTTACCATAGCTGGCATAGTACTGATACTTGAAGAGTTTGGTTTAGGTGTACGCTATAAGGTTGTGGCTGTAGTATTGGCCGTTACCATACCCGAAGTGGTACTGGAAGCATCGAGCACACAAAATGATATTGTGGTTTCCTTTTTTATTATAGCGGCGTGCTATTTCGCATTCAGAGCAGTTAAGAACGGCCGGTTTACCGATCATTTATTTTTAGGGCTGGCAGTTGGCCTGGGTATACTTACAAAGGGTACTGCTTATATATACCTGGCACCGGTTTTACTTTTTTGGGGGATAGGATCATTGGTGTGCCTGTTCCGCACCCGTAACTATAATTACCTGCTTTTGCCGCTTATGGTTGCGGTGTTGGCTATCAGCATAAATGCCGGGCAATATTATCGTAATTATAACTACAGCAAAAATGTTTTAGGTACCGATAAGGAGGAAGGTAAAACCTATTCAAACCAAAAAATGAGCGCGGGGATATTCCTGTCGAGTGTAATTAAAAATGCGGGTATGCACCTTGCTTTTATGTATGCTAAGCCAATTGCCCAGGTTTCAACCAAAATAGTTTACAAGCTGCATGCTATTGCCGGTATAGATATTAATGATCCGGCTGTTAATTACCGCAACACTACTTACATTATAAATAACGGAATAACCGACGAGGATGGCGGCCCGAACATGATCCACCTGATGCTAATTGCCGCCGCATTTGTGATATTAATACGGAACGTGATAAAAGGTAACCGCAACTTTATTGTTGCCGCATTGCTGGCAATAGTTATACTACAGATCATATTTTTTTGTGCTTATTTAAAGTGGCAGCCCTGGGTATCAAGGCTGCACGTGCCTTTGTTTTTGCTATCGGTACCGTTGATATGTTATGTGTTAAGTATAAATAAAGTGTTTGAAAAAACGGTGAGGGTAATTATCCCCGTGCTTTTAGTGTATGCGTTATTGGTGGTGTTTCATAACAACAGGAGGCCATACGCAGGCAGGATGTTTTATAGCCGGTATCAGAATTATTTTACCAGTAAGCCACTGGTATGCAATGAATATACTACGGTTTATACCGCTATAACGCAATCGGGCGCTAAAAATATAGGCCTTATTTTTGGTGTTGATGACTGGGAATACCCCTTGTTTAAAGATGCTTTCACCAGGCAGATAAACCCGGTTTATATTGGGGTTGATAATATCTCGATGCCGCTGCCGCAAACCATCACTATACTTGATTGCATTATTAGCACAACCGTAAACCATGCCTTTATCGACTTTAATGGCAAGCGGTTCTATAATCAAAGCAGCGGGAATAAATATTTGTTTTTATATAGATAAAATCCTTAATATTCATTTGGATTTGTCCACTCATCGTATATCTTTGCACTCCGGAAAAATTTCCACGCTCGGGATGTAGCGTAGCCCGGTATCGCGCCACATTTGGGATGTGGAGGCCGCAGGTTCGAATCCTGCCATCCCGACGATATCAACCCAAAGCCTGTAGATCATTGATCTACAGGCTTTGTTGTTTCATAGGGTTTTCATTGTTAATTTACATAGTGTCTTTGTATTGGTCTAAGTTTAGCGCAGCGTAACTTAGATACTATAATTCACACCGCTTTCATCTTGTTTCCCTTTGTCATGCTGAGGTACGAAGCATGTATTATACCTGCGCAAGATCATCGCCCGTATAGGAACGCGGATAGGTTCTTCGCTATCGCTCAGAATGACAATGCGGGTGTACGCCTGTTTTTGAAGAATAGATAGTGCGAACAGTTACAAATTTACCTTACAATCACGCGCAAATAAATAACCTATTTCCCCTGTACCAATTGATAAAAAGCTTCCTGAGCATCATCTCCGCATGTTGCTTCAGGTTCCATGGGTACCGATTTAAGGTCCTGATCCAGCACACTTGTTTTTCGGTAAGGCGCTAACTGCAGGTTTATAAAGCTGAATATTTCCGCTTTACAGCCTTCATCATATACAGGGAATACCACTTCAACTCTTGATCGCAGGTTACGCTCCATCCAGTCCGACGATCCTAAAAAGATGAGCGGTGCATTATCATTATTGAAAATAAAGATCCTCGAATGTTCCAGGTACCTGCCTATAACGCGGGTTAATGTAATGTTTTCACTAAGGCCCGGTACGCCTGGCCTCAAACGACAAATACTGCGTACGATCATCTCTATTTTCACCCCTGCGTTCGATGCCTCATAAAGCGCATCAATCATCTCGCTATCTTCCAGGTTATTTAGCTTGATAGTGATCTTGCCCTCGCCACCGCTTTTGGCAACCTTTATCTCGTTACTTATCAGTTCTTTAAACCGTTCTATTATATTAAACTGAGAAACCAGCAAGTGTTTGAACGGTGCAGGCTGTTTACCGGTGTATAAATAAAGGAATACATCTTTTAACTCTTCATTCATTACAGCATTAGAGGTAAGCAGGCCTATATCAGAGTAGATGCCTGCCGTTCTTTCGTTAAAATTACCGGTACCATAAAAGCCATAAGTTTTGGTTATGCCATCTTTTACACGGGTAATTAAAGCTGTTTTTGCATGTACTTTTATATCGGGCAAGCTGTAGGAAATTTCTATGCCCGCCTTTTCCATTTTCTCGGCCCAAAGCAGGTTATTGGCCTCATCAAACCGGGCTTTTACTTCAACAAATGCCCTAACCTTTTTACCGTTTTTTGATGCACTGATCAGCGCGTTTACAATGTGCGAGTCGGATGCAACACGGTAAAATGTAGCCATAATTTCGGTTACATAAGGATCTAGTACCGCCTGGTTAAAGAATATCAATACATGATCGTACGATTGGTAAGGGAAGAATAATAGAAAGTCCTTTTCATCTAACGCCCTGAAGTAATTTTTGTACGATGCCAGTTCATGATGTTTTAATGGCTTCCATTTGGCCAGGCTTGGTAAAGAGCCACCCGGAATAGGGAAAGAGAAAAAATCGCTCATTTGCTGATATCTCCCGGTAGGCGTTAACTCTTCGCTTTCAATATTGAACAGGTTTACGCATAGTGATACCAGTTCCTTCGGCATAGCCGCATCGTACTGAAAACGGGATGGTGCTCCAAGTGAACGCTGCGCCAACCTGCTTCGCATCTGGCTGGCAATGGCCCCTAAATTTTCGTCGATGTTAAGTTCGGCATCCCTGTTCAATTTAATTGATGAACAACCTTTTATCGTATAATTTTCAAGCAATCTTTCGCCGCCTATACGTACAATATCATCCAGATAGATCACATAGTGCTTATCATCTATCTTAGGCAAAGCTATAAACCGGGGAAGGTATTGCGTTGGCAGGTTTAATAAGATGAGTTGTTCGGCACTATCGTTATCATTATGCAACACCTGCCATACGAGGTACAGCTGGCGGTCCTCCAAAAATGGAGTGGTTTTATCTGTTAACCAAATTGGCTGTAAATAGGATGCAACCTGGGTATTAAAATATTCATATATAAATTCAAGGTGCTCCTCGCGTACTTCCTGGTGATCCTGGTAAAGGATGATATTATTTGCGGTTAACTCAGGTATCACACTGCTTGCTAAAATATAACGCAGGTAATTGGTTTGATGACTGGCCTCCTTACGTACCTCAGCCAGTATATCGTGGTACGATGCGTTCTCCTCATCGTTATAATCGCCTAGCTTGCTAAGTGTTTCTAAGTGCGCTACCCTAACCCTGTAAAATTCATCCAGGTTGGAGGCGTGAATAGCAATGAACTTTATTTTTTCAACAAGGGGTAATTGCGGATCCAGGCTTTCTTCCAGCACACGGAGGTTGAAGCTTAGCCAGCTTAGGTCGCGGTTGAAATATTTCTTAATTTCAATAGCAGGTGCACTTGAATTTTCCATAATAATTAATTGGATGAAGTGTAAAACATGTTTGAATTCTCCGAAAATAGCCACTCATTATTACGAAAATGTTAAACTTTGATGAATTACTGCAAAGGATAACACTCAGCAACAGGGATTTTACGTAAAAACGTCCCAGTATTCCCTACTTCTGTACTAACCGCAGGGCCGGTAACCGCGCTAAATTTGTCTTAAATAAAAAGATTACAAAAATGGCAAAAACAATTTTTATTACCGGTGCCTCACGTGGTTTCGGTAAATTATGGGCCGGGGCATTATTGCAAAGAGGCGATAAAGTTATAGCTACAGCACGCAATATAAGTGCTCTGGATGACCTGGTAGCCGAATATGGGGATAACGTTTTACCGTTGCAACTGGATGTTAATGACAGGGCAGCAGGTTTTGCAGCGATAGGTAAAGCAAAGGCACATTTTGGAGGCATTGATGTGCTGATAAATAATGCAGGTTATGGTTTATTCGGCGCTATTGAGGAAACATCAGAAAAAGATGCCCGTGAGCAAATGGAAACCAACTTTTTTGGTTTGTTGTGGCTTTCGCAGGCAGTATTGCCTGTTATGCGTGAGCAGGGACATGGCCATATCATCCAGCTTTCAAGTGTATTGGGGTTGATCAGCAGGCCTGTGCTGGGGCTGTATGCCGCATCTAAATTTGCGGTAGAGGGCCTGAGCGAATCGCTTGCGGCTGAAGTAAAAGGCTTTGGTATAAATGTTTCTATTATAGAGCCAGCCGGATTTGATACCGAGTGGGGCGGGGCATCGGCTGCACGCACTGTTGCAATTGCAGCTTATAATGATGTTAAGGCGACTCACCAGGCGGGCATACCTCCTGATTTTCGTGGAGCGGCAAGCGGTACAACTGCTGCGGTATTAAAATTAATCGACAGTGAAAACCCTCCGCTGCGTTTATTGCTCGGAAAATATGCCAATATGCTGGTTAAAAAGGAATACGCGGGCCGTAATACCGAATGGGATAGCTGGCTGGAAACAACTTTAGCAGCACAAGGCAAATAATTATTATATTGTAGTAACACGGATCTGCACCCGGATATGGTGCAGATCGGTTTAAAAAATCAAGATCATGCAGCATTTTAGTACTCTGGCCGATTTGCACCGTTTTAATGGCCTGCCAATGCCGGAGAATCCACTGTTCAGCGTTTACAGGTGCCCCAAAAAGACTTCGCTTGGTGAAAAGCCGTTTACCTCCGATTTTTATATTATCGGGTTTAAAAAGCTTCAATCAGGAGTCATTATGTACGGGCGTACCAAATACGACCACGATAACGGCTGTATGCTGTTTGCCAAACCCCGGCAGATCATGGAGTTTAAAAACCTGGAATATCATGAGGACTCATTCATCGTTTTCATTCATGAAGATTTTTTGCACGGGCACTTTCTGTATCATGAGATCAACAAATACGCTTTTTTCGATTACGAGGCAAACGAGGCCTTACATCTCTCTCCACGCGAGGAGCAAATTATGTGGGACCTTTTTTTCAAGATAAATGCAGAATACCAAACCAATAATGATGAATATAGCCGTAACATTATGCTCTCGCATGTTGATTCGATGCTGAAGTATTCGCAACGTTTTTACAAGCGCCAGTTTATAAACCGTACCGAACTTTCGGGAAAAACTGTATCAAAGTTTAACGATGCGTTAGCAGCATATTTTAATAATGGTTTACTGCCCAATCAGGGCTTACCCAACGTGAGCACACTGGCTGCCCAATTAAACTTATCGCCCCGTTACCTGAGCGATATGCTGAAGCAGGAAACGGGTAAAACAGCTATCGAACTGATACATATTTACCTGATAAACGAAGCCAAGAACCGGTTGAGGAATGATGACGAGCGTGTTTCGGAAATTGCCTATGCGCTTGGTTTTGAGGATCTGTCCTATTTTTCGCGGTTATTTCAAAAGGAAACGGGTGTAACGCCCAATCAGTTTAAAAAGCATCTGCTTAATTAATAACATTAAAAAACATGAAAATTCAACAAATAGCCGAAGAGGTAACAACACTCATACGCGAAGGCAAAAATAAGCAGGCAAAGGACCTGTTTTATGCGGATAACATCATAAGTATTGAAGGGAACGGTGATAAATCAGAAGGCATTGAAGCCATCCATCAAAAGAGTATTGCCTGGGCAGCGCAAGTTGCAGAAGTGCATGCTGTTTCGGTTTCAGCGCCAATTATAGCAGCTGACCATTTTGCCTTAAATATCAAAATGGATATCAGCTATAAAAATGGCCACAGGGCCGTTATGGACGAGATTGCAGTTTATGAAGTCGGCGATGGGAAGATCGTTTTTGAACAGTTTTTTTTCAATATTTAAAGCATAAGACGCATGCGTCAGCATTGGAAATTGATTATAACCTTGATGATCATTATTATTTTATAACTTAATAAAAAAATAGTTTGTATGAGGTTCTTAGATTTCCTAATTTATTATACCACCGCATTATATGTAAATAAACCTAGAGGGAATTTATTTTGGGATTCACCAATAAAAAGAGGCACTTTCAACGTTACCTTAACTCTTATGTTATGGCTTTTTGGTATAATAATGTTGCTGTATTTCCTTATATTCCATATCAATATTGTATTTATCCCATATATAAAAATCATATTGCCGTTATTTGGTTGTCTTATATATCAAATATTAGCCTATTTCTACATAAAAAAGAAAAGATATGAATTTGTAAGTTCATCCTCATATAAAGTATTTAAGTTTGGACAAAAGGCGGGTGCAGCAATTTGTTTTTCACTTTTTATCGGAGGAATACTGGCTATATTGTCAGTTGAAGTATTAATGGAACTTTTTACTTAATGTAACAAAACTTCCATCTGCTAGCGCACGTGTGCCGCGTGTGGTATTACTGATTAGTAAAGGGTTAATAAATATTTCGTATTTATATTTGTAGCATATGGCACGCGACACGCGTGCGCCAGCATCGGGCCTCATGTGTTTATACAGATGAGGCTTTTTTTGTTCATCCCAATGATTTTATTTCCTCATCATTTATATTTGTAATCCGGGACTTACCTCTGCGGGATGTAGCGTAGCCCGGTATCGCGCCAGCATGGGGTGCTGGAGGTCGTGGGTTCGAATCCCGCCATCCCGACGCTTACGGTGTCAAACGATACCAAAAAGCCCTTAAATCTATAATTTAGGGGCTTTTTTATTTTATTCCACCCCAATTCATTCAAGTTATATCAAAGAAAATGTACCCTATTCGGTGGCCCAAATCTATCGTTTATATTTGGGCACAAACATCGTATTAAGTAATCGATTAGCAGATCCACTCTGTACAGTTAGGGATTATTAATACTATTATTTGTCTTTTAAAGGCATTAATGAACTCCCTATGGTCGGTTGTCTTCGTTCCTCGCAATGACGCTTGGTGAAGATTATTTTTCTTGTAATTCACCCAAATCACTGTAATTCGTGCTAATCCTACTTATCACTCAACATAATAGGCGAGTTTTTACCGCCATTCATAATAATGATCTTGGTGTTTGGCGATAGGGCGATATCCTTTTGGGCCAGTATGGTTTGATATTGCAATTGTTTATCGGTTAACCCTGTTGAAATGATCTTTTGGTAATCGGCAATGCCCTGTGCCTCTACACGCTTGCGGTCAGCTTCCTGTCGCTCCTTTTGGAGCACGAACTGCATCTTTTGGGCATCCTGTTCAGCTTGTATCTTTGATTCAATGCTTTCGCGTACACTGGCGGGCAGTGTAATATTGCGCACCAATATTTGCTGTACCTCTAAACCATTCTTAGCGAAATTATCGCTGATGGTTTTGTTGATCTTGTATTGAAATTCTTCTCTTTTTGATGAATACAGGTCAACCGCCTGGTAATTCACCGCGTTATCACGTATAGCGGTACGTGTAATAGGGCGAACGATCTTATCCTGATAACCCTCACCGATGTTTTGGTAAATGTACGGCGCTTTTGAAGGGATGATTTTGTACAGTATGGACAGATCGATAGTAACCTCCAACCCATCTGATGATAATACCCTTATGGCATCATCACCTTCTACCTGCCCTTCGCTGCTTTTGGCGCTCATGGTGTAATTTTGGGTTTGTATGCTGAAGGTGGTTACGTTAACAAATGGGTTTATCAGGTGTGGCCCGCTTTCCAGCACTTCATCCTGTACTTTGCCAAATAGTGTTTGCACACCTACCTGGCCTGGATCAATGACCTTGAACGCCGAGAGCGCAAGCCCTATTACTATAACAACGGCAGCAATAATATTAACTATTCCTGAAAAGCGGTTGCCAGGTTCGGGCGAGCGTTTGAGCACTATACCCACAATGAGTATAATGATACCTAAAATTGCGATAAGCATAGTATAAAATTAAGAACTAAAATTACACTAAATGAACGGATTAAAACCGTATTTCACGTTTTTAATTATATACGTATATTACTGGTGAAATCCGGTCTAATTTGTAAAAATTCTTATTTTGAGTTAGGGTTTTGTGAGTTCTTTATCGCTTTTAGCAACTTTATCTTTTGCATCACAAAAAATACAAGCGCTATAATAGCAATGAAGATAAGCACAAAACTCCTTTTATCAAACGCCAGGTAACCTAATACTAAACTCCCTACAATGCTCAGATTATAGAACAGGTTAAGCATTGCTTTCTTAAACATGGCTTAGTATACGTTTATGGTTGGGTCAATTTCATTTGCCCAGGCTAAAATGCCGCCGGTTAAATTATAAAGGTTGGTGTAGCCCAATTGCTCTAACTGCATAATGGCTGCTGCACTGCGTTTACCGCTGCGGCACTGTACAATAACAGGTTTATCTCTTGATACCTTATCGGCCTCAATTAAAATACCGCCAAGTGGTATCAATGTACCACCCAGGTTTGATACTTCATACTCAAAATCTTCCCTTACATCAATAAGTTGAAAATCCTCATGATTGTCAATTTTTTCCTTTAGTTCCTGTACGCTAATTTCTTTCATGTTATTGTAAATAAAAACCAAAGTTATGTTTTCGCATTTATATTTAACGCTAAGTTTTGTAACAATAGCTTACTAATGGCGTTTCATATTATAAATTACAATTAATACACAATAATAAGTAATGAAAAAAGTTACACGCTTTTTCTGGTTCTGTTCGGGAGCGCATATAGATACACTAAAAAAATACCCCATCGAACATAATAAATATGTGGGCATTGGGGCCACCATATTCTTTACTGCCCTGTTTGCATCGCTGTCAGGGGGGTATGCTATGTACTTTGTATTCAGCGGCAGCGCCTTCGCGGTTGGCTTTGCTATTTTGTTTGGGTTGATATGGGGAACAGCCATTTTTAATATGGACCGTTACATTGTATCAAGCATCAACAAGGAAGGCACCACCAACCAGCAGATCTTACAGGCTTCGCCGCGTATTTTACTGGCGATAATGATAGGTGTAGTTATATCGCGCCCCATTGAGTTGAAGATCTTCGATAAAGAGATCCGCCAGAAATTAAAGAACGCCTACATTAAGGGCCAGCACCGCAAAATTGATACTTTGGAGAAAACCTACACCCAAAAATATGCCATGGAACTTGGTAAACAAGTGGACTTGAAAAAGGAAAAGGATTCATTAGAGAAAGATATCAACCGCTCGCGCTACCAGCTAAATCAGGAAGTTTTTGGTGATAAAACCAACCAAACATCGGGCATAACAGGCTATGGCACTTATGCCAAGCAAAAGCAGGCCGTATTGGAGGAAAAAGAAAACAGGTTAAAAACCGTTACCGACGACGAGGGCAAAATGGATGATTACCTGGGGCGACGTAAAGATTATGAGGGCCTGAACAGCTTGCGCCTATTCTCCGATCAGCAACTCGACAGCCTCTCGAACGTTGCCGGTTTTGCCGACCGTAACTGGGCGCTGGGGCAGTTGGGATATAACGATGATGGCAGTCGTAATTTAGATACTTATCTGGCCGAAACATTTATCAGCTGGTTATTTATTTTGTTTGAGTGTTTGCCGGTATTTGTAAAGCTGATGTCGCCCAAAGGTCCATACGATGTGGCTTTAGCCAAAATAAGCGAAGCCAATATCCACTTTGCCGAAAAAGATAAGGACCGCGATATAGCGGTGACGGACAGCGTGTATGATTATCACCTTGATACCGATATAGAGAAACGAAAGAAGCTGATAGCCGGGCAGTCGGAATATGACATTGAGCGGCATCAGTATGATTAGCAACCGGGATTTTCGGGATTTATTGGATTTGCAGGATGTGAATTTCTAAATATCCACATTGGTATGTGCGCGCAGCATTCCCGCAGATTTGAGTTAACTGCAAAAATTCAAACAATCTTTTTTGTTACTTTAGTTTTTCAATAAAACCTAAATGAAAAAACACAATTCACTTATTCTACTGGCATTTTCTGCTATTGTTTTAAGTTCTTGTAATGATGAAAGTCAAACAACCGGGACCTGGGATGGGAATGATTATAACACCGGGAAAGATACCCTGATAAATAACCATACCTATCATTTTAGCAGCTATGGATACTGGTATTTGTATAACAATAACCAGGTTACCCGTTACTACCCGCATACGGGATATTCTGAAACATTACCGGCCGATGTACACAGGAGCGGGCTTTTTCTCTCTTCATCAATACATACTGGAAATGGCGGTGCCAGCGACGAGCCTTCAAATTTTAGTAGTGGCCATGGTGGCACTGTAGAAGGTTTTGGCAGTACGGCTCATGGCGTTTCATCTGGCGAAGGTTTTGGCGGCTCTGCCCATGAAGGCGGATTTGGCGGCGGGGAATAAATTATACGATGCAAAGAATTACCATTACACCACGCCAGAAATGGCAGCAACTGGTAGAGAAACAAGGGTTTCTTTTTCATACGCTTAACGATATACCCTACTGGGATGAATCGGCATGCTATAAATTTTCTGAAAAGGAAATCCTTATGCTGGAGTCGGCCACACAGCAACTGCATACCATGTGTATAGCAGCGGCCCAATATGTTGTTGACAATAACCTTTTTTCCTTATTCGGTATCCCTGATGCCATAATACCGTTAGTGCGCCATGCCTGGGATAATAGCGATACCGGATTTTGGTCGCTGTATGGCCGTTTTGATCTCGCCTATGATGGTGTTAATCCGCCCAGGATGCTTGAATTTAATGCGGATACGCCAACCTCTTTATTTGAAGCAAGTATTGTGCAATGGTTCTGGTTGCAAGACTATAATCCATCAGCATATCAATTCAACTCTATTGATGAGCGGCTTAGGGAAGCCTGGAAGTTTATACATGATAAATATCGGTCGTCGGTATATCATTTTGCCTGCTTAAAAGAAACGCGCGGTAACATACCCGCGCTCCAGCTTCGCGAAGACATCACTAATACAGCCTATATTTTAGATACCGCTTCTTCGGTAAAAGGGCTTCAGTATTATTTTACAGATATTGGCAATATTACCTGGAACGGCAACGCATTTGTAGATGAGCATCAAAAACCTGTAGAAACACTATTCAAATTGTACCCTTGGGAATGGATGGTTAATGAGGTTAACACCGCCTCACTTGGAAAAAGTACAGTTCACTGGATTGAGCCTATTTGGAAAATGCTATGGTCAAACAAGGCCCTGCTCCCTATATTATGGCAGCTTTATCCGGATCATCCAAACCTGCTTCCGGCCTACTTTGAACCGCATTCAGCATCATATGTAAAAAAGCCAAAGCTTTCACGCGAAGGGGCTAACATTGAAATTATTAAAAACAGCAAGGTGGTACTTAGTACTGGTGGTGATTACGGCGAAGCGGGGTTTGTGTATCAGGATATTGCCAATATACCCAATATAGATGGGAACTATCCCGTTATTGGATCATGGATAATTGGTGGGGAGGCAGCAGGCATGGGGATCAGAGAAAGCAATTCGATGATAACTGATAATGTAAGCAGGTTTGTGCCCCATTATTTTGAATAAAAAATCGCCCCGGCCCGGTAATTGCGCAAAATGAAACGGCCCAACCCGGAACAACCTGCGAACAACATCCCTCCCGTAATAAAATTGATATTAAACTTATCGTGATTTTGTGTTAATTTCAGCATTTCTAATTGATCTCGATGAAAAAACTGTCACTTATAGCTTTCATATGCTTATTTGCTGCAAATTCCTTTGCGCAAAGTCCAAAATCTATCTTTTACGCCATTTCGTTTCCAAACGCGGTACACCACGAAGCCGAAATTGTAATGACCATACCCGAGGCCCCTGCCAGCAATTTTTTGGTTAGGATGAGCCGCTCATCAGCCGGGCGGTATGCCACACATGAGTTTGGGAAAAATATTTATAACGTTAAGGCTACAGATGTTGATGGTAATGAAATACCATTAAAGCAGATTGAAGGCGATGTGTACGAAGTAGCTGATACCCACCCGCAGGTGGTAAAAATAAGCTATACACTATTTGCTAACTGGACAGATGGTACCTATGCCAGCATTGATGACAGCCATGCGCACTTAAACATGCCTGCTGTAATGATGTGGATAGTTAAGCAGCAGGACAGGCCCATAAAAATAGAGTTTAATGATCTGGAAAAATATGGCTGGAAGGTAGCCACCCAATTAAAACACGAAGGTGCCAATGTTTATAGCGCCCCAAACCTGCAATATTTAATGGATAGCCCTACAGAGTTATCAAATTTAAAAAAAACCAGCTGGACTGTTGTAAACACCGATGGTAAAACGGAAACCATAAACCTAACCACACACTCTGATGATAGTCAGGCCACCATTGATAATTTTGGAAAGATGGTACAAAAAGTAGTGCTGGAAGAAAAAGCGGTATATGGCGAATTACCAACCTATGATTTCGGCGAATATACTTTCTTAGCGGATGTTTACCCAACCAATTCTGGCGATGGTATGGAGCACCGTAACTCAACCTGTATTGTTGAAGAAGATAAAAAGATTGAAGGAAATGAAGTTGATGAACTCAGCACCTTCTCGCATGAGTATTTCCATAGCTGGAACGTAAAGCGCATCCGCCCGAAATCATTAGAGCCGTTTAATTTTGAGCATGCCGACATGAGCAATGAACTTTGGTTTGCCGAAGGTTTCACCCAGTATTATGGCGAATTATTATTGGTACGATCAGGCTTTCATAATGTTGATGATTATACCCAAACTATCAGCGGCCTGGTAAACGCGGTATTAAAAACACCTGCTGCAGCTAAATACTCGGCAACGCAAATGAGCAGGTATGCTGTTTTTGCTGATAATGGTGTGTCTATCGATCCGGTTAATCAAAGTAATACTTTTACCACCTATTACTACTACGGTGGTGCTATTGCCCTGGCGCTCGATCTTCGCCTGCGCAGCGATTTTAACCTTACGCTTGATGATTATATGAAAGCTGTATGGCTGGCAGTAGGCAAGGTGCAAAGGCCATATACTATCCCCGATCTGGAAAAAGTACTGGGTAAGCTTACCAACAACCCCAAGTTTGCCGCCGACTTTTTTAAACAATACATTTACGGTATTGAAAAGAATAATTACGAGGCGCTGCTGGCAAAAGCAGGCCTGGTATTGCGTAAAGCAGCACCGGGCAAAGCATGGGCCGGGTCTTTATCAAGCCGTTATGGCCGCAGGCGTGCAGGCCTCGCAAAGGGCGATGCAAATGATGGTATAGTGATACAAAGCAGTACCTTAATGGGCTCACCTGTTTATAAGGCTGGGCTTGATGCCGGTGATATTATTTTAAAGGTTGATGGAAAAGAGGTTAAGGACGAGCAAGCTTTTCAAAGTATAGTTGCAGGTAAAAGTATTGGCGATAAGCTAGTTGTCGATTATAAAAACCGCACCGGCGATCATCAAACTACCATCACCCTTGAAGAAAACCCGTATCTTGAAATTGTCACTTTTGAAAAAGCAGGCAAAACGCTGAATAAAGACCAGCAGGAATTCCGTAATAACTGGTTGTCATCAAAAGTAAAATAAGCATGAAAAAATATATAGTACTGGCTGCCTTGTTAAGTGTGGCATTTGATGGTTTTGCACAAGATGTAAACAAGCTTGTTGATGGTGCCGATGTTACACGGATTATAAAAACACTTTCTGCAGATGATATGCAGGGCAGGGCGACATTTACCCCCGGTATTGAAAAAGCTGCCCAGTTTATAGAAGCCGAATATAAAAAAACCGGACTTAAACCATTGCCGGGTAATGTGGGTTACCGGCAGAATTTCAGCATGGTAAAATCGGTGCCGGAAAAGATGCAGGCTACTATTAATAACGAGCCTGTAGCTGCCGACGATATATTCATTACTGCCAGCAACTCTTTTAATTGGGTTAATAATGGTAATATACCCGTAGAAACAATAGGTGCCGGGAAAAACTTTGTGCAGGAATATTTGAGTTACATGCATGGCCATAAAAAGGCAATTGTTTTTGTTGATTCTGTTTTTGCGCCGACTTTTAAAAGGGTTCGTAACCGGGTAATGGGTGGCAGTGTAAGTTTTAAGGCTGATACCGGCAGGCAGGTAGTTTTTATTCTCGGGAAAGTTAACGCCTTAAAAGCATTTGAAGTAAACTACACTGCCGATAGCAAAGAACTGCCTTTATTTAACGTAGCCGGTATGATCCGCGGAAAAACAAAGCCAAATGAGTATATTGTTTTCTCGGGCCATTATGACCATTTAGGTATCCTTAAACCAATGGAAGGCGATAGCATTGCCAATGGCGCCGACGATGATGCCTCGGGCACAACAGCGGTTATAACATTAGCTAAATACTATAAAAAGCTGCACAATAATGCGCGTACCTTAATATTTGTTGCTTTTACAGCCGAAGAAATAGGCGAGTATGGCTCACAATATTTTGCCAAAACAGTTGATCCAGACAAGGTTGTTGCCATGTTTAATATTGAGATGATTGGCAAGGCATCAAAATTTGGCGAGAACAGCGCGTTTATAACCGGGTACGACAGGTCGGACTTTGGGCACATATTACAAAAAAACCTGGTTGGTACCAGCTTTCAGTTCTATCCCGACCCTTATCCTGCCCAGGATTTGTTTTACCGCAGCGATAACGCCTCACTGGCCGAACTTGGCGTGCCCGCGCATACCATTTCAACCGACCAGATAGATATTGATAAATACTATCATACCGTTAAAGACGAATTCAGCACGCTTGATGTGGCTAATATTATAGCCACCATCAAGGCTATAGCGCTCAGTTCACGTACTATAGTTTCAGGGGCGGATACGCCTACCCGCGTTACTAAAGTTGAGGCCGAATAATGGAAAGATCAGTTTTGAAAATAGCTGTTGTGGGGCCTGAATCAACGGGTAAATCTACCATGTCGGCATACCTGGCGAAGCATTATAATACGGTTTGGGTGCCAGAGTTTGCTCGTGGATATTGTGAGGCATTAACCGAGCCCTGCACCTGGCAGGATGAGATCAATATGTTCTACGGTCAGCTGGCTTTAGAGGCGGAATATTTACCCAAAGCCAATAACCTGGTTATTTGTGATACCACCTTCATCACCGTAAAGATATGGAGCGACGAGATCTTCGGCCACTCTCCGCAGGAGGTTTTAGACGAACTGCCCAAACATCCTTACGATCTTTATTTATTATTAAACATCGATCTCCCCTGGGAAGAAGATCCGCTGCGCGATTTTCCGCACATGCGTGAGCATTTTATGGACGTTTGGCATAAAGAACTGGATGCGCTGGGTGCACGTTATATATTAATATCCGGCACCGGTGATGACAGGTATGAGAATGCAGTGAAAGCGGTGGATGATTTTATTTCGAATTTATAAATTCCCCGCGTTAGCGATGGCAGCGGATACCGGCCTCGTGGTTAAGGCCTGTGCAGTATAAGCGTACAGCGCGGGCCGCAGGTAACGCCCTAATCATTTTAAACATTACCCCGTATAATGGCGCAAGTCTTGTGTGTGAGAAGCATTGTGCATTAGCTGACTTGTGCCTGCTAGGTATTCCGAAAAGCACAAGTCCTCTCCGCTCATCCCATCACACAAGACTTGCGCTAAATACAGGGTAGAAGATTAGCAGCAGTTTGTGAGGACACAAACTGCGGAACATAACAAAGAATGCCTCCCGGTATGACGAAGAAACAACAAATCCGAAATCAAAAATCCCAATTCCCAAATCATAAAAAATAAATTACCTTACATGCAACGTTCGTAAAAACGCTGTGTCTTATTATTTGAAAGCTGCAAAATTTGGAATCAGAAGTATACATAGATAAACATTATAGCCTGGTGGCTGAGTGCAAGCAGGGCAGTAAAAAGGCCTGCTACGAGCTGTACCGCTTATATTCAAAGGCAATGCTGAACGTTGCCTTCAGGATAGTTGGTAATATTGGCGATGCCGAGGATGTTTTGCAGGAAGCATTCCTGGATGCCTTTAACAAGGTGAAGGATTTCAGGCAGGAAACTACTTTCGGACTTTGGTTAAAGCAGATAGTAGTTAACCGGTCGATAAACCTGTTAAGGAAACGCAAAATGGACCTGATTGACCTGGAAGGTGATCAGCTTGAAAATATACCGGATGAGGAAGCGGAGGATGATGAAGAAATATTGTTTAAAGTGGCACAGGTTAAGGATGCCATGAAATTATTGCCCGAAGGATATAGGGTGGTATTATCGCTTTATCTGCTGGAAGGTTACGACCATGAGGAGATAGGGCAGGTTTTAAATATATCAGAAAATACCTCGAGAACGCAGTTTTTGAGGGCGAAAAGAAAGTTAATGGAGATTTTAAAAAACAGAGGGATAGCATAATGAGCAAGCGATTAGAAGATTTTATAAAAGCTAACCGGGAAGAATTTGACGACCTGGAACCCAAAGCAGACCTGTGGAGCAAGATTGAAAAACAATTGCCTGCACAGGAGGTTGAGATGGTAAAAAAGCGCGAGGCAAAAACATTCTCTTTGGGGTTTGTGCTGCGGGTAGCGGCAACAGTAATACTGGTAATGGGCGTAAGCTTTCTGTTTTACCTAAGAAACGAAAAAAGTACCAGCGTAGACCTGGCGGCGATAAACCCCGAATATGCTAAACAACAGGTGCACTATGCCTCATTGGTAGAAGCGAAACGTACCGAACTAAAGGCAATTGCCAAAACCGACCCGCAACTGTACAAAGAGTTTAGCGGCGAAATAGCAAAAATGGACTCGACATATAAGAAACTGAATAGCGATTTAGCCACCAGCCCTAACCAGGAACTTGTTTTACATGCAATGATCCGGAACTTGCAGATACAAACAGAGGTGCTTAACCAGCAATTGGGTGTGCTTGAGCAATATAACCAAATGAAAAAAGAACAAAAAAATGAAACTAAGGATATTTAAATCAACAATGGCAGCGCTTGCAGTAGTTTTACTTGCAGCGGGTACCTGCTTTGCACAGTCAACAATTTCAATACAAGAGGATTCGGCTACAACCATAATCCCACAGGCGCAAGCTGTACCGGCGGTGAGTGCTGTAACAACTGTATCGGCGCAAGCCAGGCCTGTTACCACGGTTAAAACCAAATCGCTTACAACAACTGTCAGCAGCGTTACAGCGCAGGTAAAAGCCTTAACCGCGCAAATAAACGCGCAAACAATGGTAGCGGTAAATGGCCTTAAAGTTGATCTTGATGGCTTAACGCCTGCCATTGCCACGGGTTTTAAAGCCAGGGGCGATGGGGCTTCATATAGCAACGGAGTAAACAGCGATGACAACCAGCTGATAAAAAATTACAGCAAAACCTATTCGGTTGATGCGAATGACGGACTATCGATAGATAATCGCTACGGAAGCGTTGTAGTAAATACCTGGGCTAAAAGCGAGATTAAGGTTGATGTACAGATAAAAGTATCATCGAGCAGTGATAGCGAAACACAGAAGATACTGGATAATGTAACCATCAGTGATGATAAAACCGGGAACACGGTATCTTTTAAAACAAATATCGGTCAGCCTAATAATTCATGGATCTCATGGATGAGTGGCGGCCATTCAGGTCGCAGGATAGAAATAAACTATACCGTTTATATGCCTGCCAAAAATGATCTGACTATTGATAACCGTTATGGGTCAATTTCATTACCCGATCTGCAGGGTAAGGTAACCATTAACTGTGCCTATGGCAGCTTTGGCGCTAAAACATTGAGCAATGAGAGCACCATCAGGGTAAAATATGGCAGCGCTAATATTGAAGGCTTAGGCTCCAGCACACTTGAGGTTGGTTATGGCAGCCTTGATATTGGTTCGGTTGATAAGCTGACTGCCGATGTAAGTTACAGCGGCGCCAATATTGGCAAGTTAAAAACATCGGGTGCCATAAATATGCGCTATGGCGGCGGACTTAAAATTACCGATCTGCAAAAAACAGTGAAGAACCTGGCAGTACGTTGCTCATACTCAAGTGTAGATGTTGGATTAAGCGGCGATGAAAATGCTGATTTTGATGTAACTGTACATTATGGTGGCTTTGATTACAACGATCATAATGTTACCGTAACCGCCAAATCGCCAGCTGATACTGATAAGGGTGTACATTTCACCAAAAACTACAAAGGCAACATAGGTAAAGGTGATCCCGAAAAAACTATAGCCATCAGTTCAAGCTACGGCAGCGTGAAGTTTGAATAAGGGAAAGAGTTAAGACTCAAGAGTTGAGATTCAGGAGTCAAGAATCAGGATAAAAAGCTATTCGCCTTGTCTTGGTTCCTGACTCTTTTCTCTTGGATCTATTCTAAAACACGCGGCACAGCAAACCCTTCAAATATTCTCCTTCGGGGAAGGATGCCCTAACGGGATGATCGCCCGGCTGGCAAAACTGGTAGATAAACTGCACCTGTTTACCGGCATCAAGCGCGGCCCAGGCCAGTACCTGCTTAAATGTTTCCATATCCATAGCGCCTGAACATGAATAAGTCGCCAGTAAGCCGCCGCTGTTAAGCAATAGCATTGCTAAACGGTTCAAGTCCTTATATGCACGTGATGCCCTATCTAATGAAGAACGCGAAGGCGCATACTTAGGCGGATCGAGCACAATAACATCAAATTTCTCATCCTGATCCCTAAAAGCCCTTAATTGTTTATTTACATCTGATTGTATGGCAATGTGTTTGGCTGCATCAAGGTTATTTAGTTTGATATTTTCCCTCAGCGTTTCGATGGCCAAAGCCGAACTATCCACACTGGTAACCGATGCTGCACCATGTTGCAGGCTGTTAAGCGAAAAGCCACCAGTGTAGCTAAAGCAATCCAGCACTTTTTTGCCTTTGGTGTATGATGCCACTATTTTACGGTTATCGCGCTGGTCGCAGTAAAAGCCCGATTTCTGGCCTTCGGCGATATTGATATTATAGATGACGTTGTTTTCTTTTACCTCTACGTTTTCCGGCGGACTGGTCAGCGTTAAAGCTGTATTAACAGTTTCCAAACCCTCATGTTCGCGCGATGAGGCATCGCTTTTGTCAAAAATACTTTCGGGTTTTAACAGTTGTTGTAATTCATCAATAATAACCGGCATCACATTCTCAATGCCCGAAGTTAATACCTGCACAGCCAGGTGGTCGGCGTATTTATCAACGATTAGTCCTGGTAAATAATCTGATTCGCTGAAGATCAGTCGGCAGGTGTTGGTAGTACCATCAGCCAATATATCGGCCCTGCCTGCAACGGCAACAGCCACTTTATTACGGAACCAGTTATCATCTACAATAATGTGCTCATCCCATTCCAGCAGGCGCAATGCCACCCGCGACTGGTCGTTATAAAAGCCGTAGGCCATAAAGTCGCCTTTGGCATTCAGCAGGCGCACAATATCGCCATTGGCAGGTTTGCCCTTCACTTTTTCTATCGCTCCCGAAAACACCCACGGATGGCGCTGAAGCACAGCTTTCTCCTTGCCTTTTTTTAGAATTACTTCAAACATGGTGCAAAGGTAAGAAAGTTGTAAACTTTCTTTATCTGTGGGCTTAAGTTGTAAATTTAAGCTGGTAAAAGGTTACAAATTTAAACTAGAGGAACTGCGGTCTTCTATTCTTCTTTCAATACCTTCGATTTGGTATAGGCCCTCAGCTTGGTAACAATCTCATCATCAAAGCGTTTTATTACAGCTTTCTCTGCATCGTTATCCAGGCCCGATTCCAGGGTCCATTTATCGCTGCCGCGATTAACCGCGCGGATAGCCAGGCGGGTACGGGCGCTGTCATCTGTCATTAGCGAATCGTTCACCAGCACCACATAATACATTTCATTGGGGTTCGATTTAAAATAAAAGAATTTATCCTCGGTATATAGAGATGGGGACCTCTTTACAATTGAGTTTTTATACTTTGCCCAGGTTGCAGGCATCTGGTATTCGGGATAATTTTTGTACAGGCTGTCTATCGCGTTATCCAGCTTTAAGGTTGAGGTATTGAACCGTACGGAATCACCTACCTGGCCCAAAGTATTACAGGCGGCCAGTACACTGCATATGCACCCTATTATAATTAAAACTTTTGCCTGCTTATGTTTTATCATGTGAGTTTTAAAATAGCACCCCAAGTTAATAAAAAATTATGGTGATATAAATTTGCCCGCCGGTAACATTTCTGGGGTAATTATTTATGCTAAAACCATCCATTTACTCCCTGCGGCTCTATTTTATTCTCGCATAAAAACATAATCAAAATCAGTCATAAAAATGGCATAAAATGTGTTAATTTTAGTTTTCCACAGGATTAAGTGATTGTAAATTAGCAAAATAAAACTTTACATAGGGATTGCAGACTGTTTCCCCACAGGGTGTGGAAAACTCTAAATTGAATTCTGTTACTAAGAATAATAGATTTGATATAAAACCCCCAAAAGGTTTTTTTACTGACAATTCACTTTTATATACATTACAGATATGGGCAACAAAACTACCAAAAAAGCAGCCGGTCCGGGCGGTAAAGGACTTAAGGTTGACAGGTACTTCACCAAAGAAGGCATTAAAGTTTTCGACCTGTTTAAATACGAGAAACGGTCGTCGGTGATCCGTAACCCTTCGGGCGATGCGGTATTTGAAATGAATGATGTTGAAGTACCGGCTGCGTGGTCGCAGGTAGCTACTGATATACTTGCTCAAAAATATTTCCGTAAAGCAGGCGTGCCCCAGCCAGATGGCTCAACCGGATCAGAAAAAAGCATAAAACAGGTTGCCCACCGTATGGCAAACTGCTGGAAAGACTGGGGCGCACGCTACGGTTATTTCGCTTCGCCAAAAGATGCAGATATTTTTTATGATGAGATAGTTTATACCATTACCGGGCAGTTGGCTGCGCCAAACTCGCCGCAATGGTTCAATACAGGCTTACATACCTCATACGGCATTACCGGTAAGCCGCAGGGCCATTATTTTGTTGACCCGATAACAGAAGTGTTAAGCAAGTCAACCTCGGCATATGAGCGCCCGCAGCCCCACGCGTGCTTTATCCTTTCGGTTGATGACGATTTGGTGAATGAAGGCGGTATCATGGATCTTTGGGTTCGTGAGGCACGTATATTTAAATATGGCTCGGGTGTTGGTACCAATTTCTCTAAGATCCGCGGCGAAAGCGAGAAACTTTCAGGCGGCGGTTATTCATCGGGTCTGATGTCGTTCCTTAAAATAGGCGACAGGGCGGCAGGAGCCATCAAATCGGGCGGTACAACACGCCGCGCAGCCAAAATGGTTTGTCTTGACCTTGATCACCCCGAAATTGAAGGCTTTGTAAACTGGAAAGTTGAAGAAGAGAAAAAAGTTGCCGCTTTAATAGCAGCAGGCTACTCATCCGATTATGAAGGTGAGGCTTACCGCACTGTTTCCGGTCAGAACTCAAATAACTCTGTACGTATCCCCAACAGCTTCTTTAACGCGCTTAAAACAGGCAAGCAATGGGATTTGACAGGCCGTATGAATGGCAAAGTTGTAAAATCAATATCATCACAAAAACTATGGGATGATATCGCTTTTGCAGCATGGGCCTGCGCCGACCCGGGTGTACAGTTTGACAGCACCATTAACGAGTGGCATACCTGTCCTGAAGGTGGCCGCATTAACGCTTCAAATCCTTGTTCTGAGTATATGTTCCTGGATAATACAGCCTGTAACCTGGCATCTATTAACCTGGCACATTACTTCGACCCAAAAACTCGCGTATTTGATGTAAAAGGCTTTGAACATTCATGCCGTATCTGGACCATCGTATTGGAAATATCTGTACTGATGGCACAGTTCCCATCAAAAGAAGTGGCACAATTATCATACGATTACCGTACTCTTGGTTTAGGCTATGCCAACTTAGGTTCGGCATTAATGGTTAACGGTATCCCTTACGATAGTGACAAGGCCCGCGCAATTGGCGGCGCAATTACCGCTATCATGACCGGTACTGCTTATGCTACTTCGGCAGAAATGGCCTGCGAGTTAGGCACTTTCAGCGAATACAAAAACAACAAGCAACACATGCTGCGTGTAATGCGCAACCACCGCTATGCGGCATATAACTCAACCGAGAACTACGAAGGTTTGGAAATCCTTCCTCCGGGAATCGACCAGAAACAATGTCCGGATTACCTGCTTTCTGCCGCCTGCAATGCGTGGGACAAAGCAGTTGAAATGGGTGAGCAATATGGTTACCGCAACGCGCAAACCACTGTTATAGCGCCAACAGGTACTATAGGTTTGGTTATGGACTGCGATACTACCGGTATCGAACCTGATTTTGCATTGGTTAAATTCAAGAAATTATCAGGTGGTGGTTACTTCAAGATCATCAATCAGGCTGTGCCCGAAGCTTTGAGTAACTTAGGTTACAAAGAGCATGAGGTTACCGCCATTGTAAACTACGCTAAAGGTGCTGCTACCTTAAAAGGTGCACCGCATATTAACGTGGATACCTTACTGGCAAAAGGCTTTACCCAGGATGAGTTAGAGAAACTGGATAAAGGTTTAGTTTCTGCATTCGAGATCAGTTTTGCATTTAACATCTGGAGCCTCGGCGAAGAATGCCTTAAACGTTTAGGCATTACTGCCGAGCAATACAACGCGCCAGATTTTAACGTGTTACGTTCATTAGGCTTTAGCCGCAAGCAGATAAACGAAGCTAACGAATACATCTGCGGTACCATGACCCTTGAAGGCGCTCCATACTTAAAACAAGAGCACTACCCGATATTTGATTGCGCCAATAAATGTGGTGCCAAAGGCGAGCGTTATATCCACGCGCATGGCCACATTAAAATGATGGCTGCTGCACAGCCTTTCCTTTCGGGAGCGATATCAAAAACCATTAACCTGCCAAACGAGGCCAAGGTTGATGAGATAAAAGATTGCTACGAATTGTCATGGGCATTAGGCTTAAAAGCCAACGCGCTTTACCGCGATGGCTGTAAACTTTCTCAACCATTATCAACAAAATCTGATGCTAAAGAAGAAGCAGAAGAAAAATTAGATACCGTTGAAGAAGTATTAGGCGAGGCCGCTAACGTAAAACTAAGCGACTTAACCCCTGAACAGGTATTGGAAGCTGCAATGGCTATTATGGAAAGATCACAGGATACCGGCTTTATGCGCCAGTTATCACGTGTGGTACAAAAGAAGAGCCTGCCTTACAAGCGCCGCGGCTTTACACAAAAAGCTACCATTGACGGCCAAACCGTATTCGTACGCACAGGTGAATACGAAGATGGTACTTTAGGTGAGATCTTCGTGGATATGCACAAGGAAGGCGCGACTTTCCGTTCGTTAATGAACTGTTTTGCTATTGCCGTTTCAGTTGGCTTGCAATACGGTGTTCCGTTGGAGGAATATGTAGAGAAATTTACCTTTACCCGCTTTGAACCGGCAGGTATGGTAATGGGCCACCCGAATATCAAGAGTTCAACTTCTATCATCGACTTTATATTCCGCCTGCTGGGTTACGAATACCAGAACCGTACCGACCTGGTGCACGTTATCACCGAGCAACACGGCGTTACCGGTAACCCGCAAATGCAGGACAGCGACATAAATACCGACGAAACCAATGTTTACGTACCTGTTAAAGCTGATGCAGGCAGCGGACAAACCCAAAAACATGCCATGACTGTTGATTTAAGCATGGGCGTACAAAGTGATGCGCCATCGTGCAACGTGTGCGGTCATACTACCATCCGCTCAGGCACTTGTTACAAATGCTTAAACTGCGGTAATTCTATGGGTTGCAGTTAATATCTAGCCCTTTTCCCTCTATATCCAGGTTTCAACCGCCTGGATATAGTGTTCAGTTTATAAGTTAATTTAAATGTGAAGCCCCGCCGTAATGGTGGGGCTTTTTTAGTTCCCGAAGCCTATAAATATACCGGCATCCATAAAAAAGTTATTGAGTTTTGGTATGCCTGCCACTTTAACGCTATTAAAGGTAGAACCCGGGTTATCAGGGTCCGAATCATCTGCAACATCGTATCCGTAAGTCCATGAGCCCGAATTGAAAGGTTCATAGCCAAAAGCAAAATAAAACCCGGGATTAAAAGATACACCACTACGTTTACCAATACGGAAATGGAGACTGTTAATGTAATTTTTGCTCGTTAGCCCTACATAAAAAGCATCGTAATGCAACCGGAGATCCTGCCCTTGCTGGTCGGCGGTTGGTTGATAGTTGACAGGGGAAAGATTTTTAAACCTGCCCGAAAAACTGCCAATATTAAACTCTAGGTAGGATGATATTACACTGCGTAGCGGAGTTAACCTTCTTCCGGCATAAAATGACCAGCCACCGTAAGGTGCAGCATCTGTAAAATGCACACCGAATTCATAATTCCGGCTAATCACTGTTACATCACCCTCAACACTTACCGGGTTAGCTATAGTCCTGTTATAGTTTGATAGTGCCCAGTCGTCAAATCCCGGATTACTCATAATGGTTTGATGTACACCAAATGAAAAAATAACCATTTTAAATGGCGAATTATTAAAACTAAGCTGACTAAAACACCTGCTAAATGGCAGAAGGGTGAAAAATATCAGAATGATCTTTTTCATAAGGCTTAAAATTGGTTAGAATAAAGCTACATAAAACTTTAACTAATTGATTATAAGAAAGGTAAAATGAAAGTTACACAGGTGTACAAGCAGGTAAAATTAAGGTGACAGTTGCAAACTGTCATTATCCGGGGTTTCAGTTATAAACTGAAACCAGTAACCGGTACAATAATTATAAAAATGCCACTGGCTTCAGTTTATAACTGAAGCCTTAAGATAAAAGCAAGTTTGCAACTTGCTTTTAACAAAAAAAGCCTCTCCAAATCTGGAGAGGCTTCAAAATTTTCGCCTTTTACATTTCGGCTTTCACCTCAATTAAGAGGCCATTTGCCTTCTGATAATGTTCAGCGCGCCACCAGCCTTAAACCACTCAATTTGCTGTGCATTGTAAGTATGGTTTACAGGGAATGATTCTGTTGAACCATCTTTATGATGCAATACAACGGTTAACTGTTTGCCAGGGGCAAAGGTGGTTAAACCAACAATATCGAATGTATCGTCTTCCTGTATTTTATCGTAGTCGTTGCTATCGGCAAAGGTGATGCCCAGCATGCCTTGTTTTTTAAGGTTAGTTTCGTGGATACGGGCAAATGATTTTACCAGTATGGCACGTACACCTAAGTGGCGTGGTTCCATAGCCGCGTGCTCGCGTGATGAGCCTTCACCATAGTTCTCATCGCCTACAACAATTGAACCTATGCCATGCGCCTTATAATCGCGCTGAGTGGCAGGTACAGGGCCGTATTCGCCGGTTAATTCATTTTTAACGCTATCGGCAGTATTGTTAAAGTAGTTGATGGCACCGATCAGCATATTGTTTGATATGTTATCAAGGTGACCACGGAACTTTAACCACGGACCGGCCATTGAGATATGGTCGGTAGTACATTTACCTTTAGCTTTTATCAACAGCTTTAAGCCGGTGATATCAGTGCCTTCCCATGCAGTAAACGGCTCCAATAATTGTAAACGTGCTGATTTTGGATCAACAATAACGCTAACCGCACTGCCGTCTTCAGCTGGGGCCTGGTAGCCTGCATCTTCAACCGCGTAACCTTTTATCGGCATTTCAATACCAACTGGTTCGTCAAACTTAACCTGTTCGCCATTTAAGTTGGTTAGGGTATCAGTAAGCGGGTTAAAGGTAAGGTCGCCTGCTATAACAAATGCGGTTACAATTTCTGGCGATGCAACAAACGCGTGGGTGTTGGGGTTACCATCCTGGCGTTTTGCAAAGTTACGGTTGAATGAAGTGATGATAGAGTTTTTGCGTGTAGGATCATCAGTATGACGGGCCCACTGGCCAATACACGGACCGCAGGCGTTAGCCAATACCACACCGCCCATGCTCTCAAAAGTACCTAAGTAACCATCGCGCTCAACAGTGTAACGTACCAGTTCCGATCCTGGGGTGATGGTAAACTCTGCCTGTGTTTTCAGGTTTTTATCAATTGCCTGTTTAGCTATTGAAGCCGAACGGGTAATATCCTCGTATGATGAGTTGGTACATGAACCTATCAAACCAACTTCTAATTTCACAGGCCAGTTGTTTTCTTTAACAGCTGTCGCGAATTTAGAGATCGGCCATGCCAGATCCGGAGTGAAAGGACCGTTTACATGTGGCTCAAGTTCAGAAAGATTAATTTCAATTACCTGGTCAAAATATTGCTCAGGGTTAGCATAAACCTCTTCGTCGCCTGTTAAATGTTCTTTAATGGCGTTAGCAAGTTCAGCAATATCACCGCGTTTTGTACCGCTCAGGTAAGTTGCAGCCTTTTCATCGTAACCGAATATGGAAGTAGTAGCGCCAATCTCGGCACCCATGTTACAGATGGTACCTTTACCGGTAGCTGAAAGTGAACGTGCACCTTCGCCAAAATATTCAACAATAGCGCCAGTACCACCTTTTACGGTTAATATACCGGCAACTTTTAATATAACATCTTTAGCTGATGCCCAGCCTGATAATTTACCGGTTAATTTAACACCGATCAGTTTAGGGAATTTTAACTCCCATGGTAAGCCTGCCATAACATCACAAGCATCGGCACCGCCAACACCAATAGCTATCATACCCAAACCACCAGCGTTAGGCGTGTGTGAGTCGGTACCTATCATCATACCACCCGGGAAAGCATAGTTTTCTAAAACTACCTGGTGAATAATACCTGCACCCGGTTTCCAGAAACCGATACCGTATTTATCAGATACCGATGCCAGGAAATCATAAACTTCGGCATTTACATCCTTTGCAGTTTGTAAATCGGTATCAGCACCAATTTTGGCTTGTATTAAGTGATCGCAATGTACAGTTGAAGGTACTGCAACCTGCGGACGGCCAGCCTGCATAAATTGCAACAACGCCATTTGCGCGGTAGCATCCTGCATGGCAACACGGTCTGGGGCAAAGTCAACATAATCAACTCCGCGGCCAAATGCCTGCTGCGCATCGCCTTCAGAAAGGTGAGCGTATAATATTTTTTCAGTTAAAGTAAGGTGTTTACCGGTCGCTTTGCGCGCAGCAGCCACACGGGTGCTGTAGCGATCGTAAACCTTTTTGATCATATCTAAATCAAAAGCCATGGTATTTGATCTTTTTAGGTAAGTAAATAGTAGGTATAACACCCTCTACGGCGTTGTGCGGCGAATTTACAAAAATTGAATTGAAAAGGAAGTCAGGCTTTTGTACAATTGTTATTTGGAGGGGTTCTAAATTAGTGGATTGCAAGTTGAAGGTTGCCCGTAAGCGGAATTATGGGTATTTTGGAAGAGATTTAAGGATTTTGTAAAAAGAAAATTACGTTTACAATAAATCTTTTTTAATAAACTGTTAATTGTTCATTAAAACTATTAAACTTGTAATACCCCAATTTTTCACCAGTAATTATCATGATCAAGAAGCTGTTATTTACATCAATTGCTTTGCTGCTGCTGTTTAGCCGGTGTGCCATGATGCAAACTATTGTTAAATCAACATTTCCTTATACTACTGATCTTACCATTCCCTCAACATCGGTGCCGGGCAAGCAATATGAGACTGTTGCTATGGCTAACAGCGCCGACCAGGATTTTACCAAGGATGGCAACAACGCCAATAAGGTAGGTGAGGTGCGTATCATATCGGCAAAAATGCGTGCAATTAAACCTACGTATTTTAACTTCGGCAATGTGATATCTATTAAGATCTATATGTCTGGCAGTGATGGGCAGGATGAAATATTGGTAGCATCGCGCAATAACATAACTGCTGATGCAGGCAATGATATTAACCTGGATGTTGAAAAATCTGATTTTCTGGATAAACTGGTACGCCTGCCAGGTATACGTATACGTATGGTATATGTGCTGCGCAATAATACTGCGGCTGATACTAACTTGAAACTGATATTAAATTTGGGCGGAGATCCTAATGATTGATGGCTTGCTAATTTAAAGTGAAGCTTATAGGTACCGTGTATTGAACGCGTACCTTCCGGCCATATTCAGTGCCGGGGATCCAATCGGGCGATTCTTTAACAACCCTCAACGCCTCAGCATCAATATTTTCGCTAACATGTCTGAGTATTTTTACATTGCTTAAACTGCCATCTTTCTCAACTACAAATGTTATTAAAACTTTGCCCTTTATGTTATGGGCCTTTTCATAATCAGGATAATGGATATTGTTGCCCAGGTAACTGTAAAAAACTTTTAAGCCGCCTTTATATGAAGGTTCTATGCCTCGTGCTTTATTATATCTTACAGTGTCGCCATTTTTACCTACAGATACACCCGATACCAGATTGCCGTTGTCATAAGTTTCTGAATAGGTAATGCCAAGCCCAATATCTTTGCCTTTCCATTCACCCTCCCGCCTGGTATCCTTCAAATTACCTTCCTCAATTACCAATTTAAATTTATCATCATAGCCTTTATAATAGCCAGTGCCATCTTTAACAAGTTGCGTACCTGTTGAATCGTATTCAGCAACTATTTCATAGTCATGTATAGCATTTGTGTAAATGTTTGCAATTTCTGAATACCTTTTTGTGATATATACTGCACCATTGGGGTAATAGTCGTTTTCATCTCCAACCAAGCGGCCTGCTTTATAATTATATACAAATTGCTTGTTGCCATTAGCATAATAGCCCACGCAAACACCTTCAAATTTAGGGGGATCAATGGCTGATGATTTACTGATCAGTTTTTCTCGGCCATTAGGGTAATATTCAAGCACATTATACAAAGTAATGGCGCTCGAGTCGGGTTCGCGCACTACTCTAATATAATCGGCGCTGTCGCGATTTTGCACATATTCGCCATTATTTTTTAAAAAGTACACGTTTTGCCGCTGCGCAAAGCACAGGGAACTAATAAAAAGAAGAGCTGTGATAAGTATTGGTCGCATGGGTTAAAGCTAACCAATGCGTGTTATTTTATCAACTTATTATCAATATCCGGGAAAATAGCTATCGGTTCGTAAGTGCGCGCCTCATCCATTTCCATGTATCCGTATGACATGATGATCACCACATCGCCAACCTGGGCTAACCGGGCGGTAGCGCCGTTAAGGCATATGGTGCCGCTGCCGCGTTCGCCTTTTATAACATAGGTTTCAAAACGGGCACCGTTATTATTATTTACAATTTGTACCTTCTCGTTGGCAATTATATTTGCCGCATCCATTAAATCTTCGTCAATCGTAATGCTGCCTACATAGTTCAGTTCAGCCTGGGTTACACGGGCACGATGGATCTTTGATTTTAATACCTCAATAATCATGGCGCAAAGTTAATAATATAGATTGATAGCAATTATCATTGTTTTTCCATTTTTATGATCTTAAAAAAACCTTGTCATCGAACGAGGTGCGAGGAGAAATCTTCTTCAACCTACAAAGTGAATATGCAGGTTGAAGAAGATCCTTCACTAGCGTTCGGGATGACAGCAGTGTTAAATTATCATATTATCTATCAGCCTGGTTTTACCCACACGGGCTGCTACCAGTGCAACAACGTTTTTAGTGTTTTCGTTTGCAGGGTGCAAGGTATCACCATCCACAATCTCAAAATATTCCAGTTCAACACCGGGTTCGCTTGCTATTTGCTGCTCTGCTGTTGCTTTTAATTCGGCTATCTTATCGCTACCGAAATTGTCCTTTACCCAGTTCAGTGTTTTTGACAGGATGAGCGAATGCCTGCGGTCATCGGCAGTTAAATGGATATTTCTTGAACTCATGGCCAGGCCATCAGGTTCACGCAATATGGGTGACATCACCAGTTTGACAGGCATATCTAATAATTGCACCATTTTGTTGATCACCATTACCTGCTGATAATCCTTTTGGCCAAAATAAGCGGTATCGGGCTTAATAATATTAAACAGTTTATATACTACCTGGGTAACGCCCTGGTAATGCCCCGGCCTGAATTTTCCTTCAAGTAAATGCTCCAGTTCGCCTATGTTTAAATGCCATTGCTCATGGTCAGCATAAATTTCACTCACCTCAGGGTTAAATAAAATATCGCAGCCAGCCTGCTCCAGTTTTTGGATGTCATCGGCTATAGGACGGGGGTATTTTTCAAGATCGGCAGGGTCATTAAACTGTGTAGGGTTAACAAAAATGCTGCATATCACCACATCATTGCTTTGCTGTGCCTGTTGTATTAACGAAAGATGGCCCTGGTGCAGCGCGCCCATGGTGGCTACAAAGCCCGTTGTTTTGCCCGCTTGCCGTAACTGAAGCAAATACGCTTCAATATCTTTCGTTTTAGTAAATATATTCATCAGGGTTGTTGTTTTTTTTAACGATAGTGAAACCGGGATGCCATATATTGTTTTGGGCACATATCTGTGATGATTTCAGTACAGTTAAATTATAAAATTTGGCGAAGTTGGGCATTTACTTAAAAATAACCAAAAGTTACTTGCATAATCCGTTGATAGTTCATATAATATTGATTATATTTGCAAACTCAAATTTTTTTGACTGCTTACATATTTTAATACTGATTTAGAAATGGGTAAATCTAAGCTTTTGTTTATAACTCATGAAATGTCGCCTTTCCTAGAACTCTCAAAAATTTCTGAAATCACACGTCAGCTCCCGCAAGCTATGCAGGAGAAAGGTTACGAGATCCGTATCCTTATGCCGCGTTTTGGAAATATTAATGAGCGCAGGAATCGTCTTCATGAAGTTATACGTTTATCGGGGATGAATATCATTATTAATGACAATGATAATCCATTAATTATTAAGGTTGCTTCAATTCCGGCAGCCCGTATGCAGGTGTATTTTTTAGATAATGAAGAATATTTTCAGCGTAAACATGTGTTTGGTGATAAGGACGGGAAGTTTTATGCCGACAATGATGAAAGGATGATCTTCTTTTGCAAAGGTGCATTAGAAACTGTTAAAAAATTAGGCTGGGCGCCTGATGTTATCCATTGCCACGGCTGGATGAGCGCATTGGTTCCTGCTTATTTAAAAACAACTTACAAGGATGATCCGACGTTTAAAAACTCTAAAATAGTTTACTCTATTTATGAGAATGATTTTAAAGAGACGTTAAACCCTGATTTTGCACAGAAGGCTATTATGAACGACATGAACGAAACGCATGTTGAAGCATACAAACCTGGTACAAACTCGGCATTATACGCCGGTGCTATACAATACTCAGATGGAATAGTTTTGGGCAGTGAGCATATTGACGAACTTGTGTTAAATAATGTTAAAAACAGCCATAAATCGGTGATGGAATTTAATTCTACCTCAGATTTGGAAAATTATTACAATTTTTACGACGAAATAGCTAATGAAGAATTAGCACAAGTTGTATAAGCTTTGAGATCATATATGAAATTTTTCCGACTAGACTTATTAACGCTGTTGATAAGTCTTTTTATTTTGAATAGCTGTAAAAATCAGACTGCTATTGGTTTGCCTGTAAATTCATCAGGTCAGTTGGCAGGTTCGTTAACCGATACCGCTACCGTATTTACCAATACTACTACCGATGATTCAGTTATAACATCGAGTATATCAAAATCGCCAATGGGGTATTTCCAGGATCCGGCAATGGGTTCAACTACGGTAAACCTTGTAACAGATTTAAATTTACCCGGCAGCGCCGCTTATACTATACCAACAGGTACCATCACGGTGGATTCGGCTATATTGATATTACAATATGATGCAGGCTTTTATGGTGACTCGCTTACCTCTAAATACAAGGTGAACGTTTACCGGCTAAACGAAAGGCCCCTGAGCACTAATGAACCATATTACAATACAAAGAGCTGGAGTTACAATCAAAGTTCGTTAATAGGCAGCAGGTCCTTTTACTCCAGAACTCATGATACCCTTAAGGTTGATACCATTGTAAGTGGCGGTCCTGATACTTTAGTAAAGGTTCCACCACAGTTGAGGATCCCTATGGATGTAAATTTTATACATAGTATATTATTTGATTCAGACGCGCCTGTAACAACAAACCTTCTTTTCAAAAACTATGTTAAAGGTCTTTATATAACTATTGACCCAACGCAAACTACTGGTGCAGGCGGTATATTTATGATAAAAGACCCGGCTACATATTCAAGCATCCAGGTTTATGAACGTACCAAAAACGGTTCTACAATTGATACTGCTATAGTTACATTGCCTATATCAGTGTATGCATCGCAAATAAGCCATAATTATTCGGCACAGGTTAAAGCTGCTTTAAACCATACAACACCATCCGATACTACAATTTATTTGCAGGGATTAGGTGGCTTGAGGTCAAAAATCAGTTTTCCATATATCCAGAACCTGTTTAAATCATTGGGTGGAGCGGGTAATGTTGTTATAAACAGGGCTGAGTTGGTTTTAACACCGGTGGCGTTATCTGATATACCGGCTTATCTTGCCCCGCAAATAAAACTAAGTTTATACAGGTACGATATTGCTCATCAGCGTACTACAATTGAAGATGCAACATCAACCGATCCGCGCTCATATAGTGTAGGGGTATTTGGTGGTTTTTATAGTCAAACTACCAATAACTATCATTTCCTGATTACCTCTTATCTGCAGGATCTGATCTCGGGAAAAACAATTGATTACGGAACATTTATCGGCCCTATTGATTATACCAATACCTCAGCAGTTGATGTAGCCGCCACGCCTGAAACGGCTGGCCGCACAGTAGCGGTAGGTAATAATAAATCATCGCCATACCGTATAAAGCTAAACGTTATATATACCAAAATACCAAAACAATAATATATACCAGTTAAGGTATTAATTGAAACATACTTATTATTTTTGTTAAGCGTTTTAACAGAATAATAAGTATGTTTTTTTTGTTTAAACAATTATTTACCCTTTATAAATCTAAAAAATATTTATGTGCGGAATTGTTGGTTACATTGGTTACAGGGATGCTTATCCCATTATAATAAAAGGTTTACACCGTTTGGAATACCGCGGGTACGACAGTGCGGGTATAGCCCTGCTGGATAACGACCTGAAGGTTTACAAAAAAGCCGGTAAGGTAAGCGATCTTGAAAACTTTGTTAAAGATATCCCTATGGCAGGCTCGATGGGAATGGGCCATACCCGCTGGGCAACACACGGCGCCCCAAGCGATCGTAACTCACACCCGCATTCATCTGGCGATCGTAAGCTTACCATCATCCACAACGGCATAATTGAAAATTATGGTATCATTAAAGAAACACTGTTAGCCAAAGGGCATGTTTTTAAAAGTGATACCGATACCGAAGTATTAATTCACCTGGTTGAGGACATTATACAGGAAACCGGGCTCGACCTGCGTGACGCCGTACGTGCTGCCTTAAATAAAGTAATTGGCGCTTACGCTATTGTTATTATGAGCGAGGATGAACCCGACCTGCTGATTGCCGCACGCAAAGGCAGCCCGATGGTTATTGGCGTAGGAAAAGGCGAATATTTTATAGCATCGGACGCTACGCCTATTGTGGAATATACCAAAAATGTGATCTACCTGAATGATAATGAGATCGCATTTGTACACCGCGACAGCCTGCTGGTTAAAAATATTGATAATACCATCCAAACTCCTTACATACAGGAACTGGATCTGAAACTGGAAATGTTGGAAAAAGGCGGTTACGATCACTTTATGCTGAAGGAGATCTATGAACAACCACGGTCCATTCGTGATTGTATGAGGGGTAGGATCTATCCCGAATTAGGCAAAGTACAGTTGGGTGGTATAAAGGAATACACGGAAAAACTGAAGAACGTTGATCGTATTATCATAGTTGCCTGTGGTACATCATGGCATGCGGGTTTGGTTGGCGAATATTTGATTGAGGAATACGCCCGTGTACCGGTTGAAGTGGAATATGCTTCTGAATTCCGTTACCGTAACCCTATCATTACCGAAAAAGATCTGGTAATAGCCATTTCACAATCCGGCGAAACTGCCGATACCATGGCAGCCATTGAACTGGCTAAAGAAAAAGGCGCTACAATTTTTGGAGTTTGTAATGTAGTGGGCGCATCAATTCCGCGTACTACGCATGCCGGGGTTTATACCCACGCAGGCCCCGAAATTGGTGTAGCATCAACCAAAGCATTTACGGCTCAGGTTACTGTTTTAACACTGATGGCATTTTACATTGCCCAGCAACGTGGTACCATTACCCGCAGCAAACTGATAGAATATTTAACTGAACTGAACCAGATACCAGAATTGGTTGAGCGTGCACTAAAAGTTAACGATAAGGTTAAGGAGATAGCTGCCCGGTTTAAAGATTCAAATAATTGCATCTTCTTAGGTAGGGGAAGTTCATTCCCGGTAGCGCTTGAGGGTGCTTTAAAGCTGAAGGAGATCTCCTACATACATGCCGAAGGTTATCCCGCTGCGGAAATGAAGCATGGCCCTATCGCGCTGATTGACGACGCGATGCCTGTGGTATTTATCGCTACCAAAAACTCATCGTACGAGAAAGTGGTGAGCAATATACAGGAAGTAAAAGCACGAGGCGGCCACGTAATAGCCATCGTATCTGAAGGGGATGTAGATGTAAAAGAAATGGCTGAGTACACCATTGAGATCCCACAAACCAGTGAGGCTTTTGTGCCCCTGCTGGCAACTATACCTTTACAGTTACTGTCGTACCATATTGCGGTAATGCGTGGCTGTAACGTTGATCAGCCACGTAACCTGGCAAAATCAGTTACGGTAGAGTAAAACAGAGTTGGCGGTTCATGGTTGATAGTTTGTAGCTTTTGCTATATTTAAGGCTATCATCCATGAACCGTTAATCGTTATCCTGATATGTTCTTCCAGTTTAAAGATAAGTTCCCGCATTTGAGGCAGCATTGGGATACCTATATAGGTATGCACAAGCGCATTGAAGTGCCCGCGCGGACTATCCTTTTACATGAGGGCGAGATCTCCAAACGATCATTTGTTGTTGAGAAGGGCTGTCTCAGGGTTTGGTTCAATAATAACGGCAAGGACACCACATTCCAATTCTTTTTTGAGGGCGAGGGCCTGGCATCGCTGGAAAGCTTCCGGAAAAATATCCCCGGAATGTTCACTATCGAAACTATTGAGCCCTGTATTATTTACGTGCTGGAGAAAAAGGATTATGAAACCATAATGCTTACCCTGAACAAGGAAGTTGATTTTTTAAATGAGATGCTAAACATCTCGTTTGAAAGGCAGCTGCATTATATGAAGGAGTTTCTTTCCTTCATTCGCGATACACCGCAGCAGCGCTACCTCAACCTGCTTAATGATAAACCACAGATCATTCAGCGGGTGCCGCAGCATTATATTGCCTCGTATCTGGGCATTACTACCGTACATCTGAGCCGTATAAAAAGCAGGCTGCTGAAAGAAAAATATTAGGCAGATCTATTTGATAACAAATGTTATCGTTTGCCGGTGGATGCTCTCACCATCTTTGTATAAACAATAAAGACAATGAAAGCAGCAATATTATACACACCCGGCACAGCACCAAAGTATGGTGATTTCGCCGACCCGATAGTTGAGAATGAAAACCATTTATTATTAAGTGTAAAGGCAGCAGCCGTTAAAAACCTGGATAAAGGCATAGCCAGCGGTCATCATTACTCAAGCGAAGCCCATACCGAGCCACGCACGTTAGGCATGGATGGCGTTGGTACATTAGCTGATGGCACAAGGGTATACGGTTTTGGCGTTACCGGCATGATAGCCGAAAAAGGCATTATAGATAAAAGGCGAATGGTAAAATTACCCGACGGACTTGATGATGCAACTGCCGCCGCATTACCAAACGCCGTGATGGGCGCAGGTGCAGCCATACACTACCGTGCAAAATTACAGCAAGGCGAAGTAGTGCTAATTAATGGCGCTACAGGCGTAACCGGTATGGTAGCCGTGCAATTGGCTAAACACTACGGTGCCAGTAAAGTAATAGTAACCGGCAGAAACACGGAAGCGCTCCACAAATTACTTGATTTAGGTGCTGATGAGATCATCTCCCTGAAACAAACCGATGAAGAGATCATTAAACAGGTAAAAGAACTACACGCCAGTACGCCTATTGATGTGGTAATAGATTACATATGGGGCCATCCTGCCGAATTGGTATTGGCTGCGTTGCAGGGCAAGGGCCGCGCAACACACAAAGTACGTTATGTAACGGTTGGCGCTATGGCAGGCGATAAGGTAAGCCTGTCGTCAGGTACGTTAAGAAGTTCGGATATTGAAATATCAGGTTCAGGGTTAGGAAGCGTTAATGATGATGACATGAAGCGTTTATTTACCGAAATGGTGCCTGAAATTTTTCAGCTGGCTGCCGATGGCAAGCTGAAAATTGAAACCGAAATACTTGACCTGAAAGATATTGAAACTGCCTGGGATAAAGAAATACCCAGTGGGAAGCGGTTGGTGATAGCAATTTAATCGGCAGTCTTGAGTCCATAGTCTTCAGTTACTAATAAGTACATGTAAAAGCCCAATAGTATTAAACTATTGGGCTTTCTTCCTGAATAAGACTAAGGACTATAGACTAAAAACCTACACCCCCGCAGGCATATTTTTCATGGCTTCGCTTAGGTCAAGTTCCAGGCCCTGGGCAATAGCCATGCCTAAACCAACGTCAGCCCTGAACCAGTGGCAAAGCTGCCTGTTCACAATAATATCTCGTTTCGGGCCATCAATACCACTCATGGAATTGGTGATATTTTTGATCAGATCATGTTTGGCTTCCGCGCTCATCAGGCGGTACAAGTCGCCTGGTTGGCTGTAATGATCATTTTCACCTTCGGCATTGCGGTCGTACCAATCTGCTACTGAATTGCCAAGATCCCAGGCTGGTTCCTTATAATGTGAATCAGCTACAATATCATCAAAACTATTAGGGGAATAATTTGGTCCGCTGCCATGGTTACCGTCAACCCTCATCTGGCCGTCACGCTGGTAGTTGTTTACCGCGAATGGGCACCTGTTAACCGGGATCTGCTCATAGTTAGCACCGAGGCGGTATCTGTGCGCGTCAGGATAAGATAAAATACGGCCCTGCAACATTTTATCAGGCGAATAACCAACGCCATCAATAACGTGTGCCGGTGCAAAGGCAGCCTGTTCAACGTGGGCGAAATAATTATCCGGGTTTTCATTCAGTTCCAGTACACCCACATCAATCAAGGGGTAATCGCCATGCGGCCAAACTTTGGTCAGGTCGAATGGATTAAGGTGATACGTTTTGGCATCTGCCTCCGGCATTACCTGTATTTTAAGGCTCCATTTCGGGAAATCGCCATTATCAATAGAAGTTAACAGGTCATGCTGAGCAAAATCTGGTGCTTTTCCACGCATTTCTGCTGCTTCTTCATCAGTAAAATTCTTGATGCCCTGTTGAGTTTTAAAATGGAACTTCACCCAGAAACGCTCGTTATTAGCATTGATGAAAGAGAAAGTATGACTTCCAAAACCATCCATATGACGGTAACCATAAGGCGTACCACGATTCGACATCAGGATGGTAACCTGGTGCAAACTTTCAGGGTTTAGCGACCAGAAATCCCACATCATGGTAGCGCTTTTGGTGTTGGTATATGGGTCGCGTTTTTGTGTATGGATAAAATCGCCGAACTTTTTAGGGTCTTTTATAAAAAATACCGGGGTGTTGTTACCTACCAGGTCCCAGTTACCTTCTTCGGTATAAAACTTAATTGCAAAACCTCTTGGGTCACGTTCTGTATCAGCCGAACCCTTTTCGCCGCCAACAGTTGAAAAACGCAGGAATACTTTGGTTTCTTTACCTATGGTATCAAAAACCTTGGCGCGGGTGTATTTGGAAATATCGTGAGTAACCGTAAAAGTGCCGTACGCGCCCGAACCTTTGGCATGTACCACACGCTCAGGGATACGCTCACGGTTAAAATGAGCCATTTTTTCATGTAAAATGAAATCTTGCAGCAATATCGGCCCACGTGGACCGAGGGTCATGGAGTTTTCATTTTCTACGTACGGGATGCCCGAGGCCGTAGTTAGCTTCTTTTTGTTTGTTTCCATATTTGCAGGTTTTGTAATAATCAAACTTCACTATAAAATTTCAATAGAAAAAATCAATAATTACTATATTTGTATAGATAATATCTATATGACGATAGTTCAGTTTGAATACATTGTAGCGGTTGATACCTACCGCAGTTTTGTTACCGCCGCCGAAAAATGTTTCGTTACCCAACCCACACTCAGCATGCAGGTGCAGAAACTCGAAAACACCCTGGGTGTTAAGATCTTTGACCGCAGCAAACAACCTGTTACACCTACCGAAATAGGTATAGAGATCATAGCCCAGGCCCGTACCCTGCTTGCCGAAAGTGAAAAAATAAAAGAGATCATCACCGACAGGCAGAAAGAATTATCAGGGGAATTAAAGGTAGCTATTATTCCAACGGTTTCACCTTATATACTGCCAAAAATATTACACGGCTTTGTAGAAAAGTACCCGCAGGTGAAGCTGATCGTGTGGGAACAGACTACCGAAAGTATCATCCAGCAATTAAAGAATGGTACTATTGATTGCGGGATACTTTCGACCCCGCTGCATGAGGGTAATTTAAAAGAGATCCCTGTTTTTTACGAGAATTTTGTTGCCTACGTATCCAAAAACAGCAAACTCTCTAAAAAGAAGAATATCAGTCCGGAGGATATTGATATGGAGGAGATCTGGGTGCTGAACGAGGGACATTGCATGCGCGAGCAGGTTTTAAACATCTGCCAGCGCCGCAAATCGACCAAAGGATTTCAGCATTTCGAGTACAATACAGGCAGCGTTGAAACCCTGAAACGGATGGTTGACCAAAATAATGGGGCCACCATTCTGCCTGAACTGGCATTAGCCGATCTCAGCGATCGCCAGTTGGATAAGGTGCGCTACTTCCGCTCACCGGAACCGGCCCGCGAGGTGAGCATTGTTGTGCAGAATAATTATTTGAAGAAACGCATGATAGATGCGCTTAAAAACGAGATTTTTGAGTTGGTACCTAAAAGAATGCGTAGTAAAAAGAAAAAGGAAGTGATTGATATTTAGTTTGTTACAATACTATTTTTAATTAGTCTAAATAATATACGCGTTGATACATATATTTGCGCAGTTTTTAATTAGTCTAAATAAGATATGTATCTCAAATTACCACACAAAACAATTCTTTTACTCTTTTCTGTCGTCCTTATATTTTGTACAAACAGGCTCTTTGCTGCTGCTGATGATGCAGTAAAAGGAAGTATTGCAGGCCGCGTGTTTACAGCAGATAATAAACCTGTTGAAAATGCTTCAGTTATTTTAAAGGGAACAGGTTTCGGTTCAACAACCAACGAAGATGGTAAATTTCATATAAAGGCCCCTGCCGGCGATTACACTTTAGTTGTAACATACGTAGGTGCCAAAGCACAATTGATCCCGGTTAGCATAAAAGCTTCGCAAACTGTTTTGATTGGCGATGTTATCATTAACATTTCTTCAAACTCATTGCAGGAGGTGAATGTAAGCGCCAGCAAAACCAACAAATTCAGCAGAAACAAAAGCCAATATGTAGCTAAAATGCCGCTGAAAGATTTGGAAAACCCACAATCATACTCAACAGTACCGGCTGAATTATTACAGGAACAAGGATTATATTCAGCTGATGCTGCTATAAAAAATGTTCCCGGTATCTCTACCTTATGGACGCCAACCGGCCGTGCAGGCGACGGTGGCAGCTATTTCAGCTTAAGAGGTTTCTCAGTGCAATCAACTTTACGTAACGGCATAGCCGGTGAAGTAACCAATACTTCAGATGCAGCAAACCTTGAAAGCCTGGAAGTGATAAAAGGCCCTTCTGGTACTTTATATGGCAGCAGCCTGATCTCTTTCGGTGGCTTGATAAACAGGGTAACCAAAAAACCTTTTGATGAAACGGCAGGCGAGATCAGCTACTCTGGCGGCAGCTACGATTTTAACCGTGTAAGTGTGGATTACAACACTCCGCTTGATTCGGCCAAGAAAGCTTTATTCCGTATTAACACTGCATACAATAGCATTGGTTCATTCCAGGATAATGGTTTTAACAAAAACTTTGTATTCGACCCAAGCTTTAGCTACCAGGTTAACGACAGGCTTAAAGTATCAATTGATGCAGAAATCAGCCACGGAACAGGTACTACTCCGCCTATATTTTACTTTCAGTACGGTGTGCCGGTTTCGGAACTTGGCGCAACCAATGCTAACAAGTTAAACCTTAATTATAAGCTTGCATATCAGTCTAATGATTTAGCAACTACATCAGATAACGTTAATTTTTATGGCCAGGTTGATTATAAAATATCAGATCATTGGACATCACAAACAAATTTTGCCACTACCAACAGCAGTTCAAGCGGTTACGGCCCCTATTTTTATCTGACAGGCCCTAACACCATTGATCGTAATGTTTGGGCAATTGACGGTAATGCAAACACACTGCAGATACAACAAAATTTTAACGGCGACTTTAAAATTGGTAAGCTAAGAAACCGTTTATTGGTGGGTATCGACTTCTTACAACAGGTATCAAACTTAAAATACAGCGATCCTAACAATGGTTCCGATTCATTTGATCAGGTTAATACTACCGGAGCTATAACTAACTACAACAACTTTAATAAAGCCAAAGTAGATTCATTGTTCAGCAACACGCCATTATCTACAGCCTATAGCAGGTACACCGATAATACTTACAGCGCGTATGTATCTGACGTGTTAAATGTTACCGATAATTTACTGGTTATGGCCAGCTTAAGGGTAGATGATTTTACCACACTATCGCAATACGATGCGGTTAGCGGAACCAGCACCCCTGGTTCTCACCAGGCAGATCTTTCGCCTAAATTCGGCATTGTTTACCAGATATTAAAAGATCAGATCTCAGTATTCGGTAATTATATGAACGGTTTCAGCAACGTTGCCGGAGTTGATTTCAACGGCAAAGCATTCAGACCACAACAAGCTAACCAGTTGGAAGGCGGTGTTAAATTCAACTTATTTAATGGCAGGTTAAGCAGTACTTTAAGTTATTACGATATTAAGGTAACCAATACGGTTATGATGGATCCTCAACATCCACAGTTTTCTATACAGAATGGCACACAATACAGCAAAGGGTTTGAGGCTGAGGTAACAGCTAACCCTGTTAACGGGCTTAATATATTGTTAGGCTACTCTTACAACAAAAGCCTGATGACCAAAGGCGACTCAGCTTACAATGGTCGCAGGCCTGAAACTGCCGGCCCGCCAACAACGGCTAACTTTTACGCCAGCTATACTTTAACAAGCGGCAACGCTAAAGGCCTGGGTATTGGTTTCGGTGGTAATTACGCGAGCAATAACGAGATCATTAACGAAGGGAATGTTGGCGGGCAAAACATAGGTACATTCTACCTGCCATCATACACCATATTAAATACCGGTATATTTTATAATAAAGAGAAATACCGCATAGGTTTAAACGTTAACAACCTTACCAACAAGGAATACTGGGTAGGTTATACTACAGTAGACCCGCAAATGCTAAGGCAAGTGATAGGCAGTTTCACTTATAAGTTTTAATGACGAAACTCAAAAAAACAATACTTTTCATACATCGCTGGCTCGGATTTATATCCGGGCTGGTGGTGTTAATAGTGAGTATTACCGGCTGTATCTTTTGCTTTCAGGATGAGATCCAGGATGCTGTTCACCCCTACCGCACAGTAACCGTACAAAACAGGCCCTATGCCGATCCATCGGTATTAAAAAAGAAAGCCTTAGAGAAATTTCCCCACGCTACCGCAAGTTACATCTATTATTATGGTAAGGACCGCCCTGCCGCGGTACTGGTTGCCTGGCCCAAGGATGAGTTTACCGATGTTTACTTTAACCCCTATACCGCCGAGATTACCCATACCGAAGTTGCCGGCAAAAACTTTTTTACCATAGTTGAGTACATTCACCTGTATTTGCTGCTGCCTGCAAAAGTTGGTGCAATGGTGGTGGGTATATCGGTTATTATTTTTATTGTGCTGATGATAACCGGCATTGTGCTGTGGTGGCCCAAACGCAAATCGGACCGTAAACGCAGCTTTACCATTAAATGGAACGGCCGCTGGCGCAGGGTAAATTACGATCTGCATAATGTACTCGGCTTTTATGCCACCAGCATTGCCATTATTTTAGCCCTTACGGGATTATCCATGACCTTTGATTGGGTGCGTGACGGAATTTATAACACAGCCAACCTTGGCAAAACCTATCAGCAGGAAAAAGTTTTCCCTAAATCTGATTCATTAAATAAATCAATGAGCATAACGAAACCTGTTATCGACAGGGCGTTGATTGTTGCTGAACAGAAATCGCCAAAGGCAGAGATGTTTTTAATTTTTGATGATGCCACAGCATCGGGCACCGTCGGCGTAAACGCTTACGCCAAAAGCCTGCATTTTGGTAATGCCGATGACTACTACTTTGATAAATACACCGGGAAACTATTGAAATATCTGCCCGAAACCCAAAAGAGTACCGGCATGAAATTAGGTGACCTGAACTATGATATCCACGTTGGGCAGGCATTGGGTTTGCCGGGCAAGATCATCGCTTTTTTAGCTAGTTTGATATGCGGCAGTTTGCCTGTTACGGGTTTTATAATATGGTTGGGTAAACGCAAGAAAAGTAAGAAGACTACAACTAAACAGGTGCGTACCGTAGTACACCGCAAGCTGCATAAGCAGTTGACTACCCATTAAAAACAAAAAACCAGTTTACAGCAATGCTGCAAAACTGGTTTTGTATAAATGATTTTTTTAAAGATTGCTTATTTATCCTCGCGGCCTTTAACAAGTACGTTTAGGAAGAAGCCTGCTGATAATAAACCCAGAACGCCGCCAACTAAAGCCCATATCATACCAACATCTAAAATTGCACCAGTAAAAACACCGGTAACTAATCCTAAAACATAGTAAAGGTAATCGTAGCTTTTTTCTTCCTCTTTTTGATGATGTGCCATATTGCGTATATTATAAGTTGCAAATTTATATTATTAATGCATTGATGCCTAATGCAAATGTTATTTTTTTGGATTGCTGAGTAAATTAACAAATAAACGGTATGCTCCGGGCACTCCGGCAGGCAATTCCCTAAAGAAATCAAGCGAAGTATAGGTGAATCTGCCTTTGCCATAATCGGTTACAATTAATGATCCTTTGTTCGGCTCCTCGCCGGGGTCATTCATTTGCAGCGGGGTTTGGTATTTAGGGTCGATGTCGCTTACAAAGTATAAGCCGCGTTCCTGTATCCAGCCATCAAAATCGGCATCATTTATCTTGTTCGGGTAATTCAATACCGGATTTTGCGGGTCAAGGAAGGTAACCTTAGCCGTTTCATCGGTCACACGCTCGTTAACAGGGCGGAATGGGTACGGGCCAATCTGTTTGGTTACCAAACCATTGTTGTTGTTATATTGTACTACCAGGTTACCGCCATTTTTAACATATTCCAGCAATCGCGGCTGCTCAAAAGCCAGGCGCTCGTTTACGTTGTAAGCACGTACGCCGGTAATTATGGCATCATAAACAGATAAGTCGCTGCTCATGATCTCGCTTTCGGTAAGCAGGTGTACGTCGTAACCTATTTGTCGTAAGGCTTCGGGAACAAGGTCACCTGCACCTGTAATGTAACCAATCTTTTTGCCTGCTGTTTTTAGGTCGATATTGATGAGGTTAGCTTGCGCAGGTGGAAATAGGGTAATGGTTGGAATATGATTATAAGCTATAGTTCGTATGCCGAGTGATGATGTTTCGTCGTTAGCAGTAACCTCAGCTTGTAGTTTGCTTATCCTTGGTTGGTTATCTGTAGGTTCAATGGTAAAAGATACTGTCCATTCTTCTCTGGCTGTTTTATCAAAGTCTATTTTTTCCGGCGTTATTTTCCAGCCTTTAATTGGTTTTAGACTGATAGAACCACTCACCTTTGTGAAGTTTCTTAATTTAACATCAACAGTTTGGGAATGGGGTGAGTTAAATATATAATCCTTGGCTTCAATATCGGCTGTTACCTGTGGGGCTATAACCATAGGCTCATAAAGTTCGCCTCTTGCCGGGTCTGTATGTTTATAGACAATTGCTCTGTTGTAATGGATCAGTTTGCCGTCAATCTCAAAATCAAAACCAAATTGAGGTCCGTCAATATTCTCAGGGTTACCCACAGACTGCTGATCGGGTATATTATAAGTGCCAATGCCATGTGGTGTTTGTAACCAATAGGGTTGGGTTATTTTTGTGAGAGCAGGGCCTGTATAGCCAAATGTTATCAGTTGACCTGGAGGAATTATTTTACCGATAATTTCCGGTCTTTTTCCCTGATCCGCATCGGTTCCTATTTGATCGATAGTAAATTTATCCAGCTTAATATTATCATATCTGCATATGATCTGGGTGGTAATATCCGCTTTATCATGTAATGCATATATTGCTCTGTCTGCGTAACTCTCAAACCACAATCCCGCGCAAGCGGCAATTAAATCATTTAGTTCCTTTGTCTTTTGTGTTTTCCAATAAGTGTCAGGCACTTTTTCAACCTTATCTAATACGTTCACTAAGCCTGCAACAGATTTTTCAGGGTGATTAGCGTCAAATGCTTTATCGATATTATTCAGGTCTGCCTCAATTGAGTTGCCGCCATCAACCCTTGTCCAGCTGGTGTTTACGCCATCCATCAGGTCGGTTTTAGGAGCATCGCCTAAAATAGTCTTAAAGAATTCGTAAGCATCGCCACGTTGCTTGGCTGAGCCAAAGCCTTGTGTTTTATGGTTAGAGCGGCTTTCGGCAGCAATTTCGCCATAGCCTTTACCTAATATGGGGTTGTAAACGCCAACGTTTATGCTAAACTGGTTAGGCGAGGTAGTATTTACGCTGCCAAAGCTGAAGGTGTTCCAAAGCAGGCGTTTTGCCTGCCAAACCTTTACATATTTTAATTGCTCGGGGAAACGGGTTGGATCTGCCGCCGCGGCAAATGCTTCCTGTGCTATTATAGCCGATGCGGTATGGTGCCCATGCCCGCCTTCGCCGGTTGTAGGGAAACGGCAGATGATCACATCCGGCCTGAACTTGCGGATCACCCAAACGGCATCGCTCAGTACTTTTTCTTTATCCCAGATCTTTAATGTTTCGCCGGGGCCCTTGCTGAAGCCAAAATCATTTGCCCGGCTAAAGAATTGTTCGGCACCATCCACCCGGCGCGCGGCTAAAAGTTCCTGTGTGCGTATCAAACCTAAAAGTTCGCCCTGCTCGTTGCCTATCAGGTTTTGCCCGCCGTCGCCGCGGGTTAACGACAGGTAGCCCGTTCGGTAATGTTTTTCCTGCGCCAGGTAAGCCAGCAGGCGGGTATTTTCGTCGTCGGGGTGGGCTGCTACATATAATACACTGCCTAAAACGTTCAGCTTTTTTAAGCCTTGCTCAATGGTGGCAACGTCGGCAGGCGGGGCGGTTTGTGCAAAAACAGAACTGGAAAATATTAACAGTATACTAATGAGTTTAATACGCTTCATAGCAACAAATATATTGAAAGATAGATGGTGAATTATTTTTGTAGCAACAATTTAACAATCGCTCAACAATCGTAAATTACTTTTACAGCACTGGGTTCCACCGTTAAGTTACCTGTTTTGATTTGCATGCCATTCATTTTCAGTTTTGTAAAACAAATGTTACTGAAAGTGTGTTGCTCATTAATCGCTCGATTGATTTTTTGAACTTATAAGTCAGTAGTTTACAAAGCCATGACTAAAAAGATTTTTACTAATCAATCGTTTGATTAATTTTGTGCCGTTAAATAAAATGGACAAAGATAAAATAGACAAGAAAGACCATATACTGGATGTAGCCGAAAGGGTATTTTCCGATATGGGTTTCGACGGCGCATCTACCCGGATGATCTCGGGTGAAGCCGGTGTAAACATGGCGATGCTGAATTATTACTTCGGCTCAAAAGAAGGGGTATTCCTTGCTGTTATCGATCGTAAGATCACATCGTTCCAGGATATTCTGCAAAATATTGGCAATGACGATACTATTGGATCGTGGTCGAAAATAGAAAGCTATATTGATATATACAGCGAGCGGGTAGTTAACAATAACTGTTTCCAAAAATTATTATACCAGGAAATGAGTATAAACAGGAGAACAGACCTATCCGATAAAATTCGCGACATCATCATGAAAAACGTAGGCGAACTGTATAAAATATTACAGGACGGTATAGATAAAGGTGAGTTTAATAAAGATATTGACCAGCAGATGGTTTGCGCCACCCTGTACGGTACCAAAAACTTTATTGTAAACACCCCGCTTATGACAACCGTTATGCTGGGTTACGATATCCAGGATGAAAAAAATATAGAAGAAAAGTTAAAGCCGCGCTTAAAAAATTATTTCAAACACCTGTTAAAATCTTATTTACTAAATGACAATGAACACACAAATTAATATATCCCACAAACAATTGTTTAAAATGTCGTTGCTTGGCTTGCTTGCCGCTTTGCTTATTATAGCATTTACCGGCAGCAGAGCATCAGCACAGGACAAAACACTTACGCTAAAGGAAGCCATTTCACTGGGCCTTCAAAACAGTAAGACGTTGAAATACTCACAAGCTAAAATTGATGAGGCAGTTTCACAGTACAACCAGGCAAAAGACAGATCGTTGCCTACAGGTTCAGTTGGTTTAACCTATTACCGTGCACAAATTCCCGCGCATACGCTGGATTTTGGATCAGATGTAATTAACTTGCCATCAAATGCCAATGCTTATTTAGGTACAGCATCGGTTAATGAGGTGATCTTCGGCGGTAACAAATTAAAATACGCCCGCCAAAGCACCGATCTTTTAACCCAGGTATCGCGCTTAGATGCTGATAAGGATAAAGATCAGATCACTTTTGATATCATTAACTCTTACTATAATCTTTACAAAGTGCTGCAAAGCATAAAGGTGGTAAACCAAAACATCGCTACTGAAGATCAGCAGATCCACCAGTCGCAAAGGTTTTTTGACCAGGGTTTGGTAACCAAGAATGATGTTTTGCGTTTCGAACTGCAAAAAGCAAATATCCAGTTAAACGGTATCGACCTTGAAAATAACAGGAAAGTGATCAACTATAACCTGAATGTTTTATTAGGCCTGCCCGAAACTACAACCATACGTATTGATACACTTACCGACAGCGCGAGAGCAGTAGGCCCACTGGCAAACTACTTAGACACTGCGTTGCAAAACCGCCAGGAACTAAGAGCGCTTGACCTGAACAACCGCGTTGCACAAACTAATGTGAAAAGCATACAGGCTAACCAGTTGCCAACATTATCGGCGGCAGCTTCAGGTTATTATGTTGATGCGGCTGCAAATCCGCTGCCAACACATGGTAACTATATAACACCTATAACAGTAGGGTTAACCGTAGGATGGAACTTTGACGCTTTATGGTTAAATAAAAACAAAGTAGCACAAGCTAAAATTCAGCTTACCGAGGTTGACATAAACAAAGGTATTACTACCGATAATGTAAAAGACGAGGTTAACCAAAGCTACCAGAACTATTTAACCGCGCTTGATAAGATCAAGTTATTACAAACATCAATTGCACAGGCAGGCGAAAACAATAACATTTTGCAATCAAAATACAGGAGCAATACAGCATCAGCCACAGATAGGGCAGATGCAGAAACCTTGCTTTTTCAGGCACAGATAAACCTGGAACTTGCTAAAGCAGATGCGGTACTGGCTTATTACTCATTATTAAAAACAACCGGAAAACTTAACAAATAAAATGTGCAGATGAGTGACAGGCGAATTATTAGCCGACTACTCACATTCACTAAATCATCCATTCACAAATTCAATAACTAAAATACAATGGCACAGAAACACACCACAGAAGAAGAAGAACCTAAAAAGAAACCGAATAAAGTACTTCCTATTATATTAGGGATAGTGCTTATAGGTGGCATCTTTTTCGGAATAAAAGAATATATATACTACAGCAAACACGTTGATACCGATGACGCGCAAATTGATGGCGATATAAGCCCGGTTGTTGCTCGTGTAGGCGGATATGTTGATAGCTTATATTTCCAGGAAAACGAACACGTAAACAAGGATCAGCTTTTAGTAAAAATTGATGACCGCGATTACAAAGTAAAATTAGAACAAGCTTTAGCAGCACAAAAAGGTGCAAGCGCAGGTATAGGCGTAAGTCAGGCACAAATCTTTACTACTACTTCAAATTCGGCAGTAGCTAAAGCAGGTGTAGCATCAGCAGCTGCCCGCCTTGATCAGGTTACCAAGGATTATGCACGTTATGCAAACCTTGTTAAAGATGGTTCAATCACTCAGCAACAATTTGATCAGTCAAAATCAGATCTGGAAGTTGCACAGGCAAATTACAAAGCTGCACAGGATCAGTACAAAGCTGCACAACAACAAATTGGTACTACTAAAAGCCAGTTAACCGTAACCAACACAGGTGTTACCCAACGCCAGGTTGATGTTGATTATGCTAAGCTGCAATTATCATATACCAATGTACTTGCACCGGCAAGTGGTATCGTATCAAAAAAGAATATTCAGATTGGTCAGCTGGTACAGGCAGGTCAAACTTTGTTCTCTGTTGTTAACGATAACAGCTTATACATAACTGCAAACTTTAAAGAAACCCAGTTAGATAAGATCCGCGCTAACCAAAAAGTGGATATTGAAGTTGATGCTTACCCTGAATTAAAATTAGAGGGTGTGGTTTATAACTTCTCACCTGCTACAGGTGCAAAATTCTCTTTACTGCCACCGGATAACGCTACCGGTAACTATGTTAAGGTAGTACAACGCGTGCCTGTTAAGATCTTAATTAAAGCTGACAAGGATGTATTGGAAAAATTACGTCCGGGTATGAGCGTGAATGTTTCTGTTATATATAAAGACTAAATAAACAATGGCTGAACAAGGTTTTAGAAAGTGGATCATTACCATCACGGTTATCATGGCTTCGTTACTGGAGCTTATTGATACCACGATTGTGAATGTATCCTTGCCCCAGATACAGGGAAACCTTGGGGCAACGCTGGAGGATGTGGCCTGGGTAACAACCGGCTACGCGGTAGCCAACGTAATTGTACTGCCGATGTCGGGCTGGTTAGGCAGCTTCTTCGGGCGTAAAAATTACTACATGGCATCCATACTATTGTTTACAATAGCCTCCTTTTTGTGCGGTAACGCAACAAGTTTAGATGAATTAGTGATCTTCCGTATTATACAGGGCATTGCAGGTGGTGGTTTAATATCAACATCACAGGCTATATTAATAGAAACCTGGCCGCGCGAAGAAATTGGTACAGCAACCGCGCTATTTGGTTTAGGTGCGGTAGTAGGCCCAACAGTAGGCCCAACCATTGGTGGCTGGATTACTGATAATTACTCATGGCCATGGATCTTCTACGTAAATATACCGGTAGGTGCGCTGGCACTGTTCCTTACTTACACATTTGTTAGGAAAACACCTAAAGACGCGAAAGGAAAGCCAATAGACTGGTGGGGCATTGCACTGCTTGCTGTTGCAGTAGGCAGTTTACAAACCATATTGGAAAAAGGCGAATCGGAAGATTGGTTTGCAAAAACTTACATATTGGTACTTACCGTAGCCGCTATATTGGGCACATTATTGTTCATATGGAGGGAACTGAGTACGGACCACCCGATAGTTAACTTTGCCATTATGCGGCACCGAAGCTTTGCGGTGGGTATGTTTACCTCGTTTGTGCTCGGGTTTGGTTTATATGGTTCGGTATTCGTGTTCCCTATATTTTGCCAGAGTTTGCTTGGCTTCTCGGCACAGCAAACTGGTGAGATCTTATTCCCCGGTGGTTTGTGTACCATTATCATGATGCCTTTTATAGGCAAAATGTTAAATAGAGGTATACCTGCACAATTTATGGCAACCATAGGTATGTTCTTGTTCTTTGTGTTTACTACTATGCTGAGTAAATCAACCCTTAACTCGGGTACAAGCGATTTCTTTTGGCCGCTGGTAATAAGGGGTGTTGGTATGGCACTGTTATTTGTGCCGTTAACTACCTTAGCCATAGCCGACCTGAAAGGGCCGGAAGTTGGACAAGGAACAGGCTTAAACAACATGATGCGCCAATTAGGCGGTGCTTTTGGTATTGCTACACTAACTACAGTTATTCACATACGCCAGGGCGTGCACCGTAATAATTTGTTAAGCAATATTAATCAATACAATACGCCGTTTAACACCCGCTTTAACATGCTGGTGCAAAATTTCCAGGCGAAGGGCAGTTCATTAATTGATGCTACACACCAGGCATATATGGCTATTGAAGGTGCTGTTATTAAACAAACCTTATTGTTAACTTATGCCGATGCTTATTGGATCTCGGGTTTGGTAATGTTATTCTCCATACCATTGCTATACCTGCAGCCTTTCAAGAAATTGAAAGCTGCTACCGATACGCACTAATAAAAAAGAAGCCGCCATGGTATCACTATTCCATGACGGCTTCTTTTTTTAAAAAAATTAACAATTAAAATGTAGTATTCCCTCCCGCCCAAACGGCACGTATTTTCAACAAAACTATAAGGGAAGGCGAGGTGTTTAATCTTGCTATAAAATTAAAGGTTTTTTATTAGAAAAAGCAAACTTTTATACTTCATTGTGTTTTATTTTCATGAAAAATTCATTATAGATTATTATATGATGAATTTTCAGGTATAAATAGCTTAAAATATTACTTTTCCGCAAGCTGTTACCAGCGATGCAATGCGGATGGCATCAAAAATACGCTCCTCTGTTGTGCCTAATTTAATAAGCGAATCTTCATGTGCATTTACACATAGTTCGCAGCCGTTTACGGCCGAAATGGTAAGGCTCATCAGTTCAAAAAACTCTTTACCGGTTACGGGTTTCATCATTATCTGCATCCTGATACGCGCAGGGATCAGGTTATATTTCTCCTTCTGCGTAAAATGCCTGAAACGATAAAATATGTTGTTTGATGCCAGTAACGACGCGCATGCCGCGGCTTCAGCAATATCTGCCGCTGTTGCGCCCTGCTCTTCGGCGTATTTGGTGTAGTATTGGGTAAGCGGCTTGTTATTATTGTTTATAGCCACGCTCAGGCCTAATAAGGCGCATTCCTTAGTGCTTAAATGCTCTGAGGTTAATGTACTGGTAAAATTCAATTTAAAATCGCGCAGATAGCGTGATTCGCCTTTTTCAAGCAGAGTAAGGCTTTCGGTGCGGTAATCACTTTCAAGGCCGATGCTTTGCAGTATCTCTGTTATGGTTTCTGTTACTTCACTCATGATATTATTTTGTAGTATATGGGTATAAAAAATCCCCGCGCAATAAAGCACGGGGAACATAGGTAAGTGCTAATAATGTATTATACGCTAAGTGTGTCCTGGCCTTTTTCCCAGTTGCAAGGGCAAAGTTCGTCAGTTTGTAAACCATCAAGTACGCGTAAAACTTCTTTAACATTACGGCCAACGTTTAAATCGTTAACTGATACCCAACGGATGATACCGGTAGGGTCAACAATGAAAGTAGCACGGTAAGCAATTTTTTCAGTTGGTTCTAATATACCAAGATCTTCAGCTAATGATTTTGAAGTATCGGCAAGCATCGGGAATTTAAGGTCGCGCAGATCTTCGTGATCTCTTCTCCATGCAGCGTGTACAAATTCAGAATCAGTTGAAGCACCAATTAAACGTGCGTCACGATCGCGGAACTCACCGTAGCTTTTGTTGAATTCAGCAATTTCGGTAGGGCAAACGAATGTAAAATCTTTTGGCCACCAGAACATTACTGTCCATACGTTATCTTCGTTGGTAAAATAATCAGAAGTTAGTGTTTCAAACTCTTTACCTTTTTCAATACTAACAACTGCTGTTTTAGAAAATTTTGGAAATTCTTGTCCTATAGTTAACATGTTTATCTTTTTTAGTCCTCAAATATACCAATTTTGTAATTGATAAAATATATATAGTTTCGATATAATATAGATAAAAACTATATTATATCTACCCTTTCAAAGGATTGAAATAAAGGTGTTTATGACAGTATATGACTGTGAATTGAAGAATATTGCAATGTTTAAAATTCATTTTATATTAGTATCATGAAAACCAAACCAATAATCATAAGCCTTATTTGCCTTGTAATACTTATTTGCCTGTGCGTTTTTATCAGGAGCAAATACTTTTCGAAACCAGAAAAGGCGGAGATAACTCAGTTTTTGAATGATTTTAACCTGGAACTAAAAAGCGGCCACATAGACAGCGCACTAAATTATTTTGAAACATCAAAAAACGATAAGGCAACGTTATCATTGGTTAAAGTATTAATGGGGAAAACCGGGTTGAACGGAAAATCAAAACCGACATTCAGCGTAAGCTTAAACACTGATAATTATAAAATACTCTCCGGTAACACACAAAGCACCATTGCGGAAGTAGAAGTAAGTTTTACGCGTGATAGCATGGATACCAAAACAGCATCCATTACCTTCACCATACATAAAATAGCAGATCATCAATTTAAAATAGCCGCGGTAAAAACAGATGTGTTTTTGAAAGGATATATAGCCTACGCCAATGCGGTACGAAATAAGTTTGTGCCGGAAACTGCCATATTCAGCCCCATAACACTTAACGCGTTTAAAACTGCCAAAGCCTTAAGGGCAAGTTACGATAGTGTATTATGGTTTGATCATGTAGGCGGCAGGACCTATTATTACGTTATTAAGGGTAAATTGAATGAGCAATTTTATTGGGGAGACAGAAAGCCGGATAATTATTCGGCAACCTATAAAATGGGATTGGTAAATCCTGATCTGCATGAAATAATCCCCGCTGAATACGACCTTATCCATAACATAGGCGGAACCATTGACGGTATGGTTGAGGTTGAAAAGGATGGAAAGCGCGGACTGTATGATCTAAACGGCAAATTGGTTATCCCGGTTACATATGATCAGTTATTCCCGCTGAATGATGATGCAAATTTGGCATTGTTACGTAAAGGGGATGATTACTTCTACTTTAAAAAGGATTCGACCATAACGGATAAAATAGCTGATTTTAAAATAGCTGATGAACTTAAGAAGATCAAAGTGTATGGCAACAGCTATACTTTATCCGACAAAAATTCCTCAAATATTATGGAATATAACGACCGGGAAGAGTTTGGGTCGCTTATTGTCTCGCCGTCTTATTTGGTCGACTTGCAGATACAGAATCAATTTATTGGTTTACCGAATAAATTAAGAAAATCAACAGCTGATGAACCAGATGGGATATTATCATTAGATATTAAATTTGACGGGTTAAAAGAAAATGAAGCAACCTGGTTTGATGCTGCTTTTTATTCGCTTTTTAATCATTATCTGGATGGGCGTTCTGGCCTGTATGAAACCAGTAAAGAGAAAAATGTGATCATTATTGACAGAAAGCAAAACAGGTTGTTAGGATTTAATGCGGCAACATACGATGACGCGTCTGATGATGAAGGCATTGCACCTGGTTCTAACTTATGCAGTGAAACCGCAATAAAAGCAATAAACGATACACTGTATGAATTCAAAACTTCATGTCAGTTTAATCAGGCAACATTAACCGATACATTAAATGAGTCTCTTGACTATCATTACCTGCATATAAGAAATGGGAAGCTGGAGGCCTTGCCTAATCAACGGGTATTTGGCTGCACAAAATACATAAAGCTGAACGACTCCTACCTGCAAGGCTGTTATGTAATTAATGGCAAAGCTGTTGATCACCTTACGCCTGCCATTTTACAATACATGAAGAATGAAATTTATGCTTCCTATCTATATAAGTTTAAAAATAAAGCCTGGAATGATGTATTCGAAGGGCGTTTTTACGGCGTAGACGATAAAATGAATACCTCTGTTGACGATTCCTTAACCGTAATTGATAAGTATAACATCAGTTGGTTAAACCAAAAATTACAGGGCCAAAAATCAAATACACTGGCGGCGGAATAATGGTTAAACTGCTCCGTTATATTGCCCTGTTTTGGATAGTGATATTGTGTGCCGGTACATTTTACCAGTATGTTGACTTTAAGCACCAGTCGGTATTTCTGCAATTGAAGCAGAAAGCGGTTGAAACCGGCTGGTACCTGCCTGCTTTTTACTGCCACATTTTCGGGAGCAGTATTATATTGATTACCGGGTTTTTCCAGTTCTCGAAAAAGGTTTACAATAACCGCCCTTTGCATAAGGCATTAGGCAAATTATATGTATTTGGCGTATTGTTTTTTGCTTCGCCGGGAGCGTATGTCATGACGCTGTTTATTAATCGCGGCCCGGCTGTATTTGCTTCATTTTTTATACAGAATACCCTATGGGTGATATTTACCCTAAGCACCTGGCTGCTGGTGATGAATGGCAGGATAGATGAGCACATCTGCATGATGCGGCGCAGCTACGGACTGGCATTTGCCGCCGTAACATTGCGCTTTTACATATGGTTGTTTACTATGTTTGGGCAGGGGGTAAACTTCCCGAATAATTATATCATCATCGCCTTTTTAAGCTGGGTGCCCAATTTGTTGTTGGTTGAAGCGATCAATTATTATGAGCGGAGGAAGATGTTAGTGTAGATAGGGGTTTAAATAAAGTAAGCGTAGGGATATGCGCGATTCGGGGTATAGTGGTGTGTCCTTTCTGCTCGTATAAACACAGCCTGCAGCCGCACTGTCCAATGCGCCCCTAACTTTTCAGTAGGACAAAAAAATAGCGATGGGTTTCAAACCCATCGCTATTTTTATAAATAAGGATATTGTATCTACCAAAATATAGTATACAACACAGTCAACAACACACATATCACAATAGAACCAATAGCAAAGCCCCTGCTGGTTTTAAACATGGAGGTATCAACTTCCAGCCCGTTTGTGCGGAGGCCTTTGGCGTTCTCAATCATAGTGATGATATACATGCCGATGATACAGAAGGCGAATACAAATTCCATCCTGTCGAGGAAAGGGATCTCAAAAACTCCGGTACCGTTATCTTTTGAGAAACCGTAAGGAGCCAGGAAAGAAAGATTGGTCCAGTATGGCAGGAATTTAAATACTACCGATAATATAAAGCCGCCGATCGTAGCGAAAAGCGCCGCATTTGAAGTTGTTTTCTTCCAGAAGAAACCAAGGATGAACATGGCAAATATACCCGGCGATACAAAGCCGGTATATTCCTGGATATATTGGAAACCTTGTTTGCCCTCGCCCATCAATTTATCGCCAATAACCAGCGATAACAATACGCCTAACAGCATAGCCACAACTACCGATATTTTACCCAAACTTACCAGTCTCTTTTCAGTAGCGGCGGGGTTGATGGCTTTTTTATAGATATCCAGCGTAAATATGGTAGCGATACTATTTGCCTTGCCCGCTAATGAAGCCACAATAGCCGCTGTTAATGCAGCGAATGCAATACCTTTTAAATAAGTCGGCAACAGGTTTAGTAATGATGGGTAAGCTTTATTTACATCAATTACGCCTTTTGAACTCAACATTTCATGGTGGAACATGCCTTTTTGATATAGCACATATGCAGCTATACCCGGCAGTACCACAATTACGGGCATTAATAATTTCAGAAACGCCGCGAATAGCAAACCACCACGGGCAGTTTTCAGGTCAGCGCCTAATGCCCGCTGGGTAATGTATTGGTTACAACCCCAATAGTTAAGGTTAGTGATCCACATGCCTCCTATTAATACGCTCAGGCCGGGCAGGTCCATATAATTGGGGTTATCCTTTTTAAATATGAGGTGGAAGTGGTCGTCGGCTTGCTCTTTCAGGATCTTAAAGCCGTTCCATAAGCCGCTGGTGCCTGTTAAGGCATCAATCCGGTTCAATGCTATGTAAGTTGCCACAAGGCCGCCTAAGACAAGAAAAAACACTTGGATAACATCAGTATAACCAATAACCTTCATCCCGCCCAGCGTGATAAATACTGCGAAGATGGCCAGTAAGGAGATACACAGGTAAAGGTTAAGACCAGATATGCCGCTGATAGCCAAAGCGCCAAGGTATAATATCGACATTAAGTTTACTACAATGTACAATGCCAGCCAAAACACCGCCATGATCATGGCAACTGTACCATTATAGCGCTGACTAAGGAACTGCGGCATGGTAGCTATCTTATTTTTCAGATAGACGGGGATAAAGAATATAGCCACAATAACAAGCGTGGCTGCCGCCATCCACTCATAACTGGAAATAGCGATCCCCATTTTAAAGGCTGAACCGCTGGTGCCAATGAATTGCTCGGCAGAGATGTTTGATGCGATCAGCGATGCGCCAATGGCCCACCAGGTAAGCGAACCTTCAGCTAAAAAATAATCTTTTGAATCACTTGGGCCTTTGTGTTTGCTTCTATACACCCACCAACCATAAAAGGCGACGATGATAAAGTAAATAAAAAATACGACATAGTCGCCAGTTGCGAGGGTCTTCATTCTTTGGTAATTGGTTTTAATTTGTCAGGTTGACAATTATAAAATATAAATGCGGTTTTCCAAAATATATTATGATATAATTCTGTTACCTAATAATTAATCGGGCATAAAAAAAGGCGATGTACTATTGTACATCGCCTTGGTATGTTTGGTTAATGTTGATTATTGTTTCAGATCGGCTGCCGCGGCAGTATCTAAAAACCATTGCACATCGCCATTAATTGGAGCGATCAGTTGCGCCGGGTATAGTTCAATATTTCTGCCATCTTCCAATACATGGTGAACCGCTATCGCTTTACCTTCGCCGTAAACTAAAAAGGCAATATGACGAGCCTGGTTAATTAAACGGGCAGTAAAGGTGATACGGTACACTTGCTGATCTTCCAGAAACACCTCTTTTACCGAAGCTGAATCATCATGCAATACAGTAGTGAAAGGGAACAACGAGGCCGTATGCGAGTTATCGCCCAAACCAAGCAGTACCAAATCAAACTCTATTGTTTCTTCATCAAAAAACAGGGTAATGGCCCTGGTATATTCCTCAGCAGCTTCCGCCGGACTAACGCTTGTATCAACCGCGAAGATGTTTGAGTCATCAATCTCCAATGGATCAAACAAAGCTGTTTTAGCCATCAGGTAATTGCTGTCCTTATTGTCCTGCGGTACGTTACGCTCATCGCCGAAAAAGAAATATACTTTCTCCCAGTCAACCTTTGCTTTAAAAGCATCAGAAGCCAGCAGTTCATATAATTTTTTAGGCGAACTGCCACCCGAAAGTGCAACCGTAAATTTATCATTAGCCGCTATGGATTGTTCAGCCAGGCTTACAAAATAGTTAGCCAGGTTAAGCAATACCTCATCGGCAGTATTAAAAACATTTAATTTCATAAGTGCTATTTTTTACTACTTGCAAGCGGTAACGAGAACCAATTAAAGCCATCACGGGCTATCAGCGCCTCAGCACTTTCAGGGCCCCATGAGTTAGCAGAATAATTAGGGAAGTTCAAACTCTTTTTGTTGGTCCAAGTGCTTAATATCGGCATTATCAGTTCCCATGCAGCTTCAACCTGGTCGCCGCGCATAAACAGCGTTTGGTCGCCAAGCATGGTATCCAGTAATAAAGTTTCATAAGCTTCAGGTGCCTGGGCAGTGTAAGTACCTTTATAATCAAATACCATATCAACAGTATTTAATATCATATCCAGTCCCGGGCGTTTTGCCTGTACCTGCAAACGGATGCTCATTTCAGGCTGTATGCTGATGATGAGCCTGTTTTGCTGCCAGCTTTCTGCCGCCTCAGTAGGGAATACCTTGTGTGGCACATCCTTAAACTGAATAGTAATTACCGATGCTGACTGGTGCAGCCTTTTACCTGTACGCAGGTAGAATGGGATACCCTGCCATCTCCAGTTATCAACAAAAAATTTAACAGCTGCAAATGTTTCGGTGTTTGAATCTTTATCAACCTTTGGTTCTTCGCGGTAGCCGGCAACTTCTTTGCCTTCCATCCAGCCTTTGCCATACTGGCCTCTCACTGCCGACAATCTTACATCATCAGGTGAGAATTTACGCATAGCATGCAATACATCAACCTTGCGGTTGCGTACTTCATCGGCACTAAAGTTAACAGGGGTTTCCATAGCCACTAAGCATAATAATTGCAATAAGTGGTTTTGGATCATATCGCGTAATGCACCGGCACCATCGTAGTAATCGCCGCGTTCTTCAACGCCTAATTGCTCGGTTACCGAGATCTGCACGTGCTCAATATAGTTACGGTTCCAGATCGGCTCCAGTATGGAGTTGGCAAAACGGAAAGCCATGATGTTCTGTACAGTTTCCTTACCTAAGTAATGGTCAATACGGTAGATCTGTTTTTCGTTAAATATGCCTGCCAATAACTGGTTAAGTTCCTTAGCTGTTTCCAGATCGTGGCCAAACGGTTTTTCAATAACGATCCTGGTTGTATCCGGATCAACGGCTAAGCCTGCTTTTGAAATGTTGGTAGCGATGATAGGGAAAAAGTTAGGTGATACCGCCATGTAATAAATAACGGTAGCCTTTGATTTCCATTCTACGTTATGCGCCTCAACGCGTTTTCCAAATTCTTTATAAGTTTCTGAATCGTTGATATCAGATACCTGGTAGAAAAGGTTTTTAGAGAACTCATCCCATTTTTTCTTGTCGGCTTTACCGCTGCGCGAAAACTGGTTGATATCATCCAGTAATTTCTTCCTGAAATCTTCATCAGATAATTTGGTACGGCCGGTACCGATGATAGAGAATTGTTTTGGCAGCCAGTTATCCAAAAACAAATTATAAAGGGCCGGTGCCAGTTTGCGGGCATTCAGGTCGCCTGTACCACCGAATATGATAAATACGGTAGGGTTATTTTTAGTTGAGTCCATGATATATGTTCTATCGGCTAAATTTTATTTATTAATCGTTGCTTTTAGGAACCCATTGTGTATGGAAAGTTCCTTCTTTGCCTACCAACTCATAGGTATGCGCGCCAAAATAGTCGCGTTGTGCCTGTGTAAGGTTTGATGGCATACGGCCGGTACGGAAGTTATCAAAGTAGCTTATTGAAGCTGCATAAGATGGGGCCGCAATACCTGCTGCAATTACACCTGAAATTACTTTACGTGCACCTGGTAAGGCTGCGCTAACCAGTTTTTCAACGCCTGCATCTAATAACAGGTGCGATAATTTTGCATTGCCGTTGTAAGCGTTGTATATATCGTTCAAAAACTCTGAACGGATGATACAGCCACCGCGCCATATTTTAGCAATCTCGCCTAAGTGCAGGTCGTAGTTATATTCTTTTGATGCATTGGCCAGCATAAACATACCCTGTGCATAAGTAATTACCATGCTGAAGTAGTAAGCCTGCTCTAATGATTCCAGGAACTCATCGGTATTAACATCCAATGCCGGAGTTTCCTTGCTGTAAACTTTGGCTGCCTCTAAACGCATTTCTTTATATTTCGAAAGATCGCGCATGGATACAGCTGTATCTATAGTAGGGATAGGTGCCTGCAGGTCCATAGCCACTTGCGATGTCCATTTACCGGTACCTTTAGCCTTAGCTTCGTCCTTAATATCATCTATTAATAAATGATCAGTTCCGGGGGCCTTGTAAGCGAAGATATCCTTGGTTATTTCAAGCAGGAATGATTTTAAACGGCCTTCGTTCCATTTGGTAAATACCTGGCGGATGGCTTCGTTATCCAGTTTTAAACCTGTTTTCAGTATTTCATAGGTTTCAGCAATTAACTGCATAATGCCATACTCAATACCGTTGTGTACCATTTTAACAAAGTGGCCTGATGCGCCAGGGCCAATGTAAGTAACACATGGAGCGCCATCAACCTTAGCAGCTATGGATTCCAGTATAGGTTTCATTACATTATAGGCTTCCTTGTCGCCACCCGGCATCATGCTCGGGCCGCGGCGTGCGCCTTCTTCACCACCTGATATACCCATACCAAAGAAGTGAAAACCTTTTGCTTCCAGTTCTTCAACACGGCGGTTGGTATCAGTAAAATGCGAGTTACCGCCATCAATTAATATATCGCCTTTATCAAGCAGGGGCAGTAATTCTTCAATTACATCGTCAACAATTTTACCGGCGGGTACCAGCATCATAATAGCTTTCGGGCTGCTCAGGCTTTCGGTAAATGCCTTAACATCGCTAAAGCCTTTCAGGTTGCCGTGTTTGCTTTCCTGCTCCAATAATTGGCCTTTTGAGGCATCTTTATCAAAACCGGCGCCTTTAACACCATGATCACCCATATTTAATAGCAGGTTGCGGCCCATAGTACCAAGGCCGATCATGCCAAAACTGTATTTATCTGTTGTTTCGCTCATGTTATTTGAGGTTTTCTTTTTTTAAGTCTTCCAGTATTTTTTTTGTGGTTGCAAAACTGGTGTGCTGGTATGCGCGCATGCCCAGTTTTTTTGCTGCTAACGCGAACATTTTACGGTCATCAAAATACACGCATTCCTGTGGTTGTGCCATAGCAATGCCCATAGCCAGGTTAAATATAGCCGGGTCGGGTTTGCGGATGCCTACCTCGCACGATGATACAAAGGCATCGAATACATCGTGCAGTTTGAATTTCTTAATACGGTAATCATTCAACTCCTTGCCTTCGTTATTGATGGCTATGATCCTGAAGCCGCAGTTTTTGCGCCATTCTTTTAACCAGGCCAGCATATCGGGCAATTCTTTCGATTGCTCAAACATGAAGTTCTTGAAATCCTCACGTGTAAAATCGCGCGGATGGTTAAAAACTACGGTATCGATGTATTCGTCCAGATCAACGCCGTGGGCCTCGTACACATTAAAAATAAATGTGTGCAGTTCTTTAACCTCGGCATAATCGAGCCCGAATTTTTTTGCTGCTTCCTCGCGAGATTCGTGACCCCAGCCATTGGTAAGCAGGATGCCGCCAATGTCAAAAAACAGGAATTTTACGGCTAATGTCTCCACAGCTAATTATTTAGTTTTTTGATCTTCTATTGCTTGCAGTAACTTTTCGAAAGGTTTGTTGAATTTCTCAATACCTTCATCTTCTAATTGCTGGGTAAGCGCGTCAAGATCAATACCTGCTGCTTTTAACCTTTCCAGTGTTTCGGTTGCTTTATCCAAACCTTCTTCTAAAGTGTTGGCAGCAATACCATGACCAGCAAATGCTATAATAGTTTCCCATGGCACGGTATCAACAGTATCCGGGCCGATCAGGGCCTCAACATATTTGGTATCTTTAAATGCAGGGTTTTTGCTGCTGGTACTTGCCCATAATAAACGCTGTGGTTTAGCGCCTTTGGCAGCCAGTTTTTCCCAACGCTCGCCGCTGAATACTCTTTTATAAATTTCGTAAGCTTTTTTAGCTGACGCGATAGCAACTTCGCCTTTCAGGTCGCCAAGGCCTTTTTCGTCAAGCAATGGATCAACCAAAACATCAATACGGCTCAGGAAGAAACTTGCTACTGATGAAATATGGCTGATAGAGTGGCCTGCTGCCAAATGGTCTTCCAAACCTGAGATATAAGCTTCGGTTACTTCTTCGTAACGTGGTAAGCCGAAAAGCAGGGTAACGTTAATGTTGATACCTTTACCTATCGACTGGCGGATGGCCTCTAAACCTGGTTTTGTACCCGGAATTTTGATCATCACGTTTTTGCGGTCAACTTTTTGCCAAAGATCAACAGCTTGTTTAGCAGTTCCTTCAGCATCTAAAGCTAAAAATGGAGATACTTCAAGGCTCACATAACCATCTTCGCCTACAGTACCTTCGTTATAAATACCTTCAAATAAAGCAGTAGCTTTTTGAATGTCACTTACAGCCAGGCCGAAGAAGATCTCTTCGTTATTCTCAGTAGTTTTTGCCAGTTCAGTGATATCGGCATCATAATCAGAACTGCTGGTGATAGCTTTTTCAAAGATCGCCGGGTTTGAGGTTACACCCCTGATACCTTCTTCGTCAATCAGTTTTTTTAATTTACCTGATGAAATTATTTCGCGGTCGATGAAATCAAGCCAGATGCTTTGGCCAAAGCTGTGTATTTCTTTTACTTTATTGGTTGCCATTATTTTACTATTTAAATATTCGTTTTTAAGTTGATGTTTTGGGCAAAGCTACGGTGGTATTGAAGCTAACGTATCATTACACCGTAATTATTATGCCATTAATATGTCTACGTTATAATTTATAAACAGGCCGCTCTCAATAACGCCTGTTATCGATTTTATTTTGATCTCCATATCGTTATCAATATCATCAAAATGCGCGTCGAGCACCATGTTGCCGTTTTCGGTAATAATTGGGCCGTCCTTACCTTTTGCAGGCCTGATTAGTAAACTGGTTGCCCCTATTTTTCTTAGTTCATCTTCCACATGCAGTAAAGCAGCCGGGAAAACCTCTATCGGTACAGGGAAATTAGTTCCTAATTTTTTTACCTGTTTACTATCATCAATAATAATATAATTAACAGGACTTGAACTGATGAGCAATTTCTCTTTGAACATTGCCCCCCCACGGCCTTTTATTAAACTGCGGTTAGGGTCAACTTCATCGGCACCATCAAACAGCCAGTCGGGTTTGTTTTCATATAGGGTAGTTAAAGGTATACCCAGTTTAGCGCAGAACAGTGAGATTTCGATAGAGGTTGGAATAGCTTTTACATTCAGCTTTTCCTCTTTTATTCTTTTCGAGATAGCCTGTAAAGCCACATATACTGTTGAACCCGAACCTACACCCAATATATCGCCATCCTTAACCTTTGCTGCTATTATATCGGCAACTTTTTGTTTGCCTTCAAGGTTGATGATGGTATCACTCCACGCCAGATTTTTTAGAAGATCGCTTTGCCAGATCATTTGTGTTGCAGGTTGTGTGTTGTAAGTTGCAGATAAGCATTATATGTTGTAAGCGGTGAGTACACACAACCTACAACATATAACTTACAACTATAATAATGCTTTCGCTCTCTTAACTACGTTATCAACTGTAAAGCCGAAGTGTTTGTACAACTCTTCTGCCGGAGCTGATTCGCCGAAGGTTTCCATACCTAACATATCGCCTTCGTCGCCTGTATATTTATGCCAGCCCATTGGGGATGCCATTTCAACTGCCAAACGTTTTTTGTATGCTTTAGGGAATACCGACTCTTTGTAAGCAGCATCCTGTTTCTCAAATAATTCCCATGATGGCATGCTTACCACACGGGTTGAGATACCTTCAGCCTCAAGTTTAGCCTGTGCTTCCATAATTAAAGCAACTTCAGAGCCTGTTGCCATTAATATCAAATCTGGGTTTTTGCTGGCTTCAGATAATACATAAGCGCCTTTTGCAAGGTTGGTTGCTTTTGCATATTTATCCTGGTCTAAAATAGGTAAGCCCTGGCGGGTGAAGATCAATACAACCGGGCCATCTTTATGTTCAACAGCGGTTTTCCATGCCTGCACGGTTTCATTCGCGTCAGCCGGGCGGATAACTGTAATACGTGGTATTGAACGCAGTGATGCTAATTGCTCGATCGGCTGGTGAGTAGTACCATCTTCGCCTAAGCCTATACTATCGTGCGTGTACACGAATATCGGGCTAATTTTCATAATGGATGCCAAACGGATCGGCGGGCGCATGTACTCAGAGAACATCAGGAATGTTGCGCCGAAAGGAATAACGCCTGCCGTTAAAGCCATACCATTTAATGCTGAACCCATAGCATGCTCGCGGATACCGAAGTGGAAGTTACGGCCGCCCCTGTTTTCAGATGTAAATGAATCGAAGTTCTTTAAATTAGTTTCAGTTGATGGGGCCAAATCGGCTGCGCCACCAATTAAGTAAGGTATTTTTGCAGCAAGCGCGTTTAAGGCTTTGCCCGATGCCACGCGTGTTGCCACTTTAGGGTCAGTTGCTTTAAATACCGGCAGGTCATCAGCCCAGCCTTCTGGTAATTCGCCTTTAACGGCTAATTCGTATTCTGCAGCCAGTTCAGGGTATTGTGCTTTATAATCGGCAAATAGTTTATTCCATTTGTCTTCTTTAGCACCGCCTTTTTCGCCTGCTTTGTGGTAGAAATCTAAAACTTCAGCAGGTACGTTGAATGATATGTTTGGATCGAAACCGAAGAATTCTTTAACCAGTTTAATTTCATCAGCACCAAGCGGAGCACCATGCGAACCTGCAGTACCTGATTTGTTAGGGCTGCCGTAAGCGATCAATGAACGTACGTTTATTAACGATGGTTTTTGTTTTTCGGCCCTGGCATTGGTTATAGCCAGTTCTAAAGCATGAACATCATTAACATCGGTAACATCCTGTACATGCCAGCCGTATGCGCGGAAACGAGCGCTTACATCTTCGTTAAAGGTAATGTCTGTTGACCCTTCTATCGAGATGTGGTTGTTATCATACAAATAAATGATGTTGCCTAACTCCAGGTGGCCTGCTAATGAAGCAGCTTCAGAAGTTACACCTTCCATCATATCACCATCACTCACTATAGCATACACGCTATAATCAAAAATATCAAAGTTTGGTTTGTTGTAACGTGCCGCCAAATGTTTTTGAGCGATAGCGAAACCAACACCATTTGCAAAACCCTGGCCTAATGGTCCGGTTGTTACGTCGATACCCGGGCACAGGCCGTATTCAGGGTGACCAGCAGTTTTGCTGTTTAACTGGCGGAAATCTTCGATATCATTTAAAGTAAGATCGTAACCCGTTAAGTATAAAAAGCTGTACTGTAAAATACAAGCGTGGCCGCATGAAAGGATAAACCTGTCGCGGTTAGCCCAATGCGGGTTTTTAGGGTTGTAATTTAAAACCTTTGACCATAGTACGTGGCCCATTGGCGCAAGTGCCATGGCTGTACCAGGGTGACCTGAATTTGCTTTCTGTACAGCGTCTGCTGATAAAATCCGAACGGTGTTTATTCCAAGTTCTTCGATGCTTGGGATTGCGATTGTATCCATTTTTAATTAACTTATAGTAGTGTATTTGATTAGGTGACTTATTGTGCTGTTGCCGATAGTGTTCCAACTACGGGCTCTTCATTCATTGTCCATAGCCTGGCCCCGCCTTTTATGCCGTCTTCATTGGTAACTATCTTCATGTTTTTATCCAGCGGGAAATTGAGTTTATCAGCATTGCCGCCACCTATATATAAAGTGTCGTAATTGAATACTGTTTTCAAAACTTCAAAAACCTTTTGCATGCGCTCGTTCCATTTCTTTTTGCCTTCTGCTTCAAGCGCACGTTCGCCAATATATTCGTCGTAAGTAACTGGTTTTTTTTCTTTTTTGGTGATAGGGTGATGCGCAATCTCCAAATGTGGTAGTAAATGGCCATCCATTAACAGGGCGGTACCAAAGCCCGTACCCAATGTAAGTACCATCTCGAAACCTTTGCCGGTAACTACTCCCAACCCCTGCATATCGGCATCGTTAACAACTTTGGCAGGTTTGCCCAGTTCTGTTTCCAACTTTTTGCTCAGGTCGAAATCTCTCCAGGCATCGTTACCCAGATTTGGCGCTGTTTTTATTACGCCATTTTTAACATAACCGGGGAAACCAACTGATATATTGGTATATTCAGGAAAGCTTTTAATGAGCGTTTTTACAGCGTCCATTAAATTTTCAGGAGTTGAGGGCATAGGCGTAGGGATTTTTTGATAAGCCATTTGCAATTTACCTTCACTATTTAAAATAGTAGCTTTTATGTGAGAGCCGCCGATATCGATGGAAAGAACCTGGAGTTGTTCAGAAGAATTTTTCATTAAGATGTGAGTTCAAGGAATATACAGGGGTTTTACCCCTTGTATACAAATATCATATTTTTAATAATAAATAAATGTTAATTTATATGTTATTTATCGTATGGCAAATAAACACTATAATGAATAAGATTTATAGCGTAATTGTTTTTTAATATGAGGTCGTATCCTGCTTTTTACATAGGAATTGCAAAAAGTGCAATATTAACAATTATAAGTGTATAAACAACAATAATCATTAAACACAGGAAGATGTTACGAAAGTAAGATTGTTTTTGAAAAGTAGTAAGAGAAAGCCGGAATTTTAAAATTTCAGATTGCCTTTTATCCATTTCTGAACTTCCTCCTGCGACAGGATATCAGCAGGTAATTTATCATGAATAAGCTTTTCTATCTTGTTGCCCGTGTTTGAAAAACGGTAATCCCACAGTATCATCAGCCGGTTTACCAGGTACACCATTTCATTGCCTTCTTCGCGGTTAAACAAAGTGCCATCGGGTTTCCCGTTTACATGGGGGTCGTTATGCGGGTAAACGCTCCACTTGTAATCGGAATAATGCAGATTTCTTCTTGAAAACAAGATCATATGGCGTATAAAATTTAGTAAATGTACTGATAATTAATGGGTTTTGTTTTTATTTATATGGCGATGGGTTTCAAACCCATTGCTATGGATAACAAGACGTTATGCCTATATGTAAAACAAAAAAGGTGATGCTATTTTTTAGCATCACCTTTTTTATATTCTTTATCCGGTATTAATTACCGTTTGGATCGCCTTGGTTTTGGCCCTGATCGTCCTGATCAGGCAGGCCTACAATTTTATAGGTTTTGTTGCCATTAGGATCAACCAATACTTTAAAATAGATGCCGTCAGGGGTAATATAAAGTTTATCGCCATTGATGCTGATCTTCCTGCTGTTAGGAGGCAATTGGGTAACAATATCGCCTATTTGCGGTGCAGCAGGGGCATTGTTAACATCGCTGCCGCTGTCATCAGTAGTTAATTCACCATCTTTACCTGCAACCTGGTAGCTTAATGTACCATCATCTTTGGTAATAGGCTCGTAATAAACACCATCGGCCTCGTAATATTGCTGACCATTGATCACAATTGACTGCGCATTTGATGGAAGGGTAGTTACCTCTGCACCAACCGGTGGTTCAACAACGGTATACTGGTCGTTATCATACTGATAGAACAAGCCGCCACTATAGAAATATTGATAATCGCCATAGTAAAAAGGATAATAACCATATGGTAAATAACCGATGCTAAAACCTAACCTTGGCGCATAATATGAACCATAATAGCCATGGTTGTAGTGGTAAGCTGTATTGCCGGGTAAATAACCGCCATGGTAAACTGTACCAACACGGTTGTGGCCATAAGCATTACCCGGATAAGTACGGTAGGCAGTTACACCTGTACGAACAGGAACACCTACATGGCCTGAGTAGTTTGGCCTTGCAACAACGCCGTTTCGTTGTGTATTTACGTTGGGGCGCAGTACATAATTACTATGCCCTGTATTAGTATTAACAGTATTGCGGGTTGAAGGCGTGCTATAACTACGCGGCGCAGATGTTGTTCTTGGTGCTGAAGGTGCAACAGATACGTGGCCTCCGCCACCCATACCACCGCCTCCGCCACCACCGGCAGGGCGACTACCGCCACCTCCGCCACCACCACCGCCGTGATCGTGCTGTGCGCTGGCAGGCAGGGCTAATGCCAAACATAAGATACCGCTCAAAGCAGCACCTGATAGATATTTATATATACTTTTCATGATTATAAAGAATTAACTTAAAGCCAGTACCTATAATTAGCTTTGTTTAGTCATATTGACTATTGATTATGCAAACGGTTTAATACTGGTTTAATTATATATACGCAAAAAACAGGCCAGTAGTTGTTTCCGTTGTTTTATTACAATGGGTTTACAAACCAAACTAATGTAGGTGAGGGCTAAAGTAATATTAAAAAGTTAATACTTATAATACGTAAATGATTTATTACATGCTACATTAAACAAAGCCCAAACCGGCAAAATTGCGCGTCAATATCTGGTTGTTGTTTACGTTGAGCCATTTATCTAAAAGGGTGGCATACACATCCCTGAAATCTATCTGATATTTCAGGTCGCCGTTGTCCAAAGTAGTCAGATCAGGGGCATTGTTATAGATTCCCGGCTTTTTAAGCTTACCGCCGTAGATGAGGATATTGTTTGCTGTACCATGGTCGGTTCCATTACTGGCATTTTGCTCCACCCGGCGGCCAAATTCAGAGAAGGTCATTACCAGGGTATCATCCAACTTACCGCTTTGTTTCAAATCTTTTATAAAGGCGGCTACTCCATCGCCATAAATTTTTAACTGCCTGCCTTGTTGACCCTGCTGGCCTACGTGGGTATCGAAGCCGCTCAGCGATACATAATAAACCCTGGTTTGCAGGCCCGAGTTTATAAACTTCGATACCGTTTTAAGCTGGTTAGCAAAGGGTGTTGCCGGATAATCGGCAGTTACTTTATAGGTTTTAGAGGTATTTTGAATATAATCGGCAGAGGACGATGTTTCTATCATGGTTTTATACAGGTAGCCTAAATTGTCCTCGTTCAGATCGGTACTGGTATGATCGTTTACCAGATCCTTAAAAAATGGTTCGCGGGTGGTTTGGTATAATTTGTAAGGATCCTGTACGGCTATACCTTTCATTTTTGCGCCTTTCATGGCCAGGGAAAGCGTATCATCAACCTCAATAGCCGAGTAGGAGTTTTGGCAGTTTGAATCAAGGTACCGTCCTATCCAGCCAGTGGTTAAAAACTGGTTGGACTCACTCCCGGTTTGCCATATATCCATAGAGCGGAAATGCGAGCGGTCGGGGTTTGGATAACCCACCGAGTTAATGATGTTCATCCAGCCCTGGTCGTATATTTCTTTTAAGGCTGATAGGTTGGGATTAAGGCCCTGCATGTCATTCAGCGTAACTACATCCGTTTTATTTATGGCGATGGTATTCCGTTTTTGATAATAGATATCATTGCCATAAGGTACAATGGTATTGAGCCCGTCATTACCACCCGAAAGCTGTATGATCACCAGGTTTTTATACCCGCTGATCTGGTTCATGGCCATAGCCTCCAAAGGCTTCAGAAAAGCAGGCATCATAAACGCCCCCGATGCTATTGCACTGCTCTTTAAAAAACTGCGTCGTTTCATACAATTAGTGATTTAGTGGATTAGTGAATGAGTGATTGCCACTTTATTGTTCACAAAATCCTATTCCCACTTTAATTAATTATCGCTTTTTCATAATTCAGTAAATCACTAATTAGCCTCAACATAATTGGTACTCCGGTGTCGAAACCAGTTCGATCACCATATCCCTAATATCAGTTGTCTGTGTTAATGTGTTTATTAGCGTATTGTTCAGTTTAGGCGCAAGCATAAACTGGGCTATTTCCGTTTTTGATGTGTCTTTTGGTATGCTGTTTAAAAATTTATCCCAGTCGGCTTGTGCCTGTACTTTGGTTGCTATAGTTTGCTGTCGGTTATGCATGGCGGCAATGTAGGCCTCCTCTTCGGGGTCGGCTTTGCCGGTAAAATCAATTACGCCAGCGTTCAGCAGGGTTGATGGGATCTTCATCCGGTACATGAGCGACGAACTATCTATCCAAGTCCTGCCGCCCGGCCAGCCCGCTACATTTGGCGGGTTAAATAACACCTGGCCCAAAGCACGCTCAAACAAAAGCAAGATCTCGGGCTTTTGATAGGAAATGTAAAACTGCCTGTTCAATCCAACCAGCAGTTCAACCGGCGATTTAATGAGGTTACCCGTATTTTTATCATCATAAAACCAATCGGCAGTAAAAACATATTCCAGCAGTGGCTTTATTTCATAGTTGGCGTTATAAAAAATATCGGCCATGGCGCTAATGTGGGCTGGGTCGGGCGTTTCATTTACCAGGTATTTATACAGTTTGTTGCTGATGAAAAATGCGGTTTCTTTCCGGCTGAGTAAGGTGTTAATAATATCCTCGCCCTGAAAATTGCCAGTTTTGCCCATGAAGGTTTTTTCACCGTTATCATGTGCAAAGGCGCGCATTTTAAAATTTCCGTCCTTATCAAAACTCCAGCCGGTAAACGCGCGTGCCGATTGCTTTACATCCTGTTCGGAATAATTGCCCCTGCCAATTGTGAATAACTCCATCAACTCACGCGCAAAGTTTTCATTCGGGTGCCCTTTTTGGTTTTGCTGGTTATTTAAAAACTGCAGCATAGCCGGTGATTTGGATACCTCCATCACCATAGTGCCAAAATTGCCCAGCGCATTGGTACGCTGTATATTATTTAGCTGCTGTGCAAAAGATGCGCGGTTGCTGCGGCAAGCGAAATGGTTATGCCAAAACAGGGTCATCTTTTCCTGCAGCTGTGCATCGGTAGTACTCATTTTATTGATCCAGCCTATGTTAAGGTCTTTTTCCTGCTGGCGCTGTTGCTCCATAAACATCTTTTTGGCACCCGCATCGCCTTTCATCAGCATGGTATAATCGGTGGTATCCTTAATTACATCAATAAGATCAATATTTTCGGATGTTTTAAACAAATGTTTAACTGCTGTTTTGGTAGTCAGGTGTTTATCATCCTTTATATCCTCAAACCGCAACCCAAATGCTGCCCTTGTAAATAGGTGTTTTATTTGCTTAATGTTATCCATGACATTGGTATGACTAAGGTGCAGGCAATTGGTTTAATGTGGTGTATTACTATTAGTTATATTTTATTTATTGTAGCAGTTTTTCTTTAAGCCCAGAATAAAAAGCTGGTAATACATAAGAAGGCGTAAATTTGCCCTGATGATATTCAGGCTTGATGAACGTTTACTGTTTCCGGAACCTGCCTTAGCTGAGGATGATGGCTTGTTGGCTGTAGGCGGCGATTTATCAACCAAACGTTTACTGCTGGCTTATCAGAATGGCATCTTCCCCTGGTATAGCGATGATTCGCCTATCCTGTGGTATTCGCCACATGAACGGTTCGTGCTTTTTCCGGATGAATTAAGGGTTTCGAAAAGTATGCGGCAGGTGCTGCGGTCAGGTAAGTTTACTGTTAGTACGAATAAAGCTTTCAGTGATGTGATAGAAGCCTGCTCGGTTGTTGAGCGTATTGGGCAGGATGGCACCTGGATAACCGAAGATATGAAAGCTGCCTACAAGCAATTACATACAGAGGGCCATGCCCATTCTGTTGAAGTGTGGGAGCAGGATGTATTGGTTGGCGGCTTTTATGGCGTACAAGTAAATAATGTTTTTTGTGGCGAGAGTATGTTTAGTCGCGTTAGCAATGCCTCAAAAACAGCGCTGATATGGTTATGCACTAGTGGTTTATATAAATTGATAGATTGCCAGGTGCATACCGAGCACCTCGAATCAATGGGTGCAAGGATGATATCGCGTGAAGAATATATGCGTTTGCTAAGTGGGAATGGTTAACTTTATAGCCGTCGCCAACAAATATGTCATTGCGAGCGATAGCGCGGCAACCTCGTCGCTTGCATATTGAACGCGACGAGGTTGCTTCGTCGTTCCTCCTCGCAATGACATAAGGCAGATGAGAATGACACAACAAAAAATATGCAGCAGATCAACCAAAAAGAGCGGATAATTTTAGGCATCGACCCGGGTACATCAGTAATGGGGTATGGCCTGGTGAAAGAAGTCGGCTCAAAAATGGAACTGATAAGCCTGGGTGTGGTAAAGATGGAAAAGATTGACGACCACATGCTGAAACTGCAGCGTATATTTGAAAAAACAGTTGCTCTTATTGATAATTACAATCCAGACTGTTTAGCAATCGAAGCGCCTTTCTATGGTAAAAACATACAGGTAATGCTAAAACTGGGCAGGGCACAAGGTGTATGCATGGCGGCGGCATTATCGCGCAATGTAACTATTACCGAATACGCTCCCCGCAAAATAAAACAATCCATAACAGGCAATGGCAACGCCACTAAGGAACAGGTTGCCAACATGCTGCAAACCTTGCTGGGCTTTAAGGAAACCCCGGAGTTTTTGGATGCTACCGACGGCCTGGCAGTAGCCGTTTGTCACTCTTTCCAACGCATACCGGTTGGCAAAAGTGGTAAAGTCACCAGCAAAAAAGCATACTCCGGTTGGGAAACTTTTGTTAAGGATAACACCAACAGGGTAGCCGGTATAGCGAAAAAGGCAAAATAAGGCCCCTTATTTGTCATCCATTTATCACCATTTAGCGGCTATTAATCAATCATTTCACTGTTGCTAAATGCATGCTTTGAATTGTGAATTATTAACACTACCTTTGCGCCCGATTTGGCGATGTTGCCAAATTCGTTATTTAAATTCATGAACCCATTTATTGAACTGGGAATCCGTCATGATATTGTTAATGCCATCTCTGAGTTAGGATTTGAAAATCCTACGCCAATCCAGGAACAGTCAATTCCGGTATTGTTAACAGGCAGCAACGATTTTGTCGGATTAGCCCAAACCGGGACCGGTAAGACTGCTGCCTTTGGACTGCCATTATTAGAACTACTGGATTTCGAAGAAAATTATCCGCAGGCACTAGTATTGTGCCCAACGCGCGAACTTTGTTTACAAATTACTAATGATTTGAACAATTACTCCAAAAATATGCCCAACGTACACGTTGTTGCGGTATATGGCGGAGCAAGTATATCAGATCAGTTACGCCAGATTAAACGCGGTGTGCAAATTGTTGTTGCCACTCCTGGTCGTATGCTTGATATTATCAATCGTAAAGCGATTGATTTTTCGAAGGTTAAGTTTGTAGTTTTAGACGAAGCTGATGAAATGCTCAACATGGGCTTTCAGGAAGACATTGACAGTATTCTCTCTACTACGCCCGACGAGAAAAAAACATGGCTGTTTTCAGCCACTATGCCTGCTGAAGTTCGCAGGATCGCGAAAAAATACATGACCGATCCGCACGAGCTTACCATGGGCACAAAAAACACAGGTAATGCTAACATTGAGCACGAATACTATATAGTACGTGCCCGTGACAAGTATGCCGCTTTTAAACGTATTGTTGACTTTAACCCTGAAATTTTCGGTATCGTATTTTGCCGTACCAAAATTGAAACCCAGGAAATTGCTGAGTCATTGATTAAGGACGGTTACAACGCCGATTCTTTACACGGTGACTTATCACAACAACAACGTGATAAAGTAATGAAACGCTACCGCGACCGCAGCCTGCAATTATTAATTGCTACTGATGTTGCCGCACGTGGTATTGATGTTAACGACGTAACACACGTTATTAACTATTCATTACCTGATGAGTTGGAGAACTACACCCACCGTAGCGGCCGTACAGCCCGTGCAGGTAAAACAGGCGTATCAATATCTATCATCAACGGTAAAGAACTTGGTAAAATTCGCCAGATTGAAAGAGTGATCGGCAAGAAATTTATCAAAGCTGAAATACCAACAGGATTTGACGTTGTTGAAAAACAATTGTTTGCCCTGGTACACAAAGTACATAATGTTGAAGTTAACGAGCAGCAGATTGAACAATATACTCCACGTATAATGGAGGAGTTTAAGGAGTTGAGCAAAGAAGATATCATTAAACGCTTTGCATCGTTAGAGTTTAACCGCTTTTTAGAATATTACAAAAACGCACCTGATTTGAACGCGGCTGTTGAAGAACGCCGTCCGTTTGAAGAACGTGGTGAGCGTGGCGAACGCGGAGATCGTGCTCCTCGCAGCGGTGGTAAATCAGAATTTACCCGTTTGTTTATAAACCTGGGTTCAGTTGATGAATTTAACCGTGGCGATTTGCTGGGTTACATTTGCAACAACACCAAAATAAGCGGACGTACCGTTGGTAAAATTGATGTGAAAGGTGTTTATTCTTTCTTTGAAGTTGGTAACGATGATGTTGAGAAAGTAATGACAGGCTTTAAAGGCATTGATTTTAAAGGCCGCGAAGTTAGGATAGAAATATCTGGCGAAGGCACCAGCAGCACCCGTACAGGTGGTGAGCGTCGTGAAGGCGGCTACAACCGTTCAGGTGGTGGCGAGCGTCGCGAAGGTGGCTACAATCGCGACAGAAGCGGAAGCGGCGAACGTCGTGAAGGCGGAGCAGGTCGTGAGAGAAGCAGTGCCGGTGGCTCAGGTGGTGGTTTCCGTGATTTTTCAGGCAAACGCCGTGAAGATCGCCCTGAACGCCGCAGAAGATTTTAGTTTTCATATTGCTTCTGAAGAGAAGCATTTGAGTTTGTTTAGTTTAGTTTAGTTTGATGAAGCCTCCCGTCGTAAGATCGGGGGGCTTTCGTTTTTTATTTGGTGAACGCTATGGTTGCCGAATCGGGTGTAAATAGTTCCAGCTGATGCTCATCAACCTTTAGTATAGCATATTTTGTGTAAGGCAGGTTGCCTTCAAATGAGGTATAAATAGTATCGCCCTTAACAAAGTAATCCTCCGGGTCGGGAGAATCACTTTCAAGGGCGAAAGATTTATCAGTTATTTTAAGCTTGCTGCCATCGGCCTTTGAATGCCACTCGCCTACCAGTTTTTTGTTTGATGTGTTTTTACACGCCGGGGTTAATAATATAAATGCACATGCTGCATGCACAAATATCAATGGGTAGTTCTTCATGGCAACAAACGTTTAGTTTCAGCTTATCGGTCTCTTAATTCCGACTTTTTACAGTAGTACTTATGTCCCTTTGAATTTACGTAATAATAATGAGAATATTTATCAATGTAAATAGTTTGTCCTTTGGGCCCAACCTTGCCTTTATATTTTTTGTCTACAACATCGGCTTTGCCCTTGGCGGCAACTTCTGATGTTTTGTGGCCAACATCTTTGGCGTCTCTGTCAACCTTACTTTGTGCGTGGCTCTGAACGGCAATAAACAATCCTGCTGCAAAAATTGCAGCCTTAAATGCGTTTTTCATGGTAGTTTCTTGAATTAAGTATATGTTATATATACTACCTAACTCAATTCTTCTGCCAAAAGTTTCATTTCTAATGCGGGAGAGCGTTTTTGATACAAGATATTGTACACAGCGTTGCAAATAGGCATGTGTACCTTGTAGTTTTTGTTTACCTGGTGCAGGCAGTTAACGGCGTAATAACCCTCGGCTATCATGTTCATTTCTAACTGGGCCGATCTAACGGTATATCCCTTGCCTATCATGTTGCCAAAGGTACGGTTACGGCTAAACTGGGAATAAGCGGTAACCAATAAGTCGCCTAAATAAGCGGATTCTTTTATATCCCTGTCGATAGGGTGTACGGTATCAACAAAGCGTTCCAGTTCGCGTATGGCGTTTGATATTAATACCGACTGAAAATTATCGCCATAACCTACGCCGTGGCAGATGCCGCTGGCAATAGCGTATACATTTTTTAGTACAGCACCGTACTCTGTGCCATATATATCGTCGGATACGTTGGTTTTTATATAGCGGGTGTTTATCATCCCGGCAAACTCGGCAGCCAGTTCAATATCGCTGGAAGCGATGGTTAAGTAAGATAATTTTTCAAGCGCTACTTCCTCAGCATGGCATGGCCCGCTGATCACTATAAAATCATCAAACGATATGTTATAATGCTGATTTAAAAACTCGCCGATGATCTGGTTCTCATCTGGCACTATACCTTTTATGGCCGATACTATTTTTTTACCTGCAAGATCGGCAGGAGTAATGCCTGCTAATGCTTCTTTCAGAAAAGCGGCAGGCACGTTCAGCAATATAAAATCTGCGGCTGTTATCAGCGCTTTCAAATCTGTTGAGATATTGGCTGCCGGTACTTTAATATCAACCGAACTCAGGTAATTAGGGTTATGGCCGAATTTGTGGATATGTTCAACGGCTTGTGCACTGCGCATCCACCAAAAAATTTCCTTACCCGTAACATTGTCCGAGAGCATTTTAATATTGGCAGTAGCCCAACTACCCCCGCCTATAACCGCGATCTTATTTTTTTGCTTAGTCATCAACAAAATAAAAATGTCCTGCCTGGAAACTGTTCTTTCCGGGCAGGACAAATATATATTAGATTTGAGATGTTAGCTATGCGATAGGAGACTTTTATTTAAGATGGATTTAACTCCTGTCTATTCCTCCGCTCCCGCAAGCATCCCGCTTGTAGTTATGCTTGTCCGTCCGCTTCCCAGACGGACAAAGCGGACACTTCCGGACACCCTCTTCACGCGTTATTGCGCATTCAACTAATCACTATCCCCTAATTATCAGCAGGCTTATCAAACAACTTCGATTTATCAACCTTCTCAACCAGCATACCATCGCTCAATGTTTTTGATATGGCAGAATATGGTGCCGATACCACTTCGTCGCCTTTTTTAAGGCCGGTTAATACCTGTATATAGCTATCATCCTGTATGCCTGTGGTAACCAATACCTGTTTCAGTTTGCCGGCATTGTAAACAAATACATATTCCTTAACAACGGTACTCATTTTTACCTGTTTGTCATCATCGCTACTGCTGGCATCGCTTGGCTTGGCTGTCTTTTTATCTTCACGGGTAGTTACTGATTGTATCGGCACAGTTATACCGTTTACATGGTTGGTCCTGATATCAACTGTAGCGGTTAATCCCGGGCGGAATGGTGATGGATTGGCAGCGGTCTTTTTGAGCAAAGCTACGTACGATTCAGGGTTGATACGCACTTTAACAGTGAAGTTGGTAACCTGGTCGGCGTTGGTGCCTACCACGTTGGCCGCGCTGCCGATCTCTGATACAGCGCCGCTAAATTTCTTATCCAGAAAAGCGTCAACATCAATATTGGCCGAATCGCCAAGTTCTATACGGTTAATATCATTCTCATTCACATCAACGTTTACATCCATTTTGCTCAGGTCAGATACTGTCATGATATCGGTACCGGCAAATTGTATGGTACCCAATACACGGTCGCCTTTTTCAACAGATAGTTTTGATATCACCCCATCAATAGGCGAGAAGATGCTGGTTTTATCCAGATCAGCCTGTGCTTCCTGTACCGATGCTGATGATTGTGCCAGGCCGTAGTTCGAGCCGATCACATTTTGTTTGGCAGCCTCAAGGCCCGCCTTCGCATTTTCATAACTGGCTTTGGCAGCATCAAACTCAGCAGCAGTTAATACTTTGTTATCAAAAAGTGTTTGGTCGCGTTTGTAGATGTTGGCCTGGTTATCATAAGTAGCCTGCGCCTGTGCCAGTAATTGTTTTGAATTACCTACACTTGCCTTTTGGGTATTGTATGATGCCACGTTACGCTCATAAGCAGATTTTAACGCATCGGGCCTGATTTTACACAGCAGCTGGCCTTTTTTAACCACATCGCCCTCCCTTACAGGCAATTCAACAATCTCACCCGAAACCTCGGCAGTTATTTTTACCTCGAGGTGCGGTTTTATTTTACCGCTGGCGGTAACGGTTTCAACAATATCGCGTACAGCAACTTTTTCGGTAGCCACCTGCGTTTTGCTTGGGCCACCCAATAAGCCGGTCACTTTACCTATTACCAGTAAAACGATGACCACGCCAACCGTTATTAAAATATATTTTGTAGTTTTTCCCATGATGCTTTTTTATTTCGGGTTTCGGATTTTTCGATTTCGGATTTTATGTTTTTAATTTCTTATTTGTTAAGCCCAACTTTCGGTCTTCCCCGACTTCCGGACTTTTCTAACTTAATCTTTTATGCTGAGCCCAACTTTCGGTCTTTCCCGACTTCCGGACTTTTCTAACTTAATCTTTTATGCTGAGCCCATCTTTCGGTCTTCCCGACTTCCGGACTTTTCTGACTTACTTACAACGTAATAGGTATCCCCAAATAATAGTCAATTACTTTACTTCTGAATATTACCGTGTATTTGGCCTGTATCATATCAGTTTCGGCCTTGTTATAGTTGGTAAGCGAGGTATTATAATCGAGCGAGTTCACCAGCCCTACATTATACCTTTGCTGTACTATGTTAAAGGCTTCCTTATTGGCTTTATACGTTTGTATAGCCGATAAATAGCTTTTCTCTGCCGATTCCACATCCAGCACCGCCTGCGAAATAGTTTTGGTTAACGTATTGCGTGCAAGCTGTGTGCTTATTTGCGCGTACTCGTAATTCAGCTTGGCTTTTCTTACCGAGGTACGTGCCGTAAAGTGGTTAAAAATAGGGATCTGCAAGCTAACGCCTACGCTTTGGTTAAAGTTATCATCAAACTGGCGGGTAAAGGAGTATGGCCCGTAAATAGGGTTCGATACCGGCGTTATGCTGTTAACAATATCGCCTGTTGATGAAACCACACCTATAGGCTGTACCGCCGGATTAGTGAGCCCTGTGATCCTGTATTTATCCTGTGCGCTTGAATAATAAGAAGCCAGGTTACCATACAGGCCCAACGTTGGATAATAATTGCCTTTTGCTATTTTAATTTGTTGCAGGTAGCTTTTCTCCTGTAGTTCGGCAAGGTGAACATCGGGGTTTACGTTCATGGCTGTACGGGCAACCTCATCGGCATCAAAAACTGTTTTAATATCATCAAAATGACTTACATCCGGTTTCTCAACCACAATGTTCGAGTCGGGGCTCATTTCCATATATTGTTTTAGGGTGAGGATGGATGAAGCATATTGGTTCTGCGCCGTTGTAAGGTTAAGTTCAGCGGTTGAAAGTCCTGCCCTGGCCTGTGAAAGATCAGCCAGCGTTTGGTTACCTGCGTTAAAACTTTTCTGCGTTCTGTCGAGCGTAATATTAGCGATATCAATTTGCTGTTTGGCGGCAGTGATCAGGTCCATGTTGGCCAATATCTGTAAGTAATCGGTCACCACGTTCAGGATCAGGTCGTTCTTGGTTTTTTCAACGCTGGTTTTATCAGCATCCAATATTATTTTATTTTCGATGATCTGGTTGCGCAGCTGCCCGCCCTGGAAAAGCGTAACCTGCACCGCCGCGTTGGCATTAACGTTGAAAATAGTTTGATTGGCATACACATAAGCGCCTGCTACCGGGCTACGGCCAAAACCATACCCTGCTGTTGGGTTGGCACTGGCACTGGGTAATAAATTGTACCTGCTTTGGTCAACATCCTGCGCGGCTAATGACTGGGTTACCTGCGCCTGTTTTATGGTAAGGTTACGCTGCAAGGTAAGGTCCACCGCTTTTTGCAGGCCTATTACCTGCTGGGCATTGGCGTTAAAGCCAAACGCCGCGGTAAGCATAATGCCCAGTAGAAATGCCTTTTTAAATTTTAATATATGTTGTGCCATAAGGTTATATTTGTCCGTTCACAGGTGGTGTGATTGCCATCCATGCCTTTACTTTAATAATTGTACTTATTATATAGTTAATGTACAGGTTGTTATAAACTGTTGAACCTAACTATTCTATCCTGAAAAAATGTACCTGTTTAAAACACCAACGCTGTTAAAAAAACTCTATCCCCAACTTATCTGGGATATGAAACAGGTGAAACCTTCCATTTTTCTCACTTTTGACGATGGCCCTATACCTATTGTTACACCGTTTGTATTAAATATTTTAAAACAGTACAATGCCAAAGCAACCTTTTTTTGCATTGGTGATAACGTACACAAGCACCCCGATATTTTTGAACAGGTAAAAGCCGACGGCCACGCCATTGGCAACCATACCTACAACCATTTAAAAGGCTGGAAAACAGATAGCCAGGATTACCTCAAAAATACATTAAAAGCTGATGAATTATTGCATGTAAAACTTTTTCGCCCGCCGTACGGCAGGATCAAGCGCGAGCAGATAAAACTGCTTAAAAATGCCATGCCCGGCATCAAACTGGTAATGTGGGATGTACTAAGCGGCGACTTTGACATTAACCTGCAACCCGAGCAATGCTTAGCCAAAGTTTTAAAATACACCGGCAATGGTTCCATAGTAGTTTTCCACGATAGCCTGAAAGCCTTTAACCGCCTGGAGTATGCATTGCCAAAGGCCATGGAAGCGTGGAGCAAGGCAGGGTACAGCTTTAACCCCCTAACCCCCTGAAGGGGAATTTAACAAACTAAACCGTCATGCTGAACTTGTTTCAGCACCCCACAAGCTAAGTAGCCAGCATGATGTATACTTTGCATGTGGGATCCCAAAACAAGTTCGGGTGGTGATTAGTTTTTGTCCGTCCGTCCGGAAGTACGGACACCTGCGGACATTTCCGGACAAACTTTCTTCACCAAGCATCATTGCAGTAAGCGTTTACTTTACTTGCTCTATATTTCCCAATTGCCATTTTTTGGTGAAGAATGACTTGTCGGGCCCATAAAAGCGGGCCATTAGTTCAAACGTGCCACCCGGGTTGGTCGGGATCCAATTGGCTTCTTTTCCTTCAGGTGCTTTGGGGCCGAAATAAAGATCTACCGAACCATCAGCATTTTTTTGGATCCCCGGGCTTTGGGATGAACGGTTAAACCGTGTAAAGTTGCGGATAAAAGCATGCGTTGCCCCATCATAAACCGTTATTGACCAATATTGACGAACCGGAACATTGGCAGGTACATTAAGGCGATAATTCAGGCTTCCGTTTAAAATTTGTTTATCCTTATCCGCTATAGCCACCAGGTACCATTGCCCTTCACCCACATGTTTCGCGCTGAAAAAGATAAAAGTATACAGTAAACCGCGCATATCGGTTGGGTAGCTGTTCGGGTCAGAAAAATTATTCTTAACACCTGTAGCAAATTCTTCGGTAACAGGGAAGGCCCAGCTGGTCCCTTCATAAAAAGGCTTGGTGTACAGGTCTTCGTAACGGCTTTTAAACCACACCTTCGCATCAGTTATAGCGTGAGTGAGAATTTCCTTTGTGCGTGCATCAGGGTTAAACGGCTTTCCTTTTTCAATGCCGATGTATTTTAACGGGTCAATCATGGCCTGGTCTTTAGTCAGCCATATATCGCCTTGTACAACGCGGTTAAGTGATTCATAAAAACTAAAATTGTATGGGATCAATGAGTTGTATTCCTTACCCGATGCATCCACCCAAATTGTTTTAGGCGATTTACCGGCTTGCGAAAGCGGGTATAATTGTATGCGCTTGCCATAAGCCACGGCATCATCAACGCCTTTCTTGTCGCCGCTTTTCAGTACTACCCTAAGCAACGAATAGTTCAGATAAGTATCGGAGTGCATGGGGATATACCCGGCAGGGATCTCGCCTTTATAATCGGGCGGCAATATCAGGTATTTTCCGCCTTTGCCTTTATCCAGCCCGGCGGGGCCAACATCGTCTATAGCCATTTGCCAGCGGTCCATAACACTGCCTACAACTGTACCATTATCTGCCGGGGGTATTTCCAGCACCATCGGGCCAACATCTTTCGTGTTTACAAAAGGCATAATATAAATCACATCCGGGTTAGGTGTAAGGGTTTGATTCATCCAGTCGAGTAGGCCCGGCCAAATGGTGATCTGGTTATAATCGCCCCCGGCTTTCTTTGTTGCCTGTACCATCAGGTCGAAATTTACCGCCGACATCCCCCAGTTAGCTGCTTCAATAGCACGGCTGTAGATCATTTGCTCGTGGATGTTGGCGGGTTTAAATGCGCTGTCCTGCTTTGCAGTTGGAGTATTTGCAGCGGTGCCATCTTTTGCACTGTTATCTGTTGGTTTGCTATTGCAGCTAACAAGTAAAGCAATGCCAAAAAAGCTAAGCGATAAGATTAATGTTTTTTTCCTGCTCATGGTTTTGTGATTTTGTAGTGATTTAAATTCGGCTCAACAAAATTCACTTATCATGTTTTGCTTACCTAATATTCCTATTGGTTTCAGGTTGCATATTAAAAAGTGCTACAATAATTGGGTGATCATACGTATAGCGATGGGTTTGAACCCCCCGCTCCCGCAAGCATCCCCGTTTGTGGTTATTCTTGTCCGTCCGTCCGGAAGCACGGACACCTGCGGACGCTTCCGGACAACTCTCGTTTTAACCAAGCGTCATTACGAGGTACGAAGCAATCCCCGACTGTACAGGGCGAATAGATAAGCATTAACGATCTGCGTGTCGGGGATTGCCACGTCGTTCCTCCTCGCAATGACGCTGGACTAAATAAACTTTCCAATTATATATCAATAACTTACAAATCTTTAATAAAGATTATTCTTTAATAATAAATAATATTCTTTATATTTGTAATAAGCATAACCCTCCCGTTATTTCATAAAGCATAAAAAATCTTGTCCGCTTTTGTCCGTCCGTCCGGTTTGTCCGTACTTCCGGACGGACGGACAAACTCTCACTCCTCAAGTA